>Ga0247713_1000171_pt1 | contig 45825 bp, 48 predicted proteins | sample 21E_NmetaG_FD_189936 | JGI IMG/M metagenome (GOLD analysis project Ga0247713, IMG submission 189936) | Soil microbial communities from hillslope of Landscape Evolution Observatory, University of Arizona, Oracle, AZ, United States - 2-1-E_N | ecosystem: Engineered > Artificial ecosystem >...
ACTGGGAGTGGCACACCTACGACACGGTCAAAGGCGGCGACTACCTGGTGGACCAGGATGCCGCCGAGATCATGTGCCGGGAGGCGGTGGCGGCGGTGCTGGACCTGGAGCACATGGGGCTGCCGTTTGACCGAACCGAGGAGGGGTACATCGCCCAGCGCCGCTTCGGGGGCCACACCAAAGACCACGGCAAGGGTCCGGTCAAGCGGGCGTGCTTCTCCGCCGACCGCACCGGCCACATGATCCTGCAGACCCTCTTCCAGCAGTGCGTCCGCAACAACGTGACGTTCTTCAACGAATGGCACGTGCTGGACCTGATACTCACCGAAACTCCGGCCGGCCGGGTGTGCACCGGCCTGGTGGCGTACGACCTGAAATCAGGAGGGCTGCACCTCTTCCAAGCCAAAAGCGTGTTGTTCGCCACCGGGGGATTCGGGCGCCTGTTTAAGATCACCTCCAACGCCCACACCCTGACCGGCGACGGGCCGGCGGTCTGCTACCGGCGGGGGATCCCGCTGGAGGACATGGAGTTCTTCCAGTTCCACCCCACCGGCATCTCCGGCATCGGCATCCTGCTCTCGGAAGCCGCCCGCGGGGAGGGCGGCATCCTGATCAACGGCGAGGGCGAGCAGTTCATGAAGCGCTACGCCCCCACCATCGGCGACCTGGCACCCCGGGACATCGTCTCTCGGGCGATCCACACAGAGGTGTCCGAGGGCCGGGGCGTGGACGGCAAGGACTACGTTTACCTGGATCTCACCCACCTGGGGCGCGACGTCATCGAGAACAAGCTGCCCGACATCGCAGGGTTTGCCCGAATGTACCTGGGCGTTGAGCCGATCACCGACCCGCTCCCCATCCAGCCCACCGCGCACTACGCGATGGGAGGCATCCCCACCACCGTCGACGCCCAGGTGATCGTCGACGCTTCCGAAACCCCGGTGCACGGCCTGTTTGCCGCCGGTGAGTGCGCCTGCGTCTCGGTGCACGGCGCCAACCGGCTGGGGACCAACTCCCTTCTGGACATCATCGTCTTCGGCCGCCGGGCCGGGATCCGAATGGCCGAGCACGCGGCCGAGACCGAGTTCGTGGACCTTCCCGGCGACGCCCACGCCGGGGTGCAGGCCGCGATCACCCGGCTGCTCGACACCGAGAGCGGGCCCCGCCCGGCTACCCTGCGAGAAGAGCTGCAGCAGGCGATGACCGACGACTGCGGCGTGGAGCGCAGCCGCGACTCGCTGGCCCGGGCCGCCGCCGCCATCGGGTCGATCCGGGACCGGTACGACAAGGTATGCATCGACGACCGGTCGGCGGCTTACAACCAGGACCTGATAGAGGCGCTGGAGCTGGGCTTTTTGCTGGACCTGGCCGAGGTCACCCTGGCCGCGGCCGCCGCCCGAACCGAAAGCCGGGGAGGCCACTACCGCACCGACCACCCCGAGCGCGACGACGAAAACTGGCTGAAGCACTCGCTGGTTGCCAGGGCCCCTGGGGGAGGATTCGAGCTGACCTACAAGCCGGTCAAGATCACCCGCTACCAGCCGACCGCCCGCAAGTACTGACATGCACGCTCCGCCAGGACCTGCAACCGGCCGCCACCATCGAAACGAGTTCCCGCTACCCAACCCCCGCCGCCCCGAAGTGGTAGTTTTCCTTTAAGGAACCACCTCAAGGCATTGGAGGCAAGAGTGGGTATAAACGCCATCGTCAAAGAGCGACACCTGCTGACTCACCCCTTTTACGTCAAGTGGAGCCAGGGCAAGGTATCCCTGGAAACGCTTCAGGAGTACTCCAAGCAGTACTACCACTACGAAAAGGCCCTGCCCGAGTTCCTCACCGCAGCGATTCAGCACATCGACGATGAGCCCGCCCGCTCCGCAGTGAACGAAGTCCTGGTGGACGAGTCGTCCAACCCCCGCCCCCACGCCGAGATGTGGCTCGACTTTGCCGCCGGGCTGGGCGTCTCCGAGGCGGAGGTCAAGGCATCCAAGCCGTCCTGCCAGACCACCAATCTCGTTGAGACCTACAAGTCGCTGTGCAACCGGGGCCAGGAAGAGGCCATCGGGGCTCTGTACGCCTACGAATCGCAGCAGCCCGAGGTGGCGCAGACCAAGGCGGACGGGCTGGTCGCCCACTACGGCGTGGACTCCACCCCGGCGCTGGCGTTCTTCAAGCTGCACGCAGTTTTGGACATCCAGCACGCCAAAGCGCTCCGGGGCGCTCTGATCGACTCCGAGCTCGGCCGGGAATCGGCCCACCTGGCGCTGGACGCCTGGTGGGGGATGCTCGACCAGTTCCAGCACTAGTCACCACCGCCGCCCCGGCGGCATAGGTCCGGTTTCCCGCGATACTTGGCCGGTGCCTCTTCCGGGAACCAACCCATGCTGCCCGTAAGCCTGAGGGTCCATAGGCGGACGCCCGGCGGTGAGCCCTACTGGGCCGCCTACGAGGTGGAGATCGAGGACAACGGCCGGGTCCTCGACGCCCTTCACCAGGTCAAATGGCACCAGGACGGAACACTCGCCTTCCGCCGCTCGTGCGCCCACGGCGTCTGCGGCTCGGACGCGATGATGATCAACGGGGTCAACCGCCTTGCCTGCGCGGTGCTCTGCCGGGACCTGGAGCAGCCGATCACGGTGGAGCCGCTTTTGGGGCTCACGGTGGAGAAGGATCTGATCGTGGACATGGATCCGTTCTTCGAGGCCTACAAGGCGGTCAAGCCCTGGCTGATCAACGACGACCCTCCCCCCACCAAGGAGCGGATCCAGACGCCCGAACAGCGCCGCCGCTACGACGACACCACCAAGTGCATCCTGTGCGCGGCATGCACCACCTCCTGCCCGATCTACTGGGCCGACGGGCGCTACGTCGGTCCGGCGTCGATAGTCAATGCCCACCGCTTCATCTACGACTCACGCGACCAGGGAGGCGCCGAGCGGCTGGAGATACTCAGCTCGCCGGACGGGGCGTTCCGGTGCAAGACCACCTTCAACTGCACCGACGCCTGCCCCCGGGACATCAAGGTGACCGAGGCCATTCAGGAAGTGAAGCGGAGCATAGTTCGCAAGAAGATCTAGCCCAGAAGCGTCCCCACGTGCATGTTGACCCCAATCAGCTGAAGCGGCCACAGCATGACGGCGGCCGCCGCCGAAAGCCCGGTTTGCCAGTCCGAAACGCTGAGATAGGCATGCTTGTAGGCAACAACCACACCGGCGGCCAGATAAGCGGTCTGAAGAGCGCCGCGCAACATTTGAAGCTCCTTCCCGGGCCGTCCCCCACGGCCCACTGCGTTCCCCCCGCAGCGGTTTGATACCTCGGTAAACGACCGAAATTGCTTCAGGGGTAATGCGCCGGGCTCCGGGAACGTGGCTCTTTCGTGCCGCCTGCCTCCCCGCAGACCTTTTCGGGAATCCAGCCAATTTGACTATTAACCTACGATATCGTAAGTTACGGATACGTAAGCGGAAGTACTCTGCCGGGTTCAGGCGGAAAGGATGACTCTCGAGATGACGCAGACGGTCACGGCTCCATCGGTAAAACCCTCGAAGCAGAGCATTACCATCGTTCCTTCTGAGCGGACGCTGAAACTCGAGCGCCGGCTGGCTCTTTTGGTGACGGTCCTGCCGTTTCTGGGAGCCGCAATCGGGATCCCGCTGCTTTGGGGCCGCGGCGTGGCCGCTCTCGACCTCACGCTCTTTTTCGTCTTCTACGTGATCTCGGGCATGGGTGTCACGGTGGGCTTTCACCGCCTGCTCACCCACCGCAGCTTCGAAACGGTCAAGCCGATCAAGGTCGGCCTGGCGATCGCCGGTTCCATGGCCCTGCAGGGCCCGGTCATCCGCTGGGTCGCCGACCACAGGCGCCACCACGCCTACGCCGACAAGCCCGGAGACCCCCATTCCCCCCACCTGGCCGAGCACGAAGGCGTCAAGGGGGTCCTCACCGGCCTCTGGCACGCCCACACCGGCTGGTTCTTCGACGCCGAGAAGACCAACATCAAAAAGTTTGCCCCGGACCTGGTTGCCGACAAGGCCATCCGCAAGGTCGACCGCAACTTCCCGCTCATCGCTCTCGCCTCGGTGCTGCTCCCCGGGGTCCTGGGTCTGTTGATCACCCGTTCCTGGATGGGCGGGTTGACCGCGTTCGTCTGGGGAGGGCTGGTGCGGATCTTCTTCCTGCACCACGTGACCTGGAGCATCAACTCCATCTGCCACTTCTACGGAAGCCGGCCTTTCCGGAGCAAGGACCTCTCCACCAACAACTGGATCATGGCCCTGCTGTCGTTCGGTGAGGGGTGGCACAACACCCACCACGCCTTCCCCACCTCCTACAAGCATGGGCTGCGCCGGTTCGACTTCGACCCCAGCGCCTGGTTCATCAGCGGCCTGAAAATGCTGGGCCTCGCCCGCAACGTGAAGAGGCCCAGCCGCGAACAGATGGTGGCCAAGCGCGTATAGTGGCCACTTGCGATGCCGTTTGGAAGTCCAGTGAGCACCGCGGCCTCTGCGCCGCGGGCTCGCATGACCGGCCACCAAAGGCGCGAGCAGCTACTTAACGTCGGCCGGGAGCTTTTCGCCGAGCGCGGGTTCGAAGCCACCTCCATCGAGGAGATCGCTCAGCGGGCCAAGGTTTCCAAGCCGGTCGTCTACGAGCACTTCGGCGGAAAAGAGGGTCTGTACGCGGTAGTCGTGGACCGCGAGATGCAGAACCTGCTCAAGCGGGTCACCGATGCCCTGGTCGGCACCCATCCCAAGGCCATGCTCGAACAGGCGGCGGTTGCCCTGCTCACCTACATCGAGGATGAGTCCGAAGGTTTCAAGATCTTGATCCGGGACTCCCCGGTGGCCAGCTCTTCGGGCAACTTCGCCAGTCTGCTCAGCGACATTGCGTCGCAGGTGGAGCACATCCTCGCCCAGGAGTTTCGCCGGCTGGACCTGGACCCCAAGATGGCCGTCCTCTACTCGCACGGTCTGGTGGGAATGGTGGCGCTGGTCGGCCAGTGGTGGCTGGAGGCCGAGCGCCCGAGCAAGGAGAAGGTAGCGGCCCACCTGGTGAACCTCGCCTGGCGGGGGCTGAGCCGTCTGGACCCCAAGCCCAAGCTCGGACCTCCCGAGGCCCTAATCGAGGCGTAGGCCTGCCTGTCGACCGGCCCATTTTGCCGTCGCAAGCGGCAGGAACGCACGAATCACGCGAACATATGCCAATGCAATCAACCTGGTCGCCGTCCTCCTGGCGGCAAAAAGAGGCCGCTCAGCAGCCCGACTGGCCTGAGGACCAGCTGGAGCCTGCGCTCGCCGAACTCCGGCGGATGCTTCCGCTGGTGTTCGCCGGCGAAGCCCGGGCGCTGACCGAATCCCTCGCCCAGGCCGGGCAGGGGAAGGCCTTCGTGCTTCAGGCGGGAGACTGCGCCGAGTCCTTCAACGCCTTCTCACCCGACCTGATCCGGGACCAGCTCAAGGTGATCCTGCAGATGGCGGTGGTCCTGACCTACGCCGGCGGGCTGCCGGTGGTCAAGGTCGGGCGCATCGCCGGCCAGTTCGCCAAGCCCCGGTCCTCCCCCAACGAGATGGTCGACGGCACCGAGCTGCCGTCGTTCCGGGGCCACTCGGTCAACGGTCCCGAGTTCGACGCCGAGTCCCGCAAGGCCGACCCCAAGCGGCTGATCCGCGCCTACCACCAGGCCTCGGCAACCCTGAACCTCATCCGGGCCTTCACCAAGGGGGGCTTCGCCGACATCAGCCAGATGCACGTGTGGAACCAGGAGTTCGTGGCGTCGAGCCGGCAGGGCCAGCAGTACCAGGCCATCGTTCGCCAGATCTCGATGGCACTGCGTTTCATGGAGGCGTGCGGCATCGACCTTCGCAACGACTCCCACCTGCACCAGGTTGACTTCTACACCTCGCACGAGGCCTTGATCCTGGGCTTCGAGGAGGCACTCACCCGGCAAGACAGCCTTACCGGCGACTGGTACGACTGCTCTGCCCACATGCTGTGGGTCGGCGAGCGGACCCGCCAGCCCGACGGCGCCCACATCGAGTTCCTGTCCGGCGTGCACAACCCGATTGGAGTCAAGGTGGGCCCCAAGACCGATCCCGCCGAGCTGGTCGAGCTGTGCGAGCGGCTCAACCGGGACCGGGAGCCGGGCCGGCTGACGGTCATTCCGCGCCTGGGCGCCCGGCTGGTGGAGGAAAAGCTGCCGCCGATGATCCAGGCGATCCAGCGCTCTGGCCACCCGGTGGTCTGGGTCTGCGACCCGATGCACGGCAACACCTTCGCCACCGTCACCGGGGTCAAGACCCGCCGGTTCGACAACATCCTCACCGAGATCAAGGGCTTCTTCGCGGTCCACCAGCAGGAGGGCACGGTACCCGGCGGGGTCCATCTGGAGCTCACGCCCGAGGCGGTGACCGAATGCCTGGGCGGCGTGGAGGAGGTCCTGGAGGACCACCTGCAGGACCGCAACAGCTACCAGACACTGTGCGACCCCCGGCTGAACGCCCGCCAGTCACTGGACCTGGCTTTCGAGATAGCCAGCTTGCTGCAGTCCGGCTGAGGCCAGAGTCCCCGGCTTTACAGCAACTCCCTCGCCAGCACCGCGGTGGCCGACACGGCAGCCACGGTCAGGACCGCCGGACGCGCCCATCCCCGGTCCAGAAAGCGGTGGAGCCGGCGGGAGAGCAGGAACCCGATCACCACTCCGGGAAGTAGAGCCAAGCCTGCCGCGAGCTCGTCCCAGCCGAGCCTTCCGGCCGGGACCAGCACCGCGATCGCAGGAACGGATGCCAGCAAGAAGAACCGGCACAGGGTCGACCGGATGACCGGCCCGGATTCCCGCTGGTAGGCCAGAGCAACCGGCGGGCCTCCCACGGCTGCCGCGGTTCCCATGAAGCCCGACACCATCCCGGCGGCCAGCATGGCGGACGGCGTCCGGCGAAAGTCAAGACCGGTCAGGCTCACCAGCACCGCCAGCAGGATCATCGCGCCGACCGCCACCGCCACCTGGTCCCCGGACATTGCGGCCAGCATCGCTCCCGCCGCCAGCGTGCCCGGCACCACACCCAGGCCGGCCCACCCGATTCCAAGCCAGTCGGTGGGCCCTCCCCTGGTCCGGTACCACGACATCAGACCCAGCCCCGCCGAGGCCACCACAGCGGACCCCGGAACCAGGGCCGGGTTGATCAAAGCGAGAAGCGGCGCCGCCACCAGGGCAAACCCGAAACCGACCGATCCCTGGACCAGGGCGCCCGCGGTGGCGGCGCATGCTGCGAGGACGAGGGGGACAGGATCGAGCAAGCTCTTTACAAAAGGCGAACGTCAACCGGCGGCATGCCGGAATTCTCCCCGACATTCATCTCATGCGCGGTCACGCCTGCCGGTTATCCTGCATTATGGATCCCATAGACATCAACATCGGTGACGGCAATCCCCGCATGAAGCGGGCGTCGCAGCTGGCCATGATGCTCGTCACCTCCAGCCTGAGGGCCGACGAGCTCGAAAACGTCTCCGGACGGGCCGTCTTCAACGACGTAATCAGCGAGTGTGCGACGGAATCGCTCGGCGATCCCGAGTTCCAGGCGTGCCTGCTCGTGGGCCTGATCCGGATCGTCAACGTGATGGCGGAGCTTGCCGCCGACGGCATGGCAATCACCCCCGAGGAGGTTGTGCAGTTGACTGCTCCGATCCTGGCGACCTGGAACGAGGCCTAGCGGCGTCGGGGTCGATGAGCGGTTTACGCCTCTTCGACACCCCTTAGCCGGAAAACCGGGTGGCCGGCCCCGGAAGGTTCCGCCGGCTCGATCCCCAGGGCGGCAACCGCCACGTCGGCGGTCTTCCACAGGGTGGCCTGGTAGTGGGCGTCCTTCTCGTAGCGTTGGGTGGACTTCAGGCCGGCCTCGTCGCCCGCCTTCAGCAGTGCGTTGACGATTACCAGCGCCGGGTCCTTCACGCTCATCCCCCTGCCGTGCTGCCTATCTTGGCCAGGTCGGCGCAGCGCCCCCGGATGGCATCGGCGGCCTGGGTCAGCTGAGCCAGCTCATCGGGGTTGAGCTCCAGCTCCACGATCTCCTCGACGCCGCCCCGGCCGAGCCTGGCGGGCACGCCAAGGTAGACGTCCGGGATGCCGTACTCGCCGGTTACCCAGGCGCACACCGGGAGCACCTCGCCGGATCCGCTGAGGATCGCCCGGCACATCTGGGCCGACGCGGCCGAAGGGGCGTAGAAGGCGCTCCCCTTCTGCAGGAGGCCGACTATCTCGGCGCCGCCTGCCCGGGTGCGGTTGAACAGCTTCTGCAGCGTCGGGGCATCCACCAGGTCCTCGAGCGGGCGTCCGTCCACTGTTGCCTGCCGGGGAAGCGGGACCATCTGCTCGCCGTGGGAGCCCAGCGTCATTGCCTTCACCCCGAGCGGCGAAACGCCCAGCTCCTCGGCGATGTTCACCGCCAGCCGGGCGGAGTCGAGGATACCGGCCATCCCCATGACCCTGGCCCGGGGGAACCCGGTCCGTTCGGCGGCCAGGAAGGTCATCTCGTCGAGCGGGTTGGTGACCACGATCACCACCGCGTCGGGAGAGGTCTGCTTGACCTGGTCGCAGACGCTGCCGACTATCCCGGCGTTTTTCTCCAAAAGGTCCATCCTGCTCATGCCAGGACCCCGGGGCATCCCGGCGGTGATTACCACGATGTCCGAGCCGGCCGAGTCGGCGTAGTCGTTGGTGCCGACCACCGAGGCGCGGATTCCCTGGATGGGTGCCGAATGCCGGATGTCCATGGCCAGCCCCTGGGGCCAGCCCTCGATCACGTCCAGCAGGCACACGTCCGCCAGATTGCTCTCCGCGATCCGCACCGCAGTGGTTCGCCCCACGAATCCCGCGCCTACAACAGTTATCTTCGCCATCCGCCACGCCCTCCTGACATTTCGCTAACTCTAGTGGGCGGGACCGTCGGTCCGCACCCGAACTGCGCCGCCGCTAAAGGCGGGCAATGACTGCGTCGCCTACTACGGAGGTGCCTACCGCTGTGGGATCGGTCCGGGAGGGCCGCATGTCGTAGGTGACCGACTTGCCCTCCTCGATCACGCCGGCAATAGCCTTCTCCAGCCGGTCGGCGGCGTCCTTCTCGTCCAGGTGCCTGAGCATCAGGACCCCCGACAGCATCATTGCCATCGGGTTCATCTTGTTCTGGCCGGTGTACTTGGGGGCCGAGCCGTGGGTGGGCTCGAACACCGCCAGATCCTCGCCCAGGTTGGCGCCGGGGGCGACGCCCAGCCCGCCCACCAGCCCGGCGCACAGGTCGCTGATTATGTCGCCGTACAGGTTCGGCAGTACCAGCACGTCGTAGTCGCTCGGATGAGCCACCAGTTGCATGGTCATGTTGTCGACGATGCGGTCGTTGAACTCGATGTCGGGGTACTGCTCGGCCACCTCACGGGCGGTTTTCAGGAACAGCCCGTCGGAGAACTTCATGATGTTCGACTTGTGGACCGCGGTGACCTTGCGCCGCCCGTTGGCCCGGGCGTACTCGAAGGCGGCCTTTACTATCCGGGTGGTCCCGAACACCGAGATCGGCTTGATCGAGATGCCGGAGTCGGGCCGGATCTGGCGGCCCGAGATGCTTTTGATGTAGTCGATGAGCCCCAGGGCCTCCTGGGAGCCGATCTCGAACTCGATGCCGGCGTACAGGTCTTCGTGGTTCTCCCGGAAGATCACCAGGTCCACGTCGGTGTAGCGGGAGCGCACGCCCGGATACCACTTGCAGGGCCTCAGGCAGGCGAACAGGTCCAGCTGCTTGCGCAGCTCGACGTTGACCGAGCGGAACCCGGTCCCTACCGGCGTGGTGATCGGCCCCTTGATGGCAACCTTGTTCGCCCGGATCGAGTCGAGCACCGCCTGGGGCAGCGGGGTCCCGTGTTCTTCGACGACGTCAGCCCCGGCATGCTGGACGTCCCAGTCGAATTCGACACCGGTGGCTTCGAGCACCCGGCGCGTGGCTTCGGAAAGCTCGGGGCCGACGCCGTCCCCCGGTATGAACGTGACGCGATGAGCCATTTGTGTGGTTCTCCTTGAACGTGACGGACCAGGCTCCGGCAGCGGCCGCTGACTGAGGGCTGCCGCCGGACGAGCCACCCGGTCCCGAGCCGCCTTTGATGGGCCCAGGTCCGGCGAAGTGACCGTCAGACGAATACTTGTAGGATATGACCTTGCGTGGTTCCTCGTTACGACAACGAGGGCGAACCGGTCTCCACACGGTGGAGGAATCCTGATTCGGGGGCAGTTGGAGTCCCCGCACAGCGTTCGAGACGCATCACCACTCGCAACGGAGCGAGTAAAAGTCGCAAAGAGTTGTTTTCGCCGCGCTATCCACCGCTGCAGATCCAGGAGGTGATCAATTGAGTCAAAAAGGTCTCGAAGGAGTCATAGCCGCCCAAACCGCCATCTCAGACATCGATGTCGAAAACAGCCGGCTCCTGTACGCCGGATATGACGTTACGGACCTGGTCCACAATTCCACGTTCGAAGAGGTCATCTACCTGCTGCACCATCGCGAGCTCCCCAACAGCTCCCAGCTGGAGCAGTTGACCGCGCAGCTGACGTCGGAGCGCGACCTGCACGAGTTCACCCGCCAGCTGATGGTCACTCTGGCGTCCACGACATCGCCGATGTCCATGCTGCGGACGCTGGTTTCGGCGGCCTCGGCGTACGACCCCGACGGCTGGGTGGTTTCCACCGACCACGCCGCCAACTACCGCAAGGCGATCCGGCTGGTCGCCCGGCTTCCCCAGATGATCGCCGGCCACGAGCGGCTGCGCGGCGGCAAATGGCCGGTGGAGCCGAACCCCGACCTGGGCCATGCGGCGAACCTGCTCTACGTGCTGAGCGGCGAGGTGCCCTCCGACGAGGACGCCCGGATCATGGACCAGTGTCTGGTCATGCACGCCGACCACACCATGAACGCCTCCACCTTCGCCGCCCGGGTGACTGCGGGGACGTTGAGCGACATCCACTCGGCGATGGCCTCCGCCATCGCCACCCTGAAGGGCCCGCTGCACGGCGGCGCCAACGAGCAGGTGTTCGAGATGATTCTCAAGATCGGGTCGGTCGACGCAGTCACCGAGGACGTCAAGGGCCGGTTGGCTCGCAAGGAAAAGATCATGGGATTCGGTCACCGGGTCTACAAGGGAGAGGACCCCCGGGCAACGATCCTGAGAGAGCTGGCCAGGGACCTGGGAACCCGCAAGGGGGACATGAAGTGGTTCGACATTTCGGAGAAGATCTTCGAGGTGGTCAACACCGAGAAGGGACTGTTCCCCAACGTCGACTTCTACGCCGCCGCGGTTTATCACTACCTGGGCATCCCCAAGCGCCTGTTCACCCCGATCTTCGCTGCATCGCGGATCTCGGGATGGACCGCCCACGTGATCGAGCAACTGCAAAACAACCGGCTGATCCGCCCCGACTCCGAGTACATCGGCCCGGATCCCCGTAGCTACGTGAAGTTGGGCGACCGATAGGAGAGAATCTCCGCATGGAAACCGACCTTGCAGTGGTTCACCGGCTGGCCGTCGAGGGACTGCTTGGCAAGGTCGAGCAGATCGGCGACGACCAGTGGGATCTGCCGACGCCCAATACCGAGTGGAACGTGCGAGACCTGGTGGAGCACCTGGTAGGCGGGACCGTGTGGGTGGCGCCGCTGCTCCGGGGCGAGACGATTGCCCAGATCGGGGACCGCTACAGCGGCGACCTGGTAGGAAACGACCCCAAGGGTGCCTTCCGGAGCGCCGCCGCCGAAGCGGTGGCGGCGGCTCTGGAGCCGGGGGCGATGGAGCGCACGGTGGACCTGTCCCGGGGGCCGGCGCCGGCGGCCGACTACATCCTGGAGCGAATCGCGGATGCCGGCATGCACACCTGGGACCTGGCGCGGGCGCTCGGGATCGACGTAACCGTGCACCCGGAGGTGGTCGCCGCCGGGCGCAGGCTGCTGGCTCAGGTGGGCGACGAGTGGCGCCGCCACGGCGCGCTCGGCCCGGTAGTGCCCACCGAGCCGGGAGCCGACGAGCAGACCCTGTTCATCGCCGAGTCCGGCCGTACCCCCTAACCCCCGGAGGGCCCGGTAGCGCAACTTAGTTAGCCGGAGGGCCCGCTCGGCGCAACTGAGTTGGGACGATGTTGCCCGGGTACTCGCTGTGGTCTCGGGCGGCGTCATCGGTAGCCTCGTCCGGCCCGTCATTCCCGAATAAAGAGGGTGACGCCGCGGGGGGTGGTCGTGATGTCGATCAGCGGGTCCTGGTGGACCGGCCCGGTGCCGATTTCCCAGTCGAAGATGATCGCTCTGGAGCCGTCGTCGCACGGGTATCCGGTGACCTGGATGCTGTCGGGGTTCGACGCCGCCATCCTGGTCCACAGGACCCCCCGCTGGTATCCCTGGACGAACCTCGCCTCGACCTCGGGCGCCCCGGGATCGCTCCAGTCGACATCTCGAGCCGACACGATCCACACGTCCCCCTCGCCACCGAGGACGTTTCCCAGCTCTTCTCCGGGGCGACCGATGATCATCCGCTCCACCATCCCTCGGAGGCGGTCCCCTGGCGTGGTCATTTCGTTCCGGGATCCGGAGTCACCGGGTTAGCTGCCGATCAATCTCGCGGCGGCCAGGGTGTTGGCCATCAACATGGCCACCGTCATCGGCCCCACGCCGCCGGGGACCGGCGTGATGGCACCGGCCACCTCGACCGCCGAGGCGTAGTCCACGTCGCCCACCAGCTTGCCGTTCTCGTCCCGGTTGATGCCCACGTCGATCACGGTGGCACCCGGCTTGACCATGTCTCCGGTCACGTATCCGGCCACCCCGGCGGCGACCACCAGGATGTCGGCCTCCAGCGTGTGCGACCGAAGATCCCTGGTACCGGTGTGGCACAGGGTGACGGTACCGTCGGCGGGAAGGCTCTGTCCGGGCGACAGGGGGTTGGGGGGGCCGGACTTCAAGGAGAGCAGGATCGACAGCGGGCGGCCGACCAGGTTCGAACGGCCGACCACGATCACTCTGGCTCCTTTGACCTGGGTCCCGCTATGCGCAAGCAGGACCTGAACGCCCAGGGCGGTGCAGGGCACGAAACGGGGCTGGCCCTGCGCCAGAAGGCCGGCGCTGCGCGAGGTCAGCCCGTCCGAATCCTTGCGGTGGTCGATCGTCTCGACCGCGGCGTTGGCGTCCAGCCCTTTGGGGAGCGGTAGCTGGAGCAGGATGCCGTGGACCGCCGGGTCCTCGTTGAGCTCGCAGATCTTGTCCTGGACCTGGGACTGCGACGACGAAGGCGGCAACCGGTGTACCCACGAGTTCATCCCGGCCGCCTTGGCCGCCTTCTCCTTGGAACCGACGTACACCTGCGAGGCCGGGTCGTCTCCCACCAGGATCGCCGCCAGCCCGGGAACCACGCCCGAGGGGGCCAATTCCGCAACCCCCGCCTTGACCTGCTCTTTGACCTCGGCCGAGACCTGCTTGCCGTCGATTCGTTGGGCGGTCAATGCAGGAAGTGCCGCTTGCCGGTGAAGATCATCGGGACCTTGTGCTTGTCGGCGGCCGCAATGACCTCGGAGTCGCGGATCGAGCCGCCCGGGTGGATGACCGCCCGGGCCCCCGCCTCGATGGCCGCCTCCAGGCCGTCGGGCATCGGAAAAAAGCCGTCGGTGGCGCAGATCGAGCCCTTTGCCCGGTTTCCCGCCCGGCGAGCCGCCAGGTCCACCGCGTCCACCCGGCTCATCTGTCCCGCCCCCACGCCCACCGTCTGGCCGTTCTTGGCGAACACCACTGCGTTGGACTTCACGTGTTTGACCACCGCCATACCGAACAGCAGGTCCAGCCAGTCCTCCTCAGCCGGCTCGTAGCTGCCGGCGACGATCATGTCCTCCCGCTTGTCGTTGCGCAGCTCGTCGACCCTTTGCAGGAGGAATCCCTCGGCGGCCGACTTGACCTCTATCGGGTTGGCAAACGGCTTTTGGGTCAACATCACCCGCAGGTTCTTCTTGGCCTTCAGCGTCTCCAGTCCCTGCTGGGAAAATCCGGGGGCGATGATGATCTCCGTGAAGATCTCGGTCACCCGTTTGGCGGCAAAGCCGTCGATGGGCCGGTTGGCCGCCACGATCCCGCCGAAAGCCGACCGCTCGTCCGCCTCCAAAGCGCGGATGTACGCCTCCTCCACGCTTTTTCCGATGGCCACCCCGCACGGGTTCGTGTGCTTGATGATCGCCACCGCCGGCTCGTCGAACTCGTTCACCAGCCGCCAGGCGGCGTCGAAGTCCAGCAGGTTCGTGAACGACATCTGCTTGCCCCACAGCTGGCGCCAGGTGGGAGGGGTCGAGGCGTAGAACGCGCCGGGCTGGTGCGGGTTCTCGCCGTAGCGCATCTCCATCTCCCGGTCCAGCTTGAGGAACATCTTCTCGGGGAACTCGCCGGTGCGGTTCATCCACTGGCTGATCGCCACGTCGTAGGCGGCGGTGTGAGCGAACGCCTCCGCCGCCAGTGCCGACCGGGTCTCGTCGGTGATGCCGCCGGAGCGATTGCGCATCTCCTCGAGGATCAGCGAGTACTTCTGCGGGTTCACCACCACCGCCACCGACTTGAAGTTCTTGGCCGCCGCCCGCACCATCGCCGGTCCGCCGATGTCGATCTGCTCCACCGCCTCGTCGTCGGAGACACCGGGCTTTTCGACGGTCCTGGCGAACGGGTAGAGGTTGCACACCACCAGATCGATCGCCTGGATATCGTGGGTCTTCAGCTGGGCCAGGTGCTGGGGCTTGCGCCGGTCGGCAAGAATGGCGCCGTGGATGCGGGGGTGCATGGTCTTCACCCGGCCGTCCAGCATCTCGGGGGACCCGGTGACCTCGCTGACCGGGGTGGTGGGAATGCCGGCCTTGGCCAGCATGCGGGCCGTTCCGCCGGACGCGATCAGCGTCACCTGCTGTTCGAGGAGCCCCCGGGCCAGGTCCTCGATTCCGGTCTTGTCGCTGACCGAGAGCAGTGCTCGTTTGATTTTCATGCTCGAAGGATATCCTGACCCGCCGGTTCGCCCTAGTCGGCCAGCCCGGCGACGATGCCCGCCACCTCGCTCGGATTGCGCCCCACCCGGACCCCGGCCGCCTGAAGCGCTTCGGCCTTGGCGGCGGCGGTTCCCCGGGAACCGGACACTATCGCCCCGGCGTGGCCCATCCGCCTGCCCGGCGGTGCGGTGAACCCGGCGATGTAGGCGACTACCGGCTTGGTGACCTGCTCGGCTATGTAGGCCGCCGCCTTTTCCTCGTCCTCGCCGCCGATCTCTCCGATCAGCACGATCGTGGAGGTCTCGGGGTCCTGCTCGAAGCGGGCCAGGCAGTCGATGAAGTCGGTGCCCACTATCGGGTCCCCGCCGATCCCGACGGTGGTGCTCTGGCCGATCCCCATCTGGGTGAGCTCGTCCATGATCTGGTAGGTCAGCGTGCCCGAGCGGGACACCAGCCCCACGTGGCCCTCCGACGCCACCGACCCCGGGATGATCCCCACGTTGGCCTTGCCGGGCGAGATGACCCCCGGGCAGTTGGGGCCGATCAGGCGGCTGGACGGCCGGGCGCAGTCCAGGTGGGCATAGACCCGGGCCATGTCGTGGACCGGTATGCCCTCGGTGACGCAGATGATCAGCGGCACGCCGGCGGCCGCCGCCTCCAGGATCGCGTCGGCGGCGAAGGGGGCCGGAACGAAGATCACCGCCACGTTGGCCGCCGTCTCGGCCACCGCCTCCTCCACCGAGTCCAAAACGGGGGTGCCGTCGACCTGTCGGCCGCCCTTACCCGGGGTGACGCCGGCGACGATGCTGGTGCCGTACTCGCGCATGCGGGCGGCGTGGAACCGGCCCTGCTCACCGGTCAGGCCCTGGACGAGAACCCGGGAGCCCTCGTCTACCAGAATCGCCAACTAGTGCAGCCTAAGCGAAGACTATGGTCCTGAGGTCCCCCAGGTCGGTGGCCTCCTCATCGAAGGTCTCGCCGCCGTCGTTGGAGTAGAAAAGCTGGCCGGTGGAGGTCCCGAAGACGATCTCGGAGGGCACCTTGGAGTTGATCACCAGGGCCTTTCGGTGGACGCCGCCCTCCAGCCCCCGGACCACGGTCCGGAACCGGCGGCCGGAGTCGGTGGACAGATAGATGTCACACCGGGCGCCCTCGGGGCCGCTCCAGGTGGGTGGCGGGCCCTGGGCCGCAGACATGATCACCCGGTCGGCCTCCGACGGGTGGGCTGCCAGCCCCATGGTGTACTGGCGCTTATTCGAGGCTCCCATCTGCCGCCAGCCGAACCCCTCGTCGTCCGAGCAGAAACCGCCCTCACCGGTGGTTACGTAAACCCTCTCGGGCCGGGCGGGGCAGATCTGGATCGAATGGATGTCGGCCACCGGCAACCCGAGGTCGGACCACGACCGGCCGGCGTCGCGGCTGCGGTAGACGCCGCCCACCTCCACACCGGCGAACACGGTTCCGGGGTCCTTGGGATGGGCCGCCAGGGCGGACACCAGCGGAGTGCCCCAGGGCGCCGTCCAGGCGTCGGCGCTGGGAACCTTGGTGAAGTTGTCGAGCTCCTCCCAGCTGTCCCCCTGGTCGTTGGAGATCCACAACGCAGCGGGAAACAGCCCGGCAAAGATGGCTCCGTCGGCACCGACCGCCAGTCCTTCCACTCCCTTGCCCAGGTCCTTGGCTGCGACGCGAACTTCGCCGTTGCCCTCGTAGACCAGGATGGAGCCGGACTCTGTGCCTGCCACCAAGCGGCCGGGGCTCGGCCTGACCGCACTCAAAAGGGGATCGGAGTGGAGCTGTGTCAGCTCTTCGTCCTCGTAAAGCACCAACCCCTTGGAACCGCCAAGGAAGATTCTCATCGTGTAGCCTCCACTGCCTTTTCGGCCGCCTCCAGCATGGTCTGCGCAGAGACCAGCATCGGGTGCCCGGCCCGATCCAAAATGCGCCTACCTGCCTCCGCATTCGTACCGGCCAACCTGACAACTATAGGTATATCGACCACCACCGCGCCAAGGGCGTCCACCACACCTTCTGCGACCAGGTCGCATCTGGTAATGCCTCCAAAGATGTTCACCAGCACCGACCTGGCCCTGCCGTCCGCCAGGATGAGCTGCAGGGCGTTCGAAAGGATCTTCGCGTCGGCTCCCCCGCCGACATCCAGAAAGTTGGCGGCTTTGCCACCTACCTGGTCAACTAGATCCAGGGTGGACATTACCAGCCCGGCGCCGTTCCCGACGATCCCGATGTTCCCGTCGAGCTTTACGAAGGTGTGCAGGCCCTGCTCGGCCGCCCGTGATTCCTGGGAGTCGTCGCCCTCCTCCACCCCGTAGTCCGCCATCTCCGGGTGCCGGAACAATGCCGAGTCGTCCAGCGTGACCTTGGAGTCCAGCGCCACGACGTCGCCGTCGGTGGTGACGACGAGCGGATTGACTTCCACCAGGGTCGCGTCCGCTTCCAGGTACAGACGGTAGAGGGTCCGGACCAGGTGGCCGCCCGCCTTGCGGGAGTCCGCGGGGATTCCCAGCCCCGCCAGCATCTTGTTGACCTGGAAGGTCTGAAGGCCGATCAGCGGGTCGACGCCGACCCGGGTGATGGCTTCCGGCGTGGAAGCGGCGACCGCTTCGATGTCCACCCCGCCCTGCGCCGACCCGATCATCAGGTGGGTCTTGGTGGAGCGGTCCAACATGATGGAGAAGTAGGACTGGGAGGCAATCTGCACGCCGGCCTCAACCAGCACCCGGCGCACCGCGTGCCCCTTGATGGAGAGCGACAGGATGGCCTCGGCGGCCTCCCTGGCCTGTTGGGGCCCCGACACCACCCGGACGCCGCCTGCCTTGCCCCGCCCGCCGGTGCGGACCTGCGCCTTGACCGCTACGGTCCCCCCGAGCGCCCGCGCCGCGTCCTCCGCCTCGTCCGGGGTCGCCGCCACCCGGCTTTCGGGGGTCCGCAGACCCCATTGACGGAAGAGTTGTTTGCCCTGATGTTCCAAAAGATCCAAGGGGCAAAGATTATCAGTGTGCCGGCCGGGTGCCCCGCGATATCGGCTACGGTAGGCGGCTCGGACGATCAACCGGAGGTGAAGTGAACTACAGGCTGGTATTCAACGGCCCGATAAAGGCCACGCCGGGCAACGCCTTGCGAGCCCGGGTGGCCAACATCCTGGAGCAGGCCGACTTCGAGTCGCTGACCGTCATCGTCTCCAGCGAGGGCGGCGACACCCGCGAGGGGCTGTCGCTGTACAACTTCTTCAGGTCCCTGCCCCAGCCGGTGCGGATGCACGCAGCCGGCCACGTGGACAGCATGGCGGTACCGGTCTTTCTCGCGGGGGCCGTCCGGACCTGTTCGCCGACCGCTCGCTTCTATTTCCACCCCTTCGCCTGGACCTTCGACTCGTCGCAGAGGCTGGACGGGCTGGACGACATCGGCCAGCGCTTCGAAAACGACGTGCTCGCCGCCCGCACGATAGTCACCGAGCGGGCGAACCTGCCGGCCGACCTGGCGGAGACGCTCTACGGCAGGGGTTCCAGGCCGGCGGTGGTCATCCCGCCCCAGGCCGTGGAGTGGGGCCTGGTGGAGACGGTCGAGGAGCTGAACCCCGGGGCGGAATCGCAGTCGAACACTGCGCTGTGGACGGTGACCTGGTAGCGCTGCGCCGCCGCCCGGCCGCTGATCAGCGGTCGAAATGTCGCCTGGGGGACACTATCGTCGCTTGAAACCCCCCACGGGCCCCGGTCTGCCCCCGTAGACTAAGGTCATTGTTTTCCAAGAGTTTCAGCGAATATTTCCGCTTCAGCCTCGACTCGGGGCCTCAAGATCCACCGAACAGGTCAAGTCCTGTTTGATGTGAGGCCGGCCGAGCCAACCATCAGGACGGCTGAAGTGTCCGACGGACCGTCGATCTGGCATCTGGTCAAACGCAGTCCGGGCCTGGACCTCAACTCCCCCTACTGCTACCTGCTGTTGTGCAGCCATTTCTGCGAGACCTGCCTGGTGGCGGAGTCGGAAGGCGCGCTGAACGGTTTTGTCACCGCCTATGTCCCCCCGGGCCGCCCGGACACGATCTTCCTGTGGCAGATCGCGGTGGAGGCCGAGTCGAAGGGAAGGGGACTCGGCCGGCGTCTGGTCGATACGCTGCTGGACCGCCTGCCGGAGGAGATCGCGTTCCTGGAGGCGACGGTCACGCCGGCCAACACGGCGTCACGCAGCCTGTTCCAGGCGGTGGCCCGGGACAAAGGCACGAGCCTGACCGAGTCGGCGTTTTTCGGCCCTGAGCTGTTTCCGCCGGGGGGCAGCGACCCTTCCGGACACGAACCGGAGCTTTTGATACGAGTCGGCCCCATGGCCGAAATGGAGGAAATGAACCGGACCAGCAATCGGTAAAGGAGAAGCACCATGCAGGTAATCGATGAGCTAGAGAGCGAAGTGCGCTCGTACTGCCGCCTATGGCCCGTGACCTTCGAAAAGGCCTCGGGTCACACTTTGTACGACACGAAGGGGCGGCAGTACCTCGACTTCTTCTCCGGCGCCGGATCCCTGAACTACGGTCACAACGACCCCGAGATGAAGCGAAAGCTCATCGACTACTTGACCGGGGACGGCATAGTCCACAGCCTCGACATGGCCACCACCGCCAAGGAGGCGTTTCTCACCAGGTTCAACGAGGTGATCCTGCGGCCCCGAGGTCTCAACTACAAGATGCAGCTTCCCGGGCCTACCGGAACCAACGCGGTGGAAGCCGCTTTGAAGCTGGCCCGCAAGGTCACGGGCCGGGACCGGGTGATTGCCTTCACCAACGCCTTTCACGGCATGACGCTCGGCGCCCTCTCGCTCACGGGCAACCGGTCCAAGCGCCAGGGCGCCGGGATGATGATCGGATCCGGCATCGCCATGCCCTACGACGGTTATCTGGGCGAAGATGTGGACACCATCGAGTACCTGGACCGGTTCTTGAACGACCGGGGATCGGGCATGGACGCTCCTGCCGCGATCATCACCGAGACCGTACAGGCCGAGGGCGGCCTTCATTCGGCCAGCGTCGGCTGGCTCCAGCGGCTGGCCGACCTTTGCCGGCGGCACGGGGCGCTGCTCATCGTCGACGATATCCAGGCCGGATGCGGGCGGACCGGCAGCTTCTTCAGCTTCGAGGACGCAGGCATCGAGCCCGACATCGTCTGCCTGTCCAAGTCCCTCAGCGGATTCGGCCTGCCGCTGGCGCTGGTCCTGCTCAAGCCGGAGATCGACGTATGGAGTCCCGGGGAGCACAACGGCACCTTCCGGGGGCACAATCCCGCGTTCATCACCGCCACCGAGGCGCTGCGCTACTGGGAGACCCCCGATTTCGCCCAGGACATCGCAGTCAAGGCGGGAACTATCAAGCTGGCCCTGACCGACATCTCCGACAGCATGCCCGAACTGCAGGCGACCGTGCGGGGAAGAGGCATGGTGCAGGGACTGGCACTGGCGGACGACCACCTGGCCTCCAAGGTGCGGGAGGAGGCTTTCCGCAGACGGCTCATCGTGGAGACCTCGGGTCCGGAGGGGGAGGTGGTAAAGCTGCTGCCCTCGCTCACCATCGACCAGGACGCCCTCGACCGCGGGCTGCAGATCATCGAGGAGTCGGTTCGGGCGGTCGTGGGGTCCGCATCGCCGGTTGCCGCCGGTTCCGCCGTTTAGCCGTGCTGGTCACCAGGCTCGGCGACCTGGAGGGATCCGATCGGGACGTGCAGGGTCCGACCTTTCGAAGCCGGCGCCTGCTCCTGGCGCAGGACGGGATGGGGTTTTCCCTCCACGACACCATCCTGCATGAGGGCACGGTTACCCGCATGTGGTACCGCCATCACCTGGAGGCGGTCTACTGCGTTGAAGGCTTCGGCGAAGTCGTGGAAACCGACTCCGGACTGACCCATGAGATCACGCCGGGGACCCTCTACGCCCTGGACCGCCACGACCGGCACGAGCTCAGGGCCAAGACCGACCTGCGCATGATCTGCGTGTTCAACCCCGCATTGCTGGGCGAGGAGCTTCATCTGGAGGATGGCTCCTACCCGTTGCTCGGTTCACCGGATACCGGTTAGCCGGCGAAATCCCGCCCGGGCACCGAAGCCCGGTCCGGTTCAACTCGGCGACTGTCGACCGACGAAAAGGAGGCAATGACATGCCAACAGCCACCATCGTTTCCGACGTCTACCCATCCCGGGTCCAGGGCGTTGCCTCGATCCTGCCGCGCCACGATCCGGTCGTGTACGGCTCCGGCTCCGGACCACTCGGCGCCGGACAGCTGCAAAGCTACGAGGAACGGGGTTTCCTGCAGGTCGGCGATGTCCTCGCCGAGGACGAGGTGAACGCCATAGTCGACGACCTCGTGGCTTTCACGTCCCGTCCCGAAGTCCGCGCCGACGAACGGACGATCGTCGAACCGGCCTCCGATGAGGTGCGTTCGGTGTTCGAGGTCCACCGCATCAACGAAACGATCGGGCGGCTGGCGACCGACGAGCGGATCGCCGGGGTGGCCCGCCAGATCCTGGGCTCCGAGGTATACGTCCACCAGAGCCGGGTCAACTTCAAGCCCGCCTTCAAGGGCAAGGAGTTCGCGTGGCATTCCGACTTTGAGACCTGGCACGCCGAGGACGGCATGCCGAGGATGCGGGCGCTGAGCATCAGCGTCTCGCTTACCCACAACTTCACCTACAACGGGCCGCTGATGCTTATCCCCGGCTCCCACCGCAGCTTCGTGACATGCGTCGGGCAGACGCCCGAGGACAACTACAAGCAGTCGCTGAAGAGGCAGGACCTGGGATCCCCCGACCCGGCAAGCATGGTGAAGCTGCTCGAAGACGCCGGCGGCGAGATCGCCGAGTGCACCGGCGGCCCGGGGGGGATCACGGTATTCGACTGCAACACCATGCATGGTTCCAACAGCAACATCTCCCCGATCCCCCGCAGTAATGTCTTCATCGTCTACAACAGCGTGGACAACGCCCTGGTGGAGCCTTTCGCCGCTCCTACCAGGCGCCCCGAGTTCATCGCAGCAAGGGATTTCACCCCGGTCGGGCGCCGAACCGCAAAATAACGGGGCCGCGGCCCCTACTATCTATGCATGTCCGGTTCCAACGGTGGCGTGGTCCGCTCGGTAAACGTGGGGCAGCCCCGCGAGCTGCTGCTGCGGGGCAAGCCCTACCAAACCGGCATCTTCAAGGAGCCGGTTGAGGGCAGGGTGAAGGTTTCCGGCAACCAGGTGTCAGGAGACGTCCAATGTGATCGGTCGGTACACGGCGGCCGCAACAAGGCCGTCTACGCCTACACGATCGAGGACTACGCCTGGTGGGAGCAGACCCTCGGGACGACGCTGCCGCCGGGCACCTTTGGCGAGAACCTGACACTCGAGGGCATCTCGGCCATCGATGCGCTGGTCGGCGAGCGCTGGGCGGTCGGCAGCGCCCTCCTGGAGGTGACCCAGCCGCGGGAGCCGTGCTGGAAGCTGGGCGCCAAGATGGGCGACAAGGAGTTCCCCCGGCGGTTCCGGGAGGCCGGCCGCGCGGGCGCCTACTTTTCGATAGTCCGCCAGGGGGACGTGGGGGCGGGCGACCCGGTCCGGGTGACATACCGGCCCACCCACCCGGTGAGCCTGGGCATGCTGGCCCATCTGAACTCGCTGGACCGGCGGTTTGCCCACCTGATCATGCGACTGGCCCGCAAGGACCTGACCCCCGATGAATGGAACGAGGTCCTCGGTCCCCTGCAGCTGCCCGCCAGCTACCCGTAGAAAGCTCTGGAGAGGCATTCGCCTACCCGCTAGGATCCGTTCTACGCGCACAGGAGGATCGGTTCATGCCGGAGTTCGTAACCGTCGCCAAGGTCGCCGACCTGGAGGATGTGGAGCTCAAGTCGTTCGAGGTGGACGACCAGATCATCGCGATCGCAGTGGTCGGGGACTCCTACTACGCCTTCGAGGACACCTGCACCCACGCCCACTGCTCGCTCTCCGACGGGGACCTGAGCGGGACCACCGTCATCTGCGCCTGCCACGACGGGGAGTTCGACGTCACCACCGGGGAGGTGCTGGACGGACCGCCGGACGAGCCGATCATCACGTTCCCGCTGCGGGTGGTGGACGGGGAGATCCAGATAGAGCTCTGACCCGCTAAATCCCCAGGCGCCCGCGCTCCGACCGCATGGCGTCGATGCAGGTCTGGATGTGCTGGGGACCGAAAGCTGCGGGGTCGGGTTCTCCGCAGATCGGGCCGAGCTCTTCGATGCCCCGGGTGATGTCCTGCCGGTTGACCGCCGCGGCGAAAGCCTTGTCCTTGAGCTTTTTGCGCACGCTCTTGGGCTCCAGGTCGGCTATCCCGTTCGGACGCACCTTGCAGCAGGCGACGATGAAGCCGGCCAGCTCGTCGCACGCGTACAGCGCCTTGGCCATCGGGGTCTGCCGGGGAACCCCGCTGAAGTCGGCATGGCCGAGGATCGCCGTGCGGATGTCCTCGTCCACCCCCAGGCGCTGGAGTTCCTTGACCCCAACAAACGGGTGGTCGCCCAGGGTCGGGAAGCGCTCGTAGTCGAAGTCGTGCAGCAGGGCCGCCACCCGCCAGCGCTCGGCGTCGCCGGGGTCCAGCCGGTCGGCGTAGGCACCGACGCATACCGCCACCGACTCCATGTGGATCCGCAGGGCTTCGCTGGATACCCACTCGTTCATGAGCGCCCGGGCCTCGTCGAGAGTCATTCGGAAATTGTAGCGGCTGACCTGTGCCGATTCGCTTGTGCGCTTCATCTCCGGGACCGCCCCTAGAATGGACTGCCACTTTCCCATGGAGGGATCTGCGATGAGCACCGATTCCGAACAACCGGACCCGGACGGACTGGCCGGACTGGTGATCGGCGTTCCTGCCGCCCGCCGGGCCGCCGAGACCGCCCGCCTGATCCGGCGATGGGGAGGTACCCCGCTGGTGGGCCCCACGGTCGAGGAGGTCGAGGTCGAGGACCCGGGGCCGGTGGTCGAGGCGACCCGCGAGGTGCTGGAAGCACCGGCAACATGGTCGGTCCACCTGACCGGAGTGGGTACCAGGCGCTGGTTTTCGATCGCCGAGGGACACGGCCTGTTGGACCCTCTGCTGGCGGTTCTGTCCCGGGCCCGGCTAATCGCCCGGGGGCAGAAGGCGTCGACCGCGCTCCGGGGCTACGGGCTGCAGCCGGACTGGATCCCCGCCGGCGAGACCTCCCGGGAAATCTCGGAGTGGATGTCGGGCAAGGTAGACGCCGGCGCTACCGTCGCGCTGCAGCGCCACGGCGAGCCGGTGCCCGGGCTGACCGGCCCGCTGGAGGCAACGGGAGCCCGGGTGGTCGAGCTCGCCACCTACCGGTGGGAGATCCCCCGGGACCGGGGGCCGGCCGAGCAGCTGGTCGGGGAGATCGCAGGCGGGCGGGTGCACGCCCTGGTGATCACCAGCGCCCCCCAGGTGCGGAACCTGTTCCGGGTGGCCGAGAACCTCGGCTCGGCCCCCAAGCTTCACAATGCCCTGGAGTCCCGGGTCTTTTTGGCCTCGGTGGGGACTGTGGCGTCCACCTCGCTCGAGGAGCGAGGCATCTCCGCCGACCTGGTCGCCCAGCCGGCCCGGCTGGGAGCCTTGCTTCGGTCCCTGGCCGCGGCCCGAGAGCAGATTTTGGACAAGTCGAGGTCGCCCTCCGGGGCGGCCGGCCGGTGATGGCACACCCAACTACCGCGAATGCGGTGCTGCGGAGGTCGCCCGGCACCCGAGGCCTGGCGCTACTGGTGGCCACCCTGCTGGCGCTCGGCAGCACTGCCAGCGCCGCCCGGGCGGACGAAGGGCACGATCAGCCCCTGATCGCGCCCAGCCCTACCACGGTGTCGGGCGATGGCCACGACCACGGGACCCCAACGCCGGGCATGGCCCGCCACATGGCCGGGGGCAACGCCCGGCGATACACCGACGGGCAGCAGGCCACCTACCGCATGCGAGTCACCCAGACTCTTCACCCGAAGGGACCGTATGCGGCCGAACCCCAAACATCGAGCCTGGACCTGGTGTTAACCGAGACCGTGACCAGTGACCGGAGGGGACCGCTGGTGACGCTGTCCGTCTCCGAGGCCACTGCCGAGGGCTTCCTGGCGGACACAGAGCAGCGATCCGCCCTGGGCCGCCGAGTGAGCTTTCGGCCCGACTCCCAGGTTGCGAGCATCGTCTTGAAAGAAGGCCGCAATGGCGAGCCCGACCTGCAGGATCCCGAGACCGTCAAGGCGTTCGGCGATCCCGGAGAGATCCGCATGGCCGATCTGGCTTTGCGGGCGCACCTGCTGAACCCGGTGGTTCCCTCCGAGGCCTATGCCGCCGGTCAGAGCTTCCAGGACACCGCCGCCCTGCCGGCGGGCTGGACGCACGGGGCTCAGACGATCAGCGGCTCGGTCACCGTAGACGGGCAGGAGGAGCGGGACGGCCGCACGGTGGTCCTGTTGAGTGCCACCCACGTCAGTACGGACACCCTGCTGCGGGTGAGGGCGATGGACAACGCAGTTGAGGCGCTTCAGGGCAACGAGGCCCCCGACCCGAACGAATTCTTCGCCGGAACCCTGTTCAACGCCCTGTTCCCACCGGGTTCGACCTACGAGTCGCTGATGCCGCCGCTGCCGCTGCAGTTCGACAACCAGAGCCGGCGCGCCGCCGGGAACCGCAAGGCCAGGCGCCCCCGCCGCCGGCTCGGCCTGGTACTGGTCTGCCTGCTGGCCTTCGGGATGGCCGCTTGTACCGACCCGCAGAGAAACGTCGACGCGGTGTCGCTTAACCTTACCGGCCCGCTGCAGATGAACCACCAGAGCGTGGTAGACCGGCAGACCGGGGTCCTGCTGAGCTCCGAGGTCACCGCCACCGCTCGCATGTCGGGCAAGGTGTACCCGATTCCGGACGAGCTGAAGGCCGTGCTCGCGCCGGAACTGTCCGGCCTGTCGATGGCCGAGGTAGGGATGGACGCCGACTGGACGATCAGCCAGGAGCTAGTAGGAGACATCCCGGAGCCGGGCATGACCGGCGCGATGGGCGGCCGGGGAACGCTGGCGGTGCTGGGCGGAGGAGTTGTCCTGGGCCTGGCCGCATTCATGCTGCTGCGCCGGCGGAGCAAGCGAGCCTCGGGCGCCGGCCCGGCCGTCGCCTAGTCGGTGGCCTTGATCGGGGCGTAGGCCAGCAGCAGCGTCTTCTCGCCCACCTCGCTGAACCAGATCTTCGCTTCGGCCTTCTCGCCGGAGCCCGACAGGGCGGTGATCACGCCGGTCCCCCACCGGGAATGGGAGACCTCCTGTCCCACCCTCCACCCGGCCGTGGCACGTTCCAGGTCGGGGTAGCGGACCTGGGTGGTGGGCACCGGCCGGGACGGGTAACGGTTATTGGAGTAGCCTCCGCCGCCTCCGGAGTAGCCGCCGCCTCCCCCCGAGTAACCGCCCGCGCCGGACGAGCGCCGGGGCTTTTCGCCCATCCGCTTGACCAGCTCCTCGGGGATCTCTTTCAAGAACCGGGAGGGAGGGTTGTAGTTCACGCCGCCCCATAGCGAGCGGCTCCAGGCATGGGTCAGATACAGGCGCTGACGAGCCCGGGTGATGCCGACGTAGGCCAGCCGGCGCTCCTCCTCCAGCTCGTCCGGCTCGGTCAGCGACCGCATGTGCGGGAAGACCCCCTCCTCCAGGCCGGTGAGGAACACTATCGGGAACTCCAGGCCCTTGGCGTTGTGCAGGGTCATCAAAGTGACGGTGGATTCCTCCTCGTCGTACTCGTCCTGCTCGCTGACCAGCGAGGTTTGAGCCAAAAAGTCCTCGAGCGTCCCGTCGGGCATCCGCTCCTCAAACTCCGCCGCCACCCCGGCCAGCTCCTTCAGGTTCTCCACCCGTCCCAGGGCTTCGATCGATCGCTCGGACTCCAGCTCGGCCATGTATCCCGATCTCTCCCACGCCACCTGGATGATGTCCCGCACCGACGCCCCGTCCCTGCGGTAGGCCTGCAGCTCCGCCATCAGGCCGGAAAAGGCCTTCAGACCCCCCAGGGTCCGCTTGGCGATGGCCGGGTTGTGCTCGGCCCCTTCGATAGCCTCGTACAGCGTGATGCCGCTTACGGCGGCGAATCCGTCCAGCTCGGCGATGGTCCGGTCCCCAATGCCGCGCCGCGGCGTGTTGACGATCCGGCGAAGGCTGACCGAGTCGGCCGGGTTCACCAGGACCTTCAGGTAGGCCAGCAGGTCCTTGACCTCGCGCCGGTCGTAGAACCTTTGGCCTCCGACGATGCGGTACGGGATGCCGAACCGGGTGAAGATCTCCTCGATCACCCGGGACTGGGCGTTGGTCCGGTAGAACACCGCCGCGTCCTTGAAGCGGAACCCATCGGTCTCCCGGAGGCGCTCTATCTCCATGGCGATGAACGCCGCCTCGTCGTGCTCGTTTCCCGACAGGTGCACCACCAGCGGGTCCCCCGGCCCCGAGTCGGTCCACAGGTTCTTCGGCTTGCGGGCATGGTTGTGCTCGATCAGGGCGTTGGCGGCCGACAGGATGCGCTGGGTCGACCGGTAGTTCTGCTCCAGCGTGATGACCTTGGCCGACGGAAAAGCGTCCTCGAACCGGGCCAGGTTGCGGTAGTCGGCCCCCCGGAAGCCGTAGACCGACTGGTCCATGTCCCCCACTACCGCGACGTTGCCGTCCGGGGCCCCCAGGAGGCGTACCAGCTCGAACTGGGCGCCGTTGGTGTCCTGGAACTCGTCCACCAGGATGTGCTGAAACCGCTCCTTGTAGTGGGCCAGGATCTCGGGGAACTCGGTGAACAGCCGGACGGTCAGGTTGATGATGTCGTCGAAATCCAGGGCGCTGGCTTCCTTCAGGCGGCGCTGGTAGGCGGTGTAGATCTCGGCGATCTGCCGTTCCATCCAGTGGGCGGCCCGGGTGACGTAGACCTCGGGCGTGATCATCTCGTCCTTCGCCCGGCTGATCGCATGCCGGACCCCGGACGGCTTGACTTTTTTCGGGTCGATGCCGGCGTCCTTCATGATGAAGGAGATCAGCCGGTCGCTGTCCGAGGAGTCGTAGATGGTGAACGCCGACTTGTAGCCCAGGCTGGCGATGTTTCCTCGCAGTATCCGCACGCAGGCCGAGTGGAAGGTGCCGATCCACATCTTCTGGGCCACCGGCCCGACCAGCCCGGCCACCCGGTCCTTGACCTCACCGGCCGCTTTGTTGGTAAAGCTGATGGCCAGGATGGCGAAGGGTGAGACCTGCCTCTCGTTGATCAGGTTGGCTATCCGCCGGGTGAGGACCGCAGTCTTGCCGGAACCGGCGCCCGCGACGATGAGAAGCGGCCCATTCCCATGGGTTACCGCTTCACGCTGAGGGGAGTTGAGTCCGCTGAGGTCGTCGAGGAGGGATCCTTCGGTGCTGCTCACCTCTCAATTATCGCCGCTGGGATGACACCGTGAGAGACTTCCCGGCCTTGAACCGGATCTGGGCTCGGAATCCCCTGTTGTTTACGCCCGGCACGCCGGCAAGCGTAGGATTCGAAGTAGTTCTACACAGAGAGGCGGCGATGAGCTTTTTCGACAAGAAGGTAAAGCAGGCGGAGGACGACGCCGAAAAGCTGATCAAGGACTACATGAAGCTGCTGGAATCCAGCACCGAGGCAGCCTCGATCAAGCAGATGGCCCGCAACGCGGCCCCTCCCACCTCGGTCGGCAACCGGGCCGCCGACACCCACAAGGCGCTGTTTGCCGACCTGCTGCGCGACGCGGACAAGACCTCGCTGCTGAAGAGCAAGACGCGCCAGCAGATCGTCGAGCAGTTCTGTATCGCCCTGTGGCGCAAGTACATCGGCGACGACTGCTACCACGCGATGACCAAGACCCTCAACCTGATCCAGCCCCCTCCCCGAGCCTGACCGCACGGTGCGGGGTCAGCCGGCGGTGATCCGGTAGACACCCCCGTCCAGCGAGGTCACGTACATCTCGCCCTCGGAGTCCTCACCGAACGACGAGAGGTTCGGCGCCTGCAGGTTTTCGAAGGTCCGGGCCTCAACCGCCCGGCCGTTGCTGATCTTGAATCCCTGGACCAGGCCGCCGCAGTAGTCGGCAAACAGGTAGTAGTCCCTTAGCTGGGTCACCGGCCCCCGGTAGATGCCTCCCCCGGTGACCGAGCAGTTGCCCCGGGCGTTGGGGTAGGTGAACACCGGCCGGACCAGGCGGGATTCGTCTATCCGGTCGTCCTCGCGGAACACCTGGTCGCCCTCGTACCTACGCCAGCCGTAGTTGGCTCCCGGCTGCGCCGGCGGCGGTACGAAGTTCACCTCTTCAACCCGGTTCTGGCCTACGTCGGCGACGTAGAGGTCCCTGGTTTCCGGGTCGAACGACCACCGCCAGGGATTGCGAAGGCCGTAGGCCCAGATCTCGGGACGGGCCCCCGGCCGGTCGAGGAACGGGTTGTCGGCGGGGATGCCGTACGGGCGGTCGCCCGAAGGGTTGCCGGGGTCGATCCGAAGCAGCTTGCCCAAAAGGGTGTTCAGGCTCTGGGCCCGGTTGCCCGGGTCGCCGGCGGACCCGCCGTCGCCGAGGCCGATCATCAGCATCCCGGTGGGGTCGAACCTGATCAGGCCGCCGTTGTGGTTGGAGAACGGCTGGTCCACCCCCAGGATCAGCCGGCGGGAGCCGGGGTCCAGCCGGTCGGGGTTGGATCCGTCCACCCGGTACTCGTCCACCCGGCTGTCGCCGGCGCGGTTGGTGTAGCTGAGATAGACCAGGCCGCTCTCGGCGTAATCGGGGTGGAAGGCGATGGAGAACAGCCCCCGCTCGCCGCAGCAGCCCACCTGGTCCCTGATGTCGATGAACGGCGGGCTCTTGGCCTGGCCGTCGACCATCTCGACCACCCTCCCCGGCTGCTCCACCACGAAGATGCGGCGGTCGTCCGGCGGGGAGACCACGTACACCGGCCGGTCGAACGACCCGACTCTTTCCAGCCGGGGCTCTCCGTCCAGCGCTGCCGGCTCACCCGGCTCCTGCGGGGCCTCCGGCTCGCCCGGCGCCTCCGGGGCGGGGGGCGGCGGTTCCGGGTCGGGGGCCTGCCCGCAGCCGGCAACCAGCACCAGCGCAGCGAGGCTCGCCACCAGTACCCGCCGCACCGGCATCAACCTTGCGGTGGGCCGCTCGGCTCCCCGAGCCGGCAGGCCGCCGTCATTCCCACTCGATCGTCCCGGGCGGCTTGGAGGTGATGTCGTAGGCCACCCGGTTGACCCCGGGCACCTCCGCCACAATCCGGTTGGCCATCCGGGCCAAGAGCTCGTGGTCCAGCCGGGCCCAGTCGGCGGTCATCGCATCCTCCGAGGTGACCGCCCGGATGATGATCGGGTGGCCGTAGGAACGGGAGTCGCCCATGACCCCCACCGAACGCACGGTCAAAAGGACTGCGAACGACTGCCAGAGCTGCTTGTACAGGCCCGCCCGTTTCACCTCCTCGATGACTATCGCGTCGGCCGCCCTCACCAGGTCCAGGCGTTCCGCCGTGATGTCGCCGATGATCCGCACCGCCAGTCCCGGTCCGGGGTAAGGCTGCCGCCACACCATTTCCTCGGGAAGGCCCAGCTCCTCGCCGATGCGGCGCACCTCGTCCTTGAACAGGTTTCGAAGCGGCTCAACCAGCTCGAACTTCATGTCCTTGGGCAGCCCGCCGACGTTGTGGTGGGACTTGATGACCGCGGCCGTTTTGGTGGAACCACCGGACTCGATCACGTCGGGGTACAAGGTCCCTTGCACCAGGTAGCGGACCGGCGTCCCGTCGGCGGCTATCGGGGTGCCGTCGGGGGCGATCCGGGCGGTGAGGCCCACCTCGGAAGCCACCTCCTCGAAGACCCGGATGAACTCGTTGCCGATGATCTTGCGCTTGGTTTCCGGCTCGGAAACGCCGGCCAGCTTGCTGAGAAACCGGTCCTGGGCCTTCACGTGGACCAGGTCGATCGACATGTGGCGGCCGAAGGTGTCCACCACCTTTTCCGCCTCGCCGGCCCGCATCATGCCGTGGTCGACGAAGATGCAGGTCAGCTGGTCGCCGATCGCCTTGTGAACCAGCGCCGCCGCCACCGCCGAGTCGACTCCTCCGGACAGGCCGCAGACCGCCCGGGCGTCGCCCACCTGCCGGCGGATGGACTCCACCACCGCTTCGATGACGCTGGCCGACGTCCAGCTCGGCAGGCAGTCGCAGGCGTTGTGGACGAACTTGCGGATGAACTCGGTTCCGTGGGGCGTGTGGACCACCTCGGGATGGAACTGGACCCCGAACAGGCCCCTGTCGGTGTCCTCCATGGCCGCCACCGGGCAGGAGTCGGTGCTGGCGACCGCCCGGAAGCCGGGGGGGACCTCGGCCACCGCGTCGTTGTGGCTCATCCACACCTGCTGCTCGGGCGGCAGCTCGGAAAACAGCATGCCTCCGGTGGCGCTGAGCGACGCCCGGCCGAACTCGCCCTCGGTGCCCTTGGCCACCTTGCCGCCCATGGCCTTGGCCATGAGCTGGTGCCCGTAGCAGATGCCGAGGACCGGAATTCCCAGATCGAACAATCCGGTGTCGGCAGAGGGAGCATCGGGGGAGTACACGCTGCTCGGGCCGCCCGACAGGATCAACCCTTTCGGGCGGCGCTTGGCGATCTCGGCGGCGGAGACGTCGTGCGGAACGATCTCGGACAAGACGTGGCACTCACGTACCCGGCGGGCGATCAGCTTGGAGTACTGCGCCCCAAAGTCCACGACCAGGATGGTGTCGAATTCGTCGTGGAACGTCATGGACTTCAAGGATACCGTGCTACGTGTAGTCCACGATCCCCTGGTGTTGCTGCGCGAACTTGCCCTCGGTCTTGATCGAAGGGGCAATCACCACCTCGGCCTTTTGAAAGTCCTTCACCGACTCGTAGCCGGTGGTGGCCATCGAGGTCCGCAGGGCCCCGAACAGGTTCATCGTCCCGTCGTTCAGGCTGGTGGGGCCGGTCAGTATCTGCTGGGCGGTTCCCAGCGGCGTGGCGGCGATCCGCACCCCCCGGGGCAGCCCGGAGTGGAAGGTGGCCATGCCCCAGTGGAATCCCCGCCCGGGGGCGTCGGTCGCCCGGGCCAGCGGCGAGCCGATCATCACTGCGTCGGCTCCGCAGGCGATGGCCTTGGCGATGTCCCCGCCGGTCCTCATGCCCCCGTCGGCGATGACGTGGACGTAGCGGCCGGTCTCGTCCAGGTGGCGCATCCGGGCCCCCGCAGCGTCGGAGATGGCGGTGGCCTGCGGTACGCCGATCCCAAGTACCTGCCGGGAGGTGCAGGCGGCGCCCGGGCCCACCCCCACCAGGATGCCGATGGCCCCGGTCCGCATCAGGTGCAGAGCGGGCTGGTAGGAGGCGCAGCCTCCCACGATGACCGGAAGGTCGAAGGTGGCGATGAACTCCTTGAGGTTGAGCGGCTCGGTCTGGGTGGACATGTGCTCGGCCGACACCACGGTCCCCTGGATGACCAGGATGTCCAACTCGGCCTCCAGCACGATGTGGGCGTACTCCTGGACCCTCTGCGGCGTGAGACTGGCGGCGGCGGTGACCCCGCCGGCCTTGATCTCGGATATCGACTTGGCAATCAGGTCCTCTTTGATCGGCTGCTGGTACAGTTCCTGCATCCGGGCGGTTGCCGTAGCGGACGGAAGCTCGGAGATCTCCTGCAGGACGGCATCGGCGTCCTCGTAGCGGCTGTGAAGGCCTTCCAGGTTCAGCACCGCCAGCCCGCCCAGGCGGCCGATGGTCACTGCGCTTGCGGGCGACACCACTGCGTCCATCGCGGAGGCCATGAGCGGCAGGTCGAACCGGTAGCCGTCGATCTCCCACGAGATGTCTACGTCGTCGGGGTCGCGGGTCCGGCGGGAGGGGACGATCGCAATGTCGTCAAATCCATAAGCCCGGCGGGCGGTCTTGCCAATGCCTATAGAAGAATCCAAATGTGGGTTCCAATCACTGGGGCCGTCCGAACGCGGCCGATCTAGATATATACCACTAGTGGGGGCTCCACCCCACCCCCCGGAGGGATTGGAGCGCCTGCGGCGCCCTTGTTCGACAGCAGCCCCGGTGAACGCCGCGAAAAGTTCGGGCACCCCGGGAAAACTTGTGAGCCGGTGGCTCTAGGAGACCATCTCCAGGCCGGTCATGTAGCCCCGCAACTGCAACCCGAAGATGAACAGGCCGGCCAGGGCAAAGGCCACCCACTCCAGCCCCTCCATCTTCCGGGAAAACCGGTGGGCGACGATCAGCACCAGCAACGGGAACCCGCCGTAGACAAAATGCAGCGGGTCCAGGTCCCCCGGCCGCGCCCGGCGCACGAACATGAACATCGCGACCCCGACGATGACCTGCAGAAGCAGTCCGATCTGGGCTACTGCCAGCAGGCGGTAGTACATCGGCCCCGGATCGGAGTTGCGGATCCACTGCAACAGCCCCCACAGGGCGAGCACGAGGAACACCCCCCCGATTGACAAACCGAGATACTGATGAAGCTCGCGCACGCCTGGTCCTCCGATCGCAGCAGTCCTAGGACTCTATAACGACAGCTTTCGGCAAAGGCGTCCCGGCGGGGAAGGAACCGGCCGGACCCCGGCGGAGCGGTCGCTCCGGGGGTCGCCCGCCGGCCGGATCTCTGGCGTTATCCCTGGCGTTTCGGACCCGCTCGAAAGGTGCGCAAAGTTGCAGCGATCGACTCGCGAAACTTGACAGCGTTACGAGGCCCGCCTAGGTTTCTTCCAGATGCATCCCCCAACCCCCCGCCTGGCCCGCTTGATAGTCATCGCCCTGGTCACGACATTGATCAGTGCGGGTACCGCCTTTCCCTCACAAGCGGCAGGCGAAGCGGAGAAGCTGCAAAAGACCAAGGCCGAGATCGCCGAGATCCGCAAACGCCTTGCCGCAGCGAAGGGCAAAGCGGCCGAGATCGCCAAAGAGGTCGAGAGCCTCGACAAGCACATCGCGGCGCTGAACCGCCAGATCTCCACCGGCCAGCACGACATCTCGTCGCTGGAATCCGACATCCGCACCATGCAGGCGCAGATCAACCAGGTGCAGGAGCGCTACGACAAGGCCGCCGACGCCTCCAACGCCCGGGCGCGCCGGCTTTACGTCCAGGGACCGGCCGAATCGGTTGCCATGCTGTTCTCTGCCGACTCGATCACCGAGCTCAACCGGCTTCAGTTCCTCATGGAGAAGTCGTCGGAGCAGGACTCGAAGATCATCGTCGACGCCGCCCGGCTGCGTTCCGACCTGCTGAGCAAACAAAACGAGCTGAACCGGATCAAAGGAAGCCTGACCGCTCAACGGGAGTGGCTGCAGGCCCGCAAGAACCTGGCGGACGGCGCACGTCGGGACCGGGCCGCCGCCCTGGCCGGTGCCGAGAAGGAAGTTGCGGCCACCCAGGCCCACATGGACGGCCTGGAGGCGGACAGCAAAAAGCTGGAGGAAGCGTTGCGCAGAGCCAGCTCCCAGGGGTCGGGCAAGGCGGCATCCGGCAACGAAGGAGGAGCGGCTTCAGGCCAGGGGTTCATTCGCCCGGTCGCCGGCGGCATCACCTCGGCGTTCGGCCGCCGGTGGGGGCGGGCCCACACCGGCGTCGACATGGCGGGCAGGACCGGAGACCCCATTCGTGCGGCCAAAGCCGGCACGGTGCTCGGGGTCGGCTGCGGGAGCGGCTACGGGACCTGCACCCTGATCGACCACGGCGGCGGCGTGGTGACGCTGTACGCCCACATGAGCCGCAAGGTCGTCAGCGGCGGCAAGGTGGAGCGGGGCCAGCTGATCGGTTACGTCGGCTGCACCGGATCGTGCACCGGCCCTCACCTGCACTTCGAGGTCCGGGTCAACGGCGTCCCGCGAAACCCGACCAACTACATCTAGAAGCTCCATCGGGTAGGCAACCGCCGGCCCTGGTACAACAAAAAACCCCGCCGGATGGCGGGGTTTTTGCTGAAGCAAAACCTTAGTTAGCTGACGACTGCCAAAACGTCCCGCTCGTTCAGGATCATCAGGTCCTCGCCGCCGACCTTGACCTCGGTGCCCCCATACTTGGAGAACAGCACACGGTCGCCTTCCTTGACGTCCAGCGCGATCCGCTGGCCATCGTGGTAGGTGCCGGGTCCCACGGCTACGACTTTGCCTTCCTGGGGCTTCTCCTTGGCGGTGTCCGGGATTACCAGACCCGACGGAAGGGCGTTCTCGGTCTCCTCGACCTTAATCAGTACGCGATCTCCAAGTGGCTTGAGACCCATATAAAACCTCCTATGGCTAAATCGGCTCAGGAGCGGACACAAACTCGCTCGCAGCCAGATTAGCACTCTAAGGCGGGGAGTGCTAATGAACCCGGTTCCGGCAAGCCGCTACTGTGGCGTTAGTGGAAGAGCGGGAGATCATTTACGTCGGCGATCCCATGTGCTCGTGGTGCTGGGGGTTCGCTCCCGAGCTGGATGAGCTGTGCCGCCGGTTTCCCACCGTGGGATTGCGGGTGGTCACCGGGGGGCTGAGGCCCGGGCCCGACGCCCAGCCGATGTCCGACCGGCTTGCCGGCTTCCTGGAGTCCGAGTGGTCCCAGATCGAACAACATACCGGCCAGCCGTTCGACCACGGGCTGCTGGCCCGCCGGGACTGGATCTACGACACCGAGCCCGCCTGCCGGGCGGTGGCAATCATGCGCAGCATCGACGAGCCGCTGGCCTGGCCGCTGTTCAAGCGCATCCAGCGGGCGTTTTACGCCGAAGGGATCCTGCCGCTCGTCCGGCAGGTCCTGGCCGGCCTGGTCGAACAGGTCGGCGGAGACGCCTCGGCCTTTGCCGAAGCCTTCGACAGCGAGCGGTTCGCCCAAGCGGCATGGGCCGACTTCGCCCAGGCCCGGGAGTGGGGGGTCGCCAGCTTTCCGACGGTCATCGCGCGGGTGGGCGACCAGGGCTACCTGCTGACCATCGGGTACACCACAGCCGAGGTGATGGCCGGCCGGCTCCCGGCGGAAATCGCCGGACCGGCCGAACCCCCCGCTTAAGCCAGGTGCAGGTTGGGGTCGGGGTCGATGTTGGGGTCGGTCCGGATCCCCCGCCGGAAGCGGAAATGGCCGCAGCAGGCCACCATTGCGGCGTTGTCGGTGCAGTAGACCGGAGAGGGATAGTACAGCCGCAGCTCGGATTCTTCGCACATGACGCCCATGAGCTCCCTTAGACGGGAGTTGGCGGCCACGCCCCCCGACACAAAGACGTTGCTGACCCCGTATTCCTGGGCTGCCTTGATGGTCTTGGACACCTGCACGTCGACCACCGCCTCCTGAAACGACGCACACACGTCGGCCAGGTTTATCTCGGTGCCCGCCTCCTCCTGCTTGCGGATGTAGTCCCGCACCGAGGTCTTGAGTCCGGAAAACGAGAAGTCGTAGCCCCTGCCCTGCATGGCCCGGGGGAACTTGATCGCCCGGCGGTTGCCCCCCAGCGCCATCTGGTCGATGGCCGGGCCGCCGGGAAAGCCGATGCCCAGGTAACGGGCCACCTTGTCGAACGCCTCGCCCGCCGCGTCGTCCAGGGTCTCTCCCAGCACCTCGTACAGCCCGTGGGCCGGCATGTGGACCAGCAGGGTGTGGCCTCCGGAGACAATCAGCCCCACCGCCGGCGGAGCGAAGTCGGGATGCTCCAGGAAGTTGGCGTAGATGTGGGCCTCCAGGTGGTTGATGCCCAGCAACGGCACCTCCAGCACCGACGAGAGCGCCTTGGCGGCCGCCACCCCCACCACCAGGGAGCCGATCAGGCCGGGGCCGATGGTCACCGCCACCGCCGACAGGTCCCACAGGGTGACGTCGGCCTCGCGCAACGCCTCGGCGATCGCCGGGTTCATCGCCTGGACGTGGGCCCGGGATGCCACCTCGGGCACCACCCCGCCGTACCTGGAGTGCAGGTCGGCCGACGAGGAGATCACGTTGGCCAGGACCTGGTTCGACCCGCTCAGGATCGCAACCCCGGTCTCGTCGCACGAGGTCTCGATCCCCATGATCAAGGAGTCCTCCGAGCTCTGCTCGATGGTCTCCAGCTCGGTCTCGGTCTCCAGCAGCATGTCGGACATGCCGTCGGGGATCACATCGGGAACGTCGACTTCGGGGATGACGCTGGACGGAGTTGGTTCGTTAGCCACCCGAAACCTCGTTTCGGTTCGCCCGGGGAACCTCGAACCTCTGGCGCATCCGGTTCAGCAGCGCGGCGTACTCCGGGCCATCCACCTGGTCCACCCACATCACAATGGCGTCCTCACCGGTTTCCACGTAGTAGCCGGGGCGAAGGCCCACCGGCCGGAACCCGAACTTCTCGTACATGTTTTGAGCCGCAAAGTTGGACCGGCGCACCTCCAGGGAGATCGTCCTGCCCCCCCGGGCGATCGCCGCGTCCAGCAGCCCTACCATCAGCTTGGTGCCGATGCCGGTCCGATGATAGGCCGGGTCGACCGCGATGGTGGTGATGTGGGCTTCCAGGCCCGAGGTGATGAGGCCCCCGTAGCCCACCACGGCAGAGTCGTAGCGGGCGGCCAGGTAGTACCGGTCGGCTCGCCGCACGATCTCCTGCAAGAACAGTGCCGAGCTCCAAGGACGCGGATAGACCTGGGCCTCGATCTTCATCACCTGTCGGACGTGCCGGCGGCGCATGGTGACCAGCTCCACCTTGGAGATGTCTATCTGGGGGTCGGGGGTTGCCAGCGCCATACCTACTGGCCCGCCACCTTTCGGTCCCAGTTGATCTCGGCGTCCGACCGGCGCATGTAGAACGGCTCCAGGTCGAACAGCCGGTCGTAGTCCTCCCGGAACAGGCGGGGAAGAGCCAGCTCCACCAGGGAGGCGGCCCGCGGAAACGCGTTGGCCATCGAACCGAACTCCACCTTGCGGCCCTCCTCCAGCGTGTCGCGGTAAAGCAGCGCGCCGTTTCCGATCAAAAGGAAGTCACCCTTGGTTCCCTCGATCTCCGCAAGCAACCGGGATGGCGAGCCCACCACGTAGCCGCTCTCCCTCGTTATGCCCCCGGGGACCTGGCGGTAAAACGCAAAGAACACCTCCTTGCGCTTGGCGTCGACCACCGCGCAGATCAGCCGGTTGGAGTACCGGACGTCGAACGCCAGCAGGTCCAGCGACGACACCCCGATGATCGGCACCGACAGCGCCTGGGCCAGGGTCTTGGCGGTCGCCACCCCCACCCGCAGCCCGGTGAACAGCCCCGGCCCGAGCCCGACGGCAACCGCCGACAGGTTGCGGTAGCTGAGGTTGACCTCCTTCATCAGGAACTCAACCGCCGGAAGGATGAACGACCCGTGGCTCACCCCCCGGGTCACCAGGCAGGAGCCGATGATGCCCTGCTCGGACCCGATGGCCACCGACGCCGCCTGGGTCGAGCTCTCTATGCCCAGAACCAGCATCAGTTATTGCTCCCGGACCCGCCCGGATTGTCCGGCTGGTAGTCCTCGCCGAGCCGGGCCTTCTTGGACAGCCGGACGTCACTCAACTCCTGGACCAGCTTTTTGATGGTCTCCATCCGGGTTTCCCAGTGGGTCCCCCGGGCGGTCAGCCTGACGGTTCGGGTATCGGCGCCCCCGTGATTGAGCTCCACCTTCAGGTGCTGCCGGGGCAGCAAAGGCTCTACCTTGTCCCCCCACTCCACCGCCACCACGTAGGAGGGGTCCAGGTACTCGTCCAGGCCCAGGTCAATCACCTCCTGGATCCTTTCCAGCCGGTAGACGTCCAGGTGCATGAGCGGGAACCGCCCGCCCTGGTACTCCTTCATGAGGATGAAGGTGGGCGAAGTCACCCTCTCGACGATTCCCAGACCCTTAGCCAGACCCTGGACGAAGGTGGTCTTGCCCGCGCCGAGATCTCCGGCCAGCACCAGCACGTCACCGGGGACCAGCAGGGGCGCAATTCCCTCCGACAGCAGCTTCGTCTCCTCCGGCGAGCGCGTGGTGATCACCAGCTCGTGGTTGGGTTTGCGGGATGCGGACACCTCAGGACGTCGTCAAAACAGTGAGCCTTGCTCTACCAGTGGCCCTGCGTCCGGGGCAGGAGCAACGGGGCCGGCCGCCGCGGGCGCCGGAGCGGGAGCGGGGACCGGCCTGGCTTTGGCGAGCTCGCGGTTGATCAGGTCGAAGTCGGAGCGGATGAGAGCAAACTGCGGCGAGCCCACCCCGCCCGAGTGCAAAGCAGCCGCCGGGTGCAGCGTGGGGATCACCTTGGCGCCGAAGGCCCGGAAGATCTGGCCCCGGACCCTGGTGATCGAAAGCTGCCTCTCCAACAGGAAGCGGGTGGCGAAGTTACCCAGGGTCACGATGACCGTGGGTTTGATGAACTCGATCTGCGCCTTGAGGTAGGGGGTGCAGCTGGCGATCTCGTCCGGCTCGGGGTTTCGGTTGGACGGCGGCCGGCACTTGACGACGTTGCAGATCACGCACCCGCTGCGGTCCAGGCCGATGTACTCCAGCAGACCGTCCAGCAGTTTGCCGGCGGCCCCCACGAACGGTTTGCCCAGCCGGTCCTCGTGAAACCCGGGCGCTTCACCGATGAACATCAGGTCGGACTCAGGGTTCCCGTCCATCCAGACCACCTGGGTCCGGCTTCCCGACAACCGGCACCGGGTACAGCCGGAGGCCTCGGCCTTAGCATGCTCGAGCGTCTGCCAAACCACGGATACCCCCCAACGAACCGGCATCGATTCAGGGCGCGGCATCAACTTCCGCCCCTTCACGTTCAACCCATGATAACCACTGAACAGGCGTAGCCGAGCCGGCTCAGGAGCCCCCAGGACCCGGTTGCCGGTTCAGGTAGATGCGGCGCACCCGGGCGCTGATTCCGCACACCACCTCGTAAGGGATGGTGCCCAGCTTGTCGGCCATCTCCTGGGCGGTAATCCGGTCGTCCCTCTGGCGGCCGAGGATCACCACCTCGTCCCCGATCTCCACCACGTCGTCGCCGGCATCCACCAGGAAGTGATCCATGGTGATGGTTCCCGAGATCCGGTAACGACGGCCCCGGATCAGGACTTCGCCGTGGTTGCCGAGCGCCCGCCTCAAGCCGTCGGCGTACCCGCAGGGGATCGTCGCCACCAGCCCGTCCCGGCTCAGCTTGTAGCGCTGGCCGTAGGAGATGGCCTCCCCGGCGGCAAGTCGCTTCACCAGGCCCACCCGGGACTTCAGGCTCATCGCCGGCTCCAGCTCCACCGTGCCGGCCAAAGCCGGGGACGGGTAGATGCCGTAGGTGGCGATGCCGGTGCGGACCAGATCCAGGTGTGCCTCGGGCAGGGTGAGCGCTCCGGCCGAGTTCGACATGTGCCGTATCAGGCCGTCGGCCTTCGGCCCCAGGCTGTCCAGCAGTTCCCCGAACAACTTGTGCTGCTGGGAGGTGAACGAGTTCGCCACCTCCTCGGCGACTGCGAAGTGGGTCCAGATGCCCTCAACCCGAAGCCCGGGCAACCCCCGAAGCAGGTCCAGGAACTCCTCGGCCTGCTCGCAGGCGACCCCGTACCGGTGCATGCCGGTGTCGACCTTCACGTGGCACCCCAGCGGGTGTCCCCCGGTTGCCTGGGCCGCCCAGGCCCTCGCCGCCTCCTCGGTGTAGATGGTCGGGGTCAGGCGGAACTCGGCCGCTGCCGCCAGCGCGCTGAGTGGAGGCTGGGCCAGCAAAAGGATCGGCCGGTCGATGCCGGCCTCGCGCAGAGCCGCCCCCTCCTGGGTCCGGGCCACGCCCAACCAGTCCGCCCCCCCGTCGATCGCCGCCCTCGCCGCCTCCACCTCGCCGTGTCCGTAGCCGTTGGCCTTGACCACCGCCAGCAGCGCCGTGCCCGGGGTCAGCCGCCCTTTGATCCGGGAAACGTTGCGCCGGATGCAGCCGAGGTCCACCTCGGCCCACAGGGCAAGGTCCTCGGTTGGATGCCCGTTCATGCCGTCGCCTGCCTGATCACCAGCGGAAGTGCCCTCAACAGGTCTCCTGCGAGCACCCCGCGGTCGCCCATCCACTCGGCCAGGGTGTCCCCGGCCAGTCCGTGCAGCAAGGCGCCGGCCCACGCTGCGGCAAACGGTTCGATCAAAGCGGTCAGCGCGGCAATGACGCCGGTCAGGACGTCCCCGCTGCCTCCGGTGGCCAGGACCGGCCCCCCGGCGTTCACCAGCACCCCCCGGCCGTCGGGCCCGGCAACCAGGGTTCGGTTTCCCTTCAGCAGAACCACCGCCCCGGTGCGCTCGGCCGCTTCCCGGACGGCGGCGATCCGGTCCGCATCCACTTCGGCGGCCGTCCTGCCCAGCAGCCTGGCCAGCTCCCCGGAGTGCGGGGTGATGATCGTGGCCGCCGGCCGGCTTCGCAGCCCTTCGGGGTTGTCCTGGAAGGCCGAGATGGCGTCGGCGTCCAGCACCACCGGCCGGTCGACCTGCGCCAGGACCTGCCGGACGAAAGTCATCGTCTCGTCGTCCTTGCCGATCCCCGGGCCCAGGGCCATCACCTGCATCTGGGAAGCCAGGTCCACGACACCGGGGACCGCCTCCAGGCTGAACGCGCCCTTGGCGGTGTCGGGCATCCCGGCGGTGAGAGCCTCGATCACCAGCGGGCCCACCTGGGGCCGGATCACCCGCGGCACCGCCATGCGTACCAGGCCGGCGCCGGTCCGCAGTGCCCCGCTCGCAGTCAGAGCAACCGCACCTGCCATCGACACCGAGCCGGCCACCACCAGCACTTTGCCGACGTTGCGCTTGTGGGCGCTCACCGGCCGGGGGGGAATAACCGCGCCCAGGTCGCCGGCCTCCACCAGGTTCAGGCTGCTCTTCATCAGTGCGTCCGGGATGCCGATTCCGGCCACCACCACGTCACCGGCGTACTGGGCTCCCGGTTGCAGAAGCAATCCGGTCTTCAGAGCCGCCAGGGTCACGGTCCTCATCGCCCTGACCGCCTCCGCCTCCACCCGGCCCGTCCCACCGTCCACCCCCGAGGGGATGTCCACGGCAACCACCGGTGCCGGGCCTGCGTTGATCAAGGCGGCCGCCTCGGCCATGTCACCCCGCAGCGCCCCCGAGAACCCGGTGCCCACCATCGCATCCAGCACCAGGTCGGAGCGCATCAATTCCTTCTCCAGCCGGTCCCGGCGGTACGGACGGGCTCGCGCGCCCGAGCCGGGCATCTGCCGGTAGGCATCCAGGGCGGCGCCCTTCAGTTCGGAAGGGTCGGTGAGCAGCACCACGCCGGCCGTCGCTCCCCGCCTGGCCAGGTAGGCGGCGGCCACAAAGCCGTCGCCGCCGTTGTTGCCCTTGCCGCAGACCACCGTCACCCGACGTCCGTAGACCCCGCCCATGGTCTCTACGGCAACCCGGCCCACCGCCCTGCCGGCGCGGTCCATCAGGTCCCGGCTCGGGATGCCGGATTCTGCGGCGGCCTGATCGGCCGCGGCCATCTGCGAGGGGTTTAGAACTCTTTGCACCCGCCCATTGTAGGGAGGGGGCTCAAGCCGTTATCGGCTCCATGGCGGGATCCGCCAGTATGTCGCCGCAGCCGGTGAGGCTGAATACCCTGCGGACCGCCGGCCGGGCGTTGACGATGAGAAGCTCACGGTCGTCGCGGCAGGACCGGTTGAAGGCGCCCACCAGAACCGACAGCCCGGAGCAGTCCATGAACGAGACCTCCGACAGGTCGACGATTACCGGGTCGGCTCCCTCGAGCTCCAGCCGCATAAGGGCGTCACTGACGAGTTTTACCGAGCCGAGGTCCAGCTCTCCTCGAAGGTGCAGACAAACCGGATACGCAGTGCGCTCGACGTCCACGAAGAGATATGCAGAATCCGATTCGTTCGGTGCGAGGTCTTTCAAACGCGCTCCCCTTTGGGAAATCCCAGTGTGACTATGTCCCTAGGACTGGGGGGGTGGCGGAAGCTGAGGCTCAGTTCCGGACTCTAGAGTCTACCGGCGAACCGTTCCAACGACAAGCCCTTTATCACTCGAAACCGCGCCTGCCAGGTACTTCGGATTCAAACGGTCTGCTCGCGGATCAGCGCCGCCAGCTCCTCCGCCACAAAGCTTGCGGTGTCCAGATCCTGAGCCTCCACCATCACCCTCACCAGCGGCTCGGTGCCCGAGGGCCTAACCAGGACCCTCCCGGTCTCTCCGAGCTGCTCCTGGGCCTTCTGAACCGCCTGAGCGAGCTCTTCAGAGGCGCCGGCGGCTTCCGCATCGCCCACCCTGACGTTCAGCAGCACCTGGGGGAACCTTTCGACGACCGCCGCGAGGTCGGACAGCTTGCGGCCGGACGCGGCCATCAGGCCGGCAACCCTCAATCCGGTGATCAGCCCGTCGCCGGTGGTCGAGAAGTCCGAGAAGATCACATGACCGGACTGCTCGCCCCCGATGGACGCCCGGCCCCGGCGCATCCGCTCCAGCACGTAGCGGTCCCCCACCGGCGTCTCCACCAGGTCGATCCCGGCTGCAGCCATAGCCCGGCGGAACCCCAGGTTGGCCATCACGGTGGATACCACCAGGTTGCCGGCCAGCCTGCCCGCCTCCTTGAGCTCGATGGCCAGAGACGCAATGAGCCCGTCTCCGTCCACCTCCCGGCCCTGCTCGTCCACCGCAATCACCCGGTCGGCATCGCCGTCGTGGGCGAGCCCCAGATCGGCCCCGGCGGCCCGGACCTGCGCAACCAGCCCGCCCAGGTCCTGCGATCCGCACCGGGCGTTTATGTTGACCCCGTCGGGGTCGGCGTTGATCACCTTGAGCTCGGCCCCCGCCCGGCGGAACGCCTCGGGACTCGTGCGAAACGCGGCGCCGTGCGAGCAGTCCAGCACCACCCGCAGGCCGGCGAGGCTGCGCCCCTCGAGCGCCTCCAGGGCATGGTTCACGTAAAGGTCCCCGGCGTCCGACAGGACCCCGATACCGCCCGGTTCGGCGCCCGGGCCGGCGGAGTCCACCAACTGCTCGATACGCAACTCCTGGTCGTCGGCCAACTTGTAACCGTCACCGCCGAAGAACTTGATTCCGTTATCCGGGAACGGGTTGTGCGAGGCGGAGATCACCGCTCCCGCCGAGGCCCCGAGCGTGGTGACCCAAAAGGCAACCGCCGGGGTGGGGAGGACACCGGCATCCACCACCTCGGCCCCCGCCGACATGACCCCCGCCGCCAGCGCCGCCTGGAGCATAGGGCCCGAGGCCCGGGTGTCGCGGCCGATGACCACCCTCGGGCTCCTGCCGCCGGAGCCCAGCTCGATGGCGGCGGCCCGGCCCAGCCGCAGAGCCAGGTCCGGGGTCAGCTGAGAGTTGGCGACGCCGCGCACGCCGTCGGTACCGAAAAGTCTGCCCATCGCCGTGAATATTAGTCCAGGGGCTACCCCGCCGGATTCCCCCGGAAATGGGGTGCCGGCCGGCGCACTGGTTCTGATAGCAGCCCCGGCTCGGCCTTTAGCGGTCGCCGCCCTTGGTCTTGCGGGTATTGACCGCCCACTCCAAAAGGCGCGGGTTGCGGCGAGCAACCAGCCGGTAGCCGGCGGCCACCAGCACCAGGACCGCGAGGACGAGGACGAGGACGATGATTACCGGCCCGGCCGGCCCGGCGGCGGGCCGCTCCGCCGGTTCCCTGAGGTCATCCGCCGGAGCCGGCTCGGGAGGCTGGAGCGCTATGCCGGGCGCCGGGTCCGGATCGGGCTCTTCCGGCTCGACAGGCGCAGGATCGGGTGCCGGAGCCGGGGCGGGCCGTAGGGCCGGGGGTACGACCCGCACGGCCCCCAGAGTGGAAGGATCGGCCAGAAGACCCTCCACGTACAGCGCCATTTCGGTGTTGCACGGGCTCGGCTCGCTGAGCGTGCGCAGCCGGGAGCCGGTCCAGGCGCGGGCCACACAGTCGGCCCAGCCTTCCCGCACGTCGTTGTACGGCGGGGCGATGTCCACGAACCCCTGCGGAGGCATGCCTGCTCTCGGGCTGACCAGCGCATAGGCAATCTGGTGGCCCATCTCATGGGCCACCGTGAACAACACCTCCTCCGCCGAGCGGGCCATAAGCCGGGGGGACAGGACGATCCTGCCGTCGTAATACGCAAGGGCTAGTTGGCCGCCGCCCATTTCCGCCACCGACCAGACCACCGGGACCGACTCCCGCCACTGCCGGGGTATTGCTGCTTCCACAGCCCATCTGAGCCGGGCCTGCAGGTCGCCGGTGCCGGGATCCGGCCCGGCGCCGCTCGAGGCGATCAGCCGCTCGAGATCGAAGCCGAGGGCTGCGTGCTGCGCAGCGGCCGGCGGGAGGGCGGCAAGCGACAGCACCACTGCGAACGCGAGCGCAGCCGCTACCCGCCGGACACCGGGTGTCCCATGCCTGCTGACCACTTTGCGTGACATATCACCACACTACCGTCAGGAACGATCCAACTGCTAAGCCCCCACCCGGCGGACGGATATGCCGGGCAGAGAAAAGAGGCCGGGAAACTCCCCGGCCTCTTTTGGTTGAGCTGTTCTAGCGCTTGGAGTACTGAGGCGCCTTGCGGGCCTTCTTCAGTCCGTACTTCTTGCGCTCGATGATCCGGGAATCCCGGGTCAAAAAGCCCGCCTTTTTGAGGGCCGGTCGAAGCTCGGGGTCCAAAGCGATCAGCGCCCGGGCGATCCCGTGGCGAAGCGCCCCGGCCTGGCCGGCGGTGCCGCCGCCCTCGATGGTGGCCAGCACGTCGTAGTTCTTGGTCAGCTCCAAAATCTCCAGCGGCTCCAGGATCACCCGGCGCACCGCGAGGTTCGGGAAGTAGTCGGGAAGCGAGCGTCCGCCGTTGATGA
>Ga0247713_1000172_pt1 | contig 45695 bp, 46 predicted proteins | sample 21E_NmetaG_FD_189936 | JGI IMG/M metagenome (GOLD analysis project Ga0247713, IMG submission 189936) | Soil microbial communities from hillslope of Landscape Evolution Observatory, University of Arizona, Oracle, AZ, United States - 2-1-E_N | ecosystem: Engineered > Artificial ecosystem >...
GCGGTGTGGGACGTGGGACCGGACGGGCTGGCCGCCGGGTCCTCGAGCGAGTCGGCGCGCCGGCCGGTACGCGAGTAGCCACGCGTCCGCCGCCTACGATGCCGGTGTGCGCCCCCGCCGCGCGGCTACGATCGTAATCATCACCCTCGTGCTCGGCTCGTGCCGGGGGGAGCCAGCGCCCTCCTCCGACGGCCCGGCGCAACCTCGGAGCACACCGTCGAACCCCGCAGCCGGCCTGCCACGCTGTCTCCGTGAGGACCGGGTGGAGGAAAGGCCGGCGCTCACCGGCGACGTCGACGGGGACGGCTCCGACGAAGCCGTGACCGTAGTGGTCGACCCGGGCGGGCGGCCGGGCTGTCGCGCGTTCCTCGTGGTTCGAGGAGTGGACGCGGCGCCGATCGACGTGCTCGACGAGTCGGTCTTTCGTCTCGGCCTTCCCGCACCCAATTTGCTGGCCGATATCGACCGCGTGCCCGGAAAAGAGATAGTCGTGAACGTTCATGCCGGCGCGTCGACCCAGTTCGCTTCGATCTTCACGCTCCGGGGTCCCCGGTTGATCCGGGTGTCGATCGAATCGGCGGACGACCTCGTCCCGTTCGGTGGCTCGGCGGCGCACCTGGAGGGGGCCGACTGCGCCCCCGGCAACGGCTTCGTGATCGCGACTGCGACCCCGCGCGGACGGGGTTACGCAGTCACCCGCACGTTTTTTGAGGCGCGGGACGCGGCGCTTGCGGTCGATCATTCAAAGAAGCGACGCGTTGCGCCGCGCGACCTCAACTCGATCCCCGAATTTGCCGGTCCCCCCTTCGGGTCCTGCGTCTGACGAGCTGCTGCTGCTTTAGGGTCTGTCGATGGAGCGCACCTACGATGCACGGGAGATAGAAGAACCCCTCGCGAGGGAGTGGGCCGAGGCGAATCCGTGGCGTGCTCCGGCTCTTCCGAAGGATCCCGCCACCAAGCGCTACCTCCTCACCATGTTCCCGTACCCATCCGGCGATATGCACATGGGACACGTGGAGGTGTTTTCGATCCACGATGCCATCGCTCGCTACATGCGGATGCGCGGTTTTGAAGTGCTGAGCCCCCTCGGTTTCGATGCGTTCGGCCTTCCGGCCGAGAATGCCGCCATTCAGCGCGGCGTCCATCCAAAGGAGTGGACCTACTCGAACATCGACAAGCTGCTGTCGTCCGCGCAGCGGATCGGGTGCTCGTTCGATTGGAGCAGGTCGTTCCGCACGTGTGACCCGTCCTACTACCGGTGGAACCAATGGCTGTTCCTCGAGTTGTACGAACGCGGTCTCGCGTATCGGAGAGAGGCGCCTGCGTGGTGGTGCCCCAACGACAAGACCGTCCTCGCCAACGAGCAGGTGGTGAACGGGCTATGCGAGCGGTGCGACACGCCGGTCGAAAAACGCTGGCTCACCCAGTGGTTTTTCAAGATCACGGATTACGCCGACCGGCTGCTCGACGACATGGATATCAACACCGGATGGAGCGAGCGCCTCAAGATGCTGCAACGCAACTGGATCGGCCGCTCCTTCGGAGCCGAGGTGGACTTCGAGATCGAAGGAACGGGCGAGAAGCTCACCGTCTTCACGACCCGCCCCGACACGCTGTGGGGCGCGACCTTCTTCGTCGTCGCACCGGAGCATCCTGTGATCGACGATCTCATGACCGACGCGGGTGTTGCCGAGCAGTTGGCGGTCTTCAGGAAAGAGGTCGAGCGGCTCACCGAGATCGACCGCGCCTCCACCGACCGCCCCAAGAAAGGGATGTTCCTCGGCAGGCATGCCGTCAATCCCGTGAACGGCGAGCGGATCCCGATTTGGGCTGCCGACTATGTCCTGATGGATTACGGGACCGGCGCCATCATGGCCGTTCCCGCACACGATCAGCGTGACTTCGAGTTCGCGCGCCAGTACGGGCTAGATATCCGTGTCGTCATCGCGCCCGAGGGCGAAAGCACCGATGCCGGCGACATGACAGAGGCGTATCCGCACGAAGGCGTCATGGTGAACTCGGGGGAGTTCGACGGCACGCCCGCGAGCGAGGCGGTGCAGAAGGTAACCGATTGGCTTGCCGAACGCGGCGTAGGGCGACATGCGAAGAACTACCGGCTGCGCGACTGGTTGATCTCGCGCCAGCGTTACTGGGGGACGCCGATCCCCATCGTCTACTGCCCCGAGCACGGTGAAGTGCCGCTTCGAAAAGAAGACCTTCCGGTCACGCTTCCTGACGATGTCGACTTCACTCCGACCGGCGAGGCGTCGCCGCTCGCGACCGCGGAGGAATGGGTGACGACGACGTGCCCCACTTGTGGCGCTCCGGCGCGCCGAGAGACCGACACGATGGACACCTTCGTCGACTCGTCGTGGTACTTCCATCGCTACCTCGACCCCGACAACGATTCGCTTCCGTTCGATCCCGACGTCTCTAACTCGTGGATGCCGATCGATCAGTACACGGGCGGGATCGAGCACGCGGTCATGCACCTCATCTACGCACGCTTCTTCCAGAAGGTGTTCGTCGATATCGGCTTCGCGCGCGATCCCGAACCGTTCCCCGCGCTGCTAAATCAAGGAACGGTGACGATGGGCGGCAAGCGCATGAGCAAGAGCCGCGGAAACCTGGTCGACCCCCAGGAGGCCTTCGAGCGCTACGGCGCCGACGCCCTCCGCCTGTACATGCTGTTCTCGGGCCCGCCGCAAGCCGACTTCGACTGGCCCGACGAGGGCGTGACCGCGATCGGCAGGAGCACCTATCCGTGGATTCAGCGCGTGTGGCGGATGTGCGAGGACGTTCGCTCGGTGAACAATTCCGCGGCTCCACCGGGAGCGGCCGAGGAGACCTTGCGCAAGCGTCTCCATCAAACGCTCGAGCGAGTGACCGCCGACTACGAAGAGTTTTCGTTCAACACTGCGATCGCCCGCATGATGGAGCTGGTCAACGAGGTCTACAAGTACCGTGCCGGCGACGGCGCCGATCGGCCGCTCTTGACCGAGACGGCGGAGGCGTTGCTCAAGATGCTCGCCCCGATGGCGCCGTTTCTGACCGATGAACAATGGCGCGCGTTCGGTCACGCCGACTCGATCCACTTCGCCAAGTGGCCGGAGTTCGACCCCGAGGTGACGCGCGAGACAGAGGTCATGATGGTCGTGCAGATCAACGGCAAGGTGCGCGACACGATCCCGGTTCCAACGGAGATCGATCAACCGGGAATGCTCGCGCGCGCGCTCGCGAGCGAAAAAATCCAGGCGCACCTCGACGGAGGCGAGCCGTCGAAGGTGATCGCCAAGCCGCCGAAGCTCTTGAACCTCGTAATTCCGAAGTAGCCCAGCGTTTCGCCCGGTGTGGCGTTCGCCACAGTTGCGAGGTGCCGGGCCTGGTGCAATAGCGGCGTGAACCACACCCCGGTCGATTTGTCGTGGAAGACGCGGCTGGAATCCCTGGGGGCCCGGCGCCATGCCCCGTGGCTGATCGCGGCAACCGCCTCGGTTGCGGTGGCGGTGGGAACGGTGCTCACGCGGCCCGCTCCCGCCCGCATCGCCCCGCCGGCGCGGGAAGCGGCGCCGGCCGGGGTGCTCCTGGTGCATGTAGCGGGAGAGGTGCGGCGGCCGGGTCTGTACGAGCTCGTCGAGGGGGCGCGGGTGGCGGACGCGGTGAGGGCGGCCGGTGGCCCTCTCCGGCGCGCCGATATAGACGCCCTCAACCTCGCCGCCCCGATCGCCGACGGCGCCCGAATCGAGGTGCCGGCCCGGCATCAGACCGTGGCATCCGCGGCGCCGGATGCGACCGAGGGTGCCCCGGAGACCATCAGCATCAACGCCGCCGATGCCGCGGCCCTCGAGGCCATTCCCGGGATCGGACCCGTGAAGGCTGCCGCAATCGTTGCTCACCGAGACGAGCGTGGACCCTTTGCCGCGATCGAGGACCTTCTCGAGGTCACCGGGATCGGTCCCGCCACGCTGGAGCAGCTCCGTCCGTACGTGTCCCTGTGACGGGGGCGCTGGGGCGGACCTGGATCGTCGCCGCGGCGCTCGCCTCCGGGATCCTTCTCCGCCCGCCGGCGCTCGTGGGAACGGGCGCGCTGCTGTTCCTCGTCAGGCGCATGCCGGCGGCCACGGTGGCCGCGCTGGTCTTCTCCGGCCTCGCGCTCGGCGGCGCGGCCGCCCACCATCACGAAGCGCGCCCGGGCGTGCTCGCGGCGACGGCCGCGGGCGTTCCGGTGTGCGACGTCGACGGCGTGCTCCGGGAGCATCTCGGCGGGCTGGGCTCGCTCGTGAGCGTCCGGCGCGCCGAGTGTGGCGTGGTCGTGCTCGAGGGGGGAACCGTGGCAACGCCGGTCCTCCAAGCCCACCCCGGCGCGCCGATCCGTGCCCGGGGGCGGCTCCTGCCGCTCGAAGATGACTCGTTCGACACCGCCCGGCGGCGTCTGGGGGCAGAGGCGGCGTTCGCTCCGGCCGCGGTCGAGGCAAAGATGCCGACGTCGCCGCTCGCCGCCGTGGCCGCGCGCATCCGCACCGGTTTGCGCCGGGCGACGTCATCGCTCGGGGCGAGCCAAGCAGCTCTTCTGCGCGGGCTCACGATCGGGGACACCCGAGACCTTCCCGCGGCCGACGACGAGTACCTGCGGCGCGCCGGGCTGAGCCATCTGGTTGCGGTTTCCGGCAGCAACGTCGCCATCGTGCTCGGCGCATTGACGGCGGCGGCGCGCCGCGTGCGGGCCGCGGCCCGCCTCGCGCTCGCCGCAGGTGGGCTCGCGTTGTTCGTGCTCGTGGTGGGTCCGGAACCGAGCGTGCTCCGAGCCGCGGTCATGGGGGGTGCCGGTCTCGTCGCTCTCATCGTCGGAACGCGAGCCGTCCCCTTGCACGTCCTGGGGCTGGCCGTCGTGGTCGTGCTAGCGCTGCGGCCGGCACTGTTGTTCTCCGCCGGGCTGCAGCTGTCGGTCGCCGCAACCGCCGGGATCGTCTTGTGGGCCCCGCGCATCGCAGCCCGCCTTGCGCTTCCGCCTCCGGTTGCGGTCGCGCTGGGCGTCACGGTCGCGGCTCAAGTCGCGGTGGTACCGGTTCTCGTCCTGACGTTCGGGCGCGTCCCCGTGGCGGGGCTCCCGGCGAACCTTCTCGCGGTCCCTGCGGTCGCACCGGCCACCGTCCTCGGCTTCGTTGCCGCGCTCCTCGGCGCGCTCGATCCGCGGCTCGCGGCATTTCCCGCTCGGATGGCGGGACCCCTTGCGGGATGGATCATCGGCGTGGGCCGTCATTTCGGCGCGCCGGAGTGGGCGACGGTCGGCCTCCCTCCGGGCTTCGGCTGGGCGGCCGCGGCTGCACTGGCCGCGGCCGCGATACGAACCCTGCGAACACCCCCGGCGGTAGGGTGACAAGTGATGGATGTCGCAACCCCGCGCGTGCTCGCGTTGTCGTTCGCGATCGCCGCAGCAGTGGGTGTCGGCGCGGGCGTGGCGTACGGCCTCTTCTCCGCCGTATCCGTGCCCTACGGGATCGCCACCGGGTTGTTCATCGTCGGCATCGGGGCGCTGGCACTGGGGCTTCTGGGCGCCACCGAGCCGGCGGGTGGATGGTCGTCCCGGCGGCGGCGGCCGCCGGGCGGTCGCCGGTCGGTTGCGGCACGGATGGCCGGCGATGTCGGTACGGTCGAGCGGGTCAGCAGCCTCGGCCTCGCCGTTTGGGGCGTGGCAGTCGGCGGCGGCCTCATCGTCGGCTCGTTCGTGTTGTTTGCGTTGGTCCGCTGAATCGTGGCCGGGTGGATGTGGAGGGTCCTCGACGAGCGGGGTGAAGAGGTGAGCGCGAGCGACGTCTTCGAAGATCGGGCCGCCGCGGAGGAATGGCTTGCGGAGCAGTGGCGCGCACTTGCCGGCGAGGGCGGCCACGAAGTGGTGCTGGTCGCCGGATCCGACGACGTCTACCGGATGGGCCTCGGCGCGCCGTGAGCATCGGTCCGGTCGTCCTCCTGAGTGGTGACGAGTTCCTCGCGGAGGAGGCACTTGCCAAGATCCGTACGGAGTCGCGCGCGGATCCGCTCGCCGAAGCATCGTTCGGATCCAAGGTTCCCGTTCACGAACTTACGGCCGCCCTCGATACGGCCTCGCTCCTCGGAGGCGTGCGGCTCGTCGTCCTCCGGGACGCTCAAGATCTTCCGAAGGAGACGGCGGAAGCTCTCCTTTCGTATCTGGAATCACCCTCGCCTTCGACCGTGCTGGTCGTCGTCGCCTCCGGCCGGACCAAGCTCGATGCGGCGGCTCGCAAAGCAGGAGCGCTGGTTTCGCTCGAGCCGCCGAAGGGACGTCGACTCGCCTCGTGGATACGCGCGCGCGCGACGGAGAAAAAGCTGAAGACGGACGATCGCGCCGCGTGGGCCCTCATCGACGCGATCGGCGGCGATCTGCGAGATCTAGACGGCGCGCTGGATCAGCTGCTCACCGCCCGAGGTTCCGGCGCCGTCATCGGCGTGCCGCAGGTTCGCGCCGCCTTTACCCGCAGCGCCGACGAACGCATCTATGTTTTCTCCGATGCCGTCGGGGACCGTCGCCTCGATGTTGCTATGGGCACGCTTAGGCGTTTGCTGGATCAAGGTGAGGAGCCGCTGGTGGTGTTCGGGGCGCTGGCGGCGCAGATCCGCCGAATGATCCGCGCCCATGGATACGCAGGCCGAGGATCCGGCGCCGTTGCCGATGCTCTCGGCCTGCCGGGATGGCGCGCCGAACGACTCGCCCGCCAGGCGCGCTCCTATCGCGAGGACGAGCTGGTGAGCGCGATGTCGCTACTCGCCCGCGTCGACGTCGATCTCAAAGGCGAGCTCCCGCCCGAGGGCAAGGTTGCAGCCCTCGAGGGCGCGGTGGTGCGGATCGTGGAACGAGTCTGATCAGGCTCGAAGACGCTTCGCCAAGCGGGACTTCTGGTTCGCCGCCTTGTTCTTGTGCACGATTCCTTTGGCGGCCGCCTTGTCGATCGCCGACGCGGCATCGCGGTAGGCGCTCTCCGCGGCAGTGGCGTCCCCCGATTCGGTCGCCTGGAGGTAGCGCTTCGTCACGGTCCTGAGCCGGGAGCGCACGCTCTTGTTGCGCTGCCGCCGAAGCTCGTTCTGACGGTTACGTTTGATTTGGGACTTGATGTTGGCCATGCGCGTTGATCTACCTCTGTTCGTTGTTGGGTCGGCTCCCAGCGTAGCAGAGGACGGTTGCGAGCGTCGTACGCTGGGCGGCCATGGACCAGGCGCATCAGCGGGCGATTGCGGTCATCGCGCACATCGACCACGGGAAATCGACGCTTTCAGACCGTCTCCTGCAGCTCACGGGGACGGTGTCGGATCGCGATATGCGGGAGCAGTTTCTGGATCGCATGGATCTAGAAAGGGAGCGGGGGATCACGATCAAGGCGGCCGCCGTCAGGATGGCTTACCGGGCCGCCGACGGCGACACCTACCAGATCAATCTCATCGATACGCCGGGCCACGTCGACTTCAACTACGAGGTGTCGCGATCGCTCGCCGCATGCGACGGGGTGCTGCTTTTGGTCGACGCCGCCCAGGGGATCGAGGCGCAGACCCTGACCAATCTTTACCTCGCTCTCGACGCCGGTCTCGAGATCATTCCGGTGCTCAACAAGATCGATCTTCCCGCCGCCCAGCCGGACAAGTATGCGGACGAGATCGCCTCGCTTCTGGGTTGCGCCCGCGACGACATCTACCGGATTTCTGCAAAAACCGGCGAGGGTGTTCCCACGCTCCTCGAGGCGATCGTCGAGAAGATTCCGCCGCCGTCCGGCGAGGTGAACGTTCCGTTGCGCGCCCTCGTATTCGACTCCGTGTACGACGCCTACCGCGGCGTGATCGCCTATGTGCGCGTCGTGGACGGCGCGCTCAGCGCGCGGGAGCCGATTCGGTTCATGGCGACAGGGTTCGAAGGCGAGGCCGACGAGATCGGGATCATGGCGCCCGAGGCGCGACCCGTGAAGCGACTCGAGACCGGCGAGGTCGGCTACGTAATCGCCGGCGTGAAGGAGGTGAGTCTCGCCAAGGTCGGTGACACGGTGACTCACGCCGGGAGGGACGGGGCGTCGGAGGCGCTGCACGGTTATCGCGAACCGAAGCCGATGGTGTTCGCGGGGATCTATCCGATCAACGGCGATGACTTTCCGCTGCTGCGCGACGCCCTCGACAAACTGAAGCTCAACGACGCCGCGCTCGTCTACGAGCCGGAGTCCTCGGGTGCGCTCGGCTTTGGCTTCCGCTGCGGGTTTCTCGGTCTTCTGCATATGGAGATCGTGCGGGAGCGCCTCGAGCGCGAGTTCGACCTCGAGCTGATCGCGACTGCACCGTCGGTGGGCTACGAGCTCGAGATGACCGACGGTGTAAAGAAGCTAATCCGCAATCCGACCGACATGCCCGACCGCTCGATGATCAACGACATCTCCGAACCGTACGTGAGCGTGATGATCGTCACCCCAACCGAATATGTGGGCACGATCATGGGGCTGTGCCAGGAGCGGCGCGGCGAGCTCAAGGAGATGCACTACCTGTCGCCGGAGCGCGTCGAGCTTCGTTACCACGTGCCGCTCGGCGAAATCATCTTCGACTTTTTCGATCAGCTGAAGAGCCGTACGAAGGGTTATGCGTCCCTCGACTACGAGCCGATCGGGATGTTCTCGAGCGAGCTGGTGCGGGTCGACGTGCTGCTTAACGGTCAACCGGTCGACGCCTTTTCGACGATCGTTCATCGGGACAAGTCCTACGACTACGGAAAGAAGATGACGGACCGGCTGCGCAAGCTGATCCCGAGGCAGATGTTCGACGTTCCGATCCAGGCCGCGATCGGGAGCCGCATCATTGCCCGCGAAACCGTGCGCGCCAAACGCAAAGACGTAACCGCGAAATGCTACGGCGGAGACATCACGCGCAAGCGAAAGCTCATCGAGAAGCAAAAAGAAGGAAAGAAGCGCATGAAGCAGATCGGGACCGTCGAGGTGCCGCAGACCGCCTTCATCGAGGCCCTCAAGATAGACGCCGACGTGAAGGAGCCGGGATGACTTCCGCGGTCGCGGTGGCCGGCCGCACCGGACCGTGGACGCCGGAGCCGGGCTTCGGCGTCTACGTCCACATCCCGTTCTGCAGACACCGCTGTCACTACTGCGACTTCAACACCTACGAGGGCCTCGATTCCCTTCACGATGCCTACGTCGACGCGCTGATCGACGACATCGGGCGCGCCGAGGGCGACTTACCCGAAGCCACGAGCGTCTTCTTCGGCGGCGGCACGCCCACGCTTTTGCCGCCGGCGGCGCTGGGGCGCATCCTCGGTGCGATCCGCGCGCGGGTGGGAATCGCCCCCGGCGCCGAGGTCACGGTCGAGGCGAACCCGGAGACCGTCGACGAGGAAGGTTTCGCGACCCTTCTCGGGGCCGGCTTCAATCGCACTTCGATCGGAGTCCAGTCGCTCGTCCCGAACGTGCTCGTCGCCCTCGGGCGCACCCATTCACCCGACGTCGCATTAGAGGCGATCGACGCGGCGCGCCGCTCCGGATTCCCCGACATAAGTGCAGATTTGATCTTCGGCTCACCGTGGGAGACCCCGGACGACTGGCGCACATCGCTCCAGGGCGTCATCGACGCCGCGCCCGACCACATCAGTGCCTATGCCCTCACCGTCGAAGAGGGGACGCCGCTCGCGACACTGGTGGCGACCGGGCGGGTTCCTCGAATCGACCCCGATATCCAGGCAGAACGGTACGCGACCGCGTGCTCGCTCCTGTCGGGGGCGGGATACGAACGCTACGAGATCTCGAACTGGGCGCGGCCGGGCCGCGCCGGCCGGCACAACGTCCTCTACTGGTCCGCCGGCGACTATCTCGGTTTCGGCGCCGGAGCCCACGGGCACGTCTCGGGGCGGCGGTCGTGGCGAATCCGCCTGCCGCGCGACTACGTGGCGGCCGCCCGCGCCGGGCGTGACACCGTCGCCGGCGCCGAAACGGTCGGCGCCGAGGCGCGCGCCTGCGAAACCCTGCTGTGCGGCCTCCGGCTCATTTCGGGCGTCGACGTCATCTCGTTCGAACGGCGTCACCCCGGCTACCTGGCGGGCCGGTGGAGCGTCGTAGAAGACCTCGCGGCGGCCGGCATGATCGAGCTGTCCGGGGGGCGGCTGCGGCTCTCAAACCGGGGTGTCCTCCTCGGTGACGACGTCATCGCCCGACTGGCGTAACGAGAAAAGTGGAGGGGGAGGTCAAGCCGGTGCCGTTCTGGGCCGATGTAGGCGGGGATTATGGCTAGTCGTTCACAGCCGGTGGCAGAGAGGCGACAGGGCCGAGGAGAGGTGGACTCCACCAATTATCTCCTCGACCTCATTCGCGGTCTCAGCCCGATGCAAGAGGCAACCGACCCCCGCGATCTGTTCGCGGCGCTCGCCCGCGCGGTGGTGCGGGCCGTGAGGGGCGACGCATGCGTCGTCTCCATCGTCGATCCCGTCCGGCAGGTCGTGCGCGATGCCGCCGCGGCCGTGGAGGATGCGTATCTTCCGAAATCCCTCGCCGAGGAGTATCCGCTGAGCCAGTACCCCGTCACCAAGTACGTGCTCGAGACCGGCAAAGGGCTCGAGGTGGCGGTGAACGACCCCGACGCCGACCCGGCACAGCGGCGCTTTCTTCAGGACCTCGGATTTGCCCGTGTGCTCGTCACCCGCTTTGCGGTGGACGGAGACGCAATCGGGACGATTCAGACCTACCGCACGGCGAACCGGCCGTTCCGCGCCGACGATCCGAGCCAGATCGACATTCTGTCGGCGTTCGCCGCCAACTCGTATTCGAAGATCCAGCTGAGCGCAAAGCTCGAGGAGCACTACACGAAGACGATGGAGGCGCTGTGCTCGGCCCTCGAGGCGCGAGACCCGCACACCCAGGCGCACACGGGCCGCATCCGAGACCTGTCGATAGTTCTTGCCGATGCGCTTCAGGTGAGTTCCGAGGTGCGGGGCGCGGTCAAGCTGGGTTCGATCCTTCACGACGTCGGCAAGATCGGGATCAGCGACAGCATCCTGCGGAAGCCGGGTCCGCTCACCGCTGGAGAGTGGGACGCGATGCGCCTTCATCCTCAGATCGGACACGACATGCTGCGCGGGATCGAGTTCCTCGAGCCGGCACTTCCCGTCGTGCTCCACCATCACGAACGCTTCGACGGACGCGGTTATCCGGGTGGGTTGACCGGCGACGACATCCCGATGGCGGCCCGCATCGTCGCCGTTTGTGATGCATTCGACGCAATGACTTGCGACCGCATCTATCGTTCTGCGATGCCGATCGAGCAGGCCTGCGATGAGATCTTGGCTTGCGCGGGTGCCCAGTTCGACCCGCGCGCGGCGGCCGTCCTGGTGGACGTCGTCGATCGCACCGGGACGGGCGACGCGGCGACCGACATGTTCGTGAGGTACGCCATATAGGCTCCGCGCCGATGAGCGCTCTCTACGTTGCCGTCTGCGGCTCGGGCGCGCCGGATGAGGCCGCGGGGCGGGACGCAGAACGGGTGGGCCGGCTGCTGGCCGCGGCCGGTGCCGTCGTCGTTTGCGGCGGGCTCGGGGGCGTAATGGAGGCCGCGTGCCGCGGCGCCGGCGACGGTGGGGGAACGACGGTCGGGATTCTTCCCGGAGTCGACCGCTCGGCGGCGAATCCGCACGTGGAGATCGCGATCCCGACCGGCATGGGCGAGATGCGCAATGCGCTCATAGTTCGCAGCGCCGGGGTTGTGATTGCGATCGACGGCGAGTACGGGACCCTTTCCGAGATCGCGCTGGCTCTCAAGATGCAGGTTCCCGTGGTCGGCATTCGTACCTGGGATCTTCCCGGCATCCGGCGCGCCGAGACGCCCGAGGAGGCGGTGGTTGCCGCGCTCGATGTTGGCGGGTTCGACGATCATCCGAGCGCGCCCGATCTGCGAGGCGAACGGGTGCGCCTGCGGAGAGGCCGGGTCGAGGACGTCCTCCGGTTGTCGGAGATCCGACGCGAGCCCGAAGTGTCCCGGTGGTGGGGCGGCTTCGAGATTCCCGACCTGTGGGAGGACTTCGTCGGTACCGACACCGGGTTGGTCGTCGAGGTGGACGACGAGGTCATCGGCGGCATCCAATATCACGAAGAGACCGACCCCATGTATCGCCACGCGGGAATCGATTTGTTTCTCTCTTCATCACACCACAACCAGCGTTTGGGGACGGAGTCACTCCGAATTCTGGTTCGTTACCTTTTTGACGAGCGGGGACATCACCGCGTGACGATCGATCCCGCCCGGGAGAACGAGACGGCGATCCGTGCGTACGAGCGGGTGGGGTTCCGGGCGGTCGGGACCATGCGCCGTTACGAGCGCGCGTCCGACGGAACTTGGCGTGACGGTCTTTTGATGGACATGCTTCGAGAAGACTTCGTGCGGGAGCGTGAACCCTAGGGGAACGACGTCCATTCGAAGTGCATCCCGTCGGGGACGAGCCATCGCCCCCCCCACGTGAAGCCCCAATCTTCGAGGTGCGTGACGATCCCGGGATCGAGATCCGGCTCCGTCCCGAACCCGTTCTCGGAGACGTTGACGTCGAACGCGATGCCCCATGCGTGGTGTGAGAGCCGGCCGTCCGGGTTGGTATTGATGAACCGGGGGCTGAAACAGCCGCCGTAGTCGCCGCCATCGATCAGGTGGGCAAGATTTTCTTCCACGATCTCTCTCAGCGCGGCGCGCAATTGAGGGAAGACCGAGTCGTGACATGTGATTTCTCCAAGGAGCGGCACGCGCCGTTCCCTGATATGTGCGCGGCGCCACGCCGGATCGATGTCGAGGAAGCCGTCGGGCCGGGGACGCGCCGAGAACTCACCGAACTCCTTCTTGATGAGCAGTTGCGGAAGAACCGCGTCGCCGTACCGTAAGAACGGGTTCTCACCGCGCGCCCGAACGACCAGTCCCGCGCCGGGATCGAGGACGCGTCTCAGGCGGCGCGTCAGGATCGCGCGGTCGATCTTCGGACCGGCTATGAGCAGGAACTCGTCGACACGGGCCCACGACTTCGGCGCGCGGCCGCGGATGATCGCCTCGTAGCCATTGGTGGTGTCGTCGGCGACGACACCGGCCACCGGCACGGTGCCATCCCGCACGGTGATCTCCGTCACGTCGCCGCGAAGCTGCGCCGAGCTATGAGCCAACAACGCCTCTCGCGGACGCAGAGCGAGGACTGCGGCGCGTTCCGATGCCGGGACGAAGTGTGCGTATTCGCGCGGCCGGATCATCGCTACCTCCCACGGGATGACGTATCCCTTCGGAAGGGTGCGAGTGAAGCTTCCGTCGCGCCCCCGGGTCGCGGTGATCCACTCGAGTCCGGCGCGGACCTTCGTCACCCGTAGGACACCCGGCACGGACCGCGCCGCGGCCGCGGCCGCCGGAGGAAGCCCCGCCGGCGACCATGCGACGTAGGCGTCGGTCGTCCGTGCTCCGGACGCGTCCACGGTCGCGCGCGGTTCCGGTTCGGCGCGCCCGGGGCGGGGTCCCTGTTCGATCGAGAAGCCGGAGGTCGCGAGCATCAGCACTCCCCCCGCCACCGCGCCGGCAAGAGCGGCGGCGGCGTGGCCCGTGCGACCCGCCGTCACCGCATCCCTCGGGCGATCTCGAGGAGCGTCGTGAGGTCGAAGCTCGGGGCTCGGATGGAGTGGAGGATGCCGTCCTTCACCCACTCGAGCTCGCCGCGTTCGGCGAAGTATCTGCCGGCAGTGCCGATGTCGACCGCCGACGGCGCGCCCGAGGTCGGCGGGAGGCGTTCTGCGGGCGACTGCGTGATGCGGATGCCGACTCCGTCGTACTCGGCCTCGGTGCCGCGATAGTGGAGCATGAGCGTGGGCGCATCTCGAAGGGAGCGCACGAGTAGCGCCACGTCCGGCGCCCGCGGCGCGTAGCCCCGGGGCAGCTCCGCCGGCGGCGCCGAGAACTCCACTTCGTCGAGCGCGGCATCGGGATCGAGGCGCGCGATACGAATTCCGCCGGGAGCGTGGATCACTCGGGGGAGGCGGCGCCCGGTGAAGTCGAACGACGCGGCAATCTCGAGCAGGTCGGCGCGGCCCAGATTGCCTTCGACATGCGCCGCGATGCGGCGCGAAAAGACGTCGACCTTACGCCGGAGGTCGGTTCCCGCCGGTGTGTAGTAGCCGAAGCCGCCGCCCGGCAGCCGTACCTCCTCGGCGTCCAGGGCCGCCGCGCCCTGCGTGGACGGGCGGGCGCGGGTGAGCGTCACCCGCAGCCAGGTGGTCCCCGACGCGTAGCTGCGGATGACTGCGTGTTCGGTGCGGCCCGAGCGGTAGGGGAGCAGGCCGCCGACGTCGGCCGGCTCCGGCCACCTGGGGCCGAAGCGCATCGTGCGAAAACCTCCCGATGTGATGAGCCCAGCGCGGCCCACGGTGAAGAACCCCCGGCGAAACGACCTCGGTTCGTCGAAGCGGACGGCTCGGACTCGCAACAGGATGTCCCCTCCCCGATCGGTGTATCCGCGCGCGGCCGCCCACCGTTCGCGATCGATCGAGTCGGACGCGACGACGTCGAAGCCGAGTGGGAACGAGGTGTCGCGGTCGAGCCATAGGCGAACTTCATCGCCGGGATGAAAGGCGCGCCACGAACCGCCGGGCTGCAACGAGGTCACGAGGGGGACGGCTCTTCGCATGTCTAGTGTGACCAGTTGCGCCGGGCGCCCCGCAAGCACGTCGGATCGCTCGACCTCGAATTTTCCCGCGCCTCCCAACGTTCCGAGCGGAACAACGATGTCGGTCGGCAGCACGACGCGGCCGTCGAAGGGAGCGCGCCCGGTGAGGGTACGCACCTCGGGCGCACCGGACACGCAGCCGGGCAGGAGCGCGACCGGGCATCGGGACGGTTCCCGAACGCGAACCCGGCGGGGAGATGCTACGAACGTGACCGAATTCTCGGGCCATCGCTCTGGATCCGGGTACGCCGTGAGATCGTCGATCTCCAAGCGAAAACGCTCGGATGCTGCGAACCACACCTGCGCGCGGAAATCTCGACGTGCGACGTCTGGATGCCAGCCTCGTTCGGTGATTCGAAAAATCGCGTGATACGTATCGAGAGCGCGCGCGGCCTTGCGGACCTCGCGGACGATATCGCCTGCCGAGGCCACATCACCGCCTCGATCGGGTGACGGAAGCGACGCCCCCACGATCACGAGAGCGGCCGCGGCGGCCGCGACCGAGAATGTCCGCGCCAGCGACAGCACGTGCGCCCGCGTCGGTCCGCCGCCCCGCTTCGTCGCGACGTTCACCATGATGTCGTCCGTTAGATCCGGCACCCTTTCGGCCTCTCCAAGGCGCAGGAACGATCGAACGGATGCAAGACGGCGGGCGTGGAGGCGGCACGATTCGCAGTCGGTGAGATGCGCCCGGACGGCGCGCCCGGTGGCGAAGTCGAGCTCGCCGTCCAGCAACGCCGACAGCTCGGGACGCACCCGGCGGCACGAGTCGTGAACGTTCACGTGACTTCTTCCTCCGGCACCGCGTCCGGCGACAGCGCCGCCGCCAGCGCCTCGCGGGCTCGGTGGACCCGGCTCTTCACGGTTCCTTCGGCGACTTCGAGGAGTTGGGCCGCATCCCGATATGCCAGCCCCAAGACGTCTATCAGGACGACCGGTTCGCGCAGGTCGAGCGGGAGCGCCGCCAGCGCCTCGCGAACTTCGAGCCGGCGCCCATGATCGCCGCGCACCTCTTCGGCGCGTTCGCCCTCGAGCAGGCGGGCGCGCCGCTTGGCGCGCCGGAGCTCGTCGACCGCGCAGTTGCGGGCGATCGAGAGTAGCCACGTCGAAAAACGTGCGTCGCCGCGGAAGCGAGGGAGGAACCGAAACGCCCTGACGAATGCATCCTGCGTCGCGTCGTCTGCCAGACCCGGGTCGCGCAGTAGGTGAAGGCACAGGCGCCAGACGTCCGCCTGGCAACCGCGGACGAGTTCTTCGAACGCCGCGGCATCGCCGCGCCGGGCCGCAGCCACCACCGTGGGATCGGGCTCGTGCACCTCTGCCTCCATCCCTCCTCGCACGCCTCCGCATCCATTGTGCTCGTGTCGTGCGCCCCGTGCTCGGGTCTCATCCCGCTTTGACGCCGGGCAGACGCTGAAAGTTCGGGTGCCGAGAACTCAAGAGATCCGGTTGGCGTCCGATAAGAAGAAGACGAACCCAACTGGAGACGCGATGGCGCCTAAGGTCTGGAAGGTCCTTACGTCCGATACCACGATCGCACTGATCGGGGCCGTTCTGATCGTCCTATTCGTTTTGGCCGCCCGAGGCTGAGCTTCCGCGAAAGCCCGGCGGAGACGATTCCCCCCCCCTAGAATCGGGTGCGTGGCCTACGTCGGCAACCTCACCTGCCGCGACTGCGGCCTCACCTTTACGTCCCGGTGGGGTCCGGTGGACGGTCTCGACGAATACCGCTGCGGAGCCGACCACGTCGTTCTGGTCGAGCGGATCTCCGATGTCGTGGTGGCGGTCGACGGTGCCGCATGGCCCGGAGGAACGCTCGTGGAGCAGCGTGGATGCTGCCCCCTGTGCGGCCGCGAGCTCGCGACGGGACGGCTCCCCCTGTGCCCGGTGTGCGGAGGAGGCGACCACGACGTCGTGGAGGCGGGCATTCTGGAGGCGTGATCTTTAGCACTCGTAGATCGAGAGTGCTAAACGCGGGGTAGGCTAGGAGGCCATGAGCGCGCAACGTTCGAGTCTCGACGGTCGGAAGGCGATGATCCTGCGCGCCATCGTGTCGCACTACGTCTCGTCCGGCGAGCCGGTCGGTTCCAAGACGATAGCCGAGGGCTACGTGACGGGGGTCTCGGCCGCCACGGTGCGAAACGACATGGCGGCCCTCGAGGACGCGGGCTACATCTTTCAGCCGCATACCTCGGCCGGCCGCATCCCGACCGACGCCGGCTACCGCTTCTTCGTCAATGCGTTCGCGTCCGACGCCAAGTTGCCTCCGGCCGACCGGCGGCGCATTCGGGCGTTCTTCATCGAGCCTCGCTGGGAATTCGAAGATGCGCTTCGTCAGACGGCGTCGCTCTTGTCGAGCTGCACCGATCATGCCGCGGTGGTTTTTGCGCCGCCCCTCGAGAGAAGCATCGTGCGACACATCGAGCTGGTTGCGCTCGACGGAAATCGCGCCATGCTCGTGCTGGTTACCGACACCGGGCGCGTTCAGAACCACGTAATCCTCGTTCCGGACGACGCCGACGACGTCATGCTCGATGAGACCGCCCGCATGCTCAACCGGCTTGCGGCCGGCGTCCCGCTCGATGCGGTGGCGGGCACGATTCTTGGGAACCTCGAACGTCTTCCTCTCGAGCTGCGCGGGCCCGCCGAGCGGGTAGGACGTGTGCTGGCAGACGAGTTGACGCGCACCGACGCCGAACGCGTCTACCTCGAAGGTACCTCGAACATCGTCGACGAGGACAAGTTTACGGACCTCGAAACGGTCCGGGGCGTCATCGGCGCGCTCGAGCACCGGCGCGCGCTCCTTGAGATGCTTGCCGACGCCCTCGCGGCAGATCACGTCGAGGTCTATATCGGATCGGAGATCCCGATTCACGAGATGCAGCGTTGCGCCGTCATCACCGCGCCCTATCGCAGCGAGGGCGCGGCCATAGGTTCTCTGGGCATCGTCGGACCGACCCGGATGGATTACCACCGCACGATGGCGGCGGTACAGGAAGTCGCCGACAGCCTTGGACGAATGCTCGCGAGCCCTTCCTCGTAAGCGATGGCGCAGGATCATTACGAGACGCTGGGCGTTCGGCGCGATGCCTCCGCGGAGGAGATCAAGCGGGCATACCGCACGCTCGCGCGCCGTTACCACCCGGATGCAAACCCCGACGATCCCGACGCGGCCGATCACTTCAAAGAGGTCGGCCGAGCCTACGAGGTCCTGTCCGATCCCGCCAAGCGCAGCCGTTACGACGCGTTCGGCGACGACCGCGTCGGCGCGACGGGACCCGGGTTCGCCGATTTCGGCGGAATCTCGGATCTTTTCTCAACCTTCTTCGGCGGTTCGTCGGCGACGCCGACCTCGGGTCCCGCGCGCGGCGCCGACATCCTCGCGGAGATCGAGATAACCCTGGAGGAGGCGGCGAGCGGCGCCGAGCGGGAGGTCGAGGTGGCGACGCTCGGTCGGTGCTCCGCGTGTGGAGGAAACGGGGCGGCACCGGGCACCTCACCCACCACATGCGGCGAATGCGGCGGTGCAGGAGAGGTGCGCGCGGTCCGACGGACGATCCTCGGCAACCTCGTCACCGCCGCCCCCTGCCCCCGGTGCGGTGGGGTGGGGCAAGAGATCTCCGAACCGTGCACGGAGTGCCGTGGTCGCGGCCGCGTCGAGGTGACCGAGAGGCTCACGGTGCGCATCCCCGCCGGCGTGGACGACGGCGCCCAGCTGCGTGTCATGGGCCGCGGCCAGGCGGGCATGCGAGGTGGGCGCGCCGGGGATCTCTATGTCGGGATTCGGGTCGCCCCCCACGAGGTCTTCCAGCGCGCGGGGCCCGACCTCGGTTGCGAGGTCAAGGTTCCGATGACGATCGCGGCGTTGGGTGGCGAAGTAGACGTGCCGTCGCTGAATGCCGATCCGGAGCCGGTGGAGATTCGTCCCGGTACGCAGTCGGGGGAGGTGCTTCGGCTCAGGAACAAGGGGATGCCGCGCCGCGGGGGCCGCGGCGATCTGGTCGTCCTGCTCAAAGTCGACACGCCGACGGATCTCGACGAGGAACAGGGCGAACTGCTGCGACGCCTCGCGGAGCTGCGGGGGGAAGCGGCCGGATCCAAAGGGTTTTTCGACCGCCTGCGGCAGGCTTTCAGGTAGTGCCGCGGCGCGATGACACCTGGTTTCTCGCGCCGCCCGCGGCATGGAGCGAGGGCCGAATCGTCCTCCCGCCCAACGAGTCGCACCACGCACTGCGCGCGTTGCGACTTCGGCGCGGCCACGAGGTCACCGTCTCCGACGGCGCCGGAGCGGTTGCCCGGTGCGTGATCGAAGGAACCGCCGATGATCGGGTGATCGCCTCGGTGCTGGAGCGCGACCTGCGTCCTCATGCACGACCGGAGCTGGCCGTCTTTCAGGGCGCGGCCAAAGGCGGAAAGAACGACGCGGTCGTCGAACGGCTTGCGGAGATCGGGGTGGCCGAAGCGTGGATCTACGAATCCCGTCGCACCGTCGTCAAGTGGGACTCGATGAAGTCGGCGCGGCTCGCGGCGCGGTGGGAGGCGATCGCGCAGGCGGCCGCGAAGCAGTCGCGCAACCCATACGTGATGAAGACCGCGGCACCGGTGACGTGGACGGAGCTCGTTCGCCGCGTGCGATCCGAGACGCGGGCGGTGGTGCTGTGGGAGGAGGCCGAGATGCCGCTCCGGGATGCGCTCGGCGCGCCGGCGGAGCGCATCGCCTGTGTGGTCGGGCCCGAGGGGGGCCTTGCGGTGGAGGAGGCGAACGAGCTGGCCGCCGCCGGCGCCGCCCTCGTGTCGCTCGGGCCGAACGTGCTGCGCACCGAGAACGCCGCGGTCGTGGCCGCGGCCGCGATCGGCTACCACTTTGGGCTTCTCGGCTGATCGCCGGGGTAGTTTCGGGTCATGTCGACCGTTGCCTTTCATACGCTCGGGTGCCGGCTGAACCAGGCCGAGAGCGACAGCATGGCCGAGCAACTCGCGGGGCGCGGGGTGTTCGCGGCGGCCGCCACTCCGGCCGATCTCGTCGTCGTCAACACATGCACGGTGACGAAGGAGGCGACCAAGGCATCGCGCCAGACGATTCGGCGCGCCGTTAAGAACAATCCCGACGCAACCGTGGTGGTGGTCGGTTGCTATGCGGTGAGCAATCCCGACGAGGTGGCTTCGATCGAGGGCGTCGACGTGGTCGTGGGCAACGACGAAAAGGAGCGCTTTGCCGAAGTTTTGGGCGAGACCACCGCGGTCGCACCGCTTTTTCAGATCCGGATGCGACCGCCCGATGTGCCTCCGCGTATTCGAGCAAACCTCAAAGTTCAGACGGGTTGCGACGAGTGGTGCACCTTCTGCATCATCCCGACCACGCGGGGGCCGCTGCGTTCCTTTGCGGCCGATGATCTGATCGCCGAGGCGGAGTCCCGGGTGCGTTCCGGCGCGCGCGAGATCGTCCTTACCGGCGTGCATCTCGGCAAGTACACGTACGACAAAGGTGGGGACGAGCGCAGGCTCGTCGATCTGTTCGCACGCCTGCTTGAGATCAGCGGTCTCTGGCGCATTCGCCTGTCGTCGATCTTGTCCAACCACCTCACCGAGGAGCTTGTCGACTTCATCGCCGCCGACGAGCGGATGTGCCGGTACCTTCACGTCCCGCTGCAGGCGGGCGACGACGGGGTTCTGGAGGCGATGCACCGCCCCTACCGCATCGACGAGTTCGTCGAGGCCGTCGAACGAAGCGCGCGCCGCATACCGGGGCTGGCACTCGCAACCGACGTGATCGTCGGCTTCCCGGGGGAGACCGATGCGGCGTTCGAGGAAACGCTGGCTGTCGTGGAACGGGTCGGTTTCTCGAAGCTCCACGTGTTTCGTTACTCGGCGCGCCCCGACACGCCGGCCGCGCAGATGTCCGACGAGGTCCCTCCCGACCTCAAGCGGGAGCGATCGAAACGCCTGATCGACCTCGGCAACAGCATCCGGTCGCGCTTTTTGAACGATCATCTCCACTCGCCACTTACGGTGCTGGTCGAAGACGAGCGTGAGGTCGATGACACCGTCGTCTCTTCGGGCCAAACGAGTGACTACGTTCGGGTGTGGTTCGAGGCGGACGGAGTCGTGGGCAAGATGGTCGAGGTCGAAGGCGAGCGGGTGCGGGCGGACGGGCTAGCGGGGCGCCTGGTGAGTGTCTCGAGAGGCTGAGGAGGGAGGAACCGCAATGGATGATTGCCTGTTTTGCAAGATCGCGGCGAAGGATGTGGGTGCGGACATCGTGCACGAGTCCGAATCCGTCGTCGCGTTCCGCGACATCAACCCCGCCGCCCCGGCGCACGTGCTGGTGGTGCCCCGGCGCCACGTTGCCTCGGCCGCCGAGCTGGGGGCGGGCGATGGAGATCTTCTAGGAGAGATGTTCCAGGTCATGGCAGAAGTCGCCCGGGCCGAGGGGGTCGACGGAGGGTTTCGTATCGTGACGAATATCGGCGAGGCCGCGGGACAAAGCGTTCACCACCTGCACTTTCACGTTCTCGGCGGTAGGTCGTTGGGGTGGCCGCCGGGGTAAAATCTCGGGATTACATGCTGACTCATTCGCACGTGAAGCTTCTCGTTCCCGGGCACCACGACATGGTGAGGCTCGTCGGAGCGAGGGACGAGCTCCTGAAATTGATCGAATCTGCGTTCGAGGTGACCATCCTCGTGCGCGGGAATGAGATTTCGATATCTGGCGAGACCTCGGAGACCGAGCGGGTGGCGCGGCTCTTTGAAGAGCTGATCACCCTTCTCGAGGGCGGGCAGATCCTGACGCTCGACGCGGTCGGGCGTTCGATCGACATGGTCAAGACGGAGGACGAGACCGGGCCGGCTGCGGTGCTGTCCGACACCGTGGTCGTCACGCATTCGGGCAAACCGATCCGACCGAAGACCGTGGGACAAAAGCGCTACGTCGATACGATCCGCGATAACACCATCGTGTTCGGGATAGGGCCCGCCGGGTCCGGCAAGACCTACCTGGCGGTTGCTGCCGCGATCCGCGCGTTGAAGACCGCCGAGGTGTCCCGCATCGTGCTGACACGACCCGCGGTGGAGGCGGGTGAGCGCCTGGGGTTCCTCCCCGGCGACCTCGCCGCAAAGATCGATCCGTATCTCAAGCCGTTGTACGACGCCCTTTACGAGATGCTGGAGCCGACGACCTTCCAGAGATATATGGATCAGGGCACTATAGAAATCGCGCCTCTTGCATTCATGCGCGGTCGCACCCTGAACGACGCCTTCATAATTCTCGACGAGGCCCAAAACACCACCCCCGAGCAGATGAAGATGTTTCTCACCCGGCTCGGATTCGGATCGCGAGCGGTCGTAACCGGCGACGTCACCCAGGTCGACCTTCCATCGGGTGCACGGTCCGGCCTCATCGTGATCGAGGAGATCCTGACCCAGATTCCAGGCGTCGCGTTCACCAATCTCGACGCGCGAGACGTCGTGCGCCATAAGATCGTTCAGGACATCGTCGAGGCGTACCGCGTCTACACCGAGGGCATCCCCTCCCGCTAGTGGACGTTTTCTTAGCGAACGAGCAGGATGTCCCGGTCGACGAACGTCGTCTCTCGGCGCTCGCCCGTCACACCTTGAACAGCGAAGACCTCGACGAAGATTGCGAACTCTCGCTGCTGTTTGTTGTGGCGGATCACATGCGTCGGCTCAACCGGCGCTTCGCCGGCAACGACTACGCCACCGATGTGTTGGCTTTTCCCATGATGGACGACGACAACGGCTTCCTGCTGCTCGGCGACGTCGTCGTGTGCCCATCGGTGGCGCAGCAGAACGCAGGACAAGCCGGACATTCCCTGAGCGACGAACTCGACGCCCTTGTAGTCCATGGAACGTTGCACCTCCTCGGCTACGATCATCAACGTCCTGAGGAAAAGTCACGCATGGAGGATCGGGCCATAGAGGTGCTCGAGACTTTCCGGGCGTCGTCCGTCCAGTGAACGAGATCGTTGGTATCGCGGGCATCGTGCTTCTGTTGTTCTTTGCGTCCTTTCTGTCCCTTGCGGAGGCATCCATAGGTCGCGTCAACCGTGTGAAAGCCCATCATCTTCTCGATCGGAAGAGAAAGGGTGCGGAGCAGCTTCTCCACATAGTCCAGGACCCGGCGGATTACCTGAACATCCTTCGCCTTCTCACGGTGGTCGTTCAGGTCACGTCGGTCGTGATCGCAACCGTGTTGGCGCTTGAGGCGTTCGGGACGAAAGGCGAAGCGATCGCGATCATCGTTATGACGGTCGTGTTGTTCGTCTTCGCCGAGGCGGCGCCCCGCACTTTCTCACTGACGCACGCGGAGGGCGCGGCATTGTTCGCGGCGCGGCCGGTGACGTTTCTCGGGACGATGCTGCGTCCGCTCGGCCGGATCTTCATACTCGTCGCAAACGTCGTAGCGAGCCCGCTTCCCGGACGGACCATGCCGAAAGGCCCGTTCGTAACCGAAGAGGAAATTCGCAACCTGGTCGACGTCGCGGAGGACGAGGAGGAGATAGAGGAGGAGGAGCGCGAGCTGATCCACTCGATCTTCGAATTCGGCGACACCGTCGTGCGCGAGGTGATGGTTCCCCGCCCCGACATGGTCACGGCGCGCGCGGATGCTTCTCTGTCGGCAGTGCTGGAGACCATTCTCGAGGCCGGATACTCGCGCATTCCGATCTACGAGGGCGACGTCGACAACATCATCGGCGTTCTCTATGCAAAAGACTTGTTGAAGCGCCTGCACGAGAAGAGCGGTGACGTTCGTGTCGCCGCTCTCGGCCGGGCTCCCTTATTCGTTCCCGAGCAGAAAAAGGTCTCGGAGCTTCTGCGCGAGATGCAGAAGGAGCACGTTCACATGGCGATCGTCGTCGACGAGTACGGCGGTACGGCCGGCCTTGTCACGATCGAGGATCTGATCGAAGAGATCGTCGGTGAAATCGTCGATGAGTACGACCGCGAGGAGCCGCTGGTCGAACCGGTCGATGCCGACACGATCCGGGTCGATGCCAAGATGCCGATCGACGAGGTCAACGAGCTCCTGGAGGTCGATCTTCCGCACGAGGAGTGGGACACGGTGGGCGGTCTCGTGTTCGGCCTCACGGGTCGTGTGCCGGTACCGGGTGAGAGCGTACGTTACGACTCGCTCGAGTTTCGTACCGAGCGCGTGAGCGGACGACGCATTCAAAAGGTAGTGATCCACAAGGTTTCGGAGGAACGGGCCGAGACGGTCGAACCGTGAGCGTCGCCGTCGATGAGTCGTTTCGATCCGGGTTCGTGGCGGTCGTGGGTCGGCCGAACGTCGGAAAGTCCACGCTCGTGAACGCTCTCGTGGGCGAGAAGGTGGCCATCACCTCGGATAAGCCACAGACGACCCGCGCTGCAATCCGCGGGATCGTCGACGCGCCGGGCGCACAGATCGTGCTCATCGACACCCCCGGCTACCACAAGCCGCGCACGTTGCTCGGGAAACGGCTCAACCAGATGGTGCGAAACGCGTGGAGCGACGTCGATCTGGCCGTCCTCGTGGTCGACGGTGTTGCCGGCATCGGCCGAGGCGACGAGAAGGTCGTCGCGGATCTTGAGGTGGCAGGACGCCCGACGATCATCGTCGTCAACAAGATCGACCGGATGCGCCCCCCGCAGATTGCCGGGCAGCTCGCACGCGCCGCCGAACTCGGCGACTTCGAGGAGTATGTACCGTTGTCGGCCCACACCGGCGAAGGTGTCGACTCGCTTAATCGGGTCATGATCGACCGCCTCAGCGTGGGCCCCATGTACTATCCACCGGGCACGAGAACCGACCAGCCGCCGCCGCGGTACGTGGCAGAGCTGGTGCGCGAGAAACTCCTCACTCGCATGAACGAAGAGGTCCCTCATTCCGTTGCCGTCGTGACCGAAGACTTCGAGGAGCGTGAAGACGGTCTGCTCGAGATCAGAACGATCGTGTTCGTCGAGCGGGATTCGCAGAAGGGCATCGTGATCGGTAAAAAGGGCGCCACACTCAAGGCGGTCGGAAGCGAGGCGCGCGAAGAGATCGAAATCCTCTTCGGACGGCGCGTCTACCTGGAGCTGCGGGTGAAGGTCGAGAAGGATTGGCAGCGCAGATCGTACGCGCTCGAGCGCCTGGGACTCGGGGACGTCGATGGCTAACCTGCCCGCCTACGAGGTGCGCAACCTCCGCAAGGTGTACCGGAACGACAAGCAGCCGGGAATCGTCGCCAACGACGGCGTGAGCTTCTCCGTGCGCGGGGGCGAGACGTTCGGGTTGCTCGGCCCCAACGGCTCCGGGAAATCGACGGTCGTCAAGCAACTCGTCGGACTCCTCGCCCCGTCGTCCGGCGAGATTCGTCTGTTCGGCGACCCGGTGATTGCGCGCCGGGACGATTGCCGCATCGGCCGGTCGGTCGCCTACCTGCCGCAAACCATCCCCGCCTTGGGCGAATTGCGTGTAGGGGAAGCGATCAGGTGGATGGGGATGCTGCGCGGGCTTCCGCGCACCGTTGCGGACCGTGAAACCGAGGAGTTGCTCGAGGCCCTACAGCTGGGGGGCGTGGTCGACCGAGGCCTGCGAAAACTGTCGGGCGGACAAAGGAGGCTGGTCCAGATCGGAATGACACTGGCGGGCCGCCTGCCCGTCCTCATCCTCGACGAGCCGACCGCGGATATCGACCCCGCCCTGCGCCGCCGCATCTGGAGCCTGCTGGCCGGGCGCGCCCGGAGCGGCGCCGCAGTGATCCTCGTGACGCACGACGTGGCGGAGGCCGAGCACGTTCTGGACCGGGTCTCGATCCTCGACCGCGGCCGTGTGGTGGCGGAGGGAACCCCCGCACAGCTGAAGGCGAACCTCGCTCACCGGACGCGGCTCGAGATCGCTCTTGCCGAAGAGAGCGCGCTCGACCCGCGCACGGTGGCGGACGAGATCGGGAGCGAGACGCGCGTCCACGGGCGTCACGTGAGCGCCTGGGTTCCCGCAGATCTCGCCGTTCGTATCCTCGAGAAGATCATGAGCGGCGCTCCCGAGGGAGCGCTCGAGGATGTGCGATTGATCACGCCCACGCTCGAGGATGTCTATCTCGAGGTGGGAGGGCACTTGCTCGATGAGGAGCAGGCTTTATGACCCGTTTTCGCGTCCTGATGTGGATGCAGATGGCGCGGCTCAGAACCTCGTGGCGTCCCTACCTCATCGTCTCGTCCCTGATGCCGCTGGGGATCGCGGTGTTGATGAGGGCGATCATGGAGCCGGAACAGGTGCGCGAGTACGGGGTTCAGATCGTTGCGGGATCGGCAGTGCTCGCAATCGCGATGACGGCCGTCGTCATGCTCGCCCAGCGAATCGCGTGGCTCAAGGAGAATGCCGTACTCGACCTGTTCGCTACGCTCCCCGTTTCGCGCGGGATGTTGATTGCATCCGTGCTGCTCTCGTTCGCGGTGTTCTCGCTTCCGGGAACGGTGATCGTTTTGGTGCTGGGGGCGGCGTTGTTCGACCTCTCGTTGGCTGCGTTATGGGCGGCGGTTCCGGTGTGGGCGTTTGGATCCTTTGCCCTCGCCGGACTCGGAGTCCTCTTGGGCTTCGCGGCTCCCGACGAGCAGTTGGCCGGGATGTACTCCAATCTGGCAATGATGGCCGTCTTGTTCCTGGGAATCCTTCCGGCCGATCGCATTCCGTCGTGGCTCGACCCGGTTCGAGCCGCCCTCCCCTCGTCCTATGCAGTCGATGCGCTGAAGCCGGCGCTGGCGGGCGACCTCGGCGGATCACTCGCGGCGAACTTGATCGTGCTCGCCTGTTTCGGAGCGGTATCCTTCCTCGCCGTGAGGGGCCCACTATGGCCGAAGTCCGATTAGGGGTGAGGTGAAACGATGCCGCAGGCGACGGTCAAGCAGTACGACTCTCTCACCCGCACCGGTCGGTTGCTCAAAGACGACGGCGTGACGGAGATTCCCATCGATGCCGCGGCCATGGACAGCAGCGCCATGTTTCGCTTCCTTCGGCCGGGCCAGCGTGTGACGTTCGACCTCGTCGAGGTCGACGGCGAGGAGCTGCCTCGCAACCTACGCATCGGGATCGTCTAGAGACGGCGCAACGTGCATCTGCAAAGTCGCTGCGGATGGCTCCCGCCCTCGTAGGCTTGGGGGATGCCGGGGCTCTATCGGGACGAGGCAATCGTCCTCAAGACGATCAAGCTGGGTGAGGCCGACCGCATCGTTACCGTCTTCACACGAGGCCACGGGAAGGTCCGGGCCGTGGCCAAGGGGATCCGGAAAACGAAGAGTCGGTTCGGCGGACGCCTCGAGCCTTTCAGCCGCGTTGATCTGATGCTCTACAAGGGCAAAGGAGCACTCGACACGATCACGGCAGCAGACATCTTGTCGTCGTTCGATGAGGTCAGAGCGGACTACGCCCGGTTGACGGCGGGTGCGGTCGCGGTAGAGATCGTGGAGAAGATCACCGAAGAGCGTGAGCGTTCGCCTTCGACCTACGCATTGTTGCTGGCCGGTCTCGAGTCCCTCGCCCGCGGGCGATGCGACAATGTAGTCCCGGCTTTTCTGGTGAAGCTGCTGTCGCTCTCCGGCTACCACCCGCAGTTGCAGGTATGCGTCTCGTGCGGCACGGGAGCTCTTTTGTCCGGCTTCAGCGCCGCCGCGGGGGGCGCCGTTTGCGAAGACTGTGGACGCGCCGACCGCGGCGCCCAAAGACTCGCGCCCGACCGCATTGCACTCCTCGCCCGGCTCCTCGCGTCCGATTTCGGATACCCCAGCGATCCGCAGGCAGGGCTCGACGTGACGGCGGCGCTGAGGTCGTATGCGGAGTATCACCTCGAGCGGCCGCTCAAGAGCCTGCGGTTCTTGGTTCCGGCATGACCGGAGGCGATGCGCCGGACAGCACCGATCCGGTCCACGTCGCGATCATCATGGACGGGAACGGCCGGTGGGCCGAGCGGCGCGGGCTTTCTCGGACGAAGGGTCACGAGGCAGGGGAGAGAGCTCTATTCGACGTAGTCGAGGGTGCGCTCGAGGCGGGGATCCGCTACCTCTCCGTGTACGCCTTCTCGACCGAGAACTGGGTGCGGCCGCGCGACGAGGTCGAGTTTCTACTCGGGTTCAACCGGGCGCTCTTGCGGGAGCGCAGAGATCAACTGGACGAGCGGCGAGTTCGCATCCGTCGAATAGGGCGCCGAGACCCCGTGCCCCAGGACGTCCTCGACGAGTTCGATGCCGCCGAACGGCTGACCGCGCATCACTCGCGCATGCATTTGCTCGTGTGCTTTAACTACGGCGGGCGCGCCGAGATCGAGGATGCGGCCGTCAAAGGCGATATCGCGGAGCATCTGTATGCACCGGATGCTCCGGATGTAGATCTGTTGATTCGAACCTCGGGGGAGATGCGCCTCTCGAATTTCTTGTTGTGGCAGAGCGCGTACGCGGAGCTCTACTTCACCGAAGTTTTGTGGCCGGACTTCGACAGGCGAGCTTTGTCCGACGCAATCGCCGAATACCGTGTGCGTCGTCGCCGCTTCGGCGGTCTTTGATCGGGGCAGATCCCGCGCAGCGCGGGATGGTTCGTGCTACCTTTCACGATTATTGGTGGGGGGTGGACTTGGCAGCGCGGAATACTGCCGGCCCTCACCGTAGGAAAGGAAGTGTGGAAGGGTGGCCGAAGGTACCGTGAAGTGGTTCAGCAACGACAAGGGCTACGGGTTCATCTCGCAGTCCGACGGCGAGGATGTGTTCGTGCACTTCTCGGCGATCACCATGGAGGGGTACAAGTCCCTCGAGGAAGGACAAGCAGTCGAGTTCGACGTCACCGAGGGCCCGAAGGGAAAGCAGGCGTCCAACGTTCGCGCTATCTAAAGACAAACACACAGCCTCATCCGCGGCCCCCGTTCTCGGGGGCCGCTTCTTTATGGCCGGGTTCGTCTTCGTCTGCGACCGGATCGCCGGCGCGGGCTCCCGGCCCTACGGCGGCGCTCAACACCCCCGCGTTGGGAAGAGAAACCGGCCCGCGCGCGGTGATGAGATCCACATAGAAGAAGCCAATCTCGGTGACCGTTCCCTCGTACTCCCCGGCCAGTGGGCCCGAGCGCAGCACCACGTAATCGCCCACCGAAAACGGCCGAACGAGCATGAGCACGATGCCGGCGAAGAAGTTGCCCAGCGTTTGCTGCGCCGCGATACCGACCGCGACGCCGGTAACCGCGCCCCCGAGGAGCAATCCATCGAGGGGGACGCCCAGCAGCTGCAGTGCCGGCAGGAGCACGACGAGATACCCGATCACCTGAATGACGGCGCCGAGCGGCGCGCCGCGCGCGTCGCCGAGACGAAGCTCGACGGCACGGGCGGCTCCCCTCGTGAGGGCTCGTACCGCGACGATTCCCCCCACCACGAACAGCAACAGACCGGCCACCGCGCCGAGGTCGTGAAGATCGACCCTCCCGGCGAGCCCGGCGAACAGCGGGCCCTCCTCTTTCCACCCGGACGCGGCCACGAGCCCGATCATCGCGATCGCCGCGGCGACGCCGGCGCGGAAGAGGTGCGGCCGGGCGGCGCGCCGTGAATCGGTGGTCATATTCACAAGGTACGGCCCGTCGCGCCCGGTGTACCGGATTCGCGGCGCTCGGCAACGCCACGCTCGACCAGCACCTGCACCACGCGCCGCCGGTACATGTTGCGGACGCGAAGCTTCCAACCATCGTGCTCGATGGTGTCTCGGCGGCGCGGAATCCGCCCGAGCCGGTCCATCAGAAAGCCCGCGATGGTTTCGTACTCACCCTCGGGCAGTACCACTCCCAGGCGCGTCGCCGCTTCGTCGATCCGGAGCCCGCCCGGGACGAGGTAGCGGTTCTCGCCCAGCTGCTCGATGCCGAGCTCGCCGACGTCGTACTCGTCGCGGATGTCTCCGACCAGCTCCTCGACGAGATCTTCGAGCGTGACGATTCCCGCGGTGCCCCCGTGCTCATCGACGACCAGCGCCGCGTGCCGCCGGCCGCGCCGCATTTCGAGCAGGAGGGAACGGAGCTTGCGCGACTCGGGAACTACGAGCATCTGCCGGACGAAGCGAGGCGGAACCGGTTCGGTTCGTTCGTCCGGCGGGATGCGCAAGAGATCCTTGACGTGCACGAAGCCGAGGATGTGGTCGAGGTCGTCGCGATAAACGGGGATCCGCGAATGGCCCGATTCGACCGCGACGGCCTCGACCTCCTCCGGAGTCGAGGTGGCAGAGACGGCGGTCAGGTCGGTTCGAGGCACCATTGCCTCGACCGCGTCCCGCTCCCCGAGGTCGATGATCCCCTTCAGCAGGCGCTCGTTGAACGGGTCGACGAGTCCTTCCCTCGCGCTTTCCGAAACCATGCGGCCGATCTCGCCCGCGGTATGAACCACCAGCAGCTCGTCCCGGGGTTCGATTCCAATGAGGCGCAGGATGCCGTTGGCGCTCGCATTGAGCAGCCGGAGGAACGGCCGGAAGAGGTTGGCATACCCGCGCATCGGGATCGCGAGCCACAACGCGACGCGTTCCGGTTCACTTATCGCGATGTTCTTAGGCGCCATCTCACCGACGACCATGTGCAGGAAGACCACCACCGTCAACGCGACCACGAGCGAGACCGAGTGGAGGGCTGCCGGTGGAAGAGACGCGACGTCGTGAAGAGTCGATTCGATGATCGAGGCGATTGCCGGCTCCGCGACGAACCCGAGTCCCAACGATGCCATTGTGATGCCGAGCTGCGCTCCGGCAAGCATGAACGAAAGCTCGCGGAGGCTCTTGAGTGCCGCGATTGCCGACGGTCTCCCCGACGCCGCCAACTCCTCGATTCTCGTTCGCCGCGCCGCTATCAGGCCGAACTCGGCTGCAACGAAGAAGCCGTTGGCTAAGAGGAGCAGCACGGATGCAATCAGATACCCCGTGTTCACGTTGTCACGCCCCGCTCACCCGACGGCGCCACCACGAGGACTTTGGAGATTCGCCGCTTCTCCATTTGGATCACCTTGAATTCCCACCCGTCGTAGGACGCGTGGTCGCCGGGCCGAGGGATCTCGTCGAAGAGTGACAAGAGGAAGCCGGCCAACGTGTCGTAGGGTCCCTCCGGCATCTCGAAGCCGCACGCTTCTTCGACCTCGCGTGCGTGTAGCTTCGCGTTCAGCACGTGGACCCCGGAGGGCACCGGTTGCGCTCCGGGGGAGACGGGAGCGTGCCGGTCGTACTCGTCTTCGATTTCGCCGACGATCTCCTCGATTATGTCCTCGACCGAGACGATTCCTGCGGTTCCTCCGTATTCGTCGACCGCCACCGCGAGTAACTGCCGCTCCCGTCGCATCTCGATCAGAAGCGGTTCGAGGGCAAGGCTCTCGGGGACGACGAACGCCTCCCGGACGATGTCCTGCACCGGGGTGACGCCGCGCCTTTCGGCCGGGAGGCGTAGGACGTCCTTCACGTGGACGATCCCAAGGATGTCGTCGAGGTCGTCACCGTAGACCGGAAAGCGGGAATGTCCGGTCTCGATCGAGCTGCGGACGACCGCCGAAACCCGCGCGTCGCGCGGAATGCCCACCACGTCCGTGCGCGGCACGAGGATGTCGGCGGCGGTGCGGTCCCTGAACGAAATGGACCTCTCCAGGAGCGCGAATTCTTCTTCGAGCAAGCCGCCGCCTTCGCGGGAGCTCTGGATGAGTCGTTCGAGCTCCTGAAGCGACCGTACGTTGATGAGCTCTTCGCGCGGCTCGATGCCCAGCCGCCGCACGGTCCAGTTGGCGCTCGCGTTCAGGAACACGATGAGGGGCTTGAACAGTGCATTGATGAGGCGCAGCGGGGTGACCACCCAGAACGCGACCTCCATCGGCTTGGCGATCGCGAGGTTTTTGGGCACGAGCTCTCCCACCACCATCTGCGTTGCCGTTGCGGCGATTAACGCGATCGATACGGCGATCGCGAGGCTGCTCTCCTTCGGCGCCCCGGCGAGCTCGATGAGGGGGGCGAGCGCCCGGCCGATCGTCGGTTCCGCCACGAAGCCGACGAGGAGCGAAGTGAGGGTGATGCCGAGCTGGGCGCCGGAAAGCTGGAACGAAAGCGTCTTCAGGCCCTGGAGCGTGCCGGCGGCAGCGCGGTGTCCGCCCTCCGCGAGCCGACGAACCCGCTCTTTGTCGACCGCGACGAGCGCAAACTCACCGGCGACGAAGAAACCGTTGGCGATGATGAGGAACGCGACCGAGACGAGGCCGAGGGCGAGGTCGATGGTGATTATCCTCCGGCGCGCCGGGGTCTCTGTCCTTCCACGCGGACTATCATGCCCGACATGAGCGACGTTTCCATGGACACGATCGTGAACCTGTGCAAGCGGCGCGGGATCGTGTTCCCGTCGAGCGAGATCTATGGTGGCCTGCGCTCCGCCTGGGACTGGGGGCCGCTCGGTATCGAGCTCAAGCGCAACGTCAAGAACGAATGGTGGCGCGCGATGGTTCACCTGCGCGGCGACGTCGTCGGGCTCGAATCATCGATCTTGATGTCGCCCAAGGTGTGGGAGGCGTCCGGTCACGTCGCAACGTTTACCGATCCGCTGGTGGAATGCACGAACTGCCACCACCGGTTCCGCGCGGACCACATCGATTTGGAAAAGTCCTGTCCTGATTGTGGACGCGGCCCGGACTGGACCGAGCCGCGCCAGTTCAACCTCATGTTCAAGACCCACATGGGCCCGGTCGAAGATTCCGCTCATGCGGTCTACCTGAGGCCGGAGACGGCTCAGGGCATGTTCGTCGACTACCTGACGGTGCAGACGACGTCTCGGAAGAAGATTCCGTTTGGCATCGCGCAGCAAGGCAAATCGTTTCGCAATGAGATAACGCCGGGCAACTTCGTTTTTCGTACACGCGAGTTCGAACAGATGGAGATGGAATTTTTCGTGAAGCCGGGCACCGATGAGAAGTGGCACGAGACGTGGCTCGAGGAACGCATGAACTGGTTCTTCGACCTCGGGATGCGCAAGGAAAAGCTGCGCCTTCGTCGCCACGATCCCGATGAGCTGTCACATTATGCGAAGGACACCTACGACATCGAGTACGAGTTTCCGGGGATGGGATGGAGCGAGCTCGAGGGAATCGCAAATCGCACCGACTTCGATTTGAAGGCGCATGCGAAGCACTCGGGGCAGGAGATCGTGTACTTCGATTCGGAGACGGAGGAGAAGTACGTCCCCTACGTCATCGAGCCGGCGCTCGGTGTCGAGCGCTGCACTCTCGCATTCTTGATCGACGCCTACCGCGAGGAAGAGGCACCCACGGCATCGGGCAAAGTCGAGAAGCGAACCCTGCTCAAGCTGGACAGACGGCTGGCGCCGACGAAGGTCGCGGTTTTGCCCCTCAGCAAGCACGCCGACCTGACGCCGGTGGCGGAGAGGGTCGCAACGTCGCTGCGGCCCTACTTCGTGACGGATTTCGACGTCACCGGTTCGATCGGACGCCGTTACCGGCGACAGGATGAAGTCGGGACGCCCTTCTGCCTCACCGTGGACTTCGACTCGCTGGAGGACAATCAGGTGACGATCAGGGAGCGCGACTCGATGGAGCAGGAGCGGCTGCCGATCGATGCAGTCGTCCATCATCTGCGCAAGGCGTTCGAGGAGGGGTAATGGCGAAGCTGACCGGTCGTGTGAGTGTTGCCGGTGGCGCGGCCGCCCCCGGTGCAGTCGTCGAGCTCCACAACTCGGCGGGAGATGTTCTCGATCAGGTCCGGATCGATGACGATGGTGCGTTCACGTACCACCTCGTGACGGGCGAGTGGAGTCTTCATTGTTGGGATGCCGAAGGTCACCGCGCAACGGAGACGGTTTCGCTCGGCGAGGACGATCATCAGATCGAGATCGAGCTGCACTGAACGACACCGCACCGAGAGGGGACCGAACATGACCAAGTGGGTCTACGATTTCGGCGAAGGCGACGCGTCGCAGAAGTACCTTCTCGGTGGTAAGGGCGCCAATCTGGCCGAGATGACAAATCTCGGTCTTCCCGTCCCTCCGGGATTCACGATCACGTGCGACGCGTGCAACGAATACACGCGCCTCGGCGGGCGGTTCCCCGACGGGCTTCTCGACCAGGTCGCAGAGCATCGCAAGCGTCTCGAGGAGACGATGGGCCGCTCGATCGGCGACCCGCGTGATCCGCTACTGGTCTCGGTCCGGTCCGGCGCGCCGTTTTCGATGCCGGGCATGATGGACACGGTGCTCAATGTCGGTTTGAACATCGAAAGTGTCGAGGGCCTGGCACGTCAGACGGAATCCGAGCGATTTGCGTGGGATTCCTATCGCCGGCTTGTCCAGATGTTCGGTCACACGGTCCTCGGTATCGACGGCGACCTCTTCGCCCACGCGCTCGATGCCGCGAAGGACAAAAAAGGCGTGGCGGCCGATGTCGACTTGGACGCGAAGGACCTAAAGGCGCTCGTCGGGACCTTCAAGAAGATCGTCAAGAGGGAGACGGGGAGGGAGTTTCCCGAAGATCCCACCGAACAGTTGACGCTCGGGGTCGAGGCGGTCTTCGGCTCGTGGAACAACAAGCGGGCGCGCGATTACCGGCGCCGTAATCGCATCGCCGACGATCTCGGGACCGCCGTCAACGTACAGGCGATGGTCTTCGGCAACATGGGTGACGAGTCCGGGACCGGCGTTGCCTTCACACGGGATCCGTCGACGGGCGAGAAGGAGCCGTACGGCGATTACCTTCCGAATGCGCAAGGCGAGGACGTGGTCGCAGGGATCCGAAATACCCTTCCGCTTCAGGACCTAGCGCGTCTCAACGCAGATGCCTGGCGCGAGCTTCAGCAGCACATGGCAGTCCTCGAGCGGCACTTCAAAGACATGTGTGACATCGAGTTCACGATCGAACAGGGGACGCTGTGGCTCCTCCAGACGCGCGTCGGCAAGAGGACCGCCCGCGCCGAGTGGGAGATCGGTCTCGACATGGTGAACGAAGGTGTTATCGATGAGGACGTCGCGGTGCGCGACCGTCTGACGGCAGGCAAGCTCGACGAACTGTTCAAACCCGCGATCAAGGCGGCCCTCAAGAATTCCAAGAAGCCGATCGCAAACGGCCTGAACGCGTCGCCGGGGGCGGCGGTAGGACGCGTCGTGTTCTCTGCAGAGGATGCGTCGCGCTGGGCGGAGCGAGGCGAGAAGGTCATTCTCGTCCGGCGGGAGACGAACCCGGACGATTACCACGGCATGGTTGCGAGCCAAGGCATTTTGACCTCCGCCGGAGGGACTAATTCGCATGCTGCGGTGGTGGCGCGCGGAGAAGGCATCCCGGCCGTGTGCGGCGCCGACGCAATCAGGATCGACGCTGCCGGGCGCAAGTTCACCGCAGGGACGGTCGGCGTGGCGGAGGGGGAGTGGATCACGATCGACGGCACCGACGGCGCCGTTTACGACGAGGCGCTAGAAACAGAACCCTCGCCCCTCGAGGCTGCGATGCTGGGGAGCACGAAGGCCCGGTCGGTATCGCTGTGGGCGTCGTTCGATCGCTTCATGACGCGTGCCGACACCGTCCGCCGCCTCCGGGTCCGCGCCAACGCGGATACCCCCGAGCAGGCAAAAAACGCGCGCGCTCGCGGCGCCGAGGGAATCGGTCTGTGCCGCACGGAGCACATGTTCATGGGCGAGGAGCGCGTCGAGGCCGTCCGCGCAATGATCTTTGCCGGAAGCGCAGACGAGGAGCAGGAGGCGCTCGGCGTCCTGCTCCCTCTGCAGCGCAAAGATTTCATCGGAATCTTCAAGGCGATGGACGGGCTTCCCGTGACCGTCCGGCTCCTCGACCCGCCGCTTCACGAGTTTCTGCCCAACCATGTCGACCTCGAAGTTGAGGTGGCGCTCGTCGAAGCCGGCGCCAGGAAGATGGGCAAGAAGCGGCTCGGCGAGCGAAAGGCGTTGCTCGCGAAAGTGAGGGAGCTGCACGAGGCCAACCCTATGCTCGGGCTGCGTGGCGTCCGCCTCGGCATCGTCAAGCCGGGCCTCTACGCGATGCAGGTACGTGCCATCGTCGAGGCGGCAGTGCGTCTGGTAAAGCAGGGAAAAGATCCCCGCCCCGAGATCATGATCCCGCTCGTCTCGACCGCGGAGGAACTTCGCCAGATGCGGGAAGAGCTGGAGCCGGTTGCGCGGGCGATTGTCCAAAAGGCCGGCGTCGAGCTCGACATCCCGTTCGGGACGATGATCGAGCTGCCGCGTGCAGCGGTTTGCGCCGGCGAGATCGCGGAACATGCCGACTTCTTTTCGTTCGGAACGAACGACTTGTCGCAGACCGCGTTCGGGTTCAGCCGCGACGACATCGGCAAGTTTCTCGCCATGTACGAAGAACGCAAGCTCGTACCTGCCAACCCTTTCGTGACCATCGACGAACCCGGTGTCGGGCGCCTGATGCACATAGCGGTCGAAGACGCGCGGGCCGCGAACCCGAGCATTCATTTCGGCATCTGCGGTGAACACGGCGGGGATCCCGAATCGGTGATTTTTTGCGACCGGCTCGGCCTCGACTACGTTTCCTGCTCTCCGTTCCGGATCCCGACGGCGCGCCTGTCTGCCGCTCAGGCGGTCATGGGCGAGGCGCGCTCGAGCTCGAAGTAGCTATCTAGCAGGCGCCGGGTTCGAGAAAGCGGCCGAAGATCGCAGGCACCTCTTCTTCGTTCGGAACCCACGGCTTTCCGCCTTGGGGCCAAGACAGCTCGATGCCGGTAGCGAACGCCACCGCCTTGCGGGAGAGCCCATTCCACTTCAGGCGATAGGTGCGGGTTTCGTCGTCGAATGTGACCCGCAGCGTTCCCGGTCGCACGAGATACGACTGCTCGATCGTGCCGGGGTCGGGCGCGTCGCCCTGCGCGTCGACGGAGAGGAGCGAAGTCGTCTCCTTGTCACCCCGTCTCGCCTCGATCTTCCTTCCGGGGCGAGGTGCCTTGGCGAGCGTCCCCTCCGCCGGAAGCTCGGTCTCGAGCTTCACCCGCGTCGCGCACCATCCATTTTTCGAGTTCGCTCGCGCCCTCACCCACAGCGCGCCGTAGTCGTTCAGCGGATCCGCTTCGCTTTCCGGCGCCAACCGGTACCACTGGAGACAGATGGTGAACGCGGCCACGACTTTGCCCTTGGCGCGGGTCTTCTTGGAGTCGCAGCTGTGAAGTTCGGGATCGGGCGCGAGCGGCCCCGCGACGTTCGGCTCGTCGCGGGCGCGCATCTGCCGGGCCGACGCCGGCGAGATCAGGGCGGCGAGCAGCGAGATCGCCACGATCGCAGCCGCCGCTGTTCGTACGTGGGTCATTGATCCTCCGTGGCGTGACACCTGCCAAATGGTACCAACCTCCGTTGCAGATAAGGCCGCGTCGTACCCCGGTGCTACGTTCGGGCCGATGATCGCTTCCCCCCGCCTGCTCAGGGAGCGCCTCGAGAGCGAGGTGCTGTCACCGCGCGCCCGGCGCGCCGCCGACTCCAGGGGGAGGGAACGGGCCGAACCCGACGATGATTTGCGCACCTCGTTCGAGCGGGACCGTGATCGCATCATTCACTGCAAGGCGTTCCGGCGGCTGGCCCACAAGACCCAGGTCTTCCTCGCGCCCGAGGGCGATCATTACCGGGTGCGGTTGACGCACACACTCGAGGTGGCAAGCGTCGCCCGCACCATCGCCCGCGCTCTTCGTCTCAACGAAGATCTCGCAGAAGCGATTTGCCTCGGACACGATTTGGGACACACTCCGTTCGGCCACTTGGGAGAGGAGATCGTGGCACAGTTCCTCCCGGGTTTTCGGCACAATTTGCAGAGCGTCCGGGTCGTGGAGGTGCTCGAGAATCTGAACCTCACGTGGGAGGTTCGTGACGGGATCGCCAACCACACCTGGTCGATGCCGATGCCCGAGACTCTCGAAGGCCAAATCGCGAGGTTCGCCGACCGAATCGCCTACCTCAATCACGATATCGACGATGCCGTCCGCGCCGGCATCCTCACCGAAGACGAGCTTCCGAACAGCACCCGCTCGGTTTTGGGGGGCAGTCACTCCCACCGGATCCACGCAATGATCCAGGACCTCGTGACGACGTCCGGCACCGGCGACGAGATCCGCCTGAGCCCCCTTATCTTCGACGCGATGGCCGAGACGCGTGGGTTCCTGTTCGAAAGGGTGTACGTAGGACGGGTCACAGAAGCAACACGCGATCGGGTCGCCAGAATTCTCACGACGCTACTCGAGCACCACGCCTCCGCCGGAGACGGCGCCGCCCGGCAGCGGGCCGTGGATTACGTTGCCGGAATGACCGACCGTTTCGCCCTGCGGGCGTTCGGCGATATCGCCGCCCACGCCTTCCCCGGCGAAGGTCTACTAGGATGACGCGACTTCCCCGCCATAGCGTGTCCGCGCGCGTTCGCGGCTTGAGATAACTGAAGAGGATCATGGCGAAGATCAAAGACGAAGACATCGACCTGTTGCGCGAACGCGCCGACATCGTCGAGGTCGTCTCCGCTTACACGCAGCTCAAGAAGTCGGGCGGGAACACCTTCAAAGGCCTGTGCCCCTTTCACTCGGAAAAGACGCCGTCGTTCAGCGTCGACGCGGCGCGCGGCCTTTATCACTGCTTCGGATGTGGCGAAGGCGGCAACATCTATCACTTCATCGAGAAGACCGAGAGTCTGTCGTTCCCGGAAGCAGTCGAGTGGCTGGCCCGCAAGCAGGGGTTCGAGCTGCACTTCGAGGAGCAGCGTGCGGGCGAACGGCGCGTCCAGGGCATGAAGCTGCGGATCGTCGAGGCCAACGAGGCCGCGACCCGCTTCTTCCACGACCAGTTGATGACGTTACCGGCGGCTGCAGGGGCGCGCTCCTACCTCGATTCGCGAGGTTTCGGACGAGAGGTGGCGGCCCGGTGGGAGCTGGGATACGCGCCGGGCGGGGACGCTCTGACACAGCATCTGTTGGCGAAGAAGTTTCCCCAGGAGGTCCTCCTCGAGGCGGATCTATCTCGTCGTAGTGAGCGAGACGGGCGGCTCTACGACGCGTTCCGCCAGCGCCTCATGTTTCCCACCCGGTCACATCAAGGTGACGTCGTCGGGTTTGGGGGCCGAATCCTGCCCGGAGCCGACGGGCCGAAGTACCTGAACTCCGCCGCCACCCCGGTGTTCAACAAGTCACGCGTGATGTACGGCCTCCAGCGGGCCAAGTCGACCCTCGCGCGCGGCAACCCCGCGATCGTCGTCGAGGGATATACCGACGTGATCGCGCTACACGAGGCCGGGATCGATCAAGCAGTGGCGACCAACGGGGTCGCCCTCGGCGAGTCCCACTTCGAATTGTTGAAGAAGTTCACGCAGCGGCTGGTGCTGATGTTCGATGCCGATGAAGCGGGAAAGGGCGCGACCGAGCGCGGGTTCGATCTGCAGCACAAACTTGGGATCGAAGTCCTCGTGGCGCCGCTGCCGTCCGGAAGTGACCCCGCCGACGTGATCGGAGCGGGGGGTGTCGACAGGCTCCGGAAGTACGTCGAGGACGCGCAGCCGCTCATGGAATTCAAGCTCGAGAAGACGATAGAGAAGCTCCCGCTCGACACGCCCGAGGCACGAGGCCGGGCGGTGGGCGCGGTAGTCGAAGTGCTAGGGTGGCACCCCGACCCGGTGGCACGGGGAGAGTACGCTTTTCTGGCGGCGCGCCGGATCGGAATCGATGCGGAGTCGATCCAACGGGCGCTTGCAGAACGCAGGACCGGTGCAGCGGCACTGCAGGGGGGAACATCGAATGACCGCACGCGAAGAATCCCGGGTCACGTCAAAGTAGAACGGGAGGCCTTGCAGTTGCTGGTCACGCGCGGAGACGAAGTGAACGCATATCTAGAGGGCATCGATGAGCAGGACTTCACGTCGCCGTCGCGCCGTGAGCTGTTCTCCGCCGCCCGTGCCGCGGCGGCAGAGGGCGCAGGGGCGCTCGACGGCAGGAATGTCGAGGACCTTTCGCCCGAAACCAGGTCGCTGTTGAGCGAACTCGCCGTGGGGGCGGCAGACGCCGGCGGCGAGGAGGAAGAACCGGGCCGTCTCCGTGAGGTATTCGGCCGCTTGCGGGTGCTTTCGTTGGAGCGCGAGATCAAGACCCGCCGGGCGACGCTTCAGGATGTCAATCCCCTGACCGATCCCGATCGTCACGACCAACTGTTCACGGAGTTCGTGGGGCTCGAGGCAGAGCGGCGGGATCTGCTCCGCAGACTCCGGGAGGCCCACTAATGGCGGAGCAACAAGACGTCGTGCGGGGAAACGGCAGCGGAGGCGAGATGTTGACGGCAACCATCACCCCCCTCGATACAGACGCAGAACTGCAAAAGCTGTTGCGCGAGGCACGTACGGAGGGCTCGATCTCCGCCGCCGACCTTGCGGAGCGGCTTGGCCCCCTTGATTTGTCCGCCGACGACACCGACGCCGTCTATCAGCGGCTCGTCGAGGGCGGCATCGACATCCTCGAGGACGAGGAAGGTCTGCGCGAAGAGGTGGAGGCAGATGCCGAGCCCGAGCCGGTCGTCGATCCCGACGACGAGCGCAGGCGCGCGCGGCGCGAGGTAGATCAGGCGCTGAAGGCGCCCACCAACGATCCCGTGAGGATGTACCTCAAGGAGATCGGGAAGGTCGCGCTGTTGACGGCTCAGCAGGAAGTGGAGCTTGCGATGCGCATCGAAGCGGGTCTTCTCGCGGAGGATCGTCTCGAACGTGAGGCGACATCGGTCTCCGACGACGAAGCCGACGAGCTTCGCTGGACCATGCGTGATGGGCAGCGGGCAAAGCGGCATCTTGTTGAAGCAAACCTGCGGCTCGTGGTCTCGATCGCCAAGCGCTACGTCGGCCGTGGGATGGGGTTCCTCGACCTGATCCAAGAGGGAAATCTGGGCCTCATTCGAGCCGTCGAGAAGTTCGACCATACGAAGGGGTTCAAGTTCTCGACCTACGCGACGTGGTGGATTCGTCAGGCGATCACGCGCGCGATCGCCGATCAGGCGCGCACGATCCGAATCCCGGTGCATATGGTCGAGACGATCAACAAGTTGGTCCGAATCCAGCGCCAGTTATTGCAGGATCTCGGACGCGAGCCGACGGCGGAGGAAGTCGGCGAGCAGATGGAGTTGAGCCCGGAGAAGGTCCGGGAGATCCAAAAGATCTCGCAGGAGCCGGTGTCGCTCGAGACACCGGTGGGGGAGGAGGAGGACTCGCATCTCGGCGACTTCATCGAAGACTCGGATGCCGTGGTGCCGCTCGAACGAGCGTCGTTCCGCCTCCTTCAGGAACAGCTGGAGTCGGTGCTACACACGTTGTCGGGGCGCGAGAAAGACGTGATACGACTACGCTTCGGCCTCGTCGACGGACAGCCTCGGACCCTCGAGGAGGTCGGCAAGAAGTTCGGTGTTACCCGCGAGCGAATTCGACAGATCGAATCGAAGACGCTCTCCAAGTTGCGGCACCCGTCGCGAAGTCAGAAGCTGCGCGACTACCTCGAATAAACAGTTTCTCCTCCGCTATGGGCCGGGCGGAGGCGCGACGCTCAGGCTGGACGGCCGGTCGTCTTCGCCGCGGCGCTCTTTCACGGCACCGGTCACCTTGTTGACTCCCTCGCTTGCCATCCCCTTTGCCTGCTCGAGTCCGGAGCCCACCGCGTCGCGGGCCTTGCCCGATGCCTCCTGGAATCCGGGCGAGGAAAGCAGGTTGTCGTACAGCCGCCGCAGTTGGTCGTAGCGCTCCGTTCCCGCTTTTGCCCCGAGCACATATCCGGCTCCGAAGCCGATCAGGACCCCGAGTCGTCCACGCATGACATCCTCCTCGTCGTCGTCTCCGCGTCTCGAATCGTATGCCCCGCGTTCTCCGCGTCCAACCCCGCCGGGGCCGACCGTAGTTTTCTCGGCGCGCCGTGCTCCCGTACTATGTGGAGCCGCCGTCCATCGCGCGGCGGATCGGTCCGGGGTAGCTCAATTGGCAGAGCATCCGGCTGTTAACCGGAGGGTTGCGGGTTCGAGTCCCGCCCCCGGAGCCGGCGGCCGGGACGTGTGAGTCCCGGCCGCCCCTTTTCTGCAAGCTTCTGCACGGCGCCGTCTTCCTCCCTCGATAGGGGCTCTATGAGGCCCGTCATGCGGGGTTGTGCCGAATGGCCGTCCTATGTCACTATTGAGCGCTTCTGTTGCTACTGTTATTGAATGTGGTTCAAGGCCGGGGAGGCCACGTGGTGACGGCGCGCGATGACATCGACGGGCTGTGGGACAGGTGGTTGCTGGGTCGGGCACGTGCCGACCGTGACGAGCTGATTTGCCATTACCTGCCGCTGGTGCGCTTTCTCGCCGGATCTGCCGGTCGTTCCCTGCCACCGGTGGTACGGGCGGAGCTGCCCAGCTTCGGGGTTTTTGGCCTCATCGACGCGATCGAACGCTTTGATCCGTCGTTCAACGTACGCTTCGAATCCTATGCTTCCCGGCGGATCAAGGGAGCGATCGGCGACGGATTGAGATTGCTGTCGCACTTCCCGCGTGGCGCGGCCGCTCGGCCGGGCCGCATCATCGACAAAATCATCTCGATCGACTTTCAGACCGCTCGAACGCCGCTTGGAACGCGACTTGAAGAAACGCTCTTCGACCCGCTTGCCGAGCGCCCCCCGGACGGCTTGGAACTGGCGGCCGACCACGGTGAGGTGGTCGACGCAATCGCCCTTCTCCCAGAGCGGGATCGCTTCGTCATCGAGCAGCATTATTACGAGCGACGGACGTTGAAGGAGATCGGAGCGCAGCTGGGGGTGACCGAGTCGCGCGTTTGCCAGCTCCACCGGAGAGCGCTGCGGACCCTCGGATCGACGCTTACGGAAATGGTCGAGATCAGCGCCTGACGACGGCTTCGCCTACGGCGGTGAAGGCGGTAACGACGACGGCCGCCATGATGATGCCCAAGGTAATCAGCGCCACCGCCCGCCACTTCTTGATGCCGAAGACGAATGCCGCGGCCGCCCCCGTCCAACCTCCGGTTCCGGGGAGTGGGACCGCCACGAACAGCACGAGGGCGAGGTCGCGAAATTGCTCGAATCTTGCGGTGTGCTTGCTTCTCGTCCGGCGGAAGAGCGATTTGAAGAAGCGATCGAAGAATCCGAACCGCTTCGACAGCCAGCTCTGAACCGGGTCGAGGAACCACACAAGAAACGGAATGGGAAGCACGTTCCCCACGACGGCGGGGATCGCGGCCTCTACCGGCGACAACCCCAACACCACCCCGACGGGAATCGCACCTCGAAGCTCGACGATCGGAATTGCTGCTACCAATGCGACGGTCGCCGCGGGCGGTAGGTCCCGCAGAACCGGGACGTATTCGAGGAGGTCCACGGCGTCGGAGCGTACCCCGCAGAGGGTGCCGTGAATGACTCAAGCTCTTGGCGGAACTCGCCGAAGAGATGGCATCGGCTGCCTTACGTAGTTTTGCCTAGAGAGGAATGACATGACCGAGCGCACGCCTGGGGCGGACAACTCGCTGGGGCAGGGGGTTCTCGATGCTTTTGTGGCGATTGGATCCGCTCGTGACTGTCAGGCCGTCGTCGAAAGAAGTCTCGACCTCGCGTGCGAGGTGACCGGAGCGAAATTCGCCGCCGCGGTGGTGTTCGAGGACGGCGGAATCGGCGCCCTCGCCACCCGTGAGATGTCCGGTGAGGAGGCGCTGACGCTGCTGTGCGGCGGGACACCCCTCGAGGACGGCATTGTCGTGAGGCGCAACGCCCAGGACGACACCGGCGAAACCGCCGCCGAAGGATCTTCCGTCGGTGCGACGCTGGCGGTGTCGATGAGCTGCGAGGGTACGCCGGTTTCGGGCGCGCTCTACCTCGGGAAGGCTGCCGGAGGGGCGCCTTTCTCCGATGGTGACGAGATGCTGATCCGGTCTCTCGCCCGGCAGGCGGCCAGCGCCCTCATGACCGTTCGCCTGCTGGACGAGCGGGAGAAAGAAGGCGAGCGCAGAAGCGAGGCGCGCTTCACCAGTCTGGTCGCCCACTCATCCGACGTAATCACGGTGATCGACCGAGACGGTCGGATCCGGTTTCAGAGCCCGTCGGTCTCCCGCGTCCTCGGCTGGGGGCAGGTCGACCTGCTCGGAATGGACTCCCTCGACTTGGTGCACCCCGACGAGCGGCCGCGGGTGCGCGCACTGATCACGAAGGCGATGAAGGACTCCGACTCCGGAGCGGTGTTCGAGTGCCGGCTTCGTACCAGCGGGGGCACGTGGATTCACTGCGAGACGTCACTCAACAGCAAGCTTCACGACCCCAACCTGCAAGGCGTGATTCTCAACACGAGGGACATCTCCGAGCGCAAGAGCTTAGAGGACGAACTGGCACATCAGGCCTTTCACGACGCGTTGACCGATCTTCCCAACCGCGAGCTCTTCCGCGATCGCGTCGAGCATGCGCTCGAGCGGATGCGGCGCCAGCCGGGGGTCTCGGTAGGCGTGCTGTTCCTGGACCTCGACGATTTCAAGCACATCAACGACTCGCTCGGCCACGCCGCGGGAGACGCGCTGTTGACTGCAGTCGCGCATCGGCTGAGAGATCAGCTGCGCGGTTCCGACACTGCCGCCCGGTTGGGTGGCGATGAGTTCGCACTTCTCCTCGAAGAGATCGCGCAGCCGCAGGATGCCGAACTCGTGGCGGAACGCGTGCTTGCTGCAATGCGGGAGCCGTTCGAGGTATCGGGCAAAGAGGTGTACGTCCATCCGAGCATCGGGATTGCGGTCGGGCGCGCGGAGACGCAGACAACCGACGAACTGCTCAGGGATGCAGACGTCGCGATGTACCGCGCAAAGGAGTCCGGCAAGGGCTGTTACAGCACGTTCGAGCCGAGCATGTACGCCTCGCTTCTCGAACGGCTGGATCTTGAAGCGGATCTGCGCCTCGCCGTCGAGCGAGATGAGTTCGTCGTCTTCTACCAGCCGACTGTTGTTCTTCAGACCGGCACGATTGCCGGAATGGAGGCCCTCGTCCGGTGGCAGCACCCCCACCGGGGCCTGGTCCTTCCCGGCGAATTCATTCATCTTGCCGAAGACAGCGGCCTCATCGTCGACATAGGCCGGTTGGTCCTTCGCGAGGCGTGCAGGCGGGCACAGTCGTGGCAGGAGGAGCATCCGAACTTCCCGCCGCTCACGATGAGCGTCAACCTGTCGGCCAAGCAGCTGCAGCACCCGGGCATCGTGGACGATGTCGTAACCGCGCTCGACGACGCCGGGCTCGATCCCACCTGTCTCATCCTCGAGATCACCGAAAGCGTTCTCATGCAATTCACCGACGTGGTCGCCGGGACCCTCGACCTGCTCAAGGAACTCGGCGTGCGTCTTGCAATCGACGACTTTGGCACCGGGTACTCGTCGCTCGCCCGACTCCAGCGGCTCCCGGTCGACATCCTCAAGATCGATCGAAGCTTCATTGCCGGCCTCGAGAACGGTTCCCAGGAGTGGGCGGTCGCTCGGGCGATCATCGAGCTCGGTCAAAGTTTGAAGCTCGAGACGGTTGCGGAGGGCATCGAGCTCGCGGAGCAGCTGGTCCACCTTCAGTCGCTGCAGTGCGACCGCTGCCAGGGCTTCTACTTCGCCAAGCCGCTCGACCCGGAGGCGATGAGCAATCTTCTCCGGCGCGCCGACGAGGGCCGCGAGTGGATCGGCGATATCCAGGACGAACTCGTGGTCGCCGAAGCGGTCGTCCTGCCGTAGGCGTCGGCGCGGCGCCCGGCGCACGTAGACTCTCACGTGCCGTATCGGGGGCCGTAGCTCAGTTGGTCAGAGCGGCGGACTCATAATCCGTTGGTCGCTGGTTCGAGTCCAGCCGGCCCCACTGTCCCAGAAGCTTATGCACTGTGAGAGTTCGGTAGCTCTGTCTCACATTGGCTCCGGCACCTCTGTCCCACTGCTGGACCCGGCTTCGGCTCCTGGGCGACAGTGGCTCCGGGACCTATGTCCCACCAATTCCATCCTTTCAAGC
>Ga0247713_1000173_pt1 | contig 45650 bp, 44 predicted proteins | sample 21E_NmetaG_FD_189936 | JGI IMG/M metagenome (GOLD analysis project Ga0247713, IMG submission 189936) | Soil microbial communities from hillslope of Landscape Evolution Observatory, University of Arizona, Oracle, AZ, United States - 2-1-E_N | ecosystem: Engineered > Artificial ecosystem >...
CCCGTGCCGGCGGGGGAGCCGGCCGGGGGGACGGCGCCGACGCCGCGGTGCCGACCTCGACGACGGCGTGTCGCGGCTTGCGGACGACGCGGTGGGCCGTCGGCGCCCGCGACTCCTCGACCCCGTCGACGCGGACGACGGCATCCACGACCTCGCGCAGCCCCTCCTCGCCGGGCACGACCTCGCGGTGCTGGCCCCGCCGGAGGTCCGCGGTGGGCCGCTCCACGACGCGGAAGCCGATCTGCTCCTCGCGCGTCTCCTCGGCGACGGTCACGCGCTGGACGACGACGCGCTCGCCCTCCTGCGGGGCGGCGTCGAGCGCGGGCGTCACGCGGTCGTCCGGGCCGGCGCCGACGCCGAGCCCGTCGAGGACCGCCCGGACGGACGGCGCGTCGGTGATGACCTCGTGCTCCGCACCGTCGACGGCCACGGTGATCGCCACCGGCGTGCTCACCTCGACGACCATGCCGCTGCGCACGGGGGTGAGTCGGGCGGGTCGCACGACGTCGCGCCGACCGCCCCCCTCACCGAGCTCGGCGAGGACCTCCTCGACGGTCAGCGAGGTGGAGATGACGCGCCGCTCCGTCGCGCCCACGAGCAGGGTCAGCTCCCTGGCGTGCACCAGCTCCACGAGGGCTCCGTGGACCAGCGGCGTGTCGGGATCGGGGCGAAGCTCGTCGTGGTCGCCGACCGCGACCCCCGCCCGCTCGAGGAACTCCCCCACGGTCGCGGCGTGGGTCGTGCGCTGCTCGAGCTGCCCGTCGACGATGAGGGCGACGTCCTTCTCCCCGGCGATGAGGCCGAAGCCGAGCACGGCGACGAGCACGCAAACGCCCAGGCGGGCGAAGAGGGGGACCATGGACCGAACCTAGCAAGCGACGCCTGCGGGGCCAAACGCGGTCAGGGTCCGTCCGGCGACCCGGGCAGTGCGAACAGGCGCCGAGCGTTCTCGCTCGTACGGCGCGCCATCTCCTCGGCGTCGAGCCCGTGCAGCTCGGCGAGCTGCGCGACGGTGAGCGGCACCCGCGCCGGCTCGTTCGGGCGTCCCCGGTAGGGATGCGGGGACAGGTACGGCGAGTCGGTCTCGGCGACGATGAGCTCGAGCGGGGCGGCGGCGGCGGCTTTCCGCAGCTGCGGTGCGTTCGTGAACGTCACGTTCCCGGCGAAGGACACGTACCAGCCCCGCTCGGCGCAGATCTCGACGAGCTCCTCGGTGCCGGAGAAGCAGTGGAACACCGTGCGGGCGGGCGCCCGCTCGTCGTCGAGCACGGCGACCACGTCCTCGTGCGCGTCGCGGTCGTGCACGACGAGCGCCCTGTCGAGCTCCTTCGCGAGACGGATGTGCTCCCGGAACGACTCCTCCTGGCGGACGCGCGGCGAGTGGTCGCGGAAGTAGTCGAGGCCCGTCTCGCCGATGGCGACCACTCGCGGGTGCTCGGCCAGTGTCGCAAGCCGGGCGAGGACGTGGTCGGTCGCCTCGATGGCGTTGTGGGGGTGGATGCCCACCGCCGCGTAGACGCCGGCGTAGCTCGACGCGGATCGTACGCACTCCGCGGAGGACGCGAGGTCCACGCCGACGGTGACGAGGGTCGTGACGCCGGCCTCCCGGGCGCGGGCGACGACATCGTCGACGGGTTCACCGTCGATGAGCTCCAGGTGGCAGTGCGTGTCGGTGTACACGGCGGCGGCGGTCTCCGACAGCGGTCGTCGGTTCGGGTGCGTGGCAACGCCCGCAACCTCTCGTGGGCGGCCCGCGCACGATAGCAGCGATGGCCGCCCGGCGCGACGGGCTCGCGTCCGCGCCGTCAGGATGAGGGGCTGGGCGGATCACGCCGGCCGAAGGGCACCGCAAAGCGGACATCCCCGTCGAGCTCCCGGGGGCCGATCCACCCGGTGTCCGTCCACGTGAGCCGCCAGGCGCGCCCGGCGCCGTCGCCGAGGAGGACCTCGTCGCCCCGGGCGGTCATCCAGACGTCGTCGACCTCGCCGGTGGTGTTGACCCGCAGCAGGCCCTCGGGCAGCACCGGTCCTTCGTCGCGCTGGTCGCCGTCGCCCTCGCGGGCGACCGCGACCTCGACCTCGCCGCCGCCGCGTGGGCGCTGTTCGAGGACGTAGGCGGGGCCGACCGCGGCGCCGTCGTTGTGGTGGCTGTCGACCTGGAGGACGGCGAAGCGGTCCTGGCCGGTGCCGGAGCGGAATGGCGTCACCTGCCGGGCGACTGCGTCGTCGGCAAGCGCAAGCCGCGGGTCTCCCGGGTAACGGTCGTCCAGGCGCATGATCCCCAGGCTGTAGGCGGACACGGTCCCGTGCGTGTCGAAGCCGGCGAGGAGCAAGACGCCGTCGGTCTCCGGGCCCGTTCCGCCACCCCACACCCAGTCGGTGAGGTCGAGGCCGGCGGTCTCGGCGGGGTCCGCCCGCAGGGTGAACGCCTCCGGCTCGGCGTAGGGCCCCGTCCACCACGGCAGCGTCTCGAGGACGAACATCCCGCTCGCCGGGTCCTCGCCGTGCGACACCCACGCGAGGTGACTGCCGTCGGGGGCGAAGACGAGGCGCCCGGGGCAGGTCGCCGGTCGGGTGTCCCTCGCCGCTTCGGTGCCCTGGTGGACACGGGCCCAGTGCAGCGTCGCGTCGCAGCCCGTGCCCTCCCGCCACGCCACGGTGAGGTCGTCGGCGGTCGAGGCGGGGTGGACGGCGAAGTCGGTGATCTCCTCCTGGCTCGCCGTGACGAGCGTCGTCGGCCCTTGCGGGCCGTGCAGCGTGATCGCCGCGCCGTCGGTGGCGAGGAACGAGACGTCGCCTGCGGCGTCCGGCGGGGTGCCGTCGGAGGGTGCGGGCTCCGCCGTCGGATCCGACGCGGGTGTGGGGGTCTCGTCGGGCGTGGGCGCGTCGACGGGCAGGGGCAGGACGGCGGCGTGGACGACGCCGGGCAGCGGGGTCAGCTCGGACCAGCCGTCACCGGTCCACCGCACGGTCCACGCGTCGCCCCCGTCACCGAGGACGACGGTGTCCTCGCGGGCCGACAGCCAGGCGTCGCCGCTGTCGGCCTGCCCGGCGTCGAGCACGTCGGACGGCAGGGGCAGCGTCGCCGGCTCGCCCGCGCGACGCAGGACGACGTCGCCGCCGGGTTCCACCACGAGGGTGTGGCCCCCCACCCAGCCGAGAGGGCGGCCGTCGTCGGGCGCCGCGCCGGCCGGGCTGGCGGACACGCTCGCCCCATGGCCTTCCAGAAGTCCGGGGGGCGCGACGCCGCCGCCCTCGCTGCGGACGACCTGCAGGGCCGCCGCCCGCACGCCTCCCGGCTCGTGGAGCACCGACATGGGCAGCGTCATGGCGGCGTCGTCGTGGATCCAGTCCGTCGCACGCAGCCGGCGCACCGCCCCGGGAGCTGCCTCGAGCCCGCTGACGTCGAGGGTGTGCAGCGGCGAGACGTCGTCGCCGAACTCCTCGCAGGCGTCCTCGCCCCAGCAGCGCATCCGCAGGCCGAACGTGTCGGCGTGGGCGCCGGACGCCTGCTCGACCCAGGCGAGCGCGCCTCCGTCGGGTGACCACACGGGGTCGGTGACGCACAACCCCTGGCCGCCGCCGAGGGCCCCCCCGGCGAGGCTGCCGGCCTCCGCCGTCACCCAGCCCACCTCGGTGCGCGTGCAGTCCGAGTCGGCGCGGAGGTACACGACCGTGAGGTCCGCGAGCGTCGAGCCGGGCCGGACGGCCAGGCGGGTGATCGGCAGGGGTTCCGTCGCATCCGTCGGCGGGTCGAACTCGTGCACCACCTCCCCGGCGGGATCGGCGACCGTGAAGGAACGGCCGTCCGTGGACACCAGGCCGTGCGCCCGGCCAGAGAGCTGTCCCGGTGCGGCGGGGCCGAGGTCCACCCGGGAAGTTGTGAGCAGCCCGGGAAGGAGGAGGGCGGCCACCGCGAGCATCGCCGCCGCCGCCACTCCGGCCACCGACCAGCGAGCGTAGGCGCGGCGGCGGAGGCGCGTCTGGACCTGCTCCCAGACCGCCGGGTCGGGCGAGACGTCGCCCGACCGGGCCGCGAGCGAGCGGCGGAGGCGTTCCTCCACGTCGTGGGTCACCTAGCTCACCTCCTCGGGGCCTGCGGGACCCCCGGTGGGTTCGTGCTCCTCGAGCAGCTCGCGCAGGCGGCTGAGCCCCCGGGACACGCACGACTTGACCGTGCCGACGGTGACGTCCATCGCGGCGGCCGTGTCGGCCTCCGACAGGTCCGCGTAGTAGCGCAGCACCACCGCGGTGCGCTGTCGCGCCGGCAGGCGCGCCAGCACGCGGAACACCTCGTCGCGGTCGGCGAGGTCCTCGTCGGCGCCGCGGGCGCCGCGGTCGTCGCCGTGCCGGCGGCGCGCCTCGCGGCGTTCGAGGGCCAGACGGCGGAAGCGCGAGTTGACCTCGTTCACCACGGCCCGGCGCACGTACGCGCGGGGGACCTCGATGCCGCCGCGCCGCCACCGGCGGTACATCTTCGTGAAGGCCTCCGCCACGGCGTCCTCGGCGCGGTGGGGGTCGCCGCAGAGCAGGTAGGCAAGCCGCAGGGCTTCCCCATGGTGTGCGGCGAAGACGTCGGCGAAGGTGGGTTTCGTCCCCGCGCCCGTGCGTCCCATCACCACAACCGCCACCGATCCCTCCCTCTCTCACCCACTCTGACGCACGGGCGGCGCGGGAGGTTGAGGCGGTCAGCCCTCAGCGGCGGGCTGGGCCCTCGTCGAGCTTCGGGAACAGCAGGCCCCCACGGGCCACGCGCACCCCGGCCGGGGTGCGTCCCTGCGTCGCGGCGGCGGGCAGCCGCTGCGCGTCGAGCTCCTCCGGCAGGCCGAGCTTGCCCCACAGCGCGGCGGCGGCGTCGGGCATGACCGGCGAGACGAGCACCGCGATGACGCGCAGGGCGTCGACGCAGGTGTAGAGCGCGCGGCCGAGGTCGTCGGCGGCTCCCTGCCGGTTGAGCGCCCACGGGGCACGCGCCTCGACGTAGCGGTTCACGCCGGAGACGAAGACCCACAGGTCCTCCAGCGCGCGCTTGAAGTCGAGCCGGTCGAGGGCAGCGAGGCCGTCGAGCGCGGTCACGAGGTCCGCGGCGAGCGCCGCCTCCGCGTCCCCGGCAGGCCCCGCCGGCTCGGGTACGACGCCGTCGCAGTAGGAGCCGACCATGGTGAGCACACGGTTGGCGAGGTTGCCGAGGTCGTTCGCGAGGTCGGTGGTGTAGCGGGCCACCATCGACTCCCACGAGAACGTGCCGTCGTTGCCGAAGCTGATCTCGCGAAGGAAGTAGTAGCGGTAGCAGTCCACGCCGAAGTGGGCGACGAGCTCCTCGGGACGGATCCCCGTCGCGTTGGACTTGCCCATCTTCTCCCCGCCGACGAGCAGGAACCCGTGGGCGTAGACCTGGCGCGGGACCGCGACGCCGGCGGCGATGAGCATCGCCGGCCAGTACACCGCGTGGAAGCGCAGGATGTCCTTGCCGATGAGATGCACGTCGGCGGGCCAGCGGCGGGCGAACGCCTCGTCGTCGGCGCCGTAGCCCGCGGCCGTGACGTAGTTGAGCAGCGCGTCGAACCACACGTAGAAGACGTGGCCGGGCTCCCATGGCACGGGGACGCCCCACGCGAACGCCGAGCGGGACGCGGAGATGTCCTCGAGGCCCGCCTCGACGAAGGCGCGCACCTCGTTCAGGCGCACCTGCGGCTGGACGAACCCGGGGTGCTCGTCGTAGAGGCGCAGCAGGTCCGGTGCGTACTTCGACAGGCGGAAGAACCAGTTCTCCTGCTCCAGCCAGTCGACCGGACGTCGGTGGATCGGGCAGTGCTCGCCGTCGACGAGCTCCTCGGTCGTGTAGTACGCCTCGCACCGCACGCAGTAGGGGCCCGAGTAGGTGGCGGTGTAGAGGTCGCCCTGGTCGTACAGGCGCTGCATGAACTCCTGCACCCGCGCCTCGTGGCGCTCCTCGGTCGTGCGGATGAAGTCGTCGTGGGAGATGCGCAGGAGGTCGAGCATCTCGTGCCAGCGGGGCACGATGTCGTCGACGTGCTCCTGGGGGCTCATGCCCCGCTCCGCCGCCGCCGTCGCGACCTTCTGCCCGTGCTCGTCGGTGCCGGTGAGGAAGTGCACCCGGTCGCCGTTCAGCCGCCGCCACCGGACCAGGACGTCCGCCGCCACCGTCGTGTAGGCGTGCCCGATGTGCGGCAGGTCGTTCACGTAGTAGATCGGGGTCGTGACGTAGAACGTGTCCTTGGTCGCCATCACCCGATCGTAGTCGCAGCACACTGGCGAGCGGATTCTTCGGCGACCAGACCGCGCAGTACACCCAAACGGCTGCGCGGGCGTGGTCACAATGACAGCCAGCTCGGGCGAGTGGGGGGCGGATGCGGAACTTCGACGAGTGGTACGTGGAGGCGCGCGACGGCGTGCTGCGCACCTTGGTCGCCATCACCCGCGACCCCGACCTCGCCTCGGACCTCACGTCTGAGGCGTTCGTGCGGGCGTACGAGCGGTGGTCGTCGGTGTCGTCGCATCCCAACCCCACCGCCTGGGTCGTCCGCGTCGGCGTGAACCTGCATCGCTCCCGTTGGCGGAGCCTCGTGCGGAGCAGGCGGCGACCGCCGCCCCGTCCGGTCGACGTGCCCCCGCCCGGCGAGCCGTTCGACCCCGCCCTCCGCGCTCGTGTGTTGGCGCTGCCCGCCCAGCAACGTGCCGTCGTGGCGCTGCGGATCCTGGCTGACCTGTCGACCGAGGAGACTGCCCGCGTCCTGCGGATCAAGCCGGGCACCGTCAAAGCCCATCTCCATCGCGCGCTGCAGGCGCTGCGCGCCGATGCCGCCCTGGCGGCCGTCGAGCACCGCACGGAGGACCTGCCATGACCCTTCCCGACCTCGCTCCCGCCTTCGTCGAGCGCCACGATGTGGCACCAGGGTCGATCCGAAAGCGTTCGGCAAGCCGGCGCCGCCGGCGCCGGCTGGGCCAGGCCGGCGCGGTGGCGGTCCTGGCCGCCGCCGTGGCGGCCGGCACGTTGCTTCCTGGCCGCCAGACCGCCTTCGCCGACTGGACGCCGGAACCCGGTCCGCTCGACGAGCGGCTCGTGGCACGGGCAGAGCAGCACTGCGAGGACGACTTCCACACGTGGGCGGCCCCCGTAGCCGACGGGGAGGGCGTTGATGGCCCGTCCGTGGAGCATGCGCAAGCCGTCTACCGCGAGCTCCTCGGTCGCGGCGACGCGCTCGCGCCGACGGTGGTGGACCAGCGCGGCAACGGCTTCGTGGCGCTCTACCTGTCGTCCGGTGGCCCCACGGGGTCGACGGTGGTGACGTGCGTGCTGATCTGGGATCCCCACGATCCGCACGCTGCCCCCGTCGGCGGCAGTACGGGCTTGAGGGCCGTGGCCTCCTTTCGCGCCTCGCTCGCGGTCCTCGGCTGGGGGAGCACGGATTTGCCGCCCCTGGGCAAGGCCGGGCGCTTCTCGGAGCTGTTCGGTGTCGCGCCGGAAGGCGTGCGGGTCATCGTCACGCTGGAGGACGGCCAGACGGTGGCGGCCCGCAGCGCGGACGGGCACTTCCTGGCCTGGTGGCCCGGAAAGGCCGAGCCCGTAAGGGTCGACGCCGTCGATCGCGACGGCAGGGTGCATCTTCGCCTGGATCGCGCCGGGGGAGGACGGTGGTCGAAGGCCGCCCCGCCCGCCGGCGGATCCCTGCCCTGAAGGCCAAGCGGACAGGGGGGCGTAGGTGCCCGTCTTCTCCCGTCCCGGACCGGAGCGGGGCCGAGGTGCACGCGCCGAGCCCAGGGGCGCTACCGCTTCGCTGCATGAGCGCCGAGCCCAGGGGCGCTACCGCTTCGCTGCATGAGCGCCGAGCCCAGGGGCGCTAACGCTTGCGCTACATGAGGGTGGCGCCGGTCGCTCCGCCGGTCCCGCCGGCCTGCTCGGCGTCGAGGACCGCCTGGTAGACCGCGCGGCGTGACACTCCGGTGGTGGCGGCGACCCGGCCGATGGCGCCCTTCTTGTCCTCCCCCGCGGCGATGAGGGCGCGCACCCGTTCGGCGAGGTCCGCGGGCTCGGGTTCCTCGGCCGACCGGGCGGGGGCGCCGGCGACGACGAGGGTCAACTCGCCGCGCACCCCCTGCGCGGCCCGGGCGGCCAGCTCCGGCAGCGGACCGCGCCACACCTCCTCGTGGCGCTTCGTGAGCTCCCGGGCCAGCGCCGCGGGACGGGGGCCGAACGCCGCGGCCATCGCCGCGAGGTCGTCGGCGGCGCGGTGCGGGGTGACGTAGAACACGAGCGTACGCGGCTCGTCGGCGAGGGCGGCCAGCGCCTGGGCCCGTGCGCCCGCCTTGCGGGGCAGGAACCCCTCGAAGCAGAAGCGGTCCATCGGCAGCCCCGACACGACGAGGGCCTGCACCGCCGCCGACGGCCCGGGGACCGACTCCACGACGAGCCCCCGCTCCACCGCGGCGCGCACGAGCCGGTACCCCGGGTCGGCCAGGCCCGGCGTCCCCGCGTCGGTGACGAGCACCACCGTCTCACCGGCGGCAACGCGCGCGACGAGCTCGGGGGTGCGGGCGGCCTCGTTGTGGTCGTGGTAGCTCACCATGGGCTTGCGCACGCCGGCGCGCTCGAGCAGCACCCGGCTGCGGCGGGTGTCCTCCGCGGCGACGAGGTCGGCGGCGGCGAGCGCCGCGGCGGCGCGGGGGGACAGGTCGTCGAGGTTGCCGATCGGGGTGCCGACCACGACGAGCCGCCCGCCCGCCTCCTGCGGGTCTCCTGCCTGGTCCACCGTCGTCCTTACACTCGCGGAACCATGTCGACCGACACCGGCGCCCGCCCGCCGGCCCCCGTGGCGGGCGCCGGCGAGCCGGACACGCGCCGGGACCAGCGCCGGCGCCGTGCCGTCGCGCTGCTCGTGCCGGTCCTGCTCGTCGCGGTTGCCGGCACCCTGCGGTTGTACCGCCTCGCCGAGCCGCCGGAGATCTACTTCGACGAGACCTACTACGTGACCGACGCGCGTTCGCTGCTGGCCGTCGGCACCGAGGAGGAGTTCGCGGTGCACCCGCCGCTCGGCAAGTGGCTGATCGCGGCGGGCATCGCCGTCCTCGGTGACAACCCGGTCGGCTGGCGTGCACCGGGCGCGCTCGCGGGCAGCGTCACTGTCCTGCTCACCTACCTCGCCGGGCTGCGGCTGTTCGGACGCCGCGGCGTCGCGGCACTCGCGGCACTGCTGCTCGCGGTCGACGGGCTCGCGTTCACGATGAGCCGCATCGCGATGCTCGACGCCTTCCTCGCGCTGTTCGTCGTCGCGGGGTTCTGGCTGCTCCTCGCCGACCACGACCGACGCTGGGACGCGGCCCCCGGCCCGGGCGACGGCCTACCCCGGCTGCGCTGCCCGCACCGGTGGCTGGCCGGCGTCGTGCTCGGCCTGGCCCTGGCGACGAAGTGGTCCGCGCTGCTCGCGATCGGCGCCGCCGGCCTGTTCGTCGCCGCCAGCGAGCTCGCGTGGCGCCGGCGCGTGACGGGCTCGCCGTGGACGCGGGTGTGGGCGCCGGCGCTGTCCGTGGCGGGCGCGCTCGTCGTGGTGCCCGTCGCCGTCTACGTCGCGAGCTACGCCGGCTGGTTCATGAACTTCACCGAGACCCGGGTGGGGCGGCAGGCGTGCCCGGTGGCGGCCGAATGCGACGCCGGGACCGTCGACATCGCCCGCGCCTGGGTCGGCGAGCAGCGCGAGATCCAGCGGTTCCACGGGGCGCTGGAGGCGCCGCACCGCTACCGCTCTCCTGCGAGCGAGTGGCTGTGGCTGCGCCGCCCGGTCGCGTACCACTACGCCTCCTGCACGCCCCAGGACAGCGGTTGTGCGATCCCCCCGGGCACCGTGGCCCACATCGTGGGGCTCGGCAACCCCGTGTTGTGGTGGCTCGCCCTGCTCGCCTATCCCGCACTCGTGTGGTTCGGCGTCCGGCACCGGGACTGGCGGGCTGGGGCGCTGCTCGCCTTCCTCGCCGGCCAGTACCTGCCCTGGCTGCTCGCCAGGCGTCCGCTGTTCCTGTTCTACCTCGCACCCGTGGTGCCGTTCGTGGCGCTGGCGGTCGGGTGGTGCGCGGTGCGGCTGGCCGAGCGCCGAGGACTGCGCTGGGTCCCGTGGGCGCTGGCCGTCGCCGCCGTCGCCGCGTTCGCCTTCTTCTACCCGGTGTACGCCGCCTACCCTCTCGACCCCCACGCGTGGCGTCAGCGGATGTGGTTCGACTCGTGGATCTGACGCCGCGGCGAACGGGCGGTCCGCTGGGCGCATCTCCCTCGGCGCCCGTGGGTAGCCCGACGACATGACCCGACGACCCGCACGCATCCTGATCGCGGGGGCCGGCTACATCGGCCTGTACGCCGCGCTCGAGCTCGAGGCGCGCCTCGGTGCCCACGAGGCCTCCATCACGCTGGTGAACCCCGACAACTTCATGCTCTACCAGCCCCTGCTGCCGGAGGTCGCCTCGGCGACGATCGAACCCCGCCACGCCGTCGTCCCGCTGCGCAAGGTCCTCGGGCGCACGCGGTTCGTGAAGGGGCGCCTGACCGGACTCGACCATGGCACCCGGCGTGCCGACGTGCAGCCCGTGGACGGTCCCGGGTCCGTCTACGACTACGACCACGTCGTCATCGGGCTGGGCTCGACGTCGCGAATCCTGCCGGTGCCGGGTCTCAAGGAGAACGCGGTCGGTTTCAAGTCGATCGAGGAGGCCCTCTACCTGCGCAACCACGTGCTCGGGCGCATGGAGGCCGCAGAGGCCACCCGTGACCCGGACGTCCGCAGTCGCGCACTCACGTTCGTCGTCGTCGGCGGCGGCTACACGGGCGTCGAGGCCCTGGCCGAGCTCGAGGACCTCACCCGTGCGGTCTGCGGGTACTACCCGTCGATCACGGTCGGCGACCTGCGGTGGGTGCTCGTCGAGGCGACCGACCGGATCCTGCCGACCGTCGACGAGCGCCTCGCCGGCTACGCCCTCGCCGAGCTGCGCGCGCGAGGGATCGACGTGCGTCTGCGCACCCTCCTCGAATCGGTGGAGGGCGGCTTTCTCCGGTTGTCCGACGGGGAGACGATCCGCTCCGACACCCTCGTCTGGGTCGCCGGGGTCCAGCCCCATCCCCTCATCGGCGAGCTCGGGCTGCCCACCACCGAGGACGGGCGGCTCGACGCGGACGCGTACCTGCGGGTGCGTGGGGTCGACGGGGCGTGGACCGGCGGCGACGGCGCCGCCGTCCCCGACCTCGCGGCGGGTGGCACCGTGCCCCCGACCGCCCAGCACGCCCGTCGACAGGGCACGAAGGTCGGCGAGAACCTCGTCGCAGCACTCCGCGGGGCCCCCCTGCAGGAGTTCCGCCACCGCAGTGTCGGCGAGCTCGTCACGCTCGGCCGGCGCAAGGGCGTGGGACAGGTGATGGGCCGCCACGTGCGCGGGACCGCTGCGTGGGCCCTGCGCCGGGCGTACTACCTCGCGTCGATCCCCTCGCCGTCGAGCCGTGCACGGATCCTCTCCGACTGGCTCGTCGGCCTGCCGTTCCGCCGCGACATCGTCCAGCTCAGCCCCGTGCGCAGCCCGGCCGAGGTCCTGACCGACGCCCGCAGCGAGCAGGACGCCGCCTGACGCTGCTCGACGACCCCGTCGCGCGGGGGCTCGCGCGCCGACGGTCGTCGAGCGATCGTTGCAACCGGCACAAGGCCCGGCCCTCCTCCAATCCGTGTCTTCCCCGACCACCTGATCGATTGGCATTGGTTGTCAGAAGCATCTAGGGTGTGCGCGGTCGTGACGCCGTCCCTGGAGATCGCCGTGCACCACCGCTTCGTCGTCCTCGCCTGTCTCGTTCTGGCGCTCGGCGCCTGCGGGCAGGCGCCCACGCAGAGCGTCGAGGAGGATGCGTCGGCGGAGGGCGCCGACACCCCGCTTCTCGGGGAGGGGATCACCGCCGTCACGTCCGTCTACCCGCTCGCGGCCGTCGCCGAGGACATCGCGCCGGGCGCGGACGTGCGGCTGCTCACGTCCAGCGGTCAGGACCCCCACGACCTCGAGCTCAGCCCCGATGATCGCCGGCTCGTCGAATCCGCCGACGTCGTCCTCTACATGGGCGACCTCGACTTCCAGCCTCAGGTGGAGGCAGCCGTCGCCGACGCGACCGGCGCCGTCGTCTCGGTCGCGGAGGTCGCCGGGTCCGACAACCTCCGCCGCCTCGAGGGCCATGACCACGAGGACGGCGACGACCACGGGCACGGCGACGGCGACGACGACCACGCCGACGACGCCGACGACGACCACGGCTCCGGCCAGCAGGAGGATGCGCACGCCCACGACGACGAGGCGGTCGACCCGCACCTGTGGTTCGATGCGGCGATCATGGCGGGGGTGGCCGAGGCGGTCGGTGAGGCGTTCGCCGCCGCCGACCCCGACCGGGCCGACGGCTACCGCGAGCGCGCCGGTGCGCTCCACGACGAGCTCGCCGCGCTCGACGAGGACATCGACGCCGTGTTCGCCGACTGCGCCCACGACACCGCGATCGTGAGCCACGAGGCCTACGCCTACCTGCTCGAGCGCCGGGGCTTGGCACAGGAGGGCATCTCGGGAGCCGGTGGGCACGCCGACGCCTCCCCGGCCCGCCTGGCCGAGCTCACCGAGCGGATCCGCGCCGAGGGCATCCCGGCGGTCCTCGCCGAGCCGATCGAGGGCCGCGGCGACGCGGAGGCGCTCGCGAGCGAGGCGGGCGTCGACCTGCTCGACGTCGATCCGCTGGAGATCGGCGAGGCCCACCTGGCCGGCGTGCGGTTCCCCGACGCGCTGCGGGCCCAGGCGGAGGCCTTCGCAACCGCTCTGGAGTGCACGTGACGAAGCTCGGCTGCTTCCGCGGTGAGGCGACCGCCCCTTTCGAGCGGGAGGGACGCTGATGCCGGCCACGCCCGTGCTCGAGTACGACCAGGTCACCTTCGGCTACGGACGCCTGCCCGTCCTGCGGGAGGTGTCGCTGCGCATCGCCCCCGGCCAGTTCATGGCCGTGGTCGGCCCGAACGGGTCGGGCAAGTCCACGCTGATGAAGCTCGGGCTGGGGCTGCTCCGCCCCACCCACGGGACCGTGCGGCTCTTCGGCACGCGTGTGCGGGACTTCGACGACTGGGGACGGGTGGGCTACGTGCCCCAGCGGGCGACCGCGGAGACAGCTGTTCCCGTCAGCGTCGAGGAGGTCGTACGCACGGGCCTCGCCGGTCGGCTCGGGGTGTTCCGCCGCCCCGACCGCGACCAGCGCCGGCGCGTCGAGGAGGTCCTCGACCTGCTCGGGCTCGCGGCGCTGCGCCGCCAGTCGGTCGCGCGCCTCTCCGGGGGCCAGCAGCAGCGGGCGCTCATCGCCCGCGCGCTCGTCACCAGCCCCGATCTGCTCGTGCTCGACGAACCGACCACGGGCGTCGACGTGGATGCGCGGACCGTGCTGCGCGAGTCGCTCGAGCACCTCGTGCGCACCGAGGGGGTGGCGGTCGTCTACATCAGCCACGACCCGGAGGGCTTCGCCGGCCTGGCCGACCGGGTGGTCGAGCTGCGCGCGGGGCGGGCCGTGCCCTGCGCGGACCCGTCCCGGCACGGCCACGCGCACGAGCCGCTCGACGTGCCGGGAGCCGAAGAGCGATGACCATGCTCGAGTTCGGGTTCATGCAGAAGGCCTTCGTGGCGTGCGTGGCCGTCTGCGCGGTCGCGCCGCTCGTCGGCGCCTTCGTCGTGCAGCGCGGCCAGAGCCTCATCGGCGACGGCATGGGGCACGTCGCCTTCGCCGGCGTCGGGGCCGCGTTCCTGTTCGGCTTCGAGCCCATCCTCGGCGCGGCCGCGCTGTCGGTGGTCGCCGCCTTCGTGCTGTTCCGCCTCCAGCGGGGCGGCATGGGGGGTGACCTCGCGATCGCGCTCATCTTCTACGGCGGCATCGCGCTCGGCTTCCTCCTGCTGTCCCGTTCGGGCATGGGGATCAACCGTGTCCTCGGCTTGCTGTTCGGCAGTCCCCTGAACCTCAGTTGGGGGCAGACCTGGACGATCGTCGGCCTGTCGGCGCTCGTGCTCGCCATCGTCGTCGCGCTCTACGGACCGCTGGTCGCGGTCGCCTTCGACGAGCAGGCCGCCCGAGCCAGCGGCGTCCCCACCGACGCTCTCGCGCTCGTGCTCACCATCGTGGTCTCGCTGACCGTCGTGGGCGGGATGTACGCGATCGGATTGCTCCTCGTGGCGGCCATGATGATCGTGCCCGTGGCGGCCGCCTCGCGTGTCGCGTCGAGCTACAGGGGTACGATGCTCGCCGCGTCGGCGATCGGCGTGAGCAGCGCGGTAGCCGGTCTGATGTTCGCCTTCTACGCCAACTACACCCCGGGCGCCTCCATCGTCCTCGTCGCGATCGGCGTCCACGTGGCCGCGATGACCGTGCGCGCCCTACGTGACCGGACGCAGGGGGCCACCACGTAACCGCCAGGAGGAGCTCGGCATGGTCACCGACGCGCCGGCGCACGCGCTGCGGGAGGCCGGCCTGCGCGCGACGCGCCAGCGCCTCACCGTCCTCGAAGCGCTCCGTGCCCGCGAGGACAGCATCACCGCGCAGGACCTCCACATGGAGCTTCGGCAGGCCGGCGAGCCCATCGGCCTGACGACCGTCTACCGCACACTCAGCGCGCTCGCGGACGCCGGCTTCCTCGACACCTTCGAGCGCGAGGGCGAGCTCGCGTTCCGCCACTGCAGCGTCGACCACCATCACCACCTCGTCTGCGAGGCGTGCAACAAGGTGGAGGAGATCACCGCCGAGGAGGTCGAGCGCTGGGTCCAGGAGATCGCGCAGACCCGGGGCTTCGCCGTCACCGGCCACCGCGCGGACATCTTCGGCCTCTGCGCCGACTGCAGCGCCTGAGCGCCCGCTCGGCTCAGGCTCGCGGCCTGCTGCTTCCCGGGACGCCGTCCCCGCGCCCGACGAGCCGCGCCGAGTTGCTCACGACCGCCACGCTCGAGGCGTTGTGGAGGACGGCGGCGAGCATGGGGTCGAGCACGCCGCCGGCCCCGGCGAGCAACCCGATGGTGTTGACCCCGATCGCGAGCCCGTAGTTCTGGCGGACGACGCGCAGGGTCTGCCGGCCGAGCTCGACGAGGCGGACGACCTCCGGCAGGTGGCTGCCCGCAAGGGCGACGTCCGCGGCCTCGATCGCGACGTCGCTGCCGCCGGCGCCCATGGCGATGCCGATGTCGGCCAGCGCAAGGGCCGGGGCGTCGTTGACGCCGTCGCCCACGACGGCCACGACGTAGCCCTGCTCCTGGAGCTCCGCCACGACCGCGAGCTTGTCCTCGGGCATCGTCTCCGCCCGGTACTCCGTGATCTGCAGGGCGGCGGCGACGCTCGCCGCGGCGGTCGGGTGGTCGCCGGTGAGCATGACGGTGCGCTGGACGCCGAGCTCGCGCAGCCGCGCCACCACCCATGGAGCCTCGTCCCGTATCGCGTCGGTCACGCCGATGACCCCGACGAGGTCCTCGTTGCGGGCGCAGCAGACGGCGACGTGCCCGTCGGCGTGGAGTCGGGCGATCTCCTCTCGGGCGTCGTCGGCGACCGTGACGCCGAACTCCTCCATGAGCGTCGGGCTGCCGACGACGATGCGGTTGCCCCGCAGGTCCGCGCGCATGCCCATCCCCATCAGGACCTCGCACTCCTCGTGGATGGGGATCTCGATGTGCTGCTCCTCAGTGTGGCGCACCACGGCCTGGGCGAGCGGGTGGCGGGCGTGGATCTCGCCGGAGGCGGCCAGGGCGAGGACCTGCTCGGGGGTGTAGCCGGGATGGGAGGCGGTGACGCTCGTCACGAGCGGGCGGCCGGTCGTGAGGGTGCCGGTCTTGTCGAAGACGAAGGCGGTGATCCGCCCCGCCTGCTCGAGATGGGTGCCGCCCTTGATGAGGGTCCCGCGCCGGGCCCCGTGGCCGATGCCCGCGCTGATCGCGGTGGGCGTCGACAGTCCAGCCGCGCACGGGCAGGCGATGAGCAGCATGGTCATGCTGCGGCGCACGTCGCGCGTGACGACCCACACCGCGCCGGCGAGGGCGAACGACAGCGGCACGAACCGGCGGCTGAAACGGTTGGCGAGGGTCTGGATCGGTGCGCGGTCGGCCTGGGCGGTCTCCACCCGGGCGATGATCCGGCCGACGGCGGTGTCGTCGCCGACCTTGCGCGCCCGCACGACGAGACGCCCGTCGACCATGAGCGTGCCGGCGAACACGCTCGCGCCGGGCCCCTTGTAGGAGGGCAGCGACTCGCCGGTGATCGGTGCCTCGTCGACGACCCCCTCCCCGTCGACGACGACGCCGTCGACGGGGATCTTGCGGTGCGTGTGCACCGCGACGACGTCGCCGGGGGTCACCGTCGACAGTGGCACCTCGACCTCGACGCCGTCCCCGCGGACGAGCCAGACGGTGTCGTCACCAACCCGCAGGAGGTCCTCGATCGCCCGCCGGGTCCGCCGGAGCGTCAGCGCCTGGAGCAGCTCGCCGATGTTGAGCAGCCACAGGACGGTGAGCGCCGCGACGTTCTCGCGCAGCAGCAGCGACGCGACCGTCGCCGCGGAGACGAGCGCGTCGGTACCCGTGGCCTCGCGGCTGCTCAACGAGCGCAGCGCCCCCCGGAAGAAGGGGTAGCCGGTGAAGAGCGTGACCGCCGCGGCCACGGTCGACCCGCGGGGGCCGAGCAGTGCCGGTCCGCGCCCCCGCAGCAGGCGGCGCAGCCCGAGCAGCGCGAGGACCGCTCCGCCGAGGACGAGCCGGGCGACCTCCCCGGTCTCGGCCGCACCCCCGCGTTCGGCGACCGCGGCGCCGCCGGCGGCGGCCGCCACGACCCTCTCGAGCTCCGCACCGAGCTCGACGGGGTCGATCTGGTCAGGGTCGTACCAGACGACGATGTTGCCGGTGCGCGGGTAGGCGAGCGCGCCCGTCACACCGGGACGGGCGGCGACCTCCGTCGCGACGGCGTGCGCGGCGCCCGACGCGCCCTTCAGCCCGGTGAGCTGATAGCGCGCACGCCCCGCCGCAGCGGCGCGCAACGCGGTCGCATGGCTCAATGCTCGTGGCCGCGGCCGGCCTCCCCCGCGTCGGCCGGGCGGGGAGGCGGCGCCGACTCGCCGAGCTGCGCCTTCGCCTCGGCGACGAGGTCGCCCGCCCTCAAGCGGCTGTCCTCCGCGGCGCTCTCCAGGCGCCGGGTCAGCACGATGCCCTGCGCGATCGAGGACACGAGCAGCCGGCGCACGTGGGGGCGGACCACCGGCGTGGCCCTCGCCGCGCCCTTGACGATGAGGTTGCCCACCGTGCCCGCCACCGCGTAGTGCGCCAGGCGGGCGACGAGACCGGCGGAGACGGGATCGGACATCGTGGGCTCCTCACTCCCTCGCGTTGCGGCGCCTCCGCTCCGCGCGCGGATTCGGCCGTGGGCAGACGGCACCAAGCCTACCGCCGGGCGGCGCCGGCGAAGACCCCGTGGGGCGGCGCGCGCGCGTCATCGGTGGGGTGACGCAAACGGCGACACCAGCGATACGGGCGACGGTGGTCAGGGATGCGTGTGGAGCTGAGGGGAATCGAACCCCTGGCCTCCTCGATGCGACCGAGGCGCTCTACCAACTGAGCTACAGCCCCCTGGGGCGGGGCGCGGTGCCGCGCGAGTGCGAATGCTAGCAGTGCCGCCGGAGCGGGGCAGGACGCCTACTCGCCGAGGACGGCGCGGCGGTGCGCGTCGAGGGCGGCGCGCAGCTGCCCCTGCACTGCGGCGGTCGCGAGGTCGCCGCGGGTGCGCTCGATTATCGACCGGGCTACGTCGGTGGAACGGCGAAGCCCTCCGGTGACCCCGTCGGGGTAGTCGACGGTCACGAGGAGCCCGTAGATGTCCTCCATGGCCGAGAGCAGGCGCTCGCAGCGCTCGAGGTCCCCCGCCCGCAGGACGTCGAGGGTGTGCCTGCGCAGCTCTCCCACCGTCTCGGCGAGGCCGTTCAGGTACGCGGCGTCGTCGACGCCGAGGGCCTCGGGTGAGGGCAGCGCCTCGCCGGCGACGAGCGCATGGGTCGTGCGCGCCTCGGCGTACTCCTTGTCCGCGTCGTGGAGGAACCCGGCGTGCTCGACGGCCGGGTGGGCGGCACACGCCGCCCGCGCTGACGCGAGGGCCTCGGCGGCCTCCCCGAGGAGCGCACGCGCCCGTTCCCACTCGCCGCGGTGCGTCGCCCGGATGGCGTTCGCGGATGCGCGGACGGCGCGGCGGGAGGAGTCGAGGCCGGCTTCGCGTGCCCGGTGCTTCGCCTGGAGGCGGTCGAGAACGTCGCGCTGCAGCCCCGACAGGTCCGGCACGCCGCCGTCAGGCGCCCCGGGCGGTCCGGATGCGCACCCCCGACGTGAGCGGCGGCTGCGCCCGCGGGGGGTGGAGGTAGGCGAGCTTGGACCGGGCCTCGTCCCGGCGGGCGCGCAGCTGCGCGAGAAGCGCGAGGTAACCGAACAGGGCAGCGTAGGCGAGCAGGAAGGGCACCCAGGCGACCCCGCCGAGCCACAGGCCGCCGACGCCGGTGACGACCGCGGCGGCGACCAGGACGGCGAGCACCTGGCGGCGGCGCTGGAGGGTCCGGGGCGACGGCCGTCGCCCCGGCCGCTGGGGGCGCGTCGGACGAGCGGGCTGCGGTGTCGCGGCCGCAGCGCGCGACGGGTAGGAGACGGGCGTGTAGGACCCGGCCTGGTTGGGGCGTCCGAGAACCACGACGTGGCCCCCGGGGGGGGTGCGGGGAGGGGCAAGCCGGCTCATGCTCTGCTCGAATGCGTCGACGGAGTTGATCGGCGATCCGCAACGGCGATCCCGCCACGGGCCGGGGAGCAGTATCAGAGCCCAGAGTCCACCGAGCAAGACGAGAACCATCACGCTCATGGACGGCCACCGTAGTCGACGACTCGCCGTATGCGAAGGATCCCCGACAGCCCGGCCTTCGGGGACCGTCCGGCACGGTCAGCGCCCGGTCGCTGGGTTCGCACCGGGGCATGCGGTGGCCGCGCGCCCCGCCGCAGGCGGGGACCCGCCGGGGTCAGCGGGGGTGGTCCCCGCCCCGGAGCTGGTCCACGGCGTGGCGCAGGACCGGCAGGACCGCTTCGAGGTTCTCAGCCGCGGCCTTCGGCGATCCGGGCAGGTTGACGACGAGCGTGCGCCCTCGGGCTCCCGCCACCGCACGCGACAGCATGGCCATCGGCGTCACTGCGAGCGACGCCACGCGCATGGCCTCGGCGATGCCGGGCACGACGCGGTCTACGACGTCGAGGGTGGCCTCGGGCGTCTCGTCGCGTGGGTGCAGGCCCGTTCCGCCGTTCGTCACGACGACGTCGGCGTCGGCGCAGGCGGCGACGATGGCCTCCCCCACACCCTGGCGCCCGTCGGGCACGACGACGGGGTCGGCGACGGCGAATCCTGCGCCGGCGAGCAGCGCCACGACCCGGGGACCGGCCTCGTCGTCGTAGACCCCGCCGGCCGCCCGGGTCGACACGGTGACGACGACCGCCCTCATCGCCCGCCCGGCCCTGCGCCCGGGGCGTCGCCGTCCTCGCCGCGTGTCCAGTCACCGTGCTGACCGCCGGTCTTCTCCTCCAGCGCGACCTCCTCCACGACCACCCCCCGCTCGACCCCCTTCACCATGTCGTAGAGGGCCAGGGCCGCCGTGGCCGCAGCGACGAGCGCTTCCATCTCCACCCCGGTGCGGTCAGCGGCCCGTGCCTCGGTGGTCACGGTCACGAGACCGCGGGCGGCGTCGACCTCGAGGTCGACGTCGACGCCGGACAGCGCCACGACGTGACACAGCGGAATGAGGTCGGGGGTCCGCTTGGCCGCGAGGATGCCCGCGACGCGCGCGACCCCGAGCGCGTCGCCCTTCGGCAGGCGCCCCTCGGCGAGCAGGGCCGCGGTCTCGGGCCGCATCCGCACGCGGGCTCGGGCACGGGCGCGCCGCTCGGTCACGGGCTTCGCGGCCACGTCGACCATGCGGGCGCGCCCTTCGGCGTCGACGTGGGTGAGGCGCGGCTCGCTCACTGCCCCGCCCCGGGATGCTCCACGAGCAGATGGACGACCAGCGGTTCCCCCTGGCGGACGAGCGTGTGGCCCGCGGGCACCTCGGCCAGCCCGTCGGCGTCCACGACGCTGCGCAGGATGCCGCTGCCCTGCGCACCCGTCGGGCGCGCCACCCAGCCGTTGGGGGTGTGGCGCAGGACGACCCGCACGAACTCGACCTTGTCCGGCGGGCTGCGCAGCTCGGTCTCCACGACGGCCTGCACGCGCAACCTGTTGAGGTCGGTGCGCCCCTGCATCCGCCGTATTGCCGGTCGCACGAACACCTCGAAGCTCACGTAGGCGCTGACCGGGTTGCCGGGCAGCCCGAAGCAGGGGATCGGCGCGCCCTGATGGGTCGTGCCCGCCAGGAAGCCGAACGCCTGCGGCATGCCCGGGCGCATCGCCACCTTCGTGAAGGCGACGTCGCCGAGCTCGGCGAGCACCTGCTTCACGAGGTCGTAGCGCCCTGCGCTCACCCCGCCACTCGTCACGAGCAGGTCGGCGTGGCTCAAGGCGCCCTCGAACGCCTCGAGCAGCGCCCGACGGTCGTCGGGGACGATCGACTGCCGGAACGCGGTCGCACCCGCCTCGCGGGCCAGCGCCGTCAGCGCGTAGGAGTTCGCGTCCCTGATCTGCCCCGGGCGCAGGGGCTGCCCCGGTTCCACGAGCTCGTCTCCCGTGGAGATGACCGCGACCCGCGGGCGCGGGTGCACGCGGACGAGGGCGCGTCCGACGGCGGCGAGCATGCCGATGTCGGCGGGGCCCAGGCGCCGCCCGACCTCGAGGACCGTGTCACCTTCCGTGACGTCCTCGCCGGCGAGGCGTACACAGGCGCCGGGGGCGACGCCCGAGCGCAGACGCACCTGGCCGTCGCCTTCCTCGACATCCTCCACGGGCACGACCGCGTCGGCGCCCGGAGGCATCGGTGCGCCGGTCATGATACGCACCGCGTGACGGGGCCCCACTGGGGGAAGCTCAGGGGAACCGGCCGCGACCTCGCCGACCACGTCGAGGGCGACCCCCGCCGCCGCGTCGTCGGAGCGGACGGCGTACCCGTCCATGGCCGAGTTCGCGAACCCCGGGACGGGCGCGGAAGCGACGACGTCCTCGGCCAGGACGCTGCCGTGCGCCTCGAGCAGACGCAGCTCGATGGCCTCCAGAGGACCGATGCGCCCGAGCACCTCGCGGCGGTAGTCGGCAAGGGCGACGAGCTCGGCGGGGTCGTCGTGGGGACGGTGGCCGCCCTCGACCGCCCCTCGCGCCGACACGACCTAGAGCTCCTTGACGAACCGGGTGAGGAACTCGCGGAAGTCGGGCCCGAGGTCGCTGCGGTTGCTGGCGAGCTCGACCATGGCCCGCAGGTACTCGTCCTTCGAGCCGATGTCGTAGCGCACACCGCTGAACCTCACGGCCCGGATCGGCCCGTCGCGGCACTGCGCCTTCATGGCGTCCGTGAGCTGGATCTCGCCACCGCGTCCCGGACGGGTCTGCGCGATGTGGTCGAAGATGTCCGGTGTGAGCACGTAGCGCCCGATGACGCACAGCCGGCTCGGGGCGTTGGCCTTGCCCGGCTTCTCGACGAGGTCGGTGACCATGTAGACGTCCGGGCGGTCGGGATCGGGCTGGGCGTCGATCACCCCGTACTTCGACAGCTCCTCCTCGCCGAACTCCATCACCGCGACGACGCTGCGACCGGTCTCGTCGCTGAGGTCGACCATCCGCGACAGCAGCCGCTCGTCCTCGCCGATGAGGTCGTCGCCGAGCAGCACGGCGAACGGCTCGTCACCGACGTGGTACCGCGCGCAGCCGACCGCGTGGCCGAGCCCGAGCGGCTGTCCCTGGCGCACGTAGTGCACGGTGGCGAGCTGCGACACCGCACGGACCGCCGCGAGCAGATCCTCCTTGCCCGCCGCAGCGAGCTGGCGCTCGAGCTCGACCGCCGCGTCGAAGTGGTCCTCGAGGGCCCGCTTGCCCCGCCCGGTGACGAGGAGGATGTCGTCGAGGCCGGCCGTCACCGCCTCCTCCACGACGTACTGGATGGCCGGCTTGTCGACGACCGGCAGCATCTCCTTGGGCTGTGCCTTCGTGGCCGGCAGGAAGCGGGTGCCGAGCCCCGCGGCGGGTATGACGGCCTTGCGTGCCCGCACGCTTGGTCCCTTTCGGTGTGCAACGCGTGGCCGCATCCTAACCTCGCGGGCCCCTGGCTACGCGCGGAGGGAGTCCACGACGTCGGACGCGCTGACCACCTGGTTGCGGCCCCGTTGCTTGCCGAGCTTCATCGCCTGGTCCGCCATGCGGTAGAGCAGGTCGCGCTCGCCGGCGTGGACCGGGAAGGTGGCCACGCCGACCGAACAGGTGAGCGGCTCGTCCACCGGCCCCCCGTCCGGTCCGGCGCCCGGCAGGCGCACGGGCCGCGCGGCGACCGCCGCCCGCATCCGCTCCCCGACCGCGAGCGCGCCGTCGTGGTCGGTGTCGGGCAGCAGGACGGCGAACTCCTCGCCGTGCAGATGGGTGACGACGTCGACGGCGCGGGTTGCCGCCTCCCGCAGCCGCAGCCCCACCTCGGCGAGGGCTGCGTTGCCCGCGGCGTGGTCGTAGACGTCGTTGATCCGCTTGAAGTGGTCGATGTCGATGGCGAGGACCGACACGGGCTCTTTGAAGCGCCTCGCCCTCTCGAGTGCCGTGGTGACCTGGAGCTCGAAGTAGCGGTAGTTCCACAACCCCGTGACGGGGTTCGTCAACGACAGCCGCTGGGTCTCCTGGTGCAGCCGGATGTTCTCGATCGCCACCGTCGTTCCCGCCGCGATGCTCGCCACGGTCTCGAGGTCGTCGTCGACGAAGGGTCCGGTGACCTCCTCCCGCACGAGCGTGAGCACGCCGGCAGGCCGGTCCCGGGGGCCGAGCGGGACGGCCAGCAGGTAGGGGGCCGTGGGCTCGCCCGGCGCCCGTGGCGGCACCCCGGCGCTCCCGGGCAGGCGGAGGGGTCGGCCGGTGCGTATGACGTGCCCGGCGATGCCCACGTCGGGGGCCAGGCGCGCCGACGCGCGCCCGAAGCGGTCGACCTTCGTGACGAGGGCGTCGCTCTCGAGCAGCATGAGCACCGCGCCGTCCGCGCGGACCATGTCGACGGCGGTGTCGACCACCACCGGCAGCATCTTCTGGAGGTCGAGGCTGCTCGACAGCGCCTGCCCGAGGCGGCTCACGCTCTTGCGCAGCTCGTCGTGGCTGCGCTCGATCTCGGCGAGCCGGGCCCCGAGCTCCCCGCTCATGGCGTTGAGCGCGACGGCGAGCTCCGCGAGCTCTCGGCCCCCGGTGGGGGTGAGCTTGCGCGACAGGTCCCCCGCCGCGACGGCGCGGGCGACCTCGGCGGCCCGGCGGATCGGGGCGATCACGCTGCCGGCGAGCACCGAGCCCAGCGGCACGGCCGCGAGCAGCGCGACCACGAGCACCAAGAGGGTGGGGAGGAGGTTCAGCCCCGCCGGGCTCGGCGCCCAGAGGACGAGCGCGCCGTCGGCGGCCTCGGCAGCGCCGCCGGCCGGCTCGGTCGGGACGGCGGTCACCGCGAGGAGCACCTGCTCGCCCGCGATCGCGGAACCCGCGACCTGCCCGGCGGCAGGCAGGTCGGCGGGGTCGGGCTGCCCCGCCCCGGTCGCGGCGAGGACGGCGCCCGCGACGACGAAGGCCGCCCCGGTGCCGGCCTGCGGGTCGGAAACGAGGACGTCGAGCAACCCGGCGTCGAGCCAGACACCCGCGGCGATCCCGCCGAGCGGTCCGCCGACCACGTTGGTGACCGCAAGCAGCAACGGCAGGGGGCCGGGCCGCTGACCGACCGCTGCGAGCGCCATGGCACGCACCGCCTCGTCCTGGGCGACCCCCGGCGGGGGCGGCTCGACGACGCGGGCGGCGAGGACGGTGCCGTCGGGACGCGCCACGACGACGACGTCGGCGCGCCCGGCGAGCTCCTGTCCCTGCAGCCAGTCCTGCGCCTCGGCGGGGGAGCGCGCATCGACCTGGCGGTTCGCGAGCTCGAAGGTGAGGTCGCCGGCGCGCTGGCGCGTCAGCTCGAGGACCGCGACCGCCGAGGCGCCTGCGCGCTGAAGCTCGTCGGTCGCGCGCCTCTGGCGGGCCCCGTCACCCTGGACGGCGAGCACGGCGACCGCCACCGTCATCGGCACGACGGTGATGGCGACGAAGAAGAGGACGAGCCTGCCCCGCAGTCCCATGGGGGCATGATGACACCTCCCCGCGAAGGGGGGAGAAATAATCGGGGCGGTGAGGAAAACCATGGCGGTGGCGGCGCACGGCGGTGACAAGCGGGCGCTGCGGGAGCGCATGCTCCTCGAGCGTGCGGCGCTGCCGGCGCAGGGCCGGGCGGCGGCGGCGGAGGCGATCGCGGGCCGGCTCGCCGGGCTGCCCGAGCTGGCCGCGGCAACAGCGATCCTCGGCTACGCCGCCTTCGGCGCGGAGGTCGACCTCGGGCCCTTCCTCACCGGTTGCCTCGCCGAGGACAGGGCGGTCTACCTTCCCTGGGTCGACGGCGAGGACCTGCGGATCGCCCGGGTGCACGACCTCGCCGGCGACGTCGGCCCGGGATGGCGGGGCGTGCGCGAACCGATCCCGGGCGTGCGCCGCGAGGAGGACGTGGCCGTGCTCGACGCCGTCGTCGCGCCGGGAATCGCGTTCGACCGCCGGGGCAACCGGCTGGGTTACGGGGGCGGCCACTTCGATCGGATGCTCGCGCGGCTTCGCCCGAGTACCTTTGTGGTCGGCGTCGCCTACGATGCCCAGCTGGTCGATGCGGTGCCCGTGGAGGCGCACGACGCCCCCGTGGACGCCGTGGTAACCGAGTCGAGGACCCTGCGGACCGGCAGGTGAAGGCCGCCCACCCGACGCATCACGGAGGAACGATGCCCACCTACGAGTACGTCTGCCGGGACTGCGGGCAGCACCTCGAGGTCGTGCAGTCCTTCAAGGACGCGCCCCTCACCACCTGTGGAAACTGCAGCGGCGCACTTCGCAAGGTGTTCAGCGCGGCGGGGATCATCTTCAAGGGGTCGGGCTACTACGTGACCGACACTCGCAAGAAGCCGGCCGACTCCTCCGGAACCTCGTCGGACGGAGGCAGCTCCGACAAGGCCGCCAAGCCCGGCACGGCCCCCGGCGACACCGCGGGTGACACCACGTCGTCCTCCGGACCGGCCAAGGGCGCCGCCGAGTCCGCCTGATATCCACAGCTCCCCCGTCCCCCCGCACCGCGGGGCCGGTGGGGCGGCCATGCTGCCCGCATGGCCGCCCCGCCCCTGTTTGCCCGCATCCGCGCAACCCTGCACGGCCCCTACCCCGCCCTGCCCCGGCCGCTCGACGCCGCGGCCGAGCGCTGGGCGGCGCTGAGCCCCCGGGTGCGGCTGCTCGCCGCGGTGACGGCAGTGGTCGCGGTCACGGGCGGACTCGAAGCGCGGGTGCAGGTCGCCGAAGACCGCTGGGGAGGCACGCCCGTGCGGGTGCTCGTCGCGCCCGCCGACCTGCCGGTGGGGGCGCCGGCGACCGGTCTGCGGCGCGTGGGCCTGCCCCCGGCCGCCGTGCCGCCCCGCGCCGTCGTCGACCCGCCGCCGGCCGATGCGGTGCTCGCCCTCGCCCTGCCGGAGGGTGCGGTCCTCACCGCCGCCCATCTCGACGACCGGGGGCCGGCCGCCGGCCTGTCGGAGGACCTGCGGGCCGTCCCGGTGCCGGTCGAGGAGGGCTGGCTCGTCACCCCGGGCGGCTGGGTGGACGTCTGGGTGCTCGGTCCCGGCGATGAGCCCGCGACGCTCGTCGCACGCTCCCGGCCCGTGCTCGAGGTGCGTGACGACGGGCCCGCCATGACGGCGCTCGTGGCCCTCCACGCCGACAACGAGGTCGGCCCCGCCACCGCCGGCCTCGCGCTCGGGCGGCTGCTGCTCGCCCACGCACCGCCACCCGGCCGATAGCATGCCGCCGATGAAGGGGATGTCGTGACCGACTGGCTGCAGGCCATCCTGCTCGGGGTCGTGCAGGGCATCACCGAGTTCGTCCCGGTGTCCTCCTCCGGCCACCTGGTCCTCCTGCCCTACCTCCTGGGGTGGGAGCGGCCCGGGCTGGCCTTCGACGTCGCCCTCCACGCCGGCACGGCAGGCGCGATCCTGCTCTACTTCCGCGGCGAGCTCGCCGGGATGGCCCTCGCGGTGCTGCGCGGCGCGACGACGCCCCAGGGGCGCCTGCACCGGCGGATGGTGCTGCTGCTCGCCGCCGCGACCGTGCCGGTCGCGGTCGTCGGCGCCGTGCTCAAGGAGACCTTCGAGCGGATCTTCGAGACGCCGCCGATCGCGGCGGCGATGCTGTTCGTGACCGCGGCCGTGCTCATCGGTGGGGAGAAGCTGCGCGACCGCCGGGTCGCTGCCGCCTCCCGGGCGCGGTCGGCCGCGGCGGGCGACGCGGACCGGAGGGCGCCGAGCCGCGAGTGGGCCGGCGACCCGCAGGCCGAGGAACCGCCGCCGCTGGAGCCCGAGGCGGACGCCGGTCACCTGCCTGTCGGCCTCGACCCCGCCGACCCCGCCGGCAAGGACCTCGGCGCCATCGGCCTGCGTGAGGCCGTGACGGTCGGCGTCGCGCAGATCCTCGCGCTGCTCCCCGGCATGTCCCGGTCCGGCACGACGATCATGGCGGGGGTCGCGGCCGGGATGACCCGTGAGGCGGCCACCCGCTTCTCGTTCCTGCTCGCCCTCCCGGCGCTCATCGGCGCGTCGGTCCTGAGCCTGCCCGAACTCGGGGAGCCGGGCCCGTACTCAGGGGGCGCCATCGCCGCGGGCGTGGTGGCCGCCTTCGTCGCCGGGTACGCCGCCATCGCCTTTCTCGTCCGCCTCGTGGCGCGCACGAGCCTGTCGGTCTTCGCGCGCTACCTCGTCCTCGCCGGGGCGCTCGGGCTGCTCGGCTACGCGATGCTCGGACCGCCGAGCACCGTGTAAGGCGTCAGGCGCCCGACAGCGTCATCCCTTCCACGAGCAACGTGGCGCCGCCCATGCCGCCGCCGAGCGGCAGGAAGCGAAGGTCCGCCCCGACGGCGACGATCCCGCCGAGCATCCCGGGGATCGTGCCGGCGATCGACGCCTCCCTCACGGGTTCGGCGAACGCGCCGTCGCGGACCATGAGCCCGGCCGCCCCCACGCTCACGTCACCGGTGACGGGGTTCGCGCCCGAGTGGACGCCCATGATCTGCTGGCAGTAGAAGGCGGTGCCCGCGCGGGCGAGCAAGGCGTCGGGGGTGTCGGGGCCAGGCTCGATATAGAGGTTGCTCGGCCTCACGCCCGGCGGCGACTTGAACCCCGAACGGCTCGCGTTGCCGGTGCTCGCCACGCCGTCCTTCGTGGCCGAGTAGGTGTTGTGGAGGAAGCGCGTGAGGATCCCGGCCGCGACGAGCTCGGTGCGCCCCGTCGGCACCCCCTCGCCGTCCCACGGTGCCGTGGACAGGCCGTCGAGCAGGCGCCCGTCGTCGATGAGGGTGAGATGGTCGGCCCCGAGTCGCTCCCCCACCTTGCCGGCGAACAGGCTGCGGCCCTTCTGCACCGCCTCGGCCACGAGCCCGCCGGCCAGCACGCCGAGCAGCGATGCGGTCGTGAACGGGTCGAGGACTATGGGGATGCGCGCACTCGGCGGTTTGCGCCCTCCGAGCAGACGGGCGGCGCGCATGGCCGCCTCGGTCGCCGCCGCCTCGACGTCAAGGCCCGCGGGAGTGCGGGCCACGTCGAGCCCGTACGCGCTCGTCGTCGCCCCGTCCGCCTCGGCGAGCGCCTCGACCATCACGTAGGCGTCGGCACGCCGGTACGCGCCCCGGACCCCCGTCGTCGAGGCGATCGCCGCGGTGCGCACCCCGTCGCCGTAGCGGGCCGTGTCGATGCCCTTGATGCGGTCCCCGGCGCGGGCGGCGGCCTCGAGCCGGAGCGCGACGTCCACCTTCTCCTCGGTGGTGGCGTCAGCGAAGGCGGGGTCGTAGAGCTCGGGGAGGTCGGGGAGGTCGCCGCCTTCGGGCAGCCGGTTCGCGTCGTCGGGCGTGCCGACGGCCGCGTTCGCGCGCGCCTCGTCGAGGGCGTCGGCGAGCGCCGCCTCGCCGAGGTCGGCGGTGTAGGCGTAGCCAACGCGCCCGCCGTCGACCACCCGGATGCCGACGCCACGGGTCCGCGCACTCGACAGCGACTCGACCTGACCGCCGTAGGCGGACACCGTCGTGTCGGTCTCGTCTATGCCGAAGGCCTCCACGCCCTCGCCGGGGGCGGCGCGGGCGACGATGCGATCGAGGATCGTGACCAGCTCGGTCATGAGCTCACGCCTCCGTGCCGCCGACGGTGATGCGGCTGATCCGCAGCGTCGGATTGCCGAGCCCCGCGGGCACACCCTGGCCGTCCTTGCCGCAGATGCCCTGGCGCATCTCGAAGTCGTTGCCGAGCGCGTCGATGCGGCTGATCGCCGTCGGGCCGTCGCCGACGAGGTTGGCACCGCGCAGCGGTCGGGTGACCTCCCCCTTCTCGATGAGGTAGGCCTCCGTCATGCCGAACACGAAGTCCCCCGAGGCCGGGTCGACCTGCCCGCCGCCGAGGGCCTTGCAGAAGATCCCACGGTCCACCGACGCGACGATGTCGGCCGGGTCGTCGGTGCCCGGCAGGATGAAGGTGTTCGTCATGCGTGGGATCGGCAGGTGCGCGTAGGACTGGCGGCGCCCGTTGCCCGACCGCGGGATCCCGAGCTCCGCCGCGCGCAGGCGGTCGGACATGTAGTCGGTGCAGACGCCCTCGGAGAACAGCACCGTGCGCTGCGCCGGCGTGCCCTCGTCGTCGAAACCGAAGCTGCCCCACGCTCCGGGCACCGTCGCGTCGTCCACCCCCGTGACGAGGGGCGTGCCGATGCGCTCGCCCCGCCGCCCCCGGTACACGCTGGCCTCCTTCGCGACGATGTCCGCCTCCATCCCGTGCCCGCACGCCTCGTGGAAGATGACCCCGCCGCCGCCTGCGGCGAGCACGACGGTGAACTCGCCCGTCGGGGCGGGGATCGAGTCGAGCATCGCGACGGCCTGCTCGGCGGCGAACCGGCCGACCTGCTCGGGGGGATGCTCGTCGAACAGCTCGAGCCCCACCGCGCCGCCCGGCCCCTCGAACCCCATCTGGATCACGTCGCCCCGCGCCGCCACGGCCTGCACGACGATCCGGGTGCGCACCCGGGTCTCCGTGGACCGGTGCCCCTCGGAGTTCAACAGGAGGATGTCCTGGTGCGCGTCGGCGTAGCTCACCGTCACCTGGCGCACCGCCCCGTCGACGCTGCGGGCGGCGTCGTCGGCGGTGGTGACGATATCCACGAGGGCCGGGCGGTCCGCCGACAGCGGATCGCGGGCGGCCGGGTGCCTGACGGGCGGTGCGGCGTCGCGCAGGTCGACGACGCGGGCGCCTCCCGAGCCGGGTATGCCCGCCGCGGCCGTGTCGGCGGCCTCGAGCAGCGCCTCGCGGGTCAGAAGGTTCGTGTACGCGTACGCCGTCTGGCGTCCGCGCACGACACGGATGCCGGCGCCCCGGTCCAGACCGGACGTGAGATCCTCGACCTTGCCGTCGTCGAACCGCAGGCTGCGGCCGCGCCGGCTCTCGGCGTAGATCTCGGCGAACTCGCCGCCGGTGGACAGGGCCGTGGACAGCACCGCGCGCACGGCGGCGTCATCGAGCTCAGGTGGGGCCATGGCGGCCGAGCCTAGTAGTGGCGCTACCGCTTCGCTACATGAGCGCCGGGGTAGGGGCGCCCGCCCTGCGATGCACGCCGTGAGGACGGATCTCCCCGCCGCCCTCGAGCGCCGCAGGGTCCGGCGTGACCAGTGCACCCGAGACGGGGGTGCCGCCGGTCACGCAGGCCTCCTGCGGTGGAGTCCGGTCGCCATCTCGCCCCCCGATAAAGGCCGTGGTGCCGGTCGGAACTCCGTGACCTGACGAGATCCAGAGTGGCCGCGGGACCATGCCGCGGCATCCTCAAACTTGATGAAAGTGCCCGAGGCGGCGAGGTGAGCGCTCTGCGGAACGCGAAAATGCCACGGTTACACTGGCCGCGCGGCCCCCGTAGCTCAGTGGATAGAGCATCGGTTTCCTAAACCGAGTGCGCAGGTTCGATTCCTGCCGGGGGCGCGCGAGCGCGGCCTCCCCGATCTCACCGTCCGGCGCTGACGACGTCACCCGCGAGGACGCGAGCCCATCGCGCGCCCGGTCGAGGCAGCGCTGCAGCCGTGCGATCTCGTAGGGATTGGTCCCCTCGCGGGCGAGGCGGTCGAGTCGGGCCTGGAGTCCGTGGAGCTCCTCGGCGAGGCTGCGCATGTCGAACTCGGTGTCGTGCACTGCGCCGGTCACCATCATGCGCCCTTCTCGTCCTGCCTTCCACGGACCGGTGGCGTCCGCGTTCATACCCTCTCTCCTGAGAATGTGCCCATCGGGGGACGAAAGCATCCCCACTATTGGTGATATCAGGTGGGGTGGCATGACCACCGGCCCGCGTGGGGAACAGGGTTGCCACCCGGTGAAGGGGCGGGTCATGATGGCCCGGCCGGGACGACGACCTACTGACAGCGAACAGCGAGTGGAGGCGAGCGGCGATGGCCAAAGTCGTGTTCGACGGAGTGTGGAAGCGCTATCCGGACGGCACCGAGGCCGTGAAGGACTTGTCCCTGGAGGTTGACGACGGTGAGTTCGTCATCCTCGTCGGGCCCTCCGGTTGCGGCAAGTCCACCGCGCTGCGGATGGTCGCCGGCCTGGAGGAGATCTCCGAGGGCAAGATGATCATCGGCGACCGGGTCGTGAACGACCTCACGCCGAAAGAACGCGACATCGCGATGGTGTTCCAGAGCTACGCGCTCTATCCGCACATGAGCGTGGCCGACAACATGGGGTTCGCGCTGAAGCTCGCCAAGGTCGACAAGGCCGAGATCAAGCGCCGCGTCGAAGACGCCGCCGACATCCTTGGCCTCACCGAGCACCTCCACCGCAAGCCGAAGGCGCTCTCGGGCGGGCAGCGCCAGCGCGTGGCGATGGGCAGGGCGATCGTCCGCAACCCCCAGGCGTTCCTCATGGACGAGCCGCTGTCCAACCTCGACGCGAAGCTGCGCGTGCAGATGCGTGCGGAGATCGCCCAGCTCCAGAACCGGCTGAACGTGACGACCCTCTACGTCACGCACGACCAGGTCGAGGCCATGACGATGGGTGACCGGGTCGCGGTCCTCAAGCGGGGTGAGCTGCAGCAGGCCGACTCGCCGCAGACCCTCTATGACAACCCCGACAACCTCTTCGTCGCCGGCTTCATCGGCTCGCCGTCGATGAACATCTGCGAGGGCAGCCTCGAGCGGGACGACGGCAAGGTGTACGTCCACATCGGCTCCGACCGCCTGGCCGTGGACGACCGCGCCTTCGACCACTACCCGAAGGCGGCGGACAAGGTCGGCGCAAAGGTCATCGTGGGGCTGCGCCCCGAGCACTTCACCCGCGGCGAGAACGCCCCCGAGGACCGCCGCTTCAACACGAAGGTGTGCCTCGTGGAGGCACTCGGCTCCGACCTGCTCGTGCACTTCGACACCGACGCCCCGCCCGTGGTGACCGAGGACATGCGCGAGGCCGTCGACGACGCCGACGCCTTCGCCGAGCTCGAGCGCAGCGCGGCGAAGGGCGGACAGACCTTCACCGCAAGGCTCGAGCCGAAGGGATTCCCGAAGGTGGGCGAGCAGCTGGCCCTCGGCTTCCGCACCGAGACGCTGCACTTCTTCGACCTTGACGGAGGTCTGGCGCTGCGCTGACCGCGGGCCAGGCGTTACGATACTCGTAGTAGCGCACGAGTGGCCACCCCGGGTGGCGAACCGAGAGGAATGGCAAATGGGTCGGCGAGTCGGAACCGCAGGCAGCGTCGTGGTGCTCATCGTGGCGCTGATCGGCTGCACCCCGGGCGGGGGAACGGACGAGGCAGGACTGGTCTGGGCGATCGGCGGTGCGGAGGCCCAGCCGGGCGGCGTGCACCAGGCCATCGCCGAACGCTGGAACGAGCTCAACCCCGACACGCCGGTACGCCTGGAGGTCCTGCCGGAGGACGCTGACGGCCAGCGGGAACAGCAGGCGCTGGAGCTGCAGGCCGAGGGCAGCGGCTTCGACGTGATCGGCATGGACGTCATCTGGACGGGCGAGTACTCGGAGAACGGCTGGATCGACAGCCTCGAAGACGTCCGCGACCAGATCGAGGGCCAGTCGCTGCCCGGTCCCTTCGAGTCCGCGACGTGGGGTGGCGAGCTCTGGGGCGCCCCCTACAACTCCAACGCCGGGTTCCTGTACTACCGCACGGACCTCGTCGACGAGCCGCCGACCACCTGGGAGGAGCTCAAGGAGGTCGGCATGGCCGTCGCCCAAGAAAACGACATGGCGCCCTTCGTCGGGCAGGGCGCGCGCTACGAGGGCTTCGTGGTCAACTTCCTCGAGTACTTCTGGGGTGCTGGCGGCGACCTCTACAACGAAGATCAGACCGAGGTGCTCTTCGGTGCGGACGACGCGGCGATGACCGCCCTGGACTTCATGCGGACCTCCCTGGAGGACGGCTTCTACGCGCCGGGCTTCAACACCGCCCAGGAAGAGGAGGCCCGCACCGTGTTCCAGGAGGGCGACGCCGTGTTCATGCGCAACTGGCCCTACGCGTACAGCCTCATCGAGGAGGACGAGGGCAGCCCCGCCAACGGCAACTTCGACATCGCGCCCCTGCCGACGTTCACCGGTGAGGGCACGATCTCCGCGCTCGGTGGCTTCAACAACGCCGTGAGCGCCTTCTCCAACAACAAGGAGCTCGCCAAGGAGTTCGTCGTCTGGCTGTCCACGGACATGGAGCCCCAGCGCATGCTAGGCGAGCGCGGCACCCCCCCCAGCCTCGCGGCGGTCTACGAGGAGCTTGAAGGAGATCCGGTCATGGAGCGGCTCGGCGAGGTCCTGCCGGACGCGCGCCCGCGGCCGCCGGCGCCGGAGTGGAACCAGATCTCCTCCACCATGCAGCGCCAGCTGTTCCCCGCCTACAACGGGGAGGCGGACCCGCAGGCCGCGATCGACGCGGTCCGCGACTACCTCGAAGGCACTATCGAGTAGCGAGGGGGGTTGCCGATGGCCGGGACCGTAACGGAACAAGACCGCCGCCGGCCCGATGCGGTCCCTGCCGGGGGCTCTGGCCCCGGCAAACAGCAAGGCCTGTCGGAGCGCGCGCTCGCCAAGGTCTTCATCGCGCCGTCAGTCCTCACTATGGCGGCGGTGGCCCTGTTCCCCGTCGTCTACGCGCTCGTCCTCAGCCTGTACCTCTACACCCGCCGGCAGATGATCGGTTTCGGGGGCCTCCAGAACTACGTCACCGCGCTCACCGATAGCCGCTTCTGGGACGCGGTGCAGTTCACCTTCGTGTTCACCGTGACGTCTGTGGTAGGCGAGTTCCTGATCGGGATGGGGTTCGCGCTCCTCATGAACCAGGCCTTCCGCGGCCGTGGCATCACGCGCGCCGCAATCCTCGTCCCCTGGGTGATCCCCACGGTCATCGCCGCACAGATGTGGTTCTTCATGTTCAACGTCACCCCGGGGTTCATCAACAACCTGCTGGGCCTCGGTGACTACCCGTGGTTGGGGCAGTCCGGGTCGGCGACCGCGGCCATCATCTTCGCCGACGTATGGAAGACCGCACCATTTGTGGCCCTCCTCCTGCTCGCTGGGCTGCAGACCATCCCCCAGGACGTGTACGAGAGCGGGCGCGTCGATGGCGCCGGCATGTTTCAGCGGTTCTTCTACATCACCCTGCCGCTGCTCAAGCCCGCCATCCTCGTCGCTCTGCTCTTCCGCACCGTCGATGCGCTCCGTGTCTTCGACTTGCCACGGGTCATGACCCAGGGTGCCTTCGGCACCGAATCGCTGTCGATCCTCGTGCAGGAGTTCATCGTGCGGACCCCCAACCCCGGCTACGGCTCCGCGCTATCGACGTTGACGTTCGCGGTCGTGCTCGTGGTCGGGATGATCTTCGTGTCCCTGCTTGGACGTGACCTCGTGATCGGGGAGGGAGACTGATGTCGACGACACCGGTACCGACCGACGAGGCGCAGCGCCGTGCGCCTGACCGACCGGCCGCGGCATCGGGACGCCAGGGCACCGTCGAGCGGCGTTCGACCCTGCAGAAGGTCGGCAAGACCGCGATGCTCGGCGTGATCCTGTTCTGGTGCCTCTTTCCCTTCTTCTGGCTCATCATGACGAGCCTGAAGCTCGGGGACCGCGCGCTGAACAGCCCCGACCTCTTCCAGGGGCCGTTCGGCCTCGACAACTACCTTGCGGTCTTCCAGCTGAACTTCCACCTGAACCTGCGCAACTCGGCCGTCGTCGCCGGCACGACGACGATCCTCTGCGTCATCATCGGCTCCCTCGCGGCGTACGCCCTCGCACGGCTGCCGCTGCGCCGCAAGATCCTGCTGCTCTCGGGGGTTCTGGCGGTGTCCTTGTTCCCCCCCGTGGCGCTCGTGCCGCCCCTGTACGAGGTCTGGCGAGCGCTGGGGTTGCTCAACACCTACGAGGGCCTGTACATCCCCTACATCGCCTTCACCCTGCCCCTGACGATCTTCATCCTCGTGACCTTCTTCGCGTCGATCCCGAAGGACCTCGAGGAGGCAGCGCGCGTGGACGGCGCGTCGGCGTTCCAGGCGTTCTACAAGGTCGTCCTGCCCTTGGCGGCGCCTGGCGTGTTCGCCGCGGCCATCATCATCTTCGTGCTGTCGTGGAACGAGTTCCTGCTCGCGAGCACGTTCGCGCCACGCAACCCGGAGATAGCGCAGACGGTCCCCGTCGCGATCGCGGGCTTCACCGGGGCGGTGCCCTTCCAGCGCCCCATCGGCACGATCACCGCGGCCTGCGTCGTCGTGACGATCCCGATGATCATCACGGCGCTGATCTTCCAGAAGCGGATCGTCGCCGGCCTGACCGCCGGTGGAGTGAAGGGCTGAGCCCGCCGGCACCAGCGTTGCGCCGGTGCTCCCGACGCCCGCCCGCCCACCGCTCGTGACCCTGCACCTCTTCACGGTCGCCGCGTCGAGGGTGGGTGGCGCCCTCGCCCGCATGGCCCTCGACCGACGCCACCTCCGGGCCACGCCCGGCTGCCGGTTCTGGAAGCTGCTCGGCACCGGCGACGGGCGCACCTTCACCCTTCGCGACGCCGATCCCCTGCGCTGGGGACTGCTCGCCGTGTGGGAGGATCCCGCACACCTCACCGACTTCGAGCGGTCCTCCCCCGTCGCCGCCGGCTGGCGGCGCATCGCCGTCGAGCGGTGGCGCGCCGACCTTGTCCCCCTGCGCGCCCGGGGAACCTGGTCCGGGCGCCGGCCCTTCGAGCCGGTGGGTGCCCCGCACGACGCCGGTCCCGTTGCGGCGATCACGCGGGCGCGGCTCGCCCCGGCGAAGGCGCGGACCTTCTGGCGCGCGGTGCCGCCTGTCTCAGCCGACCTGCACCGGGCCCCGGGCCTGCGGTTCGCGATCGGCATGGGGGAGGCGCCCGTCGGCCTGCAGGGCACGTTCAGCCTCTGGGACGACGAACGGGCGCTTGCGTCCTACGCCTACGGGGGCGCCCCACACCGCGACGCCGTGGCGCGGACGGCCACGGAGGGCTGGTACGCCGAGGAGTGCTTCGCGCGCTTCGCGGTCCGCCAGACCACCGGGACGGTCGACGGACGCGATCCCGCCGGCGCCCACGCCCCCGGGTCTCCCGGCGCCGCATGACCCGCGCGCGGGCGGCCTCGCGGGCGCGGGGAGCCCGGCCCTACACTGCCGAGGCATGCGGGACGTGGTCGTCGTCGGCGCCGGGCACAACGCGCTCGTCGCGGCCTGCTATCTCGCCCGGGCGGGTCTCGACGTCGAGGTCGTCGAGCGCCGCGACGTCGTGGGCGGGGCGGTGTCGACCGTTGAGCGCTTCCCCGGCTACCACATGGACGTCGGCTCCAGCGCCCACATCATGGTGCGCCACACCGGCATCGCCGAGGATCTCGGCCTGGCCGAGCTCGGCCTGGAGTACCGCGACCTCGACCCGTGGGGCTTCGCGCCGTTCGGCGAGGAGGCGCTCGTGCTCTGGCGCGACCTCGACGCGACCTGCGCGTCGATCGAGGGGGTCTGCGGCGGGAGGGACGCCGAGGCCTACCGGCGGTTCGCCCTCGACTGGGGCGCACGCAACGCGCGGGTCTTCGCCGCCTTCCAGGGACCGCCCACCGCGGCGGGTCTCGGACGCCACCTGTGGGGACTCGGCAGGGCGAGCGGCCTGCCGGGGCTCGAGCTGTCCCGCCAGTTCCTGACCTCCGGCGACGCGCTGCTCGACGCCCACTTCGACGACGAGCGGCTGAAGACCGCCCTCGCCTGGCTCGGCGCGCAGTCGGGCCCGCCCACGCACGAGACCGCCACGGCCGACCTCGTGGGGTGGAACATGCTCCTGCACCGCATCCCCCCCGGGCACCCGAAGGGCGGCAGCGGGATGCTCTCCGTCGCGCTCGCGCGCCGCTTCGTCGCGCTCGGGGGCACGCTGCGCCTCGGCGACGGCGCGGCGGTGATCGCCGCGCGCGACGGTCGGGTGACGGGTGTGGTGATGGAGTCCGGTGACGCCGTTTCGGCAGCGACCGTCGTCGCCGGGTGCCACGTGCTCACCACGTTCGACCTCGTGGGCGGGGACGCGGGGGCCGCCTGGGGCCAGCTCGCCGAGCGCGCACGGCGCACCGTCCGCGTCGGCAACGGCATCGGCATGGTCGTGCGGCTCGGCACGAACGCCCTGCCCGCCTACCCGGGCGGCGTCGGAGGCGCGGAGTGGCGGGCCCTCCAGCTGATCGCCCCGTCACGGCGCTTCCTGCGGCGCGCACACGGCCAGTTCAACGCGGGCGTGCCGCCCGAGCGCCCCGCGGTCGTCGCCATGACGCTGTCGGCCCTCGACGACACCATCGCACCGCCTGGCAAGCACAACGTCTCGGTGTGGGGCCAGTGGCACCCCTACGCGCTCGCCAACGGCGAGCGCTGGGACGCCATCGCCGAGCGCGAGGGCGCGAAGCTCATCGCGGCGGTGGACGCGGCCGCCCCCGGTTTCGCCGCCGCCGTCGAGCACGTCCACGTGCAGACGCCGCCCGACCTCGAGCACGAGCTCGGCCTTCGTCGCGGCAACGTCATGCACGTAGACATGACCCTCGACGAGATGTTCGCGTGGCGGCCGCTGCCCGAGCTCGCCGGCTACCGCACGCCCCTGGCCGGCCTCTACCTCACCGGCGCGTCGACCCATCCTGGCGGGGGGGTGTTCGGGGCGAGCGGCCGCTCCACCGCCCGGGTCGTCCTCGCCGACCGGGAGGCCGCGGCGGCACCGGCCTGGGTGCCGGGGCGGCTGCGGGGCCTCGGCGCGCGCAGCGGCCTGCGGGACAAGAAGTGACGGGTCCGCCCGCGACCGCACCGGCCGACGTGCGCCGACGGCGGGAGGTCCCCGGCCGTGCGGTCCGGACGGCGCCGGCGGTGCTCGCCGTGGCGGTCATCGGCCTGCAGATCGCCTACCCGCTCGTCCACGGCGCCGCCCGCGGCCGCCTGACCGTCGCGACCGTGCTCGTGTTCTTCGCCGCGTCGGTCAGCCATGCGCTCGTGTGGCGGGGCCGGCGCTTCGCCGCGACGCTCGTGGTGGTCACGGCCGGCGGCGGCCTCGCCGTCGAGGTCGCCGGCGTCGCGACCGGTTGGCCGTTCGGCGCCTACGCCTACGCCGGCACGCTCGGCGCCGACCTCGCCGGCGTGCCGCTCGTCATCCCCCTGGCCTGGACGATGATGGCCTACCCGGCCCTGCTCGTCGGGCGGGCGATCACCCGCCACCGGGTCGCCGGACCGCTCGTCGCCGGCTGGGCGCTGGCGAGCTGGGACCTGTTCCTCGACCCCCAGATGGTCGACGCCGGCCACTGGGCGTGGCGGTCCGGCGGACCGTCCGTGCTCGGCGTCCCGGTGTCGAACTTCGCCGGGTGGACGCTCGTCGCGGTCGTGATGATGGCGCTCGTGTGGCGGGCAGCGGGAGGGGGCGCGCGTGAGGCCGCCACGGTCGGCGGTTCCGGCGTCCACGCCCCCGACGACCGGCCGATGCACGCGCTCTACCTGTGGGTGTACGCGTCGTCGGTGCTCGCCCACGCCACGTTCTTCGGCCTGCCCGGCTCGGCGGCGCTCGGCGGGGTCGGCATGGGGACGGTCGTCGCCGCGTTCCTGTGGTCGTTGCGGGGCCGGTGAGCAGGGCCGTCCGGGCGGCGAGCGCGGGAGCCGCGCTCGTGAGCCTCCACTCCGCCGTGAACGCCGCCCTCCTGCGCACCCCGCCGACAGGCCGGCTGGCGGGGTCGCCGGGGGGCACGGTGAGCGTGCTCGTCCCGGCACGCGACGAGGCGGCCCGCGTCGGCGCGTGCGTGCGCGCGGTCCTCGACCAGCGCGGCGTCGAGCTCGAGCTCGTGGTGCTCGACGACGGCTCGCGTGACGGGACCGCCACCGTCGCGCGGGCCGCGGCGGCGGACGACCCTCGGGTGCGGGTGCTGACCGGTGCGCCGCCGCCGCCCGGGTGGCTCGGCAAGCCGCATGCCTGCGCGCAGCTCGCCGCCGCAGCGCGGGGCGAGGTGCTCGTGTTCCTCGACGCCGACGTCGTCCTCGCGCCCGGCGGGCTCGCCGCGACGGTGGCGCTGCTCGCCGGAGGCGACCTCGACCTCGCGTGCCCCTACCCCCGGCAGCTCGCCGGCGGGGTGGGTCCGCGCCTCGTCCAGCCCCTGCTGCAGTGGTCGTGGCTGTCGTTCCTGCCGCTGCGGCTGGCCGAGCGCAGCCCCCGCCCGTCGCTGACCGCCGCCAACGGCCAGCTCCTCGCCTGCCGCGCCCCCGCCTACCGGGTCGCCGGCGGTCACGAGGGCGTGCGCGGGCGGGTCCTCGAAGACCTCGAGCTCGCGCGGGCGTTCAAGCGCGCCGGCTACCGCGTCGCCGTCGCGGACGGCACCGCCGTGGCGACGTGCCGGATGTACGAGGGCTGGGCGGACCTCTGCGACGGTTACACGAAGAGCCTGTGGGCGGCGTTCGGCTCACCGGCGGGCGCGGCCGGGGCCATGGCGCTCCTCGGGTGGCTGTACGTGCTGCCGCCGGCGGCGGCGGTCTGCGCCCTCCAGCGCCGGCGCCCCCGCGCAGCGGTGGCCGGCCTCGCCGGCTATGCGGCGGCCGTCGGTGGCAGGGTGCTCACCGCCCGGCGCACCGGCGGCCGGGCCGCCGACGCGCTCGCCCATCCGGCCTCGATCGTCGCGCTCGGCGGTCTCACCGCGGTGAGCTGGTGGCGCAAGGCGCGCGGGCGGCTGGTATGGAAGGGGCGGCGCCTGTGAGGGTCGTGGTCGTCGGCGCGGGGGTCGGCGGTCTCGCCGCGGCGGCGCGCCTGGCCGCCGCCGGGCACCGCGTCACCGTCTGCGAGCAGGCCCCCGCCGTGGGCGGCAAGCTCGGGCGGGTGCGCCTGGCCGGGGCGACGTTCGACACGGGCCCGTCGCTGCTGACCATGCCCCACGTCCTCGCCGAGACGTTCGCCGACACGGGCGACCCCCTCGACCGGGTCCTCGACCTGCAGCCCGTCGAGCCGATCGCCGAGTACCGCTACGCCGACGGGACGCGTTTCGCGACGTCGGCGGACCCGGCGACGACCGCGGCGAACCTCGACGGCGCGCTGGCGTGCGGCAGCGGCGCGGACTGGCTGGCGCTCATGCGCCGCGCCGGGCGCATCTGGCGGGCCGTGCGCGGACCCGTGCTCGAGCGTGCGCTCGACGGCCCGACCGACCTCGCCCCGCTCGCCCTGCGGGTGCGCGACCTCGCCGCCGTCGCCCCGCACGCGACGCTGCGCGGGCTCGGCCGGCGCTACCTGCGCGACCCGCGCCTGCGGATGCTCCTCGACCGCTACGCCACCTACACCGGCTCCGACCCGCGTCGGGCGCCGGCGGCCCTGGCGGTGGTGCCCTACGTGGAGCAGACCTTCGGCGCCTGGTACGTCACCGGCGGGCTCTACCGCATCGCCGAGGCGCTCGCCGACCGCGCAGCCGGGCGCGGCGCGCGCCTCCGCCTCGCCACGCCGGTCACCGGCATCGAGGTGGCGGGCGGGCGGGCCACCGCCGTGCGCCTGGCGGACGGCGAGCGACTGGCAGCCGACGCCGTGGTCGCCAACGCCGACGCGGCCCACGTCTACGGCGACCTCGTGCGGTCCCCTCTCGCGAACCCGGCCCGCCGCCGGCTCGCCCGCGCGACCCCGTCGCTGTCGGGATTCGTCGTCCTGCTCGTCCTGCGCGGGCGCACCGCGGGGCTCGGGCACCACACGGTGCTCTTCCCCGCCGACTACGACGCGGAGTTCGCCGCGCTGTTCGGCTCGCGTCCCCGCCCGGTGGCCGACCCGACGCTGTACGTCGCCGCCCCGCGCGACCCGGCGGTGGCGCCGGCCGGCGGCGAGGGCCTGCTCGTGCTCGCCAACGCGCCGCGCAGCGACGAGGTCGACTGGGACGCCCCCGGCACGGCGGAGGCCTACGCCGACCGCCTCGTCGACCTGCTCGCCGCCCGGGGCCTCGACGTGCGCGGGCGCGTCGTCGCCCGCCGTGCCTTCACCCCCGCGGACCTCGCCCGGCGCACCGGCGCGGTCGGCGGGGCGATCTACGGCACGTCGAGCAACGGGCCGCGGGCGGCGTTCCTGCGGCCGGCCAACCGCTCCCCCGTGCCCGGGCTGTTCCTCGTCGGCGGCTCGTCGCACCCGGGGGGCGGCCTGCCGCTCGTGCTCCTGTCGGCCCGGATCGTCGCCGGCCTCGTCGGCCGGCCCTGACCCCCGGCGGCGAGCGCACCGTCACCGCCGACGGTCTTCTCCCTGCGGTGTGGCGAGCTCGCGGTAGGTGACGGCCAGGAGCTGGGCGAGGGCGACGGCGCTCAGCGCCGCGAGGACGGCGAGCGCGAGGCCGGCCACCGCGGGGGCATGCCCCACGGCGGCGCCGGCCCCGACGAGCGCGGCGACGCAGAGCACGATGCGCACAGGGCGCTCCCCCACCGTGACGACGCCGATGCCCTCCATGCCCGCGTTGGCCGCACGAGCCCGGAGGTACTCGAGCAGCCCGAACGCCACCCCGCAGGCCACCACGAGCCCGCCGGGAGCGCCGACCACCCAGACAGCGAGCAGGGCGAGGACCTCGGTCACCCGGTCGGCGAGCGAGTCGAGGACGAAGCCCCACCGGGTCGCCCGGCCGGTCATCGCCGCCACCGCCCCGTCGAGGGCGTCCGCGAACCCCGCGCCGGCGAGCACCGCTCCGGCGACCAGCGGCCAGCGCCCGCCTGCGCCGGCCACCACGTACGCCGCCAGGCCGAGCCACACGCCCCACAGGGTGAGCACGTCGGGGTGCACCCCGCGGCGCACGAGCGGTCGCGCCGCCGCGAACGCGACCCCGAGCGTCGCGCGCACCCACCGGTTGCTCCGCGGGTCATACCCTTCGTGGAGCGCCGACCAGCCCGACAGGTAGCCGTCGAGCGACGGCACGGCGGCGGGGCGTTGGCGGGTGGCGACCATGGCGGCGACCAGCGCCACCGCCGTGCAGCCCAGCGCGACCCCGGCGATCATCGCCGGCGATCGTACGCGGGCGGTTGCCGGGTAGGCTCGCGCGCATTCGACGAGGAGAGGCCCATGCGGCTCGGACTGAACATCGGCTACTCGGGAGTGGCGATCGGCAACGTGCTGCCGCTCGTCCAGCAGGCCGACCGCCTCGGGGTCGACTCGGTGTGGGCGGCGGAGGCGTACGGGTCGGACGCCGTCACCGTCCTCGCCTACCTCGCGGCCCGCACCGAGCGCATCAAGCTCGGCAGCGCCATCCTGCAGATCGCCGCCCGCACGCCGGCGAACACCGCCATGACCGCGATGACCCTCGACGCGCTGTCGGGGGGCCGGGTGCTCCTCGGCCTCGGCATGTCGGGTCCGCAGGTCGTGGAGGGGTGGCACGGGCTGCCCTACGGCAAGCCGCTCGAGCGGACCCGCGAGTACGTCGAGATCGTGCGCCTCGCGATCGCACGCTCGGGACCGCTCGTCTACGAAGGCCAGCACTACCAGATCCCCTACGCCGGGCCGGACGCGACGGGTCTCGGCAAACCCCTCAAGTCGATCCTGCACCCGCTGCGCGAACGCGTGCCCATCTACCTCGCCGCCATCGGCCCCCGCAACGTCGCGCTGACGGCGGAGATCGCGGACGGCTGGCTGCCGATCTTCTACTCCCCGGAGCGGGAGGACATCTTCAACGAGCACCTCGACAAGGGCCTTGCCGAGGCTGACCGCGACGCCGGCGACCTCGACATCGCCGCGACCGTTCCGGTCGCCGCCGGGGACGACGTGGCGGCCTGCCGTGACGAGCTCCGCCCGCTCTTCGCTCTCTACATCGGCGGCATGGGGGCCCGCGGCCGCAACTTCTACCACGAGCTGGCGTGCCGCTACGGGTTCGCCGACGCGGCCGACCGCATCCAGGACCTCTACCTCGACGGCAAGAAGTCGGAGGCGGCGGCTGCGGTGCCCGACGCCCTCGTCGACGAGATGGCCCTCGCCGGACCGCTCGAGCGCATACGCGACCGCGTCGAGGCCTGGAAGGCGTCGCGGGTGACGACGCTCGTCCTCGCCACGAACGACGTCGGGGTGCTCGCGGCGCTGCGGGACGCGCTGTAGCGTCCTTCCCTACCCGTCGACGGCGAGCCGGGCGAGGTCGCTCGCGCCCGCTGTGCTCCGGCCGAAGGCGATGAGCTCGTCCTCGGTCAGGGGGCTCGCAGGAGGGCCGGCACAGGTCATCACCGCGCCGGCGGCGACCAGCCGTGCCGCCTCCACCGAGCCGACGCGGCCGCCGGTCAGGCCTCGGCAATGAGGGCACACGAAGCGCCGTACGTGCCCGCCGGCGGCGGGGTAGGCGACGACGGTCACCTTGTCCGCGGGCACGGCACGGATGGGGCGGGGGCATCGTGGACACCGGACCCCGCCGAGGTCGACGAGCGGCTTGCGCCGGTGCTCGCGATCCCACCAGTACTGCCCTGTGGTGCGCGGAGGACGACGCTCGGTTTCGCTCACACGAGAGCGATACCCACCTGCGGCGTCTTCGATTCCGCAAGCCACCAGCGGGCGGCGCGGAGCCCGGCCGAGGATTCGGCCGGGCTCCGGCGTTGCCCTACTCGCGCTCGGCGTCCTGGGCCTGGAACGGCCCGCCGGCGTCGTGGACCCGCACCCGGAAGCCGCGGAAGCGCTCCGGGAAGTCGGCGTCCGACGCCGCGCCGCTCGTCCAGAGGTCGATCGTCGGCTCGCCCGCGATCTCCCCTTGAGCGACCGCGACGACACCGCCGCTGCCCATCCACCGCGCGACGGCTGCGGCCAGGGCCTCGTCGAAGCTGTCCGCCACTTGCCTCACCTCCCTGTTGTGGAGGCAAGCATGCCGCGTCAGCCGATGCGGATGCCGAGGAGCGCCGTCACGAAGGCGATCGGGTTCATGATCGTGGCCGCCGAAGAGCCGGCGAACAGCAGGCCGACCGCGTGGTTGTCGAGGTTGAGCACGAGGCTGCCCGAGTCGCCCGGCGCGCTCATGTTCGTCGTCACGATCTGGCGAGCGAACCGCGCGACCCTGCCGCCGCCGAAGTTCACGTCGACGGTGGCGTTGACGCTCTGGACCCGTCCGGTGGTGTAGTTCGTCGTCCGCCCGGTCTTCTGCACGACGTCGCCGACGGCGACCTGCGCCGGCGGCTTCGGATAGCCGATGTAGTACACCTCCCGCGTGAGCGACTGGAAGGGCACCTCGGCGATCGCGGCGTCGATGAGGTTCAACGGCGGCGACGCCGGGTTCTCCGCGTGGAAGCGGATCGGCTGGAACCGTGCGAGACGCCCGATGACGTCCTGCGGCAGGACGCCGCCGTCGGCTTTGCCCGGCTGGAGGATCGGGTCACCGATGCTCGCGGCGTTGGAGTTGGCGAGCACGTGGTTGTTGCTCAACAGGTAGAAGCGCGGCGGTATCCCCGGAAAGGCCGCGCTGTCGTAGCAGCCGGTCGCTATCGTGCCCGCCGTGACGTTGAAGTGCCCGACACTGCACCCGCCCATCGCGGGCCGCATGCGAACGGTGAGCGCCTGGGTGTCGAAGGTGGGCACGAACGCGCTCCGCGGCAGCTGCCCCGGCTCGGTCGCGGCGCCGTTGGCCGGAACGTCGACGCGCAGCGCCTGCTCCGTCCGGGTCGCCCCGGCGTGGAGGATTCCCACCTCGACGACGTCCGTCGTCGAGCCGTCGATGGTGGACGGCACGATGTCGTCGGCCGAGAGCAGCGACGGGTCGAGCTTCGTGTCGACGAGCACCGACAGCGCCGGCTCGTCGGTCTCCCGCCCGCCGACGGACTTGTAGCCGAGCGCTACCCCGACGACGTGGTCCTTGGCAAGCAGCTCCTCCTCGGTGCCGGCCTGCACATCGGCCAGCGGCACGAACTGGGGTGGAACAAGGTCTTCGATCATGGCTTCACAACCCTCCGTTTGGGTGTTGGTAACGGTCCCGCCAGGGACTCGACGTCGCGCTGCCGTCCCGCCCGGAAGGCTCCGGCGCGCAGCGGGCAGCGCCCGTTCATGGTCCCATGACCGCCCGCGGATGCCAATGGTTCCTTAGGTCCATCTTTTGCCGCTTTCGCTGTCGAAGCGGGGGGAGGAGACCTTGCGTCAGAGGGGAGGGTCGAGGCCGAGTCCCGGGGCGCCGCGGAACCAGTGCGCCGCCTCCCCGCGGCGACGTACGCCGAGCTTCGTCAGCACGTGGTGCACATGGTTCTTCACGGTCGCCACCTCGATGTGCAGCCGGCGGGCGATGTCGATGTTCGTGAGCCCCTCGCTGACCAGTCCCAGGACCTCGAGCTCCCGGGCCGTGAGGCGCACGGCGGGCTCCGGGCGCTGCGCTGCCCGCGGGCGTGAGCCCTCGCCTGCCCTGGCCACCCTGCGCACGGTGGCGACGAGCTGGGCGATGGACTCCTCCGGTCCGAGGCACGCGGCGAACCCCGCCTGACGGTAGTGCGGGCAGTCCGCCGGCGGGACCCCGAGGGCGACGAGGGACGTCTTGGCGTCCAGACGCCGCAGGAGGACCACGACGCGAGCACGATCGATGCCCGCCGCGTCGACCACGACCAGGTCCGGGGTGGCGCCCGTGCCTGCGGGGGCGCCTCCCTCCCTCTGGCGAACGACCTCGAAGTCCGCCAGGGCGGTGAGCGCCCTCTCCAGCCCTTCGAGATGTACCTGCACCGCGCCCGTCACCGCCACGCGTATAGGCGCGTCCGTCAACTGTGCCGCCATGTCTCCCGCCCCTCGGAAAGTCCTGGGAGACCTGAGGGGCCGCCCGCGGCCGCACGCCAAGCTCCCGACAAGCAGGACACTACTCCTCATTCGCCGCCCCGTCGAGCACTTTGCGGGGCCGCGCGGGCATGAGTGATCCCCGGCCGCGGGGGGCAGGGTGCGGGTAGATCCGCGGGCAGGTTGGCGTCCCCGGTCGTGGGGGGCC
>Ga0247713_1000174_pt1 | contig 45610 bp, 40 predicted proteins | sample 21E_NmetaG_FD_189936 | JGI IMG/M metagenome (GOLD analysis project Ga0247713, IMG submission 189936) | Soil microbial communities from hillslope of Landscape Evolution Observatory, University of Arizona, Oracle, AZ, United States - 2-1-E_N | ecosystem: Engineered > Artificial ecosystem >...
GCCCAGCCCGTTCGAGGACCGGTGGGCAGCGGCCGCCGCCGGCGCCCGCCCCTCCCGTTACTCGCCAGCCGCCGGCGGCGGCCGCTGCCCACCGGTCCTCGAACGGGCTGGGCTGGGCGGTCGGCATCGTCGCCGTCCTCGTCATCGGCCTCCTCGCCTTCACCCTGGGCAACCGGGACTCCGGCGATCCCTCCGACACCGCGTCCGACGACACGCCGGCGACCACGACCGCAGGAGGGTCGACGGCATCGACCGCATCGACGGCCGGCGGTGGCGGGGGCGACCGGACCGCCACGACGGCCCGTGGGACGGCGACATCGGCGCCAGCTGCGGCAACCGGGGACAGGGTCCCCTACACCGATCCCCAGACGGGCTTCACCATCTCCTACCCGAGGGGCTGGACCGTCCGCACCGACGGCACCCTGACCGACTTCCGGGACCCCGACACCGGCGCCTACCTGCGGGTGGACCACATCGAGCCCCCCGGCCCGTCGCCCGAGGGAGCCTGGTTCGAGCTCGAGAAGAGCTTCGCGGCCGAGAACGCCAACTACCAGCGCATCCGCATCGAGCCCACCACCTACAACGGCTACCGGGCCGCCATCTGGGAGTTCACCTACACCTCAGGCGCCGCCCAGCTGCACGTCGTGGACCTCGGGTTCATCACCCCCCGCTACGGGTTCGCCCTCTACTTCCAGACCCGGGCCGGCGACTGGGACCGGATGCAGCCGACCTTCCAGGCGTTCAAGGACTCGTTCCAGGTGCCTTCGTAGGGCCGGCGCCGACCCTTGACCCGGCTATGGCGCGACGGCAACAATGCCGGCCATGGCATTCGGTCGGAAGCGCAACAAGCAAGAAGCTCCTCAGCAGCAGTCTGCACCCCAGTCGGCCCCGCAGTCGTCGACGCCCTGGCAGACGTACAACAAAGGCGGCCAGTACATGGTCACCGAGGTGCCGTACTACGACAAGGGCAAGCGCAAGATTGTCGTGTACACCTCCGACGCCAACGGCAAGATCATCAAGACCTTCAAGAAGTAGTTCTGCCCTCGAGGCGCCGGCGCCTCCTCCGCAGACGGCTTCAGCGCGCCCGCCGGAAACCCAGGTCGGCGAACGCCGGCACCCGCTGGCCCCGGCGCTCGGCCTCATAGGCCAGCCGCGGTCGTAGCCTCCGGCCGGCCCGGAGGATGTGCACGCCCCGCCGCAGCGGGTTGCGAGGCAGGGGGAAGTCGTTGAGCGCCCGGTCCACCCGGACGTGCACGGCGCCGGCACCCACGGCGGCCACGCCGGCCAGGCCCAGGTTGTCCTGGCTCTCCATGGTGGCCGTGTGGCTGTGGAAGGTCAGGAACGCCGGCCCGGGAACGATGTCGACGCCGGCCGGCGCCTGCACCTCGAACCCGTCCTCGGTGGCGACGACCGCCTGCGTAGGCAAGGGCAGGGGCCAGCCGCTCGCGTCGACGGTCGTCAGCACCGGCGGCCCGAACCGGTCCACGGCGCCGGCGGCCCGCCGGCGCCAGTCCACCGGCTCGGCGGCCCACGACCCCGACGACACGCCGGCCGGGCGGGGGTCCGACGGCGGCGCGACGAGGGAGGCCGGCGCCTCCCAGCGGAGGGGCTCGCGGTCGAGCCGGCCCTCCGGCCACCACAGGATGCGGCGGGGGGTCACCTCGATCCAGATGCGGGTCCAGTACCAGGCCATCCGGGCCAGCATGAAGTCGGGCATCTTGGCGTAGGCGGCCGGCAGCTTCCGGGCCGACTCCCGGAGGTACCGGGCGCTGTTGGCCCGCAGGTCGGCGTCTCGAACCGTGGCCAATCCCTGCACCACCATGGTGGGCGGGTCGTCGAGCCCGGAGCCGAGGGGGTTGGAGAACGACAGCGCCACCCGAGGTTCGCGCCGCGCCCGCTCGGCCTTGAGCGGGTACGTGAGGCCGGTGGAGACGTCGATGGTGGCGGCGTCCTCGCCGGCGAAGGGGGTGAGGGGCCAGGTGACGGGCTCGCCGGCGCGGGTGAGGGAGGCGTACTCGCTGGTGGCGAACCGGGTGGCCGTGTCGATGGCGGTGAGCTGCCGGAGATCGGTGCGCATGACGTCCACCCCCTAGGCCGCCGGACGCAGCGCCGACCCGAAGGCCTCCTGCGCCATGCGGTTGTACCGGCGGCGGGTGGCGCGCCACAGGAGCTTGAAGGCCAGCGGGGCGTTGGCGTACATGTGCCGGAACTGGTCCTCGGTGGCGGCTTCCGCCGCCCACGGGATGGCGAAGACGAGGTGGCGCAACTTCGTGTGCTTGAGCGCCCGCTCCCCGAGGTCCTCGTAGTCCTCACGGGTGAAGTGGCGGACGAACAGGGGCAGGACGTCCGCGTCCTCGAAGCCCAGGTGGACGTCGAGCAGGTCGCGCAGCTCGGCGGTGATCTCGGATGCCTCGGCGACCGCGACCGGCCACGGCACGCCTGGGTCGCTCAGGCGGCCGAGGCGGGCCCGGGTCTCGACCAGCACGTCCTCCAGCCGGTCGTGCTCGGCGTCGATGCGGTCGATCTGGCCGTCGAAGACCGGCACCCGCTCGACGAGAGCGGGGAAGAAGATCTCGTCCTCCACGGTGTGATGCTCGTGAAGCTCGCCGTAGTAGCCGGCGTACCAGCGGGCCAGGGCGGGGCCGCGGACGCTGCGCTCGTCCTCACCCAGGGCGGCGACGGCGCCCGCGAGCCGGGCCGAGTCGAGCCGCATGCCCCGGTGGAGCACGTGGTAGGTGGTCAGGTCGGGAAGTTCCATCGGGGCCCTCCTGTCGGGTGGCGAGTCTCGGACAGGAGCACGGTCGCACCGGCCGCTCGGGGCCCACTCAAGAACCGCTCAAACCGTCCAGCCGGCGAAGGACGGGCACGACGCCCAGCTCGGCGGCCAGCGCCCGGGCCTCGGCGAAGGCCTGCGCCGCCCGTTCCGTGTCGCCGGACCCGGCCAGCACCCGGCCATGCACGACGAGCGTGCGCGAGAGCAGCGCCCGGGCGCCGATCCGGCGGGCGAGGTCGACGGCACCGGCGGCGTGGCCGGCGGCGGCGTCCTCTTGCCCCAGGGCCTCGGCGCAGCAGGCCAGGGCCCAGTCGACCACCCCGAACGAGGGCACCGAGCCCGACATCACGACCAGCCCCGAGTAGGGCAGGAGCTGGGGGTACAGGCGGCCCACCGCCTCCACGTCGCCCAGCTCGGCCCGGACGAGCGCGGCGCCGGCCAGCGTGGCCAGCCACGCCCAGTCGTCCGGCGGCTCGGGGACGCCGCCCGGCGGCCCGATGACCGCCCGGGCCTCGTCGTTCATCCCGGACTCGAGCAGGGCCCAGGCCACGGACTCCCTGGCGATGAGGGAGTAGGTCGACTCCAGCACCGCCCCGATGTCGATGCCCACACCCTCGGGGAACCGGCCGCGGTCCACCCAGACCAGCAGCATGGCGCCGCCGAGGATCACCTCCGCCGCCCACCGGCGGGTGCGCCGGTAGAGCTCGTAGCTGGCCCACGCCACCCGCTCGGCCGCCGCGTACTCGCCCCGCTGCCCCAGCCAGCCGGCCTCGAACCAGCCCAGCTGGGTGCGGGCGGCGGGCGAGCCGCTGGCCTCGGCCAGGGCCCGCACCCGTGCCAGGTGCCCTTCCGCCGGCTCGCCCTGCTCGAAGGCGGTGAACATCCGGGCGAACGCGCCGCAGAAGACGATCCATGCCGGCAGGTCGTGCGCCTCGGCGACGGTCGCCAGCTCCTCGGCCAGGGCCCGGCGCTCCGCGATCGTCGGTGCCCGCCAGATGGCCCCGATGCGGCGGATGAGGCTGCGGGCCAGCACCTCGGGGTCACCGACTCTGCGGGCGACGGTGACCGCCTCGGCGCTGAGCTCGTCGAGCCGGCGGGGCTCGGCGCTGAAGTGCAGGACGTTGGCCAGGATCCCGAGCAGCTCCGCCCGCGCCGCGCTGTCGGCCGGTCCCAGGCGATCGAGGACCCGGGCGACGCCGTCGGCCAGGGCCGGGTCCGGGGTGAGGTAGTCGCCGACCTGCCAGAACCCCTCCTGGGTCACCGCGCACGCGGCCCGGGCCATGGCGTCGACGTCGTCGAGGTCGTCGGCCACCCGGATGGCGTCCAGGAGCGCCTCCTGGGCGCCGGCCACGTCGTCGGCCCGCCGGCGGGCGAGGCCCAGCTCGACGAGGATCTCATAGCGGGCCCGGCGGTCCCCGGGGCGGGCCAGGTCGACGGCCCGCAGCGCCGTGGCCCAGTGCCGGGCCGCGTCCTCGTGGGCGGTGCGGGCCGCGGCGTGGCGGGCGGCGCGGGCCGACGACTCGACGGCGAGCTCGGCCGTGCCGGCCACCGCGCCGGCGGTGGCGTGGTGGGACAGCTCGACGAGCTGGCCCTCGCCGGCCGGGCGGAGGGCGTCGATGGCCAGGGCGGTGGCGGCATGGAGGCGGGCCCGCCGGGAGGCGGCCAGCTCGGTGACCAGGGCCTCGGCGACGAGGGCGTGGGAGAACCGGAACCGCCCGAGCGCCGACGGATCCTCGGCCAGCAGGCCGGCGGCCACCGCCGGATCGAGCCCTTCCAGCGCCTCGGCCATGGGCAGCTCGGCGACGCGGGCGAGGATGTCGACGTCGACGGTTCGGCCGACCACCGACGCCATGCTCAGCAGTCGCTGGGTCAGCGGGGGCAGGCGGCCCACCCGCCGGCGGACGACGTCGGCCACGGCGGCGGGAACGGCGACGGAGGCACCACCCTCGCTGACCAGCAGCTCGACCAGCTCCCGCACGAAGAACGGGTTGCCGCCACTGCGGTCGTGCACGAAGGCGCTCATGTCGTCGATGCTCCGGGCCCCGAGCCACCTGGTGACCGCGTCCTGGGACAGGCCGCCCAGGTCGATGCGCACTGCTCCGGGTTGGCGGGCCAGCTCGCCGAGGCAGTCGACAAGGGCCGCCGGGGACGTGTCGTCGGGGGCCCTGGTGGTGACGATGAGGGCGACCGGTAGCGACCGCAGCTCGCCGGCGGCGAACTCCAGCAGCCGCAGGGAGGCGGCGTCGGCCCACTGCAGGTCGTCCACGACGAGGACGCACGGGCGCGTCACCGAGGCGATGGCCCCGACCGCGGCGGCGTGCACGGCGAACCGGTCGGCGGCCGGGTCGGCGGGGACGGCGCCGTCGGGATCGCCGGCCGGAAGGTCGGGGCGGTTCTCGGGGGCGAGGGCGCCGGCGGCGACGAGCTGGTCGGCCAGCTGGGTCATGGGCCAGAACGCCGCCGATGCCGCGCTCTCGGGGCACCGGGCCCAAGCGACCACCGTGCCCGCGGCCCGGGAGCGAGACGCCACCTCCTCCACCAGCCGGGTCTTGCCGATGCCCGGCTCCCCACTGACGACGGCCACCCGGCCGTGGCCGCCGGCGGCGGCGCCGGCCACCGCCAGCAAGGTGTCCAGCTCGCCGTCCCTGCCGACGAAGGGCTCGGCGGCGCCGGCTGGCGTCGCGGCCGGCACCGGCGGCGCCGGTGCCGCCACCGGTCGCGGCTGCAGCCGGGCGGCGTGGTCGAGGATGTCCGCCTCCAGCCGGCGCAGCTCGGGCCCGGGTTCGACACCCACCTCGTCGGTGAGGACGCCGCGGGCCCGCTGGAGCGCCCGCAGGGCGTCGGTCTGGCGACCGGCCCGGTAGAGCGCCAGGGCCAGCTGGGCCCAGAGCCGCTCCCGTACCGGATGGCGCAGGACCGCCGCCTCCAGGTCGGCGACGGCGGCGTCGTGGTCCTCCAGCTCCAGCCGGGCGTCGAAGCTCTCCTCCAGCGCCAGGCCGTGGAGGGCGGCCAGCCGGGCCTCCGCCTCCCGGAGGAACGGCTCGCCGGCGAACTCCGGCAGCACGGGCGCCCACAGGGCCAGAGCGTCCCGCAGCCCGGCTGCGGCGGCGGCGGCATTGCCGGCCCGGCGGCGGGCTCGTCCCTCCTCGACCAGGTCCTCGAACCGGGTGAGGTCGACGGCGGCCCGGTCGACGGCGAGGACGTACCCGGCGGGCCGGGTGATCAGCACGCTGGGGTCCTGGCGGGGACCTCGTCCCGGCTCGAGCAGCCGGCGCAGGTTCGAGACGTAGGTCTGCAGCGACGCCTCGGCCTGCTGGGGCGGGTGATCGCCCCAGACGGCGTCGATCAGCCGGTCGACGCTGACCGGGCGACCGGCGTCGAGCAGGAGCACGGCCAGCACGGCCCGCTGCTTGCGGCCCCCGAGCTCGAGCGGCCTGTGCCCCTCGGTGACCGCCAGCCCCCCCCAACACCCGGTACCGCATCGGCTCCCTTCCCCGGCGCAGATCGTAGGCCCGTCGACCACCAGGCCATTTCAGCCCGGCTTGATCAGATCAGCCCTTCACCCGGGCGGGTTGGCTGTCGATGAGGAACCGTGGAACCTTCTGCCGCGGGTCCAGACCGTCATGACCGCTGGGTGGCCTGCGGCCATTCGGCCGAGCCCGATGCCTTCACCGCCGGCGCCAAGGCCGCCGGCGACGCCGTCCGTGGCCGCCCCGACGCCAAGCTCCTCATCGTCTTCTGCTCGGCGGCCTACGAGCTCGACCACCTGCTGGACGGGATCGCGTCGGAGGCGCCGGGGACGCCCCTCATCGGCTGCTCGACCGCCGGCGAGATCGCCACCGCCGGCCCCGCCGACGCCAGCGTGGTCGTCGTCGTCCTCGGAGGGCCCGGCTTCTCGGTGGCCACCGGCGCCGGCACCGACGCCGACGGCGGGCTCCGCCGGGCCACCACCGAGGCGGTCGAAGCCTGCATGGGCTCCCTCGAGCGGCGGGCCCATTCCGTGGTCCTCCTCCTCACCGACGGCCTCGGCGGCGACCAGATGGAGGTGGTACGCGGCGCCTACGCCGTCGTCGGCGCCGAAATCCCCCTCGTCGGCGGCTGCGCGGGCGACGACCTGCGGATGAAGTCCACGTTCCAGCTCTTCGGCTCCCAGGCGTTGCGGGACTCCGTGGTGGCGGCCGCGGTGTCGTCCGACGCGCCCATCGGCATCGGCGTCCAGCACGGGTGGCGGCGGGTGGGCCAGCCCATGCTGGTGACCGGCAGCGACGGGAGCACGGTGCACAGCCTCGACGACCAACCGGCCCTCGACGTGTACCTGCGCCGCCTCGGTGCGCCGGCCGCCGCCCACACCGACTCCGACGCCTTCACCCGCTTCGCCCTCACCCACCCCTTGGGGATCAGCCACCGCTCCGGGGAGGAGGTCCGCTTCGTCGCCGGCGCCGACTTCGCCGACCGTTCCCTGGCCTGCATCGCCAGCGTCCCCCAGGGCGGGCTGGCCTGGATCATGGAGGGCGACGAGGACTCCGTGCTGGAGGCAACCGACGGTGCCTGCGCCGAAGCCGTCGCCGGCCTACGAGGTGAGCCGCCGCTCGGCATGGTGGCGTTCGACTGCATCGCCCGGCGGGGCGTGCTGGGTGACCCGGGCATCCGCCGGGAGATCAACCGCATCGCCGCCTTCGCCGGTGATGCCCCCGTCGCCGGCTTCTACACCTACGGCGAGATCGCCCGCACCACCGGCATCCGCGGCTTCCACAACCAGACGCTCGTCGTCCTGGCCCTGGCGTAGCCCGTGGTTGCGCCCCAGAGCCGCTCCGTTCAGCAGCTGGCCGAGGTGCTCGCCACCCTGGTGTCCTCCTTCACCGAGGCCGAGGCCACCCAGGGCGCAGTCGAGCGGATCGCCGAGTGCTTCGACTCCGAGGTGGGGGCCGTGGTCCGCGACGGTGCGGTGGTCGCCTCGGTCGGCTTCCGCCGCGACGGCCCTGTACCGGAGGCGCTGATCCCCCTGGCTGCGGGCCACGGCGGGGTGCTGGAGGTCCCCGGCGCCGGCCTCTGCGCCGCAATCGTGGTCGGGGTGCCGTCGGAGTCCCCGTGGCGCCTCCTGCTGGCCCGCTCAGGGGAGGACGGCTACAGCCTCGAGGAGGTGAGCCTGCTGCGCAGCATCGGCCGCATCCTGGCCAATGCCCTGGACATGCTGCGCCTGCGGGACAGGGTCGCCGCCAGCGAGGCCCGGTTCCGGCGGATCGTGGAGACGGCCAACGAAGGCATCTGGCTCCTCGCCGCCGACGGGACGACCACCTTCGCCAACGACAAGACGGCCGAGATCCTCGGCTACTCCCCGATCGAGATGGCCGACATCTCCCTGTTCGACGTCCTCGACGAGTCGGGGAAGGCCCAGGCCCACCGGAACCTGGAGCGCCGGCGCCAGGGCATCAGCGACCAGCTGGAATGCGCGTTCCTGCGCAAGGACGGGTCGCGGGTCTGGGTGCTGCTCAACGCCAGCCCGCTGCTCGACGGGGAGGGCACCTTCGCCGGGTCCGTGTGCATGGTCAGCGACATCAGCCAGCGCAAGCACATCGAGGAGGAGCTCCGGGAGACGACCGCCCGGTTCCGCCTGCTCCAGGCGATGGCTACCGCCGCCAACGAGGCCTCGTGCCTGGAGGACGCCCTTCAGGTCGCGGTCGACGAGATCTGCGGCCACACCGGGTGGGTCGCGGGCCACGCCTACCTGCCCGCCGGGCCCCTGGGTGACTCGGTCGTCCCGATGTCGATCTGGTGCCGGCACGACACCGAGGATCTCCACGGCCTGCGTGACGCGCTCGTCCCCGCCCACCTGGCGCCGGCCTCGGGGCTGATCGCCCGCGTGATGCGTGAGCGGGCCGCGGTGTGGGCCGGCCTGGAGCCGGGCAACCGCCTCTCCGAGCTGGAGCGCCTGGCCGCGGACATCGGCCTGCACGACGCCTTCGCCTTCCCGGTGTGCGTCGGCAGCGAGGTGACCTGCATCCTGGAGTTCTTCTCGCCGGCGCCGGTGAGCCCCGACACCCTGCTGCTGGAGACCATCGCCCAGGTAGCCACCCAGCTCAGCCGGGTGGGAGAGCGCCAGAGAGCCAACAACGAGCTCGCGACCGCCAGGGACGCGGCGATGGAATCCTCCCGGCTGAAGTCGGACTTCCTGGCCACCATGAGCCACGAGATCCGCACCCCGATGAACGGGGTGATCGGCCTGACCGGCCTCCTCCTCACCACCGACCTCGACGAGCGCCAGCGCCAGTACGCCGAGGGCGTCCAGTCCGCCGGCGAGGCGCTCCTGGCCATCATCAACGACATCCTCGACTTCTCCAAGATCGAGGCCGGCCGCCTGGAACTGGAGGTGATCGACTTCGACCTCGTGCAGGTGATCGAGGAGGCCGCCGGCCTTGTCGCCTCGCCGGCCCAGCGCAAGGGGCTGGAGCTGGTCACCGCCTGTACGGCCTCCCTCCCGGCGGGCGTGCGGGGCGACCCCGCCCGGTTGCGCCAGGTGCTGCTCAACCTGGCCTCGAACGCGGTCAAGTTCACCTTGGAGGGCGAGGTCGTCGTGCGGGCTGTGGTCGTCGGCGGTGGCGGTGGCGACGAGGTCGTGGTGCGCTTCGAGGTGACCGACACAGGCATCGGCATCGGCGAAGCCGACGGCCGGAGGCTGTTCGAGCCGTTCTCCCAGGCCGACTCGTCCACCACCCGGCGCTTCGGCGGGACCGGCCTGGGGCTGGCCATATCCCGCCGGCTGGTGGCGGCCATGGGCGGCGAGCTCGGGTTCTCGAGCGTGGTCGGGCGGGGGAGCACCTTCTGGTTCACCCTGCCCCTGCAGCGCCAACCCGGCGCCACGGCGGCCGCCGCGGTGGTGCCGGCCGGCGTGCGCGTCCTGGTCGTCGACGACAACGAGACGAGCAGGCTGGTGCTGCGGGACGTGCTCGGGGGCGGCGCCGAGGCGGCCGCCGACGGCGTGACCGCGTTGCGCATGCTGCGGGCGGCCGTCGGCCGCGGCCAGGCCTACGACTTCGCCTTGATCGACTCCGCCATGCCGGGGATGGACGGTTTCGAGCTGGCCCGGCGCATCTGCGCCGACTCCTCGCTGTCGGGCACCCGGGTCGTCGTGCTGCTCACCGCCGCCTCGGGTGGCGGCCGGGTCATCTGCCCTACGGGGTTCACCTGCATCACCAAGCCCGTCCGTCTGTCCCAGCTGGCCGAGGCGCTGCAGGCCGGCGCCGGTGCCCCAGCGCCCCGGGCCCCGTCGTTGCCCGCCGCCCCTCCGCCCGAGACCCACGGTCACGTCCTGGTGGTCGAGGACAACGCCAGCAACCAGCTCGTCGCCGTCGGCATCCTGCGCCTGCTCGGCTACAGGGCCGACGTCGCCTCCGACGGCAAGGAGGCCCTCGATGCGCTGGAGCGGAGCCGGTTCGACGCCATCCTGATGGACTGCCAGATGCCGGAGATGGACGGGTTCGCCGCCACTCGTGAAATCCGCCGGCGAGAGGGTGCCGACCGCCACACGCCCGTGATCGCCATGACCGCCGGCGTCAGTGACTCCGACCGAGACCTGTGCCTGTCGGCCGGAATGGACGACTTCCTCTCCAAGCCGGTCAAGCCACGAGACCTCGGCGCCATGCTCGCCCGCTGGGTCGAGCCGCCAGCCGAGGCCCGCGGGCCGGTCCTGGACCAGGAGGTGCTCGAAGAGCTGCGCTCGCTGACGCCCGACGGATCGCTGCTCGCCGACATAGTCGACACCTACCTCGGCACTGTCCCCGATCACATCGCCGAGCTAGGGGACGCGGTAGCCGCCGGCGATGCCGGTGCCGTGCACCAGTGCGCCCACCGTCTCCGGGGCGAGTCCAGCGCCGTCGGCGCCCTGGAGCTCGCCCGCCTGTGCCGGTCACTGGAAGAGCACAGCATCACCGGACGCCTCGACGGAGCGCCGGTGCTGGTGTCGGCCATCGAATCGGCCTTCGCACGAGTGGCCGGCCAGCTGCGGGTCTGCGTCGGCCCCAAGGCCGGCGCCCGCTGATGCTCCTTCCGAACCGGCTCGGTAGGTGTGGAGGGGCGGCGTTCCGCGCTCCCACTCCCTGAGGATCGGCTCGACGATCCGCCAGCACTCCTCGGCCTCGTCGCCCCGGATGGCCAGGGTCGAGTCGCCCTCGAGCGCTTCCACGAGCAGGCGGGCATGGGGTGAGAGATCCTGAGCGGCAAGGTCCACCTCGAGTGCCGCCGCTTCCGTGCAGAAGAGGTCGCCGGCCCCGTTGAGGGCGAGGTCGACCACCAGCCGGTCGGGGTTCATCTCGAAGACGATGCGATTGAGGGGTGGATCGTCGTCCTGGCCGAAGAGGGCCTCCGTGAGGGGCCGGTACGACAGGGCTATGCGCCGGCGATCCTCGGCCAGTGCCTTGCCGGTGCGGAGCCGGAAGGGAACGCCACGCCACCGTTCGTTGTCGACGAACAGCGTCACCTCCGCGTACGTCTCGGTTTCGCGGGCGGGATGCACACCCGGCTCGTCCACGTAGTCCGGTAGGTCCCGGTCGCCCACCTGTCCTGCTCCGTAGCGAGCCCGGCGCGTGTGGAGCGCCACCTCGGCGGGAGTCGGCCGGCGAACCGCCCGGAGCAGCTCGACCTTGGCGTCCCGGAACTCCTTCTCGGCAAGGGCGGCCGGCCGCTCCATGGCCACCAGGCAGAGCAGCTGCAGAAGGTGGTTCTGGATGACATCGCGCAGGGCGCCGGTGTGGTCGTAGTAGCCGGCGCGACCATCCAACGCCACCGTCTCGTCCCAGACGAGATCGACCGCGGCGACGTGGTGGCAGTTCCAGACGGGCTCGAGGAGCCGGTTGGCGAAACGGGCACCCAGGACGTTCTGGACCGTCTGTTTGCCGAGGAAGTGGTCCAGCCGGAACACCGACGATTCGGCGAAGTGCCGGTGCAGGAGGTGGTTGAGGGCCTGAGCCGAACCCAGGTTCGATCCGAACGGCTTCTCGACGATGATGCGGCTGTCGTCGGACACGCCGATGCCCGCTAACGCTTCGACCGCCGGTGCGAACACCGCCGGCGGCAGGGCGAGGTAGGCCACCGAGTCGCGGGCGTCGGGAGCGAATGCCCGGTTGAGCACGGCAGGGCTTCTCACGTCTCCGGCGACGTAGGACAGTCGCCCGACCACCTCCATGCGTCCCGCCCGGGGCAGATGACCGGCGTGGCGTTCCAGACATTCGGCCACGTGGGCACGGAACCGTGGTGTGTCCCACGGTTGGCGTGCGACGCCGACGAGCGCCAGGTCGGCGGGAAGGAAGCCGGCGCCGGCCATCTCGGCAAGGGCCCCCAGCAGGTACCGGCCGGTCAGGTCTCCCGTGGCCCCCAGGATGACGAGGCGCCGCGCCGTCATACCGCCTCGCCGGGCGCCGGCGCCTCGCCGTGGACGAGGACGGTGGAACCCATCGCCATGAGGTCGTCGGACCGGATGAGATCGACGGCGTCGAACGTCACCCGGGCGCAGCCGTGCGACGCCGGGTATGGCGGGACGGAGTGGTAGCCGTGCACGGCCATGCCGTCGTAGGTGGTTGCCGAACCGGACCGGATCGGGTGAGTGCCACGTGCCGGCTCGCGCACGAAAGGCCGACGATCCCTCGGCCGAGGAGGGCCCGCCGGCTCGCCGCCGAAGTTCTCGTTCCCAGCGGCGAGCGTCCCACTCAGCCTCTGGCGACCCCGCCGTCTCGCCGCCACGGCGAGGCGCTCGATGCGATCAGGGCCCAGAGAAGTCCCAACGCTCCGACGATCATGAGGATGACGCCTACGGCGTTGAGGTTCACCCCTTGGACGTCGCCCGTCACGGCCCAGTAGAAGATGGCGCCGGCGGCGACCAGGAACACACTCACTCCGATTCCCATGCGTCTGTCTCCTTGCGTGCGCTGTTTGCAGGTCCCTACCCGCCGGCGGTCGGCTCGGGCTGTCGCCAGGCGACGTTGATACCGAGCTGTGACAACTGCGACTCCTCCTCCGTGGGGGCTGCCCGCCGTGAGAGAACCGCGTTCAGTTCCGCACCCAGCAGCAGGGCGAGGCTGAGGCCGTACAACCACATGAGGACGACGAGTGCCCCGCCGAGGATCGCGAAGACCGGGTTGCCACCGAAGAGCTCCAGGTAGAGCCGGAGCCCGGCCGACACCAGCAGCCACAGAAGACCAGTGAGGGCCGCGCCACACACGTGCTGGCGCCACCCGACGTGGCGGTGCGGCACCGAGTGGTACACCACCGCGGCCCACACCAGCAGGGCCAGGAACGCCACCGGCACACCAGCCCACTGCCATATCGTCCCGTACACCTCGTCCAAGCCGACCCACCGTGCGACGTGGCGGCCCACTCCGAACAAGGGGCCGACGACGAGAGCGCTGAGGGTGACGATCATCAAGAGCATGCTGGCGAGCGCCAGTCCCACGGCAACGACCCGGGCTCGCACGCGGGACCGGGTGTCGGCGACGTCGTAGATCTGCGCCAGGGCGCGATGGACGGCGAATATGCCGCGCGACGCAGCCCAGACGGCGGCGACGACCCCGAAGGTGAAGACACCGCCGCTTCCTCCGTCAAAGAGCGCCTCGATCGCCTCGGACGTGCCAGATGCCTGATCGGTGAGAAAGGTCTCGAGCACGGTGATGACCTCGCTCTGTGCTCGGGCGAGAAGCTCCGAGCGGAAGAGGTTGTCGAGGGCCCCGAGGCCGGCGGCGATGGCCAGGAGCCCGGGAAAAGCGCTGAGGAGCGAGAAGAAGGCGACCTCGGCCGCCAGCCCGGTCAGCCGGTCCTCCTTGGAGTCACGACCGATCTGTCGGGCGATGTCGACGGCGGAACCGAGCCCCCAACGGCGGGCCCACGACCGGCGGTGCTTCGGTTCCGGCTCAGTCTCCGGCGACATAGAAGATCCAATCGCCGCCGGCGGTGATCCCCACGCGGTGCCCTGCGTAACTCCCCAACTCTTCGAAGCGCCTCAATGCCTCTTCGTCATAGATGCCCCGCAGTTCGTCACGAGACGCCGGGGGGACGTCATCCCAGCGCTCGTCAGCGTATGCCGAAGGCCACAGGTACTGCGTCACTCCTTCGACCGATCGGGTGCCGAACGGCCGATCGAGAAGCTCCACCAGCAATCGAAGCGGTGCCTCCCCGGTGGCCTCAGCCGCCCTCCAGAACTCGGCGGGCTCCTCCCCACCTCCGAAGCTGAAGGTGAAGGTGCCGTCACCGGCGACCGCCAGTTCGGCCAGCTTGACGTAGTCACATGCCGTGGCCGCCTCGATGATCCGCATGCGAATGGACGATACGGGCTCGGGGAGCTCGGCCTGCGGCGTGAGGTCGGTCGCCGGCTGTGCCGCGGAGCAGTTCTGCGGCGGGAAGAGACGGAGCGATTGCACCATGGCGTCGAGAACCTCCACGTGGTCCTCGTAGCGCCCGGCCGACGCCGCCTCGGATGTGGTCGCCACGAAGGTCCCGTTGGACGCGTCGACGAACCAGGTGACGGCGCGCGTGCCCTCCGGGCGCAACGCTGAGCCGGCGGCGAGCGTCACGACACGCACCGCGGCCCTTCCATCGATGGTCGTCGGCCGCCGTTCGACGGTCCTGGCTGCCGGTGATCCTCCCGGCGGCGGAGTCACCTGTTCGGAGGATGCGGGGTGGAGGCGAGCGCTCACCGCGATACCAGCGACCTCCGTCCCAGCCTCCACGGTGAAGGGCTCGGGGTGGAAGAACCGGCACGGCTCGGCGATGCCCGCGTCATTCTTGAACCAGTTCTCCGGGTACCGGAGCTCGTAGCCTTGTTCGGCGGCGACGCAGCCGACCGTCGGCGAACGACGGCCTGTCGTCGGGTCACCGGCGCCGGCGTCGCCACAGGAGCTGAGCAGGACCAGCGCCAGCATGGCGGCGGCCCGCCTCTGCATCGGCATCTGACCTACATTCCCAGCCCCGACACCGCCCGTCGTCCGTTTCTCCGACGGTTACAGAACCGTTGCAGTGGTGCCGGCGCGCTGTGACGGGATCACGACCGCGGAGCCGAGACCGGGCTGGAAGCGGGAGCCTCCGGACCGCTCTCCGACCCATGCGGGTCTGAGAGAGGGAGACGGAAGGTGAAGCGGGCGCCGCCTCCTTCCCGGTTGGCGGCTTCAAGGCTCCCTCCCTGGGCGCGGGCGTGCTCCAGGGCGATCGCCAGCCCGAGTCCCGCACCCCGGCGGGTACGGGAGGAGTCGACCTTGTGAAATCTCTCGAACACCCGCTCGACGTGACCGTCGGGCAGGCCTGGGCCACGGTCGAGGACGTCGAGCGCCACCATGGCGCCCTCCTGGCGCCAGACGACCTCGGCCTGGCCCCCGCCGTGCTCCACCGCATTCGTCACCAGGTTGCAGAGCACGCGCTTGAACCGGACGCGGTCGGCGAGAACGGCAATGTCGGGCCCAGTGGCTTCACCGACCGGCGAGTCCCCGTCCCAGGTCGCCAGCACCGCGCCCACGGCCTGGGTGAGCGACAGGGGCTCCAGGTGGACGTCGTCCTGGCCGGCGTCGATGCGAGCGAGCTCGAGCAGCTCGAGGACGAGATCCTCCAGACGTCGGACGTCGTCGATGAGGATCTCGGCCAGGCGGTGGCCCTGAGGGCGGATGCCGTCCAATTCATCAGCCAGCATGGAGGCGGCCGAGGACATCCCGGTCAGCGGCGTCCGGAGTTCGTGGGCTACGTCAGCGGTGAACCGGCGTTCACGCTCCGCGGCGTCGGACAGCGCCTCGATCTTTTCCTCCAGCGCCGCCGCCATCCGGTTGAACGACTCCGCCCACGCGCCGAACTCGTCGTCCGTAGGCGCCGGCAGTCGCGTCTGCAGGAGCCCGTCGGCGAGGGACGCTGCCGCCTCGGCGGCGCTGGCGACGGGGCGCAGGGTACGCCGGGCGACGCAGTTGCCGACCAACAACGCGCCTCCCACCGCCGCCAGCCACCCGATCGCCAGCACGTTGCGGAACTGCCGGAGACTGTCGAGGAGGTCGCTGCGATCGAAGAAGAAGAAGAGCCGGCTCGTCCCACCCGCCGGCACCCCGGCCACGACGAGGTACGGCGTCCCCCGAACCGTGGTGGTGGCGTTGGCCAGCTCTCCCGGGCTGAGTGGCTCCTTGAGCTCCACAGGGATCTCGTCCGGGCCGAGGTTCGACGTCGAGGAGTAGACGACCTCGCCCACCAGGGCGACGGTCTCGAAGCCGGCCCGTGCCCGGAACTCGTCGAGCAGCTCCTCGAACGCCTCCAGTGACAGCTGACCGGGCTTGGAGAGCAGGCCCAGGCGGGCGGCGTCCTCGGAGTGCCGTACGAACATCCGGTCCCGGTACTGCTGGATGACGACGAAGCTCCCGAACGCCAACGCCCCTGAGGTCACCGCGGCAAGCAGCACGAACGCCCCCGTCAAACGGGTTCGGAACCGCCGGGGCACGACAGGCGGCGGCACGGCTACAGGTCGACGCGGTAACCGGCGCCGCGGATGGTGGTGATGTAGCGCGGGTCGCGGGGGTCGTCACCGAGCTTGTCGCGCAGCCGCTTGACCGCCATGTCGACCAGCCGGGAGTCGCCGAGGTAGTCATATCCCCAGACCCTCTCGAGCAGCTCCTCCCGGCTCACCACGCGCTCCGCGCTGCGTGCCAGCTCGAGGAGCAGGCGGAACTCGGTTGCCGTGAGCTCAACCGGCCGCCCCGCCTGAGTCACGCGAAAACCGGCCACGTCGATGTCCAGGTCCTTGAGCTGCATGCGAGTCGCGGCACCGTCCGCTGTCGGCCGCCGGAGTGCCGCCCTCACGCGGGCGAGCAGTTCGGCGGGCTGGAACGGCTTGGTCAGGTAGTCGTCGGCCCCGAGCTCGAGCCCGGTCACGATGTCGGCGATGTCCGACCGGGCGGTGAGCATCACGATCGGTACCTGCGAGTCACGACGGATGGACCGGCAGATCTCGAACCCGTCGACCGACGGGAGCATGAGGTCGAGCAGGACCAGGTCGAAGCCATGGCCGGCAACCTCCTCCATCGCCTGGCGCCCGTCTCCGACCGCCGTCACCCGCAGCCCGGCTCGTTCGAGCAACAGGGTGGCGGTCTCGCGCACAGAGCGGTCGTCCTCGACCACGAGTACTCGCTCATACATGTGCAGGCCTCCCCGCGGTTCTCTACAAGCCTGACACGGACGGGCGGCGTTCCATCGGCGCTAGTGCAGGCGGGCCACCGAGGCCACCAGGCAGCTGCGGTTCTCCAGCTCCTGGTGCGCCGGCGCCAGATCCACACCGAGCTCCCCCTCCAGTTCCTGCCGCCGGCAGGTACGAACGCGGCCGGTGACGCCGACCTCCCTCCCGATGGTGGCCCCGAGCCGCGTTCCTGTGACCACGATGACCCGTTCCACCTCGGACCCTACGGCGAAGACGTAATCGCCGTATGCGGCCGTGACCCGCCCTCTCAACGTGACCTCGTCGCCGCGCGTCGTCGCGACGGAGGCCGCCGTCCGCATCGAGTCGGGCCCGGAGGGGCCGCCCGGTCGCCCGCACGCCGCCCAGCTGGACGCGACCAAGATCATGGCGAACGGAGTTATTCGTCTTCGACGGGCAGGCGCTTCGACCCCTCCTCCCGGTGGTCGCCTACTCCAACAGTCTCCCAAGGATTCCGGCGGGAACCAGCACCGGAAGAGCGGTTCGCGGTAACAGTTCGGTCACAACCCACCCTGGCACTACCGCGTCACCTTGTAGCCGAGGCCCCGGACGGTCACCAGGTGCCGGGGGTTCGCCGGATCCTGCTCGATCTTCGCTCGCAGCCGGTGGACGTGGGCATCGACCAGCTTGCTGTCGCCGACGTACTCGTACCCCCATACCGACTCGAGAAGGGCTTCCCGCGAGAAGAGCCGTCCGGCGTTGTCAGCCATCTCGCACAGCAAGCGGAACTCCGTGCGAGTCAGGTGCACCTCCACGCCGTCACAGCGGACGACGCCCTCATCCGGGAGGATCTCGACCCGTCCGCCGAGCTCGATGTGCGTGCGACCCGATTCCTTCACCCGGGTACGGCGCAGCATGGCTCGAATCCTGGCCGCCAGCTCCTTCAGCTCGAACGGCTTGATCACGTAATCGTCGGCGCCGGCCTCCAGGCCGGCCACGACGTCGTAGGTGTCGGCGCGAGCGGTCACCATGATGATGGGGACGTCGCTGCCACTACGGAGCGTCCGGCAGGTGTCGAACCCGTTTCCATCCGGCAGCATCACATCGAGGAGTACGCAGTCCGCCGGCCTGCGTTCGAACCGTGCGATCGCGTCGCCGGCGGTCGCGGCCTCGTCGACCTCGTAGCCCTCGTCCTTCAGGAGCAACGACGTCTGCCTACGGATGTCGTCGTCGTCTTCCACCAGGAGGATGCGGGGGACCATGGCCCATATTGTCCCGCCTGTCACGCAATCAGCGCGCCGTAGTCGTCGCGGGCGACCGGAGAGGTAACGAGTGAGCCGTCGCCCTTGGGAACGGAGAGCGGCGCCCCCGCAAGTGTGAAGGACACCTGGCCGACGCCGGGCCGGCCGGTGAGGGTACAGACGATCTGGGCCACGGCGAGCAGCTGCTGGTCGGCCGGCAGCGTCGACACGGTCGGGAAGAGATCGACCCGCGCGATCCCGCCCAGCACACGTACCTCCCGGATGATCGACGGTTCGGTCAGGGCGGTACGAACTGGTGGACGGATCGCCGGCGGAGGGGCGGTCAGCGCGCGCACGGCCGCTTCCAACGTCACAGGTGGCGGGAGATCCTGGCCGACGAAGACGAGCCGACCGTCCCGGAGAAAGCACAATGAAACTTGTTCGGTGGCCGGCTCGCTGGAGGGTGGGGCCAGAGCCGGCGCCTGCGGATCGAGCAGTTCAAAGGGAACGTCAGAGTCCCTTGCCCGGCGGGCGTCGTCCTGCGTGCTCACCGCGCAACCGCTGAGGGCGACGGCTATCACACATCCCAGGGACAGGAATCGTCTCATCAGCTCTCCACGGGTAGCTCGACGACGAAGCGGGCTCCTCCGGCCTCGGCATCCTCCACCCACACGCTGCCTGCGTGGAGCCGGATGTGCTCTGCCGTCAGGGCCAGCCCGAGGCCGGTACCGCTGCTCGAGCCCGCGGCCGTGCCGGCCACGCCGCGGGCGAAGCGCCCGAAGATCGCATCCCGCTCCTCCTCGTCCACCCCCGGTCCTTCATCGTCGATCTCGATCCTGAGCGACCCCGGCCGCGGCGCGCTGACGCCGACCCGTCGAACACCGCCGGCGTAGCGGTTGGCGTTGTCGAAGATGTTCCCGAGCGCCTGGGCGAGGCGCCGGCGATCGCCGCGAATATGGGACGGCACCTCGGCGTCGACCTGGATGGGGATCCCGTCGCCGGAGTGAAGGGCTGCGATCCGATCGAGCAGGTGTCGAACGTCGATGACGTCGTCGCTCACCACCGCGGTGCCACCGTCGAGGCGGGATATCTCGAGCAGGTCCAGCACCATGCGTTGGAACAGCGAGACCTTCTCCGAGAGCACGGTGAACGCCTCGGTGACCTGAGGGGGGAGCTGGTCACGCCGGCGGTTGATGATCTCGACCGCGGCGGCCACGGCCGCCAGCGGCGACCGAACCTCGTGACTGACGTCGGCCGCGAACCGGGTCTCGCGCTCGATGCGCGCCTCCAGGGCCGCGGCCATGCGGTTGAACGCCTCGATGAGTCGACGGAGGTCCGGATCGGCGGGCACCTCCAGGCGCGTGTCGAGCGCACCCCCGGCGATCCGCTCGGCGGCGTCGGCGACGGGGCGCAGGGGTCGGACGAGTCGGCTCGCGGCGACCCAGCCGACCATAGCCGCGACCAGTGCCGCTCCGGCCACACCGATCGCCAGCGACTGCGCCAACAACTCGAGCGTGCGGTCGAGCTCCGCGAGCGAGAACAGCTCGTAGTAGTCGGCCTCGACGGCGGCCACCGGCACGCCCACCGCCAGACGCAGCTCCCCCGCGGCATCGCGGTAGCGCTGATGCCCGGCGTGGCCCTGGCCGACGACCCGCTCCAGGCTGGGCGGAATCTGGTTGGGGCCGATGGCCACGGACGTGGCGAACACCTCACCCCGGTACCGAAGGATGGTCTCGGATGCCGTACCACCAGGGAGCGAGGCCAGCAACGCTCGGACGTCGGGCTCCTGCCCCCGGAGGATGTTCCTCGCCAAGCGGGCGTTGACGTAGGCCTGGTGAATGGCCGTGCTCTCGCGCTGCTCGACCAGGTACCGACTTGCCGCGGCATAGGTCAGACCGGCGCCGGCGACGGCGACAAGCAGCCCTGTCGCCCCGAAGGCGGCGGTCGCCCGGACGCGCAACCCACTCCAGAACCTGGATCCTCCCCTCATGCGATCAGTCTTGCCGGTGGCGCCGCCGGGCAGAACCGTCACCGAAATGCAATGTGATCGGGAGGACTTCGCGGGCCGGGACCCCGATACTGCGATGATGAGAGCCGTTCGGGACCACAGGATCTTCCGCGTCAGCGTCGAGGCTGACCACGACGCGAGTGTCATCCGCGTGGAGGGTGACCTTGACTCCTTCACTGCCGGGGAGCTGCGCGAGGCCTGCAACCAGACGCTGAACCGTGCCGCGGTCGTCGTGGACATTCGTCTGGTGCCTTTCGTCGACTCCGCGGGCCTGGGTGCCCTCGTCGGCGGCGTGCGCCGGTTTCGTGAGGCCGGCGCCAACGTGGCGCTGTGCTGCACGACGCCGGCCGTCCTGCGCCTGCTCGCCGTCACCGGGTTCGACCGCATGGTCGCCATCGCCGACACGCCGGCTCGGGCGAAGGAGGTGATGGCGGAAACTCAGGCCGCCGGTCCGGACTCCTAGGCGGTTGAACGCTCCGATGCGGCCGTCGAGGACGTCGTCGTCCTCACGTCGACGGTGGTGGCCGGAGGCCGGGCCACCCGCGCCGGCCTCGGTGCAGCGCCGAGGCGGCGGCCGGAGAGGCGGGCCGGCAGCACGGAGTGCTCGCAAGGATCAGGTCGGCGTTCGCTCCCGGGCGGTGAAGGAACGGCCTCGGGGCTCGTTTGGTGTCAGCGCCGGTCGAGCACCGCGTCCTTGACCTCTCGGAGCCGCTCGCCAACCGTCCGTCCCCCCTCGTCGTCACGCCGGGCGTCGATGACGGCTTCCTCGGCCCGGACGATCTCGTGCTCCACTTCGGCCCTGGGTCTGCGCATCACAGTGCCACCCAGGTCTGCGGCGAGCCCATCCACCGCGGCCTCCGACTTCTCGGAGAGCACCGCAATCGTGGCGGCCGAGCCGGGTGGGACCGTCTCACCGAATATCTGCAGGATCTGGTCCGCGCTTTCGGCGTCGGCAACGTCGACCAGGGATCCGATCGCCGCGCCGGTCACTCCTCCGATGATGGCGCCCGGCGGGCCTGCGAGGGCACCGATGAGCGTCCCGACGAGGCCGGCGGCGGCGGTGGCCCGCAGGTGGAACTCCTCGGCGACCTCGCCGACGACGACCGGTCCGGCCGCGGCCCTGTCGACGACGGCAGCGGCATCCAGTTGCACATCGTGGGCTTCATGGAGCTGCCGCAGTCCACGGAGGCCCTCCTCCGCCTGCTCTGTACCGGCGAAACACATCACGATGACGTTCTCCATCCCGGAGCCTCCTCGGTGTGATCTCGCCCGGTTCCTACCCTGGGCGTCGAGGCGGCCAATGTCTCGGTTCTGCAACAGCGGAGTCACCGGGGCGACGAGTGAGGGCTGTTCTCCATGACAGCAGCCGAGGAGCCCGCGGGTTGGCCCGTCCGGGTCAGCTGCGGCTGCTCGATGACCATGAAGACCACGTCGTCGCCGATCTCGCCGCCACAGTGCTCGTCGAGATCGGCGAGGATGGCGTCGAGCACACCCGACAGCTCGGGCTCCTGGGCATGGCGGCTGAAGCTGGCCTCGAGATCGAACCACCGACCGCCGGCGTCGCGCGCTTCGACGGCGCCGTCGCTGTAAAGCAGGATCCTGGAACCAGCACGGACCGGGACCTGCTCGGCGATGCCGTCGGTGCCCAGGCACAGCGGCAGCGACGGGCTGGTGGCGATGGGCTGGACGTCGTCGCCATAGGCGAGTAGCGGCAGTGGATGGCCACATCGCACGATCGTGGCGAACCCCTCTGTGACCTGGATGAAGACCGCGGTGGCGAAGTCCTCTCCCTCCAGTTCACCGACGCGGGATCCGGAGGCATCGACCGCCGTGGCGACGGCAGTGAGATCCGGCTCCCAGACGGCGCGACTGCGGAACTCGCCGATGAGGACGGCTGCAAGGCGCACGGCCTCGAGACCCTTGCCCCGTACGTCGCCCACCATGATGCGGACGCCCCACTTCGTGAGGATGGCGTCGTAGAAGTCGCCACCGATCCGGGCTTCTTCCGACGCCGAGATGTACCGGGCGGCCATGCGCACCCCGCCGAGTTGGGACGCAAGGGGGTGGAGGATGGCGTCCTGTGCCACCTCGGCCACATGGCTGAGGGCGCGCAGCTTTGCCTCCCGACTCACCCGCTGGCCCGCCAGCCAGACCGCCAGGCATCCTCCGAGTGCGACCGATGCGGCACGGACAGCGTGCACGGAGGTTCCGAGTGTCCCGTCGGGCCAGCCAAGGAGCACGGCGAGGACGGCGGCGGCGGCCGCTACGACGACGGTGTCACGAACCGACGCCAGAGCGGAAGCGACGAACGGACCGAACACGAGAGGAACGATCAAGGAGGCCTCGGGCCCGAAGACGAGGTCGACCGCGACGGCCAGGACCGTCGTGGCTCCGGCGATCCATCGCCCTCTGCGGTTGGCGCCGGCGTCCAGCGCGTACGCGTCCGGCCTCGCCCGCTCCGTCATCGAACCCTCATCGGTCGCGAGCCTAGGTGCCGCCCCTCGCCGGAGGCGCCCACGGCCGCTGGCCGATTCCCTTCGCCACCCGTCGTTACGAGACGGTGACTCGAGCACGCAGGCAGCCGATCATCCGCTTCGCTCTCGAGCCCCCACAGCGTCGCCGCGGTGCCACACCATTCTCTGCGGGAACGGGATCTCGATCCCCTCGGCGTCGAAGGCCCGCTTGATCCTCACCCGTAGCTCCCGAGCCACCTTCCATTGAGACAGAGGCCTCGTCTTCACCACCAGCCGGATGGTGACGCCGTCGGCGTCCAGGCTCTCGACGCCCCACACGTCCGGCTCCTCGAGGATCTCCTCCGACCAGGGCTCCTCGGCCCACAGGTCGGTCGCCACCTGCTTGATGACGCTCAGCGCTTTGGCGGTCTCCGTCCCATAGGAGACCTGGACGTCGAGCAAGGCTCGGGACCACTGCTGGGACTTGTTGGCGACATGGTCGATCGTCCCGTTGGGGATGTGCCAGACGTTGCCCTCCACGTCCCGGAGCCGGGTCGTGCGGAGGCTCACTCCCTCCACCGTCCCGGTGGCCGGCCCGACGCTTATGACGTCGCCGACACCGAACTGGTCCTCGAGGAGCATGAAGATGCCCGAAAGGAAGTCCCGCACCAGGTTCTGAGCACCGAAGCCGAGGGCGATGCCGACGATGCCGGCGCCGGCCAGGAGGGGGCCCAGTTCCAGACCCATCTCGCCGAACACCATGAGGGCAGCGATACTCCAGACGACGAAGGTGCCGACACTGCCGATGAGAGCACCGATCGTCTCTGCCCGCTGGTTGGCGCGCGTCGAGGTCACCGGGGCGGTGCGCAGGAGGGTGCCCGCCGTGCGGTCGACTGCCGACGCCACGTCGGCGCGCACGTCGCCGAGGCCCCTCGTGAACCGGCGGATCGACCGCTTCAGCAGCCGGCTGCTCGCCCAGGCGATCAGCACGATGAAGGTGATCTTCACCGGGCGGACGACGAGCAGATCGCTGGCTCGGGCGACGGCCTCGTTCGACGTCAGCTCGTAGATCTGCCGGCAGAACCTGCCCGCCTGGTCGGCGGGGCCACACGGCTGACCGTCAAGAGAGGTCTGGGCGAGGAGCGGGGTCATGAAGGCGAGGCAATGTCGCTCACGATCCGGGCGCGCTTGAACACACGGACGCTCCTACCCGACCGCGCCGGACGCAGCGGTGGCCACACCGACCTGATACCGAACCGTTACCGGGGCGCCGGGACACCGTCCGGCGGGGTAAGGCTCACCTGCACCGGAAGACGCCGACACGAAAGAGGGATTCATGGACGAATGGCTCGGAGCGAGCTGGAGAACGGTCGGCTACGTCGTCGTGGGCACCGTCGCCACCTACCTGTCGACGATCATCGCCATCAGACTCGCTGGGCGACGTACTGTCGCCCAGCTTTCGTCGTTCGACATCGTGGTGACGGTAGCCATCGGCAGCCTGGTCGCCTCGACGGCCGCGAGCAACGACCCCAGCTACGTGCAAGGGATGACGGCGTTGGTGACGTTGCTGTTGCTCCAGGTGGGCATCGCCGCTCTCCGGCAGCGGTCGGCGACGCTTCGCCGGATCCTGGACTTCCAGCCCGAGACCGTCGTGGACCATGGGCGAGTCGACCTCCCGGCAGGTCCACTGACGTCCCAGATCACCTCGGAGGAGCTGCGGAGCAAGCTGCGCCAAAAAGGCGTGTTCGATCTCGACAGCGTCACGCTCGTCGTCGTCGAGCCCACGGGCCATCTCTCGGTGAGTGGACGCCCAAGCGAGGAGCTGGGCTGACATGACACCAGGCGGCGAAAGCGACGACAATGGCTCGCGAGTCGTCCGGAGGTGAGCGATGATCGGGTTCGTGGTCTTTGGCCTCGTCGTAGGTGCTCTGGCGAGACTCCTCGTTCCCGGCCGCCAGCACCTGGGCATCGTGACCACGCTGGTGCTCGGGCTCATCGGCTCGGTGGTGGGAGGCGTGGTCGCCAACGCGCTCGGCACCGGTGACGTCTTCGAGCTCAACTTCCTGGGATCGGTCGTCGCCATCGTCACCGCCATCGCCCTCATCGTCGTCGGAGAGCGCGTGGGCGCCCTCTCCAGGCGCTCGTCCAAGTAGCTCTCAACGGGCGGAGGCAGCCGTCGCCGCGGCGTCGCCGTCCAAGGCGCCCGCCATGAACGTCGCCCACGTCGACGCAGGGATCGTCCCTCCGTAGATCCGCCGATGGCCGTCGACGTTGACCAGTGGGCGCTGCGAGTCGGCGTACCCCATCCACACCGCCGTCGACAGCTCGCGGGTGAAGCCGACGAACCAGGCGTCGCTGTGGTCGTCGGTGGTTCCCGTCTTGCCCGCCACCCCAGGGCGGCCGATGTCCGCCGCCGTGCCGGTCCCGGAGCGGACCACCTCGCGGAGTGCCTGGGTGACGCTGTCGGCCACTGACGCCGACAGGACTCGCTGGCCTCTGCGGCTGGTGTTGTCCTCGAGGACGCGGCCGTCCGCCGTCGTCACCTTGACGACGGGCGTGGCCGGAAGCCGGGTGCCGCGGTTGGCGAAGACGCCGTAGGCGGCAGCCATGTCCAGGGGGGAGACCTCCCTGGCGCCCAGGGCGAGGCTCGCCCCGTACCGCTCCCCGCCTGACGTCCTGCCGTCGGGGTCGATCATTGTCACCCCGAGGCGGTGGGCCAGCTCCGCCGTCTCCTTGACGCCCACGTCGCCGATGAGCTGGGCGAAGACGGTGTTGACCGAGTCGGCGGTGGCCTGGCCGAGGCTCAGGCGCCCGTACCCTCGACCACCAGCGTTCCTGACGGTGCACCCGCTACCGCTCCCGCAGCCGGGAAAGGAGTACCGGGACGGGGCGCGGTAGGTCTTGCTCAACGACATCCCTTCCTCCAGCGCCCGGGCCAGGACGAACGGCTTGAATGCGGAGCCCGGCTGGCGCCCCGTTCCACCGCCGTCCACGCACATCGGCTCTCGGCCGCCTGCGGGTTCGACGCCCTCGCAATTCCCGAGGGCCAGGTTCACCTGGGACCGGTCGAAGTCGCGTCCCGCGACCAGGGCCCTCACGTAGCCCGTCGTAGGCTCGACGGACACGAGCGACATCTCCAGGGGTGGCGCCGTCCCTGCCAAGGCCTCGTCCACCGTCGCCTCGGCCAGGGACTGGAGATGGGGGTCGAGGGTCGTCTCGACGCGGAGCCCTTCGTTGAAGACCCGCGTCGCCCCGTAGCGGTCGATGAGGTAACGCCGGACGTAGTCGACGAAGAACCGGTGCTTTCCGGGTTCCTCGAGGGGCGGGTACACCGCGGTGGCCGGCGAGTCCGGAGGCGCGTTGGTCGCCATCATCAGGGGCTGGTCGAGCGCGTGGCGCAGCTCCGCCTCGCCGAGGCGCCCCTGGTCCCGCATGTGGTGGAGCACCAGCCGGCGCCGCCACTCGGCCGCCCCGAGGTTGGATCGGGGGTTCAGCCGGCTCGGGGCCCGCAGCACCGCGGCCAGGAGGGCGCTTTCGGAGACGGTCAGCTCGGAGACGGGCTTGCGGAAGTAGCTCTGGGCGGCAGCACCGACGCCGTAGGCCCCGCCCCCGAAGTACACCGTGGAGAGGTACCGGTGGAGGATCTCGTCCTTCGAGAGCTGTTCCTCCACGCGAGTGGCCAGCACCACCTCACGGACCTTGGTGGCCAGAGAGCGGTCGCGGTCGCCCATGTATGCCTGCTTCACATACTGCTGGGTGATGGTCGACGCCCCTTGCACGGCCCGCCCTGCCATGGCGTTGGTCCAGAGGGCGCGCAGGACCCCCCGTGTGTCGACCCCCCGGTGAGAGTAGAACCGCTGGTCCTCCACCGCGACCACGGCGTCCTTCAGCGACTGTGGCAGATCCTCCCTCGCGACGGGGATGAACGTCTCGAACCCTCGAAGGGCGGCGAGCGCCGAACCGTCGGCGGCGTAGAGCCGCGTGATGCGAGGTCGGGCGTCAAGCGCCTCCTCGGGCAGGGCAGCGCTCGGAACGGAGAACAGGGTCGCGGCCAGTATGGCGACCACGATGACGGGCACGATGGCGCAGGCCAGCGCCATCGAGACCAGAGTTCGCCCCGCGTCGAGATCGGTCTTGGGAAGGAACCCGGCGGCCACCGATGTCGGCTACCCACAGACGGGGGGCGGTGGCGTCGCTTCCCCCGAGATGTGACAGAACCGTTGCGCCCGGCTGGTGGCCGGGACCGGGGAGTGCGAGGCCGGGTAACGATACCGTCACACCGGGGAACGCCTTCGCGTGGTGCCGGCGTGGGTGGGCAGGCTTGGGAGTGGTGACCTCACCGCGGCGTTGGCATCGCCGGCTTGCGCACAGGTCATCCGCACCAGGACCACATCCCCGAGGAGGGCCTCTATGTCCACGACCCAACAGTCCATCCAGATCGACCTTCCCGTCTCCGCCGTCTACAACCAGTGGACGCAGTTCGAAGACTTCCCCCACTTCATGGAGGGGGTGGAGCGAGTCACCCAGCTCGACGACAAGCGGCTCCACTGGGTGGCCGAGATCGCCGGCAGCCGGGAGGAGTGGGACGCCGAGATCGTCGACCAGGAGCCTGACCGTCGCATCTCGTGGCGATCGACCGGCGGCACGAAGAACGACGGGGTGGTCGCCTTCCAGCCCATCGGTCCCAGCTCCACGCGCGTGACGCTGGACCTCGACATCGAGCCTCAGGGCCTGAAGGAGAAGGTCGGCGAGAAGCTCGGTTTCGTGTCCAAGCAGGTCGAGGGCGACCTCAAGCGCTTCAAGGAGTTCATCGAGTCCCGTGGCGTGGAGACGGGCGCATGGCGGGGGCGGATCTAGGCACCTCGTCACAATCGTGTCACTCACCGCCGCTCCGGCGCTGCGGACGGGCGGGCAGCGGGAAGTACTCCCTCGACCAAACGCTGCCCGCCCCTCTCGTTCCCCGAGAGAGGGACGCCGGGGGTGCGGGAGCACCGAATGCAGTGAAGGGAGAGCCATGATGCCGACCGGACGCCCCACGCGTTCCCGCAGTCGAAGTGCGCTGGCGGTAGCCGTCATCGCCCTCGGGACGTTGCTCGCCGCTTGCGGCGACAACGACGTGGATACCGAGGCCACGCAGGACACCGTGGAGAACGCGACCAGTGACGCCCGCGAGGAGGCGGAGAAGGCCTTCGCCACGCTGCGCACCGAGGCCGAGCGCCTGGTGGACCAGTTCCAGACGCGCAACGCCCCGGAGGCCAAGCAGCGGCTCCTCGACGAGTGCCGTGACGCCCTCGAGCGGCTGCGCCGTGCCGACTCGAACCAGGTTGGCCGCGTCGAGTCGTTGTGCAACCGCATCCGGGACACGGACCCGTCCAACGCCTCGCTGTGGCGTGAGGTGAGGGACGAGATCGCCAAGCTGCGAGAGGGCTAGGGCACATGCCCGACTCCTCTAGCGCTTCCGTCGACGGGAGCGCTTCTTGTCCAGGAGGTAGACGGCCAGCGCCGCCGCCGTCCAGCTCAAGGACGCCGCCTTTGAGCGCCGGCGCGGTGACGGGGTGGGCGCCGGACGTGGGGTGGTCGGGGCCACCCGCCGCAGGGCCCGCCCCGGCCATCCGCTCGTCTGCCCGATCACGCTGATGAGGCTGGGGACCAGAAGAGAGCGGACCACGAAGACGTCGACCATGATGCCGACGGCCATGGCAAGGGCGAACTCCCGGAAAGGGCGCAACGGCACGAACGCCAACATGGCGAAGCTGAGGCCCAGGGTGATCCCTGCCGCGCTGATCGCTCTGGTCGACCGGGGGACGGCGACCCTGATCGCCCCCAGCAGGGGCCGATGACGGGCTTCCGCCCAGATGTAACCCACGCCGAAGATGCTGTAGTCCGCACCCAAGGCGACCAGGAGCACGGCGGCCGCGAACGGCACGTAGAACGTGAGACCGCTCGATCCCGCCATCGACTGGAACACGAAGGTGGTCACACCGAGCGCAGCGGCCACGGCCAGGACGTTGACCGCCATCAGGTAGAGCGGCGCCACGACCGCCCGGAGGAACAGCACCAGCAGGACGAACCCCAACGCCGTGGCCACCAGAACCACCCGCCCGAGGTCGGCCTTGGTCTGGATGACGGTCGACTCGGCCAGCGCCGTGTCCCCGGCGAAGCCGGTTCGGACGTCCGGGATGCCGGCCTCGGCCAACAATGCCGGCAGGACGTGGCCCAGCCGGTCCAGGTTGCCGATGGTCGTGGCGCTCAAGGGGGACGCGTCGAAGACGATGACGTAGCGGGCGGCGTCCCCCGAGGTGGAGACCACGGCGCCGACGCTGATGCGGGCCGGCTGGTTGGCCGGGCCGGCGACGAAGGCAACCCCGGGCTGGCGCTCGAGAAGGGCTTGGAGGTGGTCGAGGGCGGGGCGCCGGTCGCCCACGTCGGCGCCCTCGACCAGCAGCACCGTGGGCGACAGGATGCCCGGGGCAAAGCCTTCGCCCGCGGCCTCGGCGGCCCGCCGGGCCTCCAGGTCGGCAGGGAGCGAGTCGATGACGGCGAACCCGAGGTCGAGGTCCCGCACCGGCGCCGCGGCCACCAGGAGGACGCCGGCACCGACCAGAGCCACCAGCACGCCGTTCCGCTTCCGGGTGATCGCCTCGACGAACCGGCTGCGGGGCGGCGGGCCCGCCGCCCGCTGCCGGTCGGCGCTCGGCACGTTGGGCCAGAAGGCCCATCGCCCGAGGATCGCCAGGCTGGCGGGCACGAGCGTCACCGCGACGACAAGGCTGATGAGGATCGTGATGGCCATGCCGGGCCCGAAGGTCCGGAAAAGGCCGACGCGGGCCACCAGCAGGGCCAGGCTGCCGGCGGCCACGGTGAGGCCGGCGACGAGCACGATGGGAGCGAACTCCTGCGTGCTGGACCTGGCCGCCTCCAGCCGGTTCTCTCCGGAAATGAGCCGTTCCCTCATCCCGGAGAGGAAGAAGATCGAGTAGTCGGTGACGATCCCGAGCAGGAGGGCGACCATGACGGGTTCGATCTCGCTCGGGATGTCGATGCCGAGCTCTTGGCCGATCCAGCCCGCCAGGCGCACGATCACCGCCAAGGCCACGCCCGCCGTCGCCATGGTGAGCAGCGGCGCGCCGACGGCCCGGAAGTTCAGGGCCACAACGAGGAGGATGAGTATGACCGTCGCCAGCTCGACCTTCTCCAGGGTCCTGCGCAGGATCACCAGCTGGGCGACCCTGCCCGGGATCACGCCCGTGACGCCGACGAGATGGTCCTCCGAGTCGCCGGCGTACCGGCCGGCGTACTCGGCGGCCAGGCCGGTCTGGCGCCCGAAGCCGACATCGGGCCGGTAGAACAGGTAGGTGATCGCCGTCGTCGGCTCCTGCCCGAGCCGGGACGGCAGGAAGTTGTCCATGACGGGCAGGGCGAACTCGATCCGCTGCAGCTCCGGCGGTCGGTCGAGATTGAACTCGAGGGCGTTGGCGAGAACCCGGAACTGAGTGTCCACTGGAAGGCCGTCCGGGTTGTGCTGAACGATCGCGGTACGGGTGAGCACGGGGAACCCGAACTTCTCGAACGACCGGATCTCGGTTTGGATTGCCGGGTTGTCGGCCTCGGCGAAGCCGCGGAAGCCGCCCGTCCCGCCGCTGCTCTCGAGCGTGGGGAGCAGGATCGACAGGGCCATCACGAACAGCGCCCAGCCGGCCACGATCACCCACCGGAGGCGGACAACAGCCTCCGCGTACCAGCGGGCCGGCTTCACCGGTCAGCCGGTTCGGTGCTCGGCGCGCCGCTGGCGCGTCGCCAGGCCCAGTCGCGTCAGCTCGGCATTGGCGAGACGGCGGAACGACCCTCGACGCAGGTCGCCCCAGGGGTCCGCACTCACCTCCCGGAGCGTGTCGTACGGCAGGTTCTGCACGGCGCGGTGGGCGAGGAACTCCTCGAGGCTCGGGTCCTGCCCGCCGTCGGCGAGCGCCTGCTTCACCGTCCTCCGTTCCCGGTTGCCGGCCCGGCGGAGCGGAAGGTACACAGCGACAACCGGGACGACCGGGATGAGGACGAGGGCCAGCCCGAGCAGCAGACTGACGGTCCTGACCGTCTCCCGGCTGGCGGTGCCGGCCCGGTCGATCTCACGGGCCGTCTCCCGGACCTGGTTGCCGAGTGCCTCGGGCCGCTCCCCGACCAAGGGCAGCCGGCCGATGTCCTGGAGCGCGAGGCCGGCGACGTCCAACGCGTCCGCCGACTCGACGAGGCTGTCGCTGACCTCGGTCAGCTGCCTCACCTGGAATGTGGTGACGGCCCCGACGACGAGCCACAGCACCACCCACAGTGCCACCACCACGAGCAGCGAGCCGCGCCGGCCCTGCCGCAGGGCGAACGTGCTCATGGTGCTAACGATGTTCCGCCACGGAAGATGGAGAGTGCGAGATGACCGATCGCAACGACGAGGCCCTGCCCCCCCTCGGAGAGCGCACGCCGGCGCCCTCCCGCCGCTCGGACCCCGTCACGCCGTGGTACAGGCGGGTGGCCGTGGTCGGACTGGCCGGGCTCTTGACGGGGGTGCTGGTCGGCTTCGGCCTGGCCGCCGCGATCGACGATGACCCGGAGCGGGCGGCTGTCGACCCCGAGCCGGTCGAGACCACCGTCGCCGAGCGAAGGACGACGACGACCGTTCCCACCCTCCCGCGGGAGTGTGCCGATGCCATCCGCACCGCGGAGCAGTCGCTCGCCCTCCTCGACCAGACGTTCCAAACCGCACGCCGCTTCAACGTGGGGGAGCTGGATCGCATGATGTCCGAACTACAGGAGGTGCGCCGGAGCCTCACGGACCGGGTGCGGGCGTGCGTCGAGAGAGCCTGACGGCTCCCTCGACCCGAGTCGCTCGTGTGGGCCTTCCGGCGTCAGACCCGAGCCCGACCGCGGTACCCGGTCAAGGCGCCGACGACGAGCAGGGCGAGGGCGATGATCAGCACCCACTTCAGCCCCTCGACAAAGAGGCCTACTCCTCCGAAGATCAAGGCCAGCACCAGAAGCAAGACAACGAGTCCCATGACTCTCCTTTCGATTGCTACGCCGTTCGTACCCACCGGGATCGGCCCGCAACGGCTCGGTGCGTAACAGCTTCGCTACATCCTCGACGTCGAAGGGCGGAGGGGCGTCAGCGCCGGGCCTGGCCAGGGTAGGCAATCCCCATGCCAGTACCCTCGATCCTCTCGCGCATCGCCGGCGGTCTCGGCGTGGCGGTCGCCCTCGCCGCATGCGGCGGCTCGGGTGATCGCGTCACCGCTCCACCGCCGGCGCAGCCCGGGACCACCACGACCACGGGCCCGGCGACCCAGCCCGAATCGCAGAGTTGTGACGCGGCGGAGCGGGGCTACCGGCTGGAGTTCCCGAAGGCTTGGTTCACGAACGACGGCGGCATCGCCGAGCCGTGCCGGTTCTTCCATCCCGAGCCCTTCACCCTCCCCCCGCAGACGGAGGCGACCGGTATTGCCATCAGCGTGAGGCTCAACCCGGTGAGCTTCTCCCGAGTGTCTCCCACGCCCGAGGGCTCACCCGGCGTCGAGGTCCTCGGGCACCGAACCACGACGATCGCCGGACGGCCGGCGGTGCGGGCCGAGACGCGCACCGCGGGGCAAGGCTTGCTCCCACCCGGGACGCGGGCCACAGGCTGGTTCGTGGACGCGGGGGACGGGACACTGGTCGCCACGACATCCGAGGCGACCGCCGCCGGTCGCTACGAGGACAACGTGAAGGTGCTCGACGCCATGATGCACTCGCTTCGCCTCTCGGACCGGAAGTCGACGTGCTCGACGGGACGGGCGACGCCGGCTGCGACGCGCCAGGCCGAGCTCCCCCAGGCGGTCTCGGCCACCCGGATGGCGATCATCGAGGCGGCCAGGGCGTGCGACTACGACAGGCTGGCCGAGCTGGCGCTCGCCGGCGACAGCCAGTTCACCTACAGCTTCGGCGGCGGCGGCCGCCCCGCCGCCTTCTGGAGGGAGCAGGAGGCGGCGGGTCGTGCGCCGCTGCGAATGCTGGTGGAGCTCCTCGACGGCCCGGCCGCCACTCGGGGAGCGGGGGCGACGACGCAGTACCTGTGGCCGGCGGCGTATGCCTTCGAGCGCTGGGAGCAGGTACCGGCGTCCGCCCGTGATGACCTCAGGCGGATGTACGGCGAGGAGGACCTCCGGCGCTTCGAGCAGTTCGGGAGCTACGTCGGCCACCGCGTCGGGATCACCCAGAGCGGTGACTGGATCTTCTTCGTAGGCGGAGACTGACCGGTCACCCGGGCGACACCGGTCCAGCCCACACGACGAGGTTGGACCGGTAGGAGCGGACCGCCCGGTCGAAGGTCCCGTCGCAGGTGATGAGGCGGAGCTCGGGTCCCGCGGTGGCGCCGTACACCTGCTCGGTGGGGAAACCCGCCTTGGGGAAGCTCTCCGACCTGTCGACCGCGAACGTCACGCTCGCCCCGCCGCGGTAGTCGACGTGGACCACGTCGCCCGGCTTCAACTCTCTCAGCCGGTAGAAGACGGAGGGCCCGGTGGTGGAGTCGACGTGGGCGGCGATCACGGAGGGGCCGGGATCTCCAGGGCGGCTGGCGCCGGTGTACCAGCCGGCCTCCTCGTAGCTCGGCACCTCGAGCGTCCGGTCCGGGTTCAGGCCGAGCCGCACGAGCGACGCCACAACCCCGATGGCCGGGATCCGGACTTGCAGCGGGTCGCCTGCCGGAGCGGAGGGCGGAGGCGGTGCCTGAGGAACGGGCGGTGCCGCGACAGCGACGGGCGCTGACGGCGACCCGCTCCGGGCGATGACAACCCCGGACCCCGTGAGGCCGAGCAGGACCGCGGAGAGGAGGGTCGCCAGCGCGACCCTCCTCTCCATCCGCCGGTAGAGCTCGCCGGTCACACCGCGGTCAGGCTGTTCGCCGCCGGACCGCCATGCCTCCGGCGGCCAACATCGACGCCACCGCCAGGGCGACGACGACCGGGACCACGGTGCTCGGTCCATCGCCGGCCATGCCGCCGCCACCGGTCGCTACGGCACCCACCGGCGCCTCGGCCACCCCCTGCGCGGCCGCGCTCGGCGCTGGTGTGGTGACCGCCGGGCCTGCAGCGCTCACTTCGGTGCTGGTGTCGGGGGTACGAATGAGGACGGCGACGACGGCCAGAAAGAAGAGAATGGTGAGGACCGTAATGACCTTGAAGGCGGGCCCGGCCGGCTCCCTGATCTCACCCATGAAGCCCACCTCCCGCAAGGACCGGGCGCATCCGCAAGACGACACCCTCCGAAGGGCTGAAGCCGTGATGGGTCATTTCGAATGCTCCTTCCTTCCAGAACGCCGTTCGTTCGTCATGCCTCCGTCCTACCCTTGCTGCTGCAGGTCGCGGGCGTTCCACGGTCACAATCGGGTAACCGTTCCGACCGCGCCATGCAACGTTGGCACGATGGTGCGATGCCCGCCGTTCCCACTGACACGCCAGCGACCATCGACGTGGACCCCGACGAGGAGCCGACGGCGCGCGAGCGCCTGGCCGCGCTCGTGGAGCAGCGGCTCGATGTCCCGATGAGCGTTCTCGCCGTCGTTTGGGCGGTCCTGGTCGCGTACGAGCTGGTGGCGCCGAACACCCAGCGCGACGAGCTCGCTGCCGTCGGCAACGTGATCTGGGCCCTCTTCCTTGTGGAATTCGTCGCCAAACTCTGGGTCTCGGGCAAGCCCCTCCGGTTCCTGCGGAGACGATGGCCGTCGGTCCTCTTCCTCTTGCTCCCGGCCCTCCGGATACTTCGGGTCATCCGCGCGCTGCGGCTGGTCCGCGTTCTGCCCGCCGCCCGAGTCGTCGGTTCCTCATACCGCGCCATCGGCACGGCCCGCTCCCTTCTCGGCGGGCGGCTGACCTTCCTGGGCGTCGCCACCATGGTCGTGATCTTCTCGGGTGGCCAGCTCCTGTACCTCGTCGAGGGAACCGCCGGGGGCGGAGGGGAAGGGTCACTGGGAGACGCCCTCTGGTGGTCGGCGAACCTGGCATTGAGCGGAAATCCGGTTTTCGAACCGTCCTCGATCCTTGCCAGGTCCATGTCGATCCTGCTCACTGCCTATGCCAGTGTCGTCTTCGCGTCGCTGGCCGGCGCCGTCGGCGCCTATTTCGTGGAGTCGCGAGCAGAGCGGGCCGAGCAGGAGCAGCATCCGAGCCCGCAGGCCCCCGAACCCACCGAGGCATGATTCGGTCGCCACGCGTGGAGTGCCTCTACGCCCGTGTCTGTCGGGCAGTATGACCAGGTGGTGAAGCGCCCGCCGGAATGGTGGCCAGCGGAAGGCCAGGAGCCCGATCCCAGGTGGTCGCTGGCCAACGAGCGCACCGTGCTCGCCTACAGCCGGACCGCGCTGGCGTTCGTCGTCGCCGGCTTGGCCGTTGCCGGCAGTCGGCGCATCGCGCACACACCCTGGTGGCTGGCCATCCTCGGCATCCCGTTGCTCCTCATCGGAGTTGGCATCGGGTTCGCTGGTAGCCGTCGCTTCCTGTCGGTCCAACGGGCGATGCGAACCGGAGAGCCGCTCGGCCCGCCCGTGCTGGCCGCTCTCCTGCCTGTACTGATCGCGGTGATCGCCGCCGTCGGATGCGTGCTGGCGACCGTTGTGGTGTTCGCCCCCGCCTGACCCGATTCGTCGGCCCGCCGGCTTCGATCACGCTGCGGGCCTCCCCCGTCCGCCCCTCCGGCGACGGGGGCGGGCCGTACGATGCTTCGGTGATCGTGGGGCGCGATGTGGTGCTGCGAGCTGGCTTTGCCGCGCTACGCGCCGCGATGGAGGGCCATGGCCGGCTTCTGTTGATCACGGGTGAGGCGGGGATCGGAAAGACCACCGTGGCACGGGAGATCGCTGAACAGGCCGTCGGGATGGGTGCGCTCGTGCGATGGGGCGGCTGCTGGGACGGGGGCGACGAGATTCCCTTCGGCGTGTGGACCGACTGCCTCCGCCGGCCTGGCAACGACGCATGCGCGGCGGTGGCGGCCCGGATGGAGCAGGGTGGCTTCGAGACCGACGTGGACGGCGCGCCGCGGGGACGGTCGCGCTTCTACGCCGCCGTCGTCGACGCGCTGGCGTCCACGTCGGTGGCGCGCTCGCAGGTCGTGGTCCTCGAGGATCTCCACTGGGCGGACCCGCCGTCGCTGCAGCTCTTGGCGTCCATGACGGCACAGCTACCGGCCATGTCGGTGCTGGTGGTCGCCACCTATCGCGACGACGAGCTCCCTTGGGCCGCTCCGCTGGCGGCCATCGGCAGCAACGCCGAGCGGTTCGTCCTCGAAGGGCTGGCCGAGGCCGATGTGGCGTCACTCCTGGCGGAGACGCTCGGACGACACCCAACCAGCGACCAGACGCTGTCGGTGCATCGCGACACCGGAGGAAATCCGCTGTTCGTCACCGAGGTCGGCAGGCTGGACGCCGCCGGCTCGTCGGCCACGGTCCCCGGTGGCGTCCGCGACGTGCTCGCCCGCCGGCTGGCCCGGCTGTCGCCCGCCTGCCACCGCGTCCTCGGGGCTGCGGCGGTCCTGGGTGCCACCTTCGACGCCGACACGTTGGCGGCCGTGGTGGGTGACACGGGCGCGGAGGTCCGTCCTGCTCTCGAGGAGGCAGCCGCGGCCCGTCTCGTGGTGCCCGGCGACGAACCTGGTCACTGGTCGTTCGTCCATGCGCTGTTCCGCGCCGCTCGCTACGACGCTCTGGGATCGGCGGAGCGGTCCGAGCTGCACCGCCGCGCCGTCGATACGCTCGCCGAGTCGGCGTCCGTGCCTGCCGCCGTGCTCGCCCACCACGCAGTTCGGGCCCGCTCTGACGCCGACGATCCCCGTCGAGCCGAGCTGGTCGTTGCCGCGGCGCGCGACGCGGTAGCCCGGCTGGCGGTGGGCGAGGCGGTGCGCCTGACCGTGCGGGCTCTTCACCTGGCGCCGACCGGGCCGCCCGGGGACGAGGTCCGCGCCGAGGCGTGGTTGGCCGCCGGCGACGCCGAGCTTCGCCGGGGTGACCCCGAGGCTGCCGCCGCCGCGTTCGAGTCGGCGGCGTCGGTGGGCCGGTCCCTCGCCCGACCCGACCTCGTTGCTCGCGCCGCGTTGGGCTTCGGCGCCGGTCTCGGTGGATTCGAGGTCCGCGTCTTCGACCACCGCCAGGTCGACCTCCTCGAAGAAGCCGCGGCCCAGCTTCCAGCCGCCTCCCCCTTGAGGCCACTGGTGCTGGCCAGGCTGTCGGTCGCCCTGTCCTTCGTGGAATCAGGCGAGCGACGGTTGGCGCTGGCCGACGAGGCGGTCGAGGACGCCCGGCGGAACGGCGACCGCCAGGCGTTGGCGGCGGCGATCGCAGCCCGCTGCGACGCCATCGCCGGCCCCGACCACGTGACCGAACGCCTCGGCGCGGCCTCGGAGATCGTCGCCCTCGCACAGCGTGGCGGCGACCTTCCACTCGAGCTGCTCGGGCGTCGCCTGCGGGTCGTCGCCCTGCTGGAGCTGCGAAGCATCGAGGCGCTGCAGGCCGAGATGATGGCCTTCGCCCGGGGCGCCGAGCGACTCGAGGACCCCCTCTACGGCTGGTACGTGCCGCTGTGGCAGGCGATGCGCGCCTACGCCGACGGTCGGATCGACGACGCGCTGGGACTGGCCGACCAAGCCGGCGAGTTGGGACGCTCCGCCGGCAGCCTGAACGCGGAGCTCCTGCGCCTGACGATCGCCGTGTTCGCCGCCATCGACCGCCGCGACACCGTCGCCGCCGACCGGGCATGGGCCCAGATGGCGACGCTCCATCCGGAGTTCGCCACGCTGGTTGCCGCGCCGGCGACGGCGATCGTCGACGCCGTGTGCGGTCGGGGCGATCGGGCCCGTGCGTACCTCGAGCGGTCGGGCCGCGAGACCCTCGCCAGCCTGGCGAAGGACCAGGAGTGGCTGACGTCGGTGTGCCAGCTCGTGATGGCGGCGGTGGCCGCCGGCCACGACGGAGTCGTGCGCGACGCCTTCCAGCGATTGCTGCCCTACGCCGGCCTGGGGGTGTTCGAGGGTGTCGCAGCCGTCGATCACGGCGTCGTCGACCGGTTCCTGGCCCTGGCCGCGGGCCACCTGGGCGAGATCGACGCCGCCCGCGCCCACGTCGACGCCGCTCTCGCCGCCACCGCGAACGCGGGGCAACTTGTCTTGGCCCACACCCGTGCTGACTGTGCCCGGGCCCTCGCCCGCGGCGACCCCGCCGACCGGCAGGCAGCCGCCGAGCTCGCCGCCGGCGCCGTCGCCGACTACGAGCGCTTCGGCCTCGACGCCCTGGCCGGCGAGCTGCGCGACCTGGCGGCCCCGCGCCGGCCCGACATGGCGACGCCGGCGGAGACCAGCCGATCAGCCACCCTTGCGCGCGAGGGCGATACGTGGGTGTTCACCTTCGACGGGACGGCGGCGCGGCTGCGCCACGCCAAAGGGGTGGCCGACCTGGCGGTCCTCTTGGCCCGTCCGGGCCGCGACGTCCATGTGCGCGAACTGGAAGGAGTCACCCCGCTCGCCGGCGTCACCGGCGCCGACACCGCGCTCGACGGCACCGCCATCGCCGCCTACCGCCGGCGCCTGCGCGAGCTGGAAGCGGAGCTGGACGAAGCCGATCAGCACGCGGATGCCGGACGGGCCGAGAAGCTCGCCGCCGAGCGGGACGCCCTGGTCGACGAACTGACCAAGGCCTTCGGCCTGGGCGGCCGGCGCCGCCGCGTCGGCCCCGACCCCGACGAACGGCTCCGCAAGGCGGTGCAGGGCCGGGTGAAGGCGACCATCGAACGCCTCCATGAGCTCCACCCCCCACTGGCCCGGCATCTTCGCGCCGCGGTGCGGACCGGCTACTGGTGCTCGTACCGGCCCGAGACCGCTGTCGTCTGGAAGGTCGTGGCCAACCGCTCGGGCTGATCTGGCGTCGCCACGCGCGATCTGGCGCCCTCAGGTCGACACGACGAACCGGAAAGGACCGCCATGACCACCGTCTCGGAGTCCCCGACCCTCGATGAGCAGCTCGGAGCCTTCGCCGACTCGCTCTTCGGAGCCGCCCTCGCCACCGCCGAGCTCGCCGTCGCCCACCTCGGCCGGGCCCTCGGCCTGTACGCCACCCTGCGGGGCCACGGCGGGCTCACGCCGGCCGAGGTGGCGATCCGGGCGGGGGTGGACGAGCGCTACGCCAGGGAGTGGCTGGAGCACCAGGCTGTCGCCGGTGTGGTGACCGTCGACGACCCGGCCCGCGCCCCCGCCGAACGTCGCTACACCCTCCCCGAGGCCCACGCCATCGGCCTCCTCGACGAGGAGCACCCCGCCTACGTCGGCGCCCTGGCCGACATCCCGCCCGTCCTCGCCCGCACCCTCTCCCAGATCACCGGCGCGTTCCGGTCCGGTGCCGGCGTCCCCTTCGCCGCCTACGGCCTCCATGACATGCAGGCCGGCTTCACCCGGCCCGCGTTCGCCACTTCGCTCGTCGCCGAGTGGCTCCCCGCGCTGCCCGAGGTGCACGCCCGGCTGCAGGGCGGTGAAGCCCTGCGGATCGCCGACTTCGGCTGCGGCGAGGGCTGGGCCGCCATCTACATCGCCGAGGCCTACCCGAACGTGACCGTCGACGGGTACGACCTCGACGACGCCTCCATCGCCGCCGCCCGCAAGCACGCCGCCGACCGCGGCGTGGCCGACCGCATCCGCTTCGAGGTCCGCGACATCACCGACCCCAGCCTCGCCGGCCCCTACGACCTGGCCGTCGCCTGCGAGGTCGTCCACGATCTGCCCGACCCGGTCGCCGCCCTCGCCACCATGCGCAGGGTCACCGGCGGTGGCGGTGCGGTGCTGGTCATCGACGAGAAGGCGGCCGAGTCGTTCACTCCCGACGGTGACCCCATCGAGCGGCTGCTGTACGCCTTCAGCATCCTCCACTGCCTCCCCGCCGGGCGCGACGCGGCATCGTCGGTCGGCACCGGGACCGTCATGCGCCCCGACGTCTTCGCCGCCTACGCCACCGGCGCGGGGTTCCGTGCCGTGGAGCAGCTGCCCGTCGAGCACCCCATGTTCCGCTTCTACCGCCCGGTGGGCTGACATCGTGGCGTGCGACGCTCGACCTGCGGCCGGGTCGGCCCCGGCCCAGCCCCAGGCACCGGCACGATCTACCGGGTGTGCCGCTCGTCGGACGCTCGGGAGCCTTGCCGACCCGAGTAGAGAAGCCACAGGGCGATGGCTGTGACCACGATGCCGAGGCCCACGGCTGCCGGCGCCCAGTCGGGCGCCTCCTCGGCGAAGAACGCCGGGACGCCGAGAAGGATCGAGAGCACTCGGGAGACGACCACCGCCAAGAAGCCCCTCCCGTCCCCACGCCAAGCAAGCCACACGCCGGACAACGTGGCCAGGCCCAGGACAGAACCGATGGCGAGCACGGCCGCGGGAGGACCGTCGTCGGCCCCGGCTCCGGCGATGCTCACGACGTCGAGGGCGCCCAGAAGGGCGCTGAGAACGAGGCCGATCCTGTAGTTGCGGGTCTGCCGCATGGTTCCGTTCTCCTCCGTTCGTTTCGAGGCCTGCACGAGACCGGTCGGTCTCGACCTCTTCTCTGACGAGCCCGGCTCTGTTCTCAGAGAGTGCCGCACTGGCCGGTCTTCGATCCGGCGGTGTTGGGCTGGCCGGCATTCGTCGGTGCGGGTTTGTTGCCCGAGCAGGCGAAGGTGCCGAAGATGTTGTTGGCCTTGATCACCGTGTTGCCCGGACCGTTGTCGTTGACGGTCAAGTTGTGCGACACGATGTTCCCCCCGAAGGTGACGGCCAGATTGCCGCCTAGGTTCACCTGGCCGGCAAAGCGGTTGCGGGAGCAGCCGGCGGCCGGATCACCGATGAGGATCGGGACGCCGGCATTGGTGACGCTCAGGGCCACTCCCGGCGAGGGTGCGGAGACCTCGGTGCCACACAGGCTGAAGAAGGCGGGCATATCGGCGGTGATCCCTCGGCTGATCTTGGAATCGACGACGGTGAGCGCTCCGCCGGGGTTCACGGTGACGGGACCGACCACCCGGGCGTTGGTGATGAGGACACTCTCGCCGGCGTTGACGGCAAGGGGGCCGAGGAAGTCGCCGGTGATCGTGCGGGTGAACGCCGGCGCGGTGAACGGCGCCATCGTCACCGACTCGTTCGGGGCGTTGCACGGGGAGGTGGCGGCGTCGTTGTTCGCATCACCGCTGTAGACGGCGGTCCACCGGTATGTGCCGGGGCTCGTCGGGGTGAACCAGTCGGAGGCCGCCGTCGCGCCGGCGGTCAGGGGGTTGGTGGAGGTGAACACCTGGGCGGTGCAGGTCGAGTCACTGTAGAGGCGGAAGGTCACCGTACCGGTGGGGTTGACGCCGCCGGCCAGGGTGGCCACGTCGCGGACCGGGGCCCCGACCAGGTTGCCGGGGGACGCCTGGGTGGAGATGTGCGGGCTGGCCTTGGTGATGGTCACCGACTCGTTCGGCGACCCGCACGGAGACGTGGCGGCGTCGTTGCCGCCATCACCGCTGTAGACGGCGGTCCAGTAGTAGGTACCCGGCGCACTCGGTGCGAACGAGCCCGAGGTGGCCGTCGTGCCTCCGATCACGGGGTTCGTGGAGGTGAACACCTGCATCGTGCACGCCGCGTCGCTGTACAGCCTGAAGGTCACAGTCCCCGTGGGACTGGAGCCGCCGGTCAGGGTGGCGACGTCGTTGACGGCCGTGCCCAGCACGCCGCCGGCGGACGCCACCGTCGCGATCGCCGGCCTGGCCTTGACCACGGCAACCTCAACGTCCACGGGAAAGTCACCCACGGCCAGGGTGGCCACCACGGTGTTGGTGGCGGTGTCGATGACCGACACGGTGTCATCGGCGGCGTTCGTCACGTAGACCCGGCTGCCGTCGGGGCTGACGGCCACACCCTCGACGATATGACCGACAGCCACAGTGGCCACCACGGTGTTGGTTGCGGTGTTGATGACCGACACGGTGCCCGCGACCTGGTTGGCCACGTAGACCCGGCTGCCGTCGGGGCTGACGGCCACGCCGTCGGGAAGATCACCCACGGCCACGGTGGCCACCACGGTGTTGGTGGCGGTGTCGATGACCGACACGGTGTCGTCGGCGAAGTTCGTCACGTACGCCCGGCTGCCGTCGGGGCTGACGGCCACGTCACGCGGCGCATCACCCACGGGCACGGTGGCCACCACGGTGTTGGTGGCGGTGTCGATGACCGACACGGTGTCGCCGCCGTAGTTCGTCACATAGACCCGGCTGCCGTCGGGGCCGACGGCTACGCCGGTGGGATGGTCACCGACAGCCACGGTGGCCACCACGGTGTTGGTGGCGGTGTCGATGACCGACACGGTGTTCCCGTCAGCGTTCGTCACATAGACCCGGCTGCCGTCGGGGCGGACGGCCACGCCGACGGGCGCATCGCCCACGGCCACGGTGGCCACCACGGTGTTGGTGGCGGTATCGATTACCGAAATGGTGTCGTCGGTGGCGTTGGCCACATAGACCCGGCTGCCGTCGGGGCGGGCGGCCACGCCGCTGGGCCCAGCACCCACGGCCACGGTGGCCACCACGCTGTTGGTGGCGGTGTCGATGACCGAGACGGTGTCCGAAAGTTGGTTGGCGACGTAGGCCCGCGTGACCGCCGCTGCGGCCGGCGAGACACCGACCGCCATCACCAGAGCCGACGTCAGCAGCGCGAGGGCCGCCGCCACCGCTCCTGGCCGGCGGAGGCGGAGGGTGGTGCCTTGGCTGCGCCTGGCTGAGAGGGCCGGGACCCCGCTGGTGGGCACGGCCGCCACTCCTGGTCTCCGGTCAGTCTCGGGTTTCACCCCACGAGCATGGAAGACCCCCCCAAGAGCGTCATGGGGGGTGAGCCCCCAACATTGGGCCGGGCGGGACGTTGTGCTGCGGTACCGTCGGCCAGTGGCTCTCGCCGGTCCGCTGGTCGAGCGAACGGCGGAGCTCGAGGTCCTGGACGAGGCTGTCCGCGCCGCCTGCGACGGCCGGGGCGGCGTGGTGGTGATCGAGGGCGCCGCAGGGATCGGCAAGACGGCGCTTCTGGAGACGGCCCGCCGGGTGGCGTCCAGGGAATCCATGCAGGTGCTGGCTGCTCAGGGCGCAGCACTCGAGCGAGACTTCGGCTTCGGCGTGGTCCGCCAGCTCTTCGAGCCCGTCCTCGCGCCCTGCACGGGTCCGGCCCGGCGACGCCTGCTGGCCGGGTCCGCCGGTCTGGCCTCACCGGTGTTCTCCCCCCAGGAGGCGCTCACCGCCGCTGCGGTACCGAGCCGGCATTCCACCGTCGTCCACGGCCTCTACTGGCTCACAGCCAACCTGGCCGAGGACGGTCCCCTGCTCATCGTGGTGGACGATGTGCAGTGGTGTGACTCTCCTTCCGCCCGGTTCCTGGCCTATCTGGCACGGCGGCTGGAGGGGCTGGCGGTCCTTGTGCTCATGGCTTTGCGCACCGGCGACCCCCCGGTGGACCCGGCCGCCATCGCCGAGATCGGAGCGGGTCCGGCCGTGAAAGTCATCCGGCCGGCTCCGTTGGGCATCGAGGGCGTGACCCAAGTCGTGCGCCACGGGATGGGAGAGGATGCCGAGGCCGAGTTCGTGGGCGCATGCCGGGAGGCGACGGGAGGCAATCCCTTCCTGGTGACCGAGCTCGTGCGGGTCCTTCGTGCCGACGGTGTTCGGCCCACCGAGGACGCCGCCACCGAGATCGCCCGCACGGGCCCGTCCACCGTGGCCCGGGCCACCATGTTGCGACTGTCACGCCTGGCGCCGGCGGCCGCCGCCGTGGCGCGGGCCGTCGCGGTCCTGGGCCGCCACGCTCGGCCTGACCGCATCGCCTCGCTGGCCGGACTCGACTCCGAGAGCACTGGCGGCGCGCTCGATGCACTGGTCGCCATGGAGCTTCTGACTACCGGCCCGCCGGTGGCCTTCGTCCACCCGCTGGTTCACCAGGCCATCTACGACGACCTCCTGGGGTCGGCGCGCGCCGATGCGCACGGGCGGGCAGCTCGCATGATGGCCGCCGAGGCCGCGCCCGCCGATGAGGTCGCCGCCCATCTGCTGTTGAGCTCGGCGATGGGCGATCCGGAGGTGGTGGAGGTGTTGCGCACCGCCGCCGGTCGAGCACTGGCCCGGGGGGCGACCCAGAGCGCGGTGGCCTACCTCCGCCGAGCCCTGTCCGAAGGGGTGACCGGGAAGGACCGGGCGACGGTCCTGCGCGAGCTGGGGGCCGCGGAAGCCTTCGCCCGCGACCCGAGGGCGGCCGTGGACCTGGAGGAGGCGATGGCCCTCACCGCCGACCCGCTCGAGCGCACCCGGATCGCGCTCGAACTCTCGGAGGTGTATCTGCTGTCGGGCCAGTGGGACCTCCGGCGTGCTCGTCTCACCGCCGCGCTGGCCGAGTTGGGCGACCTGGACCCCGATCTTCTCGCCCGGGTCGAGGCGGCCCGCGCCGCGACGGACTTCTTCGATCCGGACCTCGCTGAGGAGTTCGAGGCTCGGCTCCCGTCCCTGCGCCAGATCGTCGACGAGGGCCATCCTGCCTGCCGTCTGCTGGCACTCGCCCTCGGCTGCGTCGGTGCGTGCCGGAACATGGACCGGGCCCAGGTTCTGGCCCTGGTCGAACGGGGCCTCGACGGTGGCCGCTTCCTGCATGACGAGGGGCCGGAGTCCCTGCTCTTACCCCAGGCTGTGTCGGCTTTCCTCGCCTTCGGTGAGCTCGATGCCGCCGAGGAGGCCACCAAGGGCGTCTTCGACGAGGCCCGCCTGCGGGGCTCGGTCATGGGCTACGTCGCCGGGTCCTACTACCGGGTGGCGATCGATGCCCAGCGGGGGGCGCTCAAGGACGCCGATGTCCACCTCCACGCCCTGGTCGAACAGTCCATCGAGCACGGTCTCACCTTCGCGCTGCCCTCGGGGTTCTATTTCGGGCTGGACGCGCTGCTCGAGCGGCCCCAGCTCGATGACGTCGCCGCTCTGGTCGAGTCGATCGAGCTCGACCCGTCCTTCGCGGCGACGGTCTCCGGTGCCTACGTCCTGGTCGCCCGGGGCCGCCTGCGCGCGGCCAGGGGTGCTCAGGACGATGCGCTGACCGACCTGCGCCGCGCCGGCGAGATTTTCGCTGCGGCCAAGATCGAGAACCCGATCATCGCCCTCTGGCGCTCGCCCCTGGCTCTGGCCCTCCCGGATGGCTCGAGCCTCGAGGCAAGAGCGCTGGTGGCCGACGAGCTGCGGCTCGCCGTGTCTGCCGGCATTCCCCGCGCCCAGGCGGTGGCACTTCGGGCCTCGGCTGTCCTCGAGGGCGGGCGACGGGCCATAGGCCTGCTGGAGCAGTCGCTTTGCCTGCTGGAACATGGCGATGCCCGGCTGGAGCGGGCGCGGACGTTGGTCGAGCTGGGAGCGGCGATGCGACGCGCCAACGAACGCGTCGCCGCTCGTGAACCGCTGCGCGCTGCCCTTGATCTCGCCCACCGCTGTGGGGCTGAGCGACTCGCGGCGCGCGCCGCCGAGGAGCTCGTCATCTCAGGCGCCCGTCCGCGCCGCGCGGCCGTCTCGGGGCCGGACAGCCTGACGGCAGGAGAGGCGAGAGTCGCCCGCCTGGCCGCCGGCGGCCGGTCCAACCGCGAGATCGCCCAGCGCCTGTTCGTCACCACCAAGACGGTGGAGAACCAGCTGAGCAGCGCCTACCGGAAGCTGGGTGTGAATTCCCGGGAAGGGCTCGCGCCAGCCCTCGCGGCTCCGCCGGCCTCGTCGAACTAGTCCCGTCGACCCAGGCGCACCGTGTTCGGCGCCAACGCCTGGCCGTGACAACGACTTCTGCATCGTCGCCGACTTCCCCGACAGCGTGTCCCGGAAGCTGTCAAGCCGTTTGAGACAACTCCTCACCGTTTGGTCTGTATGAGTGCCTCCGGGGTTGGCTCGTTGATCCAGGCTGCGACGGGCAGCCTCGGCGGGACCGGCGGCTGGGAGAAGCGCT
>Ga0247713_1000175_pt1 | contig 45257 bp, 40 predicted proteins | sample 21E_NmetaG_FD_189936 | JGI IMG/M metagenome (GOLD analysis project Ga0247713, IMG submission 189936) | Soil microbial communities from hillslope of Landscape Evolution Observatory, University of Arizona, Oracle, AZ, United States - 2-1-E_N | ecosystem: Engineered > Artificial ecosystem >...
CCGGTGAACGCCCCGCGCAGCTCCAAGGTGGCGATGAGCTCGTCGCCCCGGGTCATGCGTTGGCTCCAGCGGGCGGACGCCGCCCGGACCTCGGCGATCGCCGTCTCGACGGTCAGCACGTCGCCGAACATCGCCGGCCGCAGGTAGCGCGCCTGGACCTCGACGACGATGAGGTGGAAGCCCTCGTCCTGCAGCCGCGCCAGCCCGAGGCCGATGCTCCCGAGCGCCTCGATCCGGGCGGTCTCGAAGTAGGTGAGGTGCACCGCGTGGTTGACGTGGCCGTAGGGGTCGAGCTCGCTGAACCGGACCTTCACCTCGGTGCAGTGCATCGTCGGGTCTTCCTGCCGCGGGAGCGGGGGCCGTGAGGCCCCCTCATCGGATTGCGGCGCAAGGATAGTGCGCCGCGGCGCCCGGTCCGCAGCGCCGAGCTCGCCGGTCCCTCAGGGACCGACCTGGCCCGCCCGGATGCGGTCGAACGCGTCGCCGGGCTGCACGTGCACGACGGACGCGCCGCCGGGGCCGAACCCGAAGGTGCCCTGCAGGGCGGTCTGGCGCACGTCACCCGGCTCGATCATCAGCGCGAGCCGCGCGAGCGGCAGGAGCTCGGAGCGGGGGATGTTCGTCACGGTGTTGCGGGCGAACAGGGCGACCATGCGGCCGAGCTCCGGCAGGTTCGTCACGTTTCCGCGCACCTGCGCGTGCGCGAAGCGCATGAGGTTGCCGTGGTTGGCGCTGCGCCCGAAGTCGCCGCCGGCCACGGACTTGCGGTCGCGCACGTAGGCGAGGGCCTGGTGCCCGGCGAGCCGCTGGGGCCCCGCGGGGAACTTCGACCCGGAGAAGGCGTCGTGCATGGGCTGGGGGATGTGCACGTCGACGCCGCCCAGCCCGTCGACGACGTCCTCGATGGACCGGAAGGTCATGAGCGCCCAGTAGTCGATGCGCACCCCGGCGAACTCCGCGACCCTTGCGGTGAAGGCGTCGGGTCCGAGGTAGTAGAGCAGGTCGGACAGCTTCTGCCCCCCGACGGACGCGTCGCGGGGGATGTTGACGATCGTCGCGCGGCGCGTGGTCGCGTCCACGGCGATGAGGTGCACACCGTCGGCGCGCCCGTGCAGCGGATCGCCGGGCCGGTGCGGCGGGCCGATGTCCGAGCCGATGGCGAGGATGGTGAGCAGGCCGTCCTGGGCGTGCGCGGGGTGCACCGAGGCCCGCAGGGCCGCGGTGGCGAAGGCTGACGCCGCCAACCCGAGCAGGCAGCCGGCGACGACGACGGCGAGCGCCAGCCGCCTCATGGGGCCCCCTCCGGCAGCTCGATGGTGACCTCGACGGCGTCGGCCCGCCAGCCCTCCTCCGTCGGGAGGAACGTCATGGCGCCGGACTGCTTTGCGGCGGAGGCGGTGCCGCCCGCGAGCTCGACGGTGAGCAGCGCGTTGAAGGACAGCGTCACGGCGTGGACCTCCTCACCGTGCAGCAGCACCTCGGCGACGGCCGACGCGGGCCCCGTGATCGTGCGGGCGACGGGCAGGTCCACCTGCCCGAGTCCCGCACGGTCGTTCTCGCTCGCCGTCGCGCGCGCGCGCGCCGACAGCAGCTGGTCGACGGGCGCTGCGGAGAACCGGGTCGCCTCGTCGACGAGCTGGGCGTTCAGGAACGCCCCGAGCGCGTCGCGCGCGGCGCTGACCGCCGCGGCCGCGGCCGCGTCGCTCGGCGGGGTGCCCGCCACGCCGAGGATGCCGGCGTTGTCCATGCCGACGATGACGATGTCCTCGACGGTGAGGTCGAAGGGCGCCCCCGCCCCGTCACCGCGATCGGAGGCACCGGGGCTCGCCTCCGGCGCCGCCTGGCAGGCGGCCACCGCCACCGCGCAACACGCGGCGGCGACGAGCGTCCGAAGAGGGGCCCCGCGCACCGCTCAAGGATGCCCGGTCAGCCCCCGCCGCGTCAGGGGCCGGTCGGACAGGGACGAGCAGCGGCGGCGTTACGCTTCCCTCATGGCCAGCAACGCCGGACGGCGGCACCCCGCATGACGGCTGCGATGCCGTCCGGTGACGTGCTCCCCACGACCGCGGACCCCCGGTCGGCGACCTTCGCGCGCAACGTCGCGTCGCACCGGGGGCTCGTCGCCGAGCTGCGCGAGCGACTCGCGGCGGCCGCCCGTGGGGGCGGTGAGCGCGCCCGCGAGCGCCACGCCGCACGGGGGAAGCTCCTTCCACGCGACCGGGTGGACAAGCTGCTCGACCCGTCGAGCCCCTTCCTCGAGCTCTCGCCCCTCGCGGCGCACGAGCTGTACGACGGCGACGCGCCCGCGGCGGGGCTCATCACCGGCGTCGGCCGCATCGCCGGCCGGCTCGTCGTCGCCGTCGCGAACGACGCGACGGTCAAGGGCGGGACCTACTACCCCATGACGGTGAAGAAGCACTTGCGCGCGCAGGAGGTCGCCCTCGACAACCGCCTGCCGTGCGTCTACCTCGTCGACTCGGGCGGCGCGTTCCTGCCCCGCCAGGACGAAGTCTTTCCCGACCGCGACCACTTCGGGCGCATCTTCTTCAACCAGGCGCGGATGTCCGCGCGGGGGATCCCGCAGATCGCGGCGGTGCTCGGGTCGTGCACCGCCGGCGGCGCCTACGTCCCCGCGATGAGCGACGAGACGGTGATCGTGCGCGGTCAGGGCACGATCTTCCTCGGCGGGCCGCCGCTCGTGCGGGCGGCGACCGGCGAGGTCGTGTCCGCCGAGGAGCTCGGCGGGGGGGACCTCCACGCCCGCACCTCAGGGGTGGTCGACCACCTCGCCGCCGACGATGCCGACGCTCTGCTGCGCGTGCGATCGATCGTCGCGACGCTCGGGCGCCGGCCGGAGCCGCCCTGGGACGTCGCCCCGGTCACCGAGCCGGCCGTCGACCCGGGCGAGCTCTACGGCGTGGTGCCGACCGACCCGCGAACCCCCTACGACGTCCGCGAGGTGATCGCCCGCGTCGTCGACGGCAGCCGGTTCCACGAGTTCAAGGCGCTGTACGCGACGACGCTCGTCACGGGTTTCGCCCGGATCCTCGGTCACCCCGTCGGGATCGTGGCCAACAACGGCATCCTGTTCGGCGAGTCCGCGCTCAAGGGCACCCACTTCATCGAGCTCTGCGACCAGCGCGGCATCCCCCTCCTCTTCCTCCAGAACATCGCCGGGTTCATGGTCGGCCGGGAGTACGAGGCCGGTGGGATCGCCAAGGACGGGGCGAAGATGGTCACCGCGGTCGCGTGCGCGGCGGTCCCGAAGCTCACGGTCGTGATCGGCGGGTCGTTCGGCGCGGGCAACTACGGCATGTGCGGCCGGGCGTTCTCGCCCCGGTTCCTCTGGACGTGGCCGAACGCGCGGATCTCGGTGATGGGCGGCGAGCAGGCCGCGGCGGTGCTTGCCACGATCCGCCGCGAGCAGGCCGAGGCGGCGGGAGAGCCCTGGTCCGCCGAGGACGAGGAGGCCTTCAAGGCGCCCGTCCGCGCCCAGTACGAGCATCAGGGCAACCCCTACTACGCGACCGCACGGCTGTGGGACGACGGGGTCATCGACCCCGCCGACACCCGCATGGTCCTCGGGCTCGCCCTGTCCGCGTGCGCCAACGCCCCGGTCGCGCCGCCCCGCTACGGCGTCTTCAGGATGTGAGGGGGTTGACGAGCGACGGTGTCGGGACTGCGTCATCCGGGGAGCGACGCAGCCCCGACACCCCCGCGGTCACCGACCGCCACCGCGGACGGCGCCCCGCCCGCCGCCGGCCCCTGCCGCTCGTGGGCGACCTGCCGGCCTTCCGCGCCGACCGGCTCGGGTTCCTCACCCGTCTCGCCCGCGACCACGGCGACGTCGCGGCGTTCCGCGTCGGCCCCTACCGCGTCTGGCAGCTCGCCCACCCCGACGACATCGCCGGCGTGCTCGGCGCCGGCGCCCGGGGCTTCCGCAAGGGCCCCGTCCTGCAGCGCGCGCGGCTCGTGCTCGGCGAGGGGCTGCTCACCGCCGAGGGCGCCACGCACAGCCGGCACCGGCGCCTGCTCCAGCACGCCTTCCACCCCCGCCGCGTCGCGGGCTACGCCCCGGTCATGGTGGCGCAGGCGGAGCGGGCCGCCGCCGGGTGGGTGCCCGGGCAGGCGGTCGACGTACACGCCGAAGCGGTCCGCACGACGCTGACCGTGGCCGGCGCGACCCTCCTCGGCACCGACGTGGAGTCCGACGTCGCCGCGATCGACGGCGCGATCGCCGACCTGCTGAGCGCGTACAAGCTCGCCTTCGTGCCGTTCGGCTGGCGCCTGCACCGCCTGCCGGTCGGGCCCATGCGCCGCCTCCAGCGCGGCAGGGCGACGCTGCACCGGCTGGTCGGCCGGATGATCGCCGAGCGTCGCGCGAGCGGCGAGGACGCCGGGGACCTCCTGTCCGCCCTCGTCCTGCAGGACGGCGCCGACGCGCTGAGCGACGACGAGATCCGTGACGAGGCCCTGACGCTCCTGCTCGCCGGACACGAGACCACCGCGAACGCCCTCACCTTCGCCTTCCACCTCATGGCGGCCGACCCCGCCGTCGACGCGAGCGTGCACGCCGAGATCGACGAGGTGCTCGGCGGGCGGGCGCCCGAGTCCACCGACGTCGGGCGGCTGGCGCGATGCCGGGGCCTCATCGCCGAGGCGCTGCGCCTGTACCCCCCGTCGTGGGCGATGGGTCGCCAGGCGGTCGAGGACCACGCGGTCGGCGACCACCTCGTGGCGAAGGGCGACCTCGTGCTGGCGCCGCAGTGGGTCGTCCACCGCGACCCGCGCTGGTGGCCCGACCCGCAGCGCTGCGACCCCGACCGCTGGGCCGACCCGGTCGCAGGGCGTCCGCGGTGGACGTTCTTCCCGTTCGGCGGTGGGGTGCGCCGCTGCATCGGCGAGGGGTTCGCCTGGACGGAGGGCGTGCTCGCGCTCGCGGCCATCGCCCGCTCGTGGCGGCTGCGCGCGCTGCCCGAGCGCCCCCTCGTCCTCGACCCCCTGCTCACGCTGCGCCCCCGCGACGGGTTGTGGATGGTCCCGGCGCGCCGCGTGCCGGGCGGCTGAGGAGCCCCCGGGATGCCATCCTGTGATGACACACAGCGACCGCGGGCAAGGAGGCACGCATGGCTGGTGAGCGGGTCCGGGTGTGGCTCGACGACGACCGCGACGCCCAGCACCTCAGCCCGGCACCCGACGACGACGTCGTGCGGGCCTGGGACGCCACGACCGTCTGCGGCGCCGAGGGCAGGGTGCGCTGGATCCCCGCCGAGCACGTCGACGGCGGCAAGGCGTGCCCCGCGTGCCTCGCCGCGACCGACCTCACGCCCGGACTCGAGGGCGGCCATCCCGGTCCCGTCTAGGGACGGGCGGGGCGAGAAGGAGATGGCCGTCGACGGGACGCTCGCGGTGGACCGGGACGGGCGTGGAGTCGCCACCGTCACGATGAACCGGCCCGAGGTGCGCAACGCCTTCGACGACGGCCTCGTCGCGGCGCTGCTCGCCGCCGCGGACGCGCTCGCGGCCGACGACGCCGTGCGCGTCGTCGTGCTGACGGGCGCCGGCGGGGTGTTCAGCGCCGGCGCCGACCTCGGCTGGATGCGCGCGACGCGGGGCTACTCCCACGCCGACAACCTCGCCGACGCCAAGCGCCTCGCCGCCATGCTCCGCGCGCTCCACGACCTGCCGAAGCCCCTCGTCGGCCGGGTGAACGGCGCCGCGCTCGGCGGCGGCGTCGGGCTCGTCGCGGTGTGCGACGTGGCGCTGACGGTCGCCGACGCGACGTTCGGGCTCCCCGAGGTCGTCCTCGGCCTCGCCCCGGCGGTCGTCTCGCCCTACGTCGTCCGCAAGGTCGGCCCCTCGTTCGCGCGGGCGGCGTTCGTCACCGGAGCGCGCTTCGGCGCCGAGCGCGCCCGGCAGGTGGGCCTCGTGCACGAGGTGTCCGTCGACGCCGCGGCCCTCGACGCCGCCGTCGCGGCGTGCGTCGAGCGCTGCCTGCGCGCCGGGCCGCGTGCCGTCGCCGCCGCCAAGCGCCTGCCCGAGGGGGCGCTCCGGCCGCTCGACGAGGCCGCCGCCGCCACCGCCGAGGTCATCGCCGACCTGCGCGTCGGCGCAGAGGCCCAGGAGGGCATGGCGGCGTTCCTCGACAGGCGCGCCCCGCCCTGGGCGCCGGGTTCCTGAAGGGCGCGGCGTGTTCGACACGGTGCTCGTCGCCAACCGCGGGGAGATCGCGGTGCGCGTCATCCGCACCCTCGCGCGGCTCGGCATCCGGTCGGTCGCCGTGTACAGCGACGCCGACGAGGACGCCCCGCACGCGCGGGCGGCCGACGTCGCGGTGCGCATCGGCGCCGAGCCACCGGCAGCGTCCTACCTGTCCGCCGAGCGGCTCGTCGCGGCGGCGCGGCGCACGGGCGCCCAGGCGGTGCACCCCGGCTACGGCTTCCTGTCGGAGAACGCGGGGTTCGCCCGCGCGTGCGCCGAGGCGGGGCTCGTGTTCGTCGGGCCGCCTGCCGACGCGCTCGAGGCGATGGGCGACAAGACCCGGGCGAAGGCTCTTGCGGAGGCCGCCGGGGTGCCGGTCGTGCCGGGGGTGCACCGGCCCGGCATGGACGACGCGGCGCTGATCGCGGCCGCCGGCGACGTCGGCTACCCGCTGCTCGTGAAGGCCGCCGCCGGGGGCGGCGGCAGGGGCATGCGGGTCGTCGCGGGGCCCGGAGAGCTGGCCGAGGGCCTCGCCGCCGCCCGCCGCGAGGCCCTCGGGGCGTTCGGTGACGACGCGCTGCTGCTCGAGCGGTACCTGCGGCGGGCCCGCCACGTCGAGGTCCAGGTGTTCGCCGACGCCCACGGCGGCGTCGTGCACCTCGGCGAGCGCGAGTGCAGCCTGCAGCGCCGCCACCAGAAGATCATCGAGGAGTGCCCGTCGCCGCTGACCGACGAGGACCTGCGCAACCGCATGGCGGCGCACGCCGTCGCTGTCGCGCAGGCGTGCGGCTACGTCGGCGCGGGCACGGTGGAGTTCCTCGTCGACGCCGGCGCCCTCCACTACTTCTTCCTCGAGATGAACACCCGCCTGCAGGTCGAGCACCCGGTCACCGAGATGGTGTACGGGGTGGATCTCGTCGCCTGGCAGCTGCAGGTCGCCGCCGGTCACCCGCTGCCGGTCACGCAGGAGCAGCTGCGGCCACGGGGCCACGCGATCGAGGCGCGCGTGAACGCCGAGGACCCCGCCCGCGGGTTCCTGCCGACGGGGGGCACCGTCCTCGGCTGGTGGGAGCCGCCAGCCGAGGACGTGCGGACCGACCGGGGCGTCGATGCGGGCGCGTCGGTCGGCAGCGCCTACGACCCGCTGCTCGGCAAGGTCATCGCCTGGGGTCCCGACCGCGGGTCCGCGCTGCGCCGGCTCCGCCGCCACCTCGACGCCTCCGCGATCCTCGGGGTGGTGACGAACGCGAGCTTTCTCACCGCGCTCCTCGCCCACCCCGACGTGGAGGCGGGCCGCCTCGACACCCTCCTCGTCGAGCGCGCCGTCGACGAGCTGGTCAGCGCGACGGTCGTCCCCGAGACCGTCCTCGCGGCGGCGGGCCTCGCCAAGCTCGCGGAGCTCGGGGCGGTGGGCCCGACCGTGGACGCGTTCGACCTCGTCGGCGGCTGGCGCGTCGGTGAGCGGGCGTGGGCGCGCTGGCGCGTCCGTGCGGGCGGGCGCATCGCGGACGTCGCCACCCGCGGGGGACCGGGTGCCGCCGAGGTGCGCGTCGACGACGGGCCCGTCCTGCCCGCACGCGTCCGCCGGGACGGTCACGTCCTCGTCACCGAGGTCGCCGGCGAGCAGGTCGTGTTCACCGCCGCCTTCGGCGACGGCGTCGTGTGGCTCGCCGCTCCCGGGCTCGGGACCTGGGCGCTCGCCGAGGAGCACGAGCTGGCCGCCGCCCGCCACGCGGCCGCGGCCGCGGCCGGCGGACCGCTCGTCGCGCCGATGCCCGGCACGGTCGCCGCCGTGCACGTCGCCCCGGGGGACGCGGTGCGGGTGGGACAGACGCTCGTCGTCGTGGAGGCCATGAAGATGGAGCACCCCGTGACCGCGCCGGTCGACGGCACGGTGACGGCGATCGCGGTGCGCCTCGGCGAGCGGGTCCACCTCGAGCAGGTCCTCGCGGTCGTCGAGCAGACCGGCGGAACCGCGTGAGCCCCCGGCCGCAGCGCGTGCCACTCGACGGGCTTCCCGCCCGCGTCACCGTCTACGAGGTCGGGCCCCGTGACGGCCTGCAGAACGAGGCGGGCACCGTCCCGACGCCGGTGAAGATCGAGCTCATCCGCCGGCTCGCCGACGCGGGCCTCGCCGTCGTGGAGGCGACGAGCTTCGTGCATCCCGACTGGGTCCCCCAGCTGGCGGACGCGGCGGAGGTCGTGGCCGGCCTGCCCCACGGCGGTGCCACCCGCTACCCGGTGCTCGTGCCGAACGCCCGGGGACTGCAGCGCGCCCTCGCAGCCGGCGTCACCGACGTCGCCATCTTCGGCAGCGCCACCGAGGCGTTCGCGCGGCGCAACCTCAACCGCAGCGTCGACGGGTCCATCGCGATGTTCCGTCCCGTGGTCGCCGAGGCCCGGGCAGCGGGCGTCGGTGTCCGCGCCTACCTGTCCATGTGCTTCGGCGACCCGTGGGCGGGCCCGGTCCCCGTCGCGCAGGCGGTCGAGGTGGGTGTGCGGCTGCTCGAGCTCGGCTGCGACGCGCTGAGCCTCGGTGACACCATCGGGGTCGCCACCCCCGGCCACGTCACCGCCCTGATCGCCGCGTTCGGTCGCGCCGGGGTCGGCGCCGACCGGCTCGCGGTGCACTTCCACGACACCTACGGCCAGGCGCTCGCGAATACCCTCGCCGCGCTCCAGTCGGGGGTGACCGTCGTCGACGCCGCCGCCGGCGGCCTCGGCGGCTGCCCGTACGCGGCGTCGTCGACCGGCAACCTGGCGACCGAGGACCTCGTGTGGATGCTCGAGGGGCTCGGGATCACCACCGGCGTCGACCTCGGCCGGCTCGTCGCGACGAGCCGGTGGATGGAGGGCCGGCTCGGCCGGCCGAGCCCGTCACGGGTCGTCCGCGCGTGGAAGGACGCCTGATGGGAGGAGCCGGACGGGGTGGCGGGCTGCTGTTCATCGCGGTGCTCACGTTCGTCGCCTACCTGGCCGTCACCGCGCTCGACGGGTTGCCGCGTGTCGCGGCCGTCGTGCTGCTCGCCGCCGCCATCGCCGGCCTCACGGTCAACGTCCTGCGCCGGCGCTGAGCAGGCGCGTAGGGCCGCGTCCCCGAGGACCGCCGCACCGCTCGCACGGCATGCGACCATGGCCGCACCGCCGGACCGGCGAAACCGGCCCCCTATCGCCCCGCGAGAGGACGAACGTGACCGCGTCGTTCGAGCTCACCGACGAGCAGGAGGAGCTGCGGCGCGTCGTCCGGCAGTTCGCGGCCGACCGCGTCGCCCCGCGCGCGGAGGAGATGAACGCGAAAGGGGAGTTCCCCCTCGACCTCGTCCGCGAGATGGCGGCCATGGGTCTGTTCGGCCTGCCGTTCGCCGAGGAGGACGGCGGCATGGGCGGCGACCTGCTGTCGCTCTGCCTCGCGATCGAGGAGATCGGACGGGTCGACCAGTCCCTCGGTGTGACCCTGGAGGCCGCGGTGGGGCTCGGCGCCATGCCCATCGCCCGGTTCGGCACGGACGAGCAGCGCGCGCGCTGGCTCCCGCCCCTCGCTCGCGGGGAGCGGCTCGCCGCCTTCGGACTCACCGAGCCCGGTGGCGGCACCGACGCCGGGGCGCTGCGCACCACCGCGGTGCGTGACGGCGACGACTGGGTCATAAACGGCGCCAAGCAGTTCATCACGAACGCCGGCACGGCCATCACCGCGCTCGTCGTCGTCGCCGCGGTGACCGACGAGGGGCCGCCCCGGAGGGTGACGAACTTCGTCGTGCCGACGGGCACGGCGGGTTTCACGGTCGGTGGCGGGTACCGCAAGGTCGGCTGGCACGCGAGCGACACCCGCGACCTCGCCTTCGTCGACTGCCGCGTCCCGGCCGACCACCAGCTCGGCGAGACCGGCAGGGGTCTGGGGAACCTCCTCGCCGTGCTCGACGAGGGCCGCATCGCCATCGCGGCGCTCGCCGTCGGACTCATCCAGGGCTGCGTCGACGAGTGCGTGCGCTATGCGCGCGAGCGGGAGGCGTTCGGCAGGCCGATCGGCTCGTACCAGGCCGTGGCGTTCAAGATCGCCGACATGGAGGCGGCAGCGGAGCTCGCCCGCAACCAGTACCGCCACGCCTGCCGGCTCGTGCAGGCCGGGAAACCCTTCACGAGGGCCGCGGCCATCGCGAAGCTCTACGCGACCGAGTCGGCGGTGACCGCCGCGCGCGAGGCCTGCCAGGTGTTCGGCGGCTACGGGTTCACCACCGAGTACCCGGTGGGCCGCTTCTACCAGGACGCGAAGATCCTCGAGATCGGCGAGGGCACCAGCGAGGTCCAGCGGCTGCTCATCGCCCGCTCGCTCGGGCTGGGGAGCTGAACCGCTCGAGGCCGGCGCCGATGAGACCGTTCATCCGCGCCGCGATCGTGTCCCAGCTGCGGTCGTGGAGCAGCCGGGCCGCGCGCCCGTAGCGCTCCAACCGGTCGTGACCGAGGACCCGGGCGCAGCCCTCGGCGAACGCCGGCCCGTCGTCGCAGAGGTCGACGAGCTCCGAGCAGTCCGCCACGACGTCGGGCACGCGGGTGGAGATGACCGGCAGGCCGGCGGCGAGGTACTCGAGCGTCTTCGTCGGGCTGATCGACCGGGTCGCGTCGTTCAGGGCGAAGGGCATGAGCGCGACGTCGAACCCCGCCATCACCTCCGGCAGCTCCTCGTAGCGGCGGGAGCCGAGCCATGAGAGGTTGGGCGCCTGCGGCAGCGACGAGGGGTCGATCTTCGCGACCGGTCCGACCATGCGGATCTCCCAGTCGGGCAGCGCCGCGGCGAGGTCGGCGACGAGCACCAGGTCGAGGCGCTCGTCGACCACGCCGACGTAGCCGGCGACGGGTCGGGAGCCGGTGCGCGGCTGGCGCTGCCGCGCCGTCGCGTAGTGCTGCGTCTCCACCCCGGAGGGGAACAGGTGCACGCCCGGCGTGCGGTGGCGCGTCACGGTCCGGTGCAGCGACCGGCCACCCGTGAAGACGATGTCCGCTCCCGCGAGTGTCTGGCGCTGGCGCAGGACGAGCTGGGGGGAGGCGCCCTTGAACGACGCGAGGTCGTCCATGACGTCGTAGACGAGCAGTGCGGGCTCCACCGCACGCGCCATGTCGAGGGCGAGGGGCGTGTAGAGCCAGGCCACACGGCCCTCTGACGGGCCGACGAGCTCGGCGACCGCCTCGCCGTAGCCGCTCTGGCCGGCGAGGTCGAACCCCACGGGCTCGCCCGGTTCGCCGAACGGGACCTCCATCCACACGCGGGTGACGGGCCCCGCCTGCTCGTGGCGGAGCACCGGGGCGTCGACGTCGCCGCGCGTCATCTCCTCGACGAAGAAGACTTTGCGGTCCGCGGCGAGGCGGGAGATCAGCTGCTGCGGCCGCTGCCAGACGAAGGTCCAGCGCAGGTGGGAGAAGACGACGAGCTCAGTGTTGGACATCGGCGATCCGAAACTCGATGCGGTCGTCATCGGACGAGGTCTGGGAGCAGCCCTCCCCCTCGGGCGGGGGTCGCCATTGCCAGTGCGCGAGCTGCGGCAGGTAGCCGCGCAGCCAGTCGCTGACCGGCTTGCGGAACCGGTAGGCGGGCAGCTCGGCGGCCGGTGCTCCCCCAGCCGCCAGGGCGTACGCGCGTGACATCGACGACCCCCTGCGCGCTCCGTCGCGGTCCACCCACCACACGCCGACGGGGTCGACGTTGCCGTCGCACCGGAAGAGCAGGGAGTCCCAGTCGCAGGAGTCGACGGCGGGGAACCAGCAGTACCCGTCGATGTCCACACCGGCCTCCTCGGCGAGCTCGCACTGCTCGAGCGTGTAGCGCAGCCAGCTCGCCCGGTCCGAGGCGTAGCCCCGCAGGTTCGTCTCGCTCAGCATGCAAAGCAGCCCGTAGCGGTCGGCGTACTCGACGATCAGCGACGCGAGTGGCGGCGGGTGCGGTGAGGGGATGACCCCGCCGGCGTCGGTGAAGTGCCACTGGCAGTGGGCGTAGTAGTCGAGCCCGAGCACGTCGATCGACAACGGCGCGATGTCGAGCAGATCCTCGCCCCCCGCGGCGAGCACGTCACGCACGAACGGCCGCTGCGGGTCGAGATCACGGCCGAGCAGCGCGTCGACGACGAAGAACCGCCGGTCGTTGGCCATCGTCGCGTAGCGGTGGCTCTGGCCCGGCTCGCCGGTGTGGCGCTCGCAGGTGTCGACGTACACGTGGCGTGCGTCGGGCAGCGCGTCGGCGTACATGCGGCCTGCTTCGGCGACCGCCGGGAGCACGTTGCGGAACAGCCGCACGAGGTCCGCCATGCCGCGCCCGTAGGGCGGCCAGATCGCCTCGTGCCCGGCCAGAAAGAGCGTCGAGAACGGCTCGTTGAACAGCGTGTACTCACGGGTCCAGGGGTAGCGGGCGGCGAACGCCTCGCAGAAACGCAGGTACGCGGTCCCGAAGCGGGTGTCGGCGAAGCCGTCGGTGAGCCAGGCGGGGTAGCTCGTGTGGTGCACGAGGTCGACGATCACGCCCATCCCGCATTCGCGCAGATGACCGAGCGTCGCGTCGGTCACCCGCCAGTCGTACGCGCCGGGGGAGGGCTCGACGCGGTGCCAGCGCACCGGGTAGCGCAGCCGGCGAACGCCGGCCGAACGCAGCAGCTCGACGTCCTGCGCCCACGCGGTGGCGTGCCCCGACGTCTCGAAGACGTCACGGTCGTGCGCCGGCAGGTACGTGCTTTCGAAACCCCCGACGAACTCGATGCCCACAGGAAGCCCTTCCTCGCTCGTTCGCCGGGCGAGTTGGTGGCCGGGCTCCGCTGCCACCTACCCTCGCCGGGAGGGCCCGCAAACGTCGCGTCGCGGCGTCAACGAGCGAGCAGCGCCGCGGTGCGGTCGGCGCAGGCCATGCCCTGGCTGATCGCCTCGTCCTGGTTGATGTAGAGGTAGTTCGCCAGCCGTCCCGCGAAGAGCACGGGCAGCGGAGCGCCAGCCTCGATCTCCGCCTTCAGCTCGGCGTTGCGGCGCTCGTTCACGCGGTCCACGGTCGGGACGGGGTAGTGCCGCGCGGGCGCGCCCGGGTACTCCTCGCTGACGACCGTGCCCGGCGCGCGCTGACCGGTCGCGTGCTTCGTCTCGACCGTGCGGGTGTACGGCACCCGCAGCGACGGGCGGTTCACGACGTACGCGGGGGTGCGCGTGGCCCCCTCGTCGTCGACGGGGTGGTAGGTCGAACGCATCGTGATCCCCCGCCACTCGAGCTCGCCGGAGCGACCGAGGAAGTCGTCGAGCGGCGCGGTGATGACGACGGCGTCGAACCGGCGGGCGAGCTCGGGCAGGTCATCGGCCAGGATCGTCACACCGCAGGTGACGGGTACGTCGGCGAGGACGGCCCCGATCACCTCGTTGACGCCTTCGGCCTCGAAGAACTCGTAGCGGTCGCGGAACAGCCGCCGGTTGCCGTCGCGGCGCAGGTCGATGCGCTTCGGCGCGAACCGGCTCGACAGCTCCGAGGGCTGGCGGCCCCACTGCTTCACCGTGTAGCCCTCGATGAACAACCGGTACAGGGTCGGCCCCATGAGGGACACCGCGAACGTCGCGAAGTCGTCGCCGTGCGGCTCGGGCGGCAGCTCGGAGAGCTCGCGCGCGATCTGCGACCAGATCGGCAGCGCCTCGAGCTCGGCGACCTGCGGCGGCCACGACAGCATCCAGGCCTCGTCGTCGTCGTCGGACAGGAACACCTCGGTGAGGACCTTGTGCTCGTAGGGCCGCCCCATCCCGAAGCGCTTCACGAAGGCGGCGACCTCCTCGTCGGAGGTGTGGAAGATGTGGGCGCCGTTCGGCTCGTAGACGACGCCGTTGATCGTCTCCACACGCGAGTGGCCGCCGACGACCGCCGCCCGCTCGAAGACCTCGACCGAGACCCCGCCCTCGTCCAGCAGCCGGGCGGTGACCGCGCCCGTCCAACCGGCGCCGACGATCGCGACGCGCTGCGGCATGAGTGAGCCTTCCGTGAGGGTTGCGGCGAGTGGACGCTCCGGCGCGAGCGGCGTCTACGCCAGACGCCGGCGACGGCCTCCTCCCCGCGCGGCCGCCAGGGCAAACGGCCTGCGGGTCAGGTGAGGATGAGGGGCACCTCCTCGAGGGCGCACGAGAGCTCGATCCGACCGTCGAGCACGGCGGTGTCCGCGGTCGTGCACGGCACGACGTCGGGCAGCGCGAGCGTCGGCAACCCGCCGGGCAGGCGCAGCGCCCCGCCCTCGAGCGCGAGCGGCAGCTGCACCTGGCGCCCGGCCACGTCCGCGATCACGCTGCCGCCCTCGAGGCGCACGGGCGCGCCGATCGCCTCCTGCAGCGCGGCGGCGTCGGCCGTCACGGTGACGTGACCGGACTGCATCCCGCGGACGCGGACGTTGCCGGCGAGCAGAGCGTCGCGGTCGAGCGACACGCCGCGCAGCTCGAAGCGCACCGACGTGAACGTGAGCTGCTGGCCGGCCACCTCGTCGAGGGTGACGGCGAGCCGGGGGAGTCGCTCGGTGGCGAGCAGTCGGGTGACGACGGGGAAGGTGCCGACGTCGGCGGAAACCCCCACCGCGCCCTCCGTGCGCGCCTGCACGTGCTCCTCGATGCGGGCCTCCGCCAGCTGGGGAGCGACCACCTCGATGGCGAGCGCGACGACGGCGAGGAGCAGCAGCAACCCCACGAGCACCTTCTTCATCCACGTGCCTTTCGCTGACAGACTCACGCGCGAGGGTAGTCCGCGCCGCCCCGGGCGTGCGGTACGGTCGCGGCATGGCAAAGGAGTCCGACGGCATCGACGCTGCTCTCGGTGAGTGGCTCGAGGCTCAGCCGGTGTTCTTCGTCGCCACGGCGCCGACCGCGGTCGACGGGCACGTGAACGTCTCCCCGAAGGGGCTCGACACCTTCCGCGTCCTGGGTGCGCGCGCGGTCGTCTACCAGGACCTCACCGGCAGCGGCGCGGAGACCGTCGCGCACCTGCGGGACAACGGCCGCATCGTGGTGATGTTCTGCGCCTTCTCCGGGCCGCCACGCATCGTTCGGCTCCACGGGCGGGGCACGGTCGTACTTCCCGGAGACGCGGGCTTCGACGATCTCGACGGCCGCTTCCCCGACCACCTTGGCACCCGCGCGTACGTGCGCGTGGACGTGAGCCGCGTGTCGAGCTCCTGCGGTTACGCGGTCCCGCTCATGCAGCTGCGGGGTGGCCGCGACGTGCTCGACAGGTGGAGCGCGAAGAAGGGCCCGGAGGGGCTGCGCGACTACCGCGCCAAGCGCAACGCGCGGAGCATCGACGGCCTGCCCGCCTACCCGCCGGCCCAGGCGTGACGGCCCCGCCGCGCCTCACCGGGGGAACAGGTCGACGGCGCTCGCCTTCACCGACACCCACGTCGGCTGACCCTCGCTGAGGGACAGGTCGGCGAGGCCCGCAGGGGTGATCTCGGCGACGATCGGTATCGGTCCCTCGACGTGCACGCGGACGTGGTCGCCGTGGAGGTCGATCTCGGCGACGGTGCCGCGCCAGGCGTTGCGGGGACTTCCCCGAGGAGCCTCGGGATGGAGCGCGACCGCCCGGGGATGGACGGTCGCAAAGACCTCGCCGCCGGCCGCGTCGGCCGTCCGCAGCGATCCTCCGCCCTCGAGCGCGACCGTGTGGTCGCGGGCCGTCCCCCGGTAGAGGTTGAGGCCGACGAGACGCGCGACCCACCTGGAGCGGGGCCGGCGGGCCACTTCCGCGGCTGCGCCGTCCTGCACGACCACGCCCTGCTCGACGATGACGAGGCGGTCCGCGAGCGCGATCGCCTCCAGTGGCTGGTGGGTGACGATGACGCACGGGCCACCGAAGGCGTCGAGGTGGCGACGAAGCAGGCGGCGCATCGACTGGCGGGCCTGCACGTCGAGGGCCGCCAGGGGCTCGTCGAGCAGGAGCAGCGCCGGCGAGCACGCGAGGGCCCGGGCGAGGGCGACCCGTTGCGCCTGCCCGCCCGACAGCGCGCCGGGCCGGGCCTGTGCGAGGCTCGCCAGCTCGACGCGACCGATCCATGCGGCGGCGATCTCGCGTGCGCGCCCTTTGCGCACCCCGCGGCAGCGCAGGCCGAACGCGACGTTGTCGAGGACGGACAGGTTGGGGAACAGCAGGTGGTCCTGGAAGACGAACCCGACGTCGCGGTCCTCGGCGGTACGACGGCTGGCGGTGGCGGGATCCTCGAGCACGCGCCCGTCGAGGACGACGCGGCCGGCCGACAGCGGCACGAGCCCGGCGAGGGCCCGCAGCAGCGTGGTCTTGCCCGCGCCGTTCGGCCCGAGCACGGCGACGACCTCACCGGCGGCCGCGTGAAGGCGCACGTCGAGGTGCAGGGCACCGACGTCGGCGACGACGTGCGCGTGCAGGCTCATCGGCCGCCGAGGAACCGGTCGCGCAACGCGACGAGGACCGCGACGGACACCGCGAGCAGCAGCAGGCTCAGCAGGTAGGCCGCCTCGGGGTTGCGCTGGAGCTCGACGTAGACTGCCAGCGGCATGGTCTGCGTGCGCCCGGACAGGTTGCCGGCGAAGGTGATGGTCGCGCCGAACTCCCCGAGAGCGCGCGCCCAGCACAACGCCATGCCCGCCGCCAGGGAGGGCCAGATGAGCGGCAGGGTCACCCGACGAAACGTCGTCCAGGGACCCGCCCCGAGCGTGGTCGCCGCGTCCTCGTAGCGGCGGTCGAGCAGGCGCAGGCCCGACTCGACCGTCACGACGAGGAAAGGCATCGCGACGAACGTCGCGGCGAGCACGACAGCCACCGGGGTGAACGGGATGACGATCCCCGTCGCCTGCGCGAGCGGCCCGCCGACGATGCCCCTGCGCCCGAACGCGAGGAGCAGCCCCACGCCGCCGACCACCGGGGGCAGCACCATGGGCAGGACCGCCAGCGCCCGCAGGAGGCTCTTGCCGGGGAAGTCGGCGCGGGCGAAGAGCAGCGCGAGGGGCAGGCCGAGGACGGTGGCGAGGACGAGGGCGGCGAGCGAGGAGAGCAGGGACAGCCGCAGGGCCTCGCCGACCGCGGGGTCGGCGAGGATCTCGGGCACCGTTCGCAGCGGTGTCCGTGCCACGAGCCCGGCGAGCGGGAGGAGCAGCAGGGCGAGACCCGCGACGGCGAGGGGCACCACCGGCCGGGGCAGGCCGCGCCGACCGGGGTCGCCGGTGCCCGTGCCGGCACGGCGCGCGGGTGCGGGTAGGCCGCTCATGGGCGCAGGAAGCCGTGCTCGGCGAGGATGTCCCGGGCCTCGGCACCGAGCACGAAGTCGACGAACGCGCGTGCCCCTCGGGGGTTCGGGGCGCCGTCCAGCCGGGCGATGAGGTAGGCCGCGCTGACATTGTGCTCGGGCGGGATGGCCACGCCCGCGACGCGGCCTGCCGCAGCGGCGACGTCGCTCGCGTAGACGATGGCCGCGTCGGCCTCGCCGAGGACGACCTTGCTCATCGCCGCACGCACGTCAGGTTCCCGCGTGGCGGGCCTCACCGTCACCCCTGCCGCCTCGAGGGCCGACCGGGCGTACGCGCCGGCCGGCACCTCCTCGCCGGCAAGGGCGAGGAGGAGACCGGGCTCACCGAGGTCGGCGAGCCCGGAGATCCCGAGCGGGTTGCCGGGCTCCACGGCGATCGCGAGGACGTTACGGGCGAAAACCGACGGCGGTGCGGCGAGGCTGCCCGCCGCCTCGACCGCGGCCATCTGCACGGGGTCGGCCGACGCGAGCACGTCGGCGGGCGCCCCCTCGACGACCTGGCGCGACAGCGTGTCGCTGCCGGCGAAGCTGAACCGCACCCCCACGGTCGGGTGCTTGCCGCGGAAGGCCTCACCCACCGCCGTGAAGCCCTCGGCGAGCGACGCGGCGGCGAACACGACGACCTCCCCGTCGGGGGTGTCGTCGGAGCCGGTCGCACCCGCGCACGCCGAGACGACGAGCGTCAGCGCCATGGCGAGCAGGAGGGGGCGCAGCACGGGAAGCAGGCGTCGCGCCATGGCCGCGACCGGCACCCCCGGCATGGGGGAATGCTGGCAGCGGTCGCGGTTCGGTGTCAACCGTGGGCGCTCATGCTCTCGAGAGGACGGCGAGCTTCATAGCGGCACCGATAGTCACGGGGCCCTCCGGGGTGAAGGCCCCCCGCCGGAGGGTAGAGGTATCACCATGGTCGTGACCAAGGACCATCTGGCCGGTACCGCCCTGATGCCCGAGCAGCTGCTGCCCGAAGTGGCCTTGACCGACGCCGGCAGCGGCGAGCCGTGGCGCCCGTCGGAGCTGCGGCAGCGCTCGGCCGTCGTCCTGTGCTTCCTGCACGCGCGCTGCGACGCGTGCGCGCGCACGGTCGCACAGCTGGCCGAGCGCGAAGAGGCCATCCGACGCGCCGACGCCCAGGTCCGGGTCGTGCTGCCGGAGGCGGTCGACGGCCCCTTCCCCTGCGCCGACGGTGCCTACCGGGTCATGGTCGACGAGGACGGGCAGGCGCGGGAGCGGATGCTCGGTCCCGACGGCAGGCTGCCGACCGTTCTCGTCGCGGACCGCTACACCGCCGTCGTGGAGTCCTTCCCGGCGCCCGACCATCGCTTTCCCGACCCCGACGAGGTCGTCGACACGCTGCGTTACGTCGCCTGCGACTGCTCGTAGGGGGACCCGCACTTCTGTCGCCCTCCACGAGCCGCCATCAGGCTGCTCTGGGGGATCGCACAACAGGGGGCGGGCGGCCCCGCGGTCGTCCACGACCACCTCGCACACCCTCCCCGCCGCACACCACCATCCGTGCGGTGTCCACGAGACGGGCCCGTGCGCGGGAATCTTGGCGCGGGGGGTGCGCGGCGACCGGCGCGACGGCCGGTGGCCGGCCCCCAACGTTGCACCAATCCGGCGCATGCGCGGGAAACCCGGGGCGGCGGCCTCCAGCTGGACGGGCGGCGGCCGGGGCCTGCGCCGCCGTTGCGCAAACGGGGGTTTCCGCGGGTGTCGGGCGCATGGTCGGGCCCCGCTGCTCGTCGTGGCGGTGGTGGCCGCGGTGGCCCCGACGCTGCTCGCGTTGCGGGCCGAGCGCGGCGTCGACTTCGCCGACACGCCGCCGGCCGCCGAGGAGCCCGCGGCGGAGCCCTCCGTGGACGAGGCTACATGGTCGAGGTGGAGCGGTCCGACGGTGACCTGCGGGTTCAGCCGCTCATGCGGGCGGGATAGCCCGACCAGCCGCGCGCCTGTCGCCGGTGCGGCTCCTGCCAGCCGGCGAGGTCGGGCCCCGCCGGCACGATGCCCGACGGGTTGAGCTGGGTGTGCACGAGGTGGTAGTGCCGCTTGATGTGGTCGAAGTCGACCGTGTCACCGAAGCCGGGCGTCTGGTAGAGGTCGCGGGCGTAGGCCCACAGCACCGGATTCTCCGACAGCTTCTCCCGGTTGCACTTGAAATGGCCGTGGTAGACGGCGTCGAAGCGCACGAGGGTGGTGAACAGGCGCACGTCGGCCTCGGTGATCTGGTCGCCGGCGAGGTAGCGGCTCCGCGCGAGGCGCTCGGTGAGCCAGTCGAGCCGGCGGAACAACCGCTCGTAGGCCCGCTCGTAGGCCTGCTGGGTCTGTGCGAACCCCGCCTGGTAGACGCCGTTGTTCACGTCGCGGAAGACGAGCGCGTTGACCTCGTCGATCTCCTCGCGCAGGTCCTCGGGGTAGAGGTCGGGCGCGCCCGGTCGGTGGTGGGCTTGCCACTGCGTGGCGAGGTCGAGGGTTATCTGGTGGTAGTCGTTCGTGACGAGCCGCCCCGATGGCACGTCGACGATCGCCGGCACGCTGACGCCGCCCTCGTAGGAGGGGTCGGCGGCGTGGTAGGCCTCGGACAGGTAGCGGATGCCGAGCACGGGATCGCGGCCGTCGGGGTCGAGGGTGAAGCGCCAGCTCCGCGCGTCCTGGATCGGGTCGACCACGGCCAGCGAGATGACGTCCTCCAGGCCGAGCAGCCGGCGCACGATCAGCGAACGGTGCGCCCACGGGCAGGCGAGGCTGACGACGAGCCGGTAGCGCCGGGGCTCCACGGGCCACGGCGAGCCGCCGTCGACGGTGATCCGGGCGTCGAAGAGGTCGGTGGACCGGACGAAGTCCCCGTTGTGGTCGAGCGTGGTCTGCTGCATGGCTGCTTCCTACCCCTCGCGCCGCGCCCCCCAAGCGCGACGGACGCGAGGGGCCAGGCTCCTCGCGTCCGTCGGGAACTCGGTGGATCAGGTGGAGCTAGGACCCTCCGGTGCCGGCGCCACCGCCACCAGCGCCGCCGCCGTCGGTGCCGGCGGGTGTGTCGGTCGTGCCTCCGTCGCCGGCCCCCTGGTCGCAGGCGACGCCGCCAAGCGCGAGCAGGGCCGCGAGGGCGGCCGCGGTGAGCGTCTTGCGTGCAGTCACGGTGATCTCCTTGGCCTGTGGCTCCACGCCGTCGCGGAGTCGCAAGGCCGATCCATTCCCCGAACACCTACGTTCAACCTCGTATGACCGCGGCAATTTCTCCGCCCGGGGACGAGCGGGCCGGGCGGAACCCGGGCTCAGCGGGCGTGGTGAGGGCTCCGGGGGCCTCGGGCCAGCCGCTACACCTGCTCCTCGGTGTAGTCGCGCACGTCGCCGACGAGGTTCCGCAGCCGCTCGACGCCCTCCTCGGGCCCCGTGACGAGGAGGCGGTCCCCCGCCTCGAGCCGCCGGCGACCACGCGGACGGTAGATCCACCGGCCGGCACGTTGGATCGCGAGCACGTACATCCCCGTCTCCGTCTCCAGCGACAGGTCCTTCAGGGTCTGCTGCTCGGCGGCGGACCCGGCGGACACGACGGCGTCGGCGACGATCTCGTCCGCTTCGCGCAGCGCCACCGCGACGATCGGATGGGGGTCCTCGTCCGCTTCGACGAGCCGGGTCATCTCCTTCGCCGCGTCGGCGATGCGCTCCGACGAGTTGCCGATCTGCAGCAGTCCGCGGAGCTCGCCGAGCTCGGAGTCTTCGAGCCCGCCGGCTGCCCTGAGGACCCAGCGCTGCAGCTCGTAGTAGAGGTCGTCGCATTTGTCCTCGACGGTGGAGACCTCGCCGACGAGCCCGCGGTCACGGAACAGGATCGCCGAGTAGGCCAGTCCCACGGCCACCTCGGTGGCGTTCTTCAGCTCGACGAGGATGTCGACGGCCCGGTCGAGGTCGCTCAGGCGGGCCGCCTGCGCCGGCGGCGCGAGGCCGAAGGGCTCGCCGCCGGCCAGCGATCGCACGCGGTCCACGCCCTCCGCGGGGCCTTGGAGGAACAGCACGTCCCCCTCGGCGAGGACCGTGTCGCCCGAGGGGCCCCACAGGTACTCGACGTCGCGCCGGATGGCGATGACCCACATGCCGGTCTCGCGCGGGAGCATGAGCTGGCGCAACGGTCGGCCGGCGAGCCGGTTGTCCGCCCGGAGCTTGACGCGCGCGGTCACCTCCTCGGCGTGGCGCAGGTCGTCGCGGAGCTCGCCGGGTACGTCGAGGCCCTTCAGGACGACCCGGGCGATGTCCTCGGCGGCGTCGGCGATCTCCTCCATGGAGTTGACCATGCCGAGCACGCCGGCGAGCTGCTCGGCGTCGTCGGGGGAGCGGGCGGCGAGCATGCACATCACCCGCAGCTCGTGCATCGCCACGTCCATGCGCTCTTCGAGGCGGATGACCTCGCGCCCGAGGTCGTCGTCGCCGAAGAACACCGCGGCGTAGGCGAGGTCCACCATGAGCTCGGAGGCGTCCTTCGCCTCCACGAGGAGGTCTTTCACATTGCGTCGCATGTCAGCCCACTCCGAACAGCGCGATCGCCGCAACCAAGCACAGGACGCCGAGAAAGTCCATGGTTGCGGTGACGATGGGGATGCCGTGGTTGTCAGGGTCCAGACCGAACCGAAACGTCGCCGTCGCCGCGTAGTAGGCGACCGCGAACAGGAACACGAAGGCGAGCAGGCCCCCGGTGAGTGCCACGCCGACCATCGTGGCCAGCCCGGGGGAGTCGAAACCGAACACGATCGAGACCGTGTGCGCGATGAGCCCCACCCCGGCGAACGCCGCCACGCTGAACAGCACGGTGATGGACCCCTCGAACGCGGCGATCTTCTCCGGCCACCGGCGCGGGCTGATGAGGCCGAGGTGCAGCTCGCTGCCGAGCCGGGCGGACAGAATCCCGCCGAGGGAGCCGCAGTTCGCGATGAACGGCGGGATGAGCACGAGCAGTGCCTGGTTGGTCACGAATGCCTCGACGCGGGCCTCGAGAACCCCGCCGGCGAGGATGTCGACGATGGCCGCGTAGGTCAGGACCGGCAGGCTCTCGAGCATGATGCGCCGGGTGATCTGGCCCGGGCTGCGCAGGCCGGTCCACACGGCCCCGACCGCGAATGCGAGCAGCACCGCCCCGAGCACGGCGCTGAAGGTCTCGTCGGCCACGAGGAAGGTCGCGACGACGAGCGCCGGCAGGGTGACGATGTCGCCGGTGGTCGTGACGAGCGGCGCCCCGATTGCGTCCATGTCCCAGCCGCGGCGCTGCGCGGTGGTGGCCAGAGCGATGACCATCACGACGATGAAGGCGCTCGCGAGGACCCCCCCGACCATGGAGATGACCATGAGCCGCCACACCGCGATGCTCGGCAGGCCGAACGCCGCCGCGAGCGCCCGGGCGGCGAGCGCGGCGAGCGCCGAGCTGAACAGCGTGAGCAGCGCCGCCGCCTCGACGTTCTGTCCGGTGAACGACCGGCGGTCCCACTGGGTGGTGAACTGTCCGGTCAGGATGCCCGTGCCGAGCCGGGCGGCGAGAGCCCCGAAGATCGCTCCGCGCATCCCGATGGCGGCAGGGATGAGCAGGAAAAGGCCAGGAAGGGCGTGCAGCAGCTCGTCCATGAACCCGAGCACGGTGCCGGCGGCCATCCCGACGCCAGAGGAGATGGCGAGGGCGGTGAAGCCCTGTCGCAGGGTGCGCCGCTCCTGAGTCCAGTAGCCGAACACCTCCCGGGGCAGCCCAGGGTTGAATCGCATCCTGTGCCATCCTTCCGCCGCAGCGGCGGAGTCTACGCATGCGCACGGAGCGACAGCCGGCGTTGACGTGGCCGGGGCGTGTCAGGCGGGACCGGTCACGAAGGCGTGGACCCGCCCGTCGGGGGCGGTGTCGGTGAAGCCGCGGTCGCCGGTTGCGAGCCACCCCGCAGCGAACACCTCGGCGTCGAGGTCCGCACGCCCGTCGTAACCGGCCATCACGACCGGGCCTCGCACGGCCAGCTGACCAGTTCGCCCGTGCGGGAAGGGGCTGCCGTCCGCATCGAGTGCGGCCACCGCCGCGCGCGCCGTGACCGCACCGACCGGCCGACCGGCGGCCGATCGCATCCACGCCGTCGTCTCCCCGTCGGCGGGGAGCGGGGACAGGGTCGAGGCGCAGCAGGCCTCGACCACGCCGTGGCCGACGGCGACGGGCAGGCGCTGCCCCGCATCGGTCAGCACGTCCGACGCCGCACCGCTGGCCACGAGCACGCCCCGCAGCCCCTCGGGAGGATCGCCCTCGGGCAGCCGGTCGACCACGGTCGGTGACGCGAGCAGCAGCGTGACGCGCTCCCCGGCGGCGCGCCGCCACAGCCCCGCGGGGTCCGGCGCGCGGTTGAGCACGACGGAGCCCCCGGCGACCAGCGGCCCGAGGTGGCCGAGGGCGAGCGAGTCGACGAGCTGCACCGGCTGGGCGCAGAGCACCCGGTCGCCGGGCCCGACCCCCCAGGCGCACACGGCTTCTGCGGCCGCGAGCAGGTTGCCCTGCGTGAGCCGCACCTTCGCGGGCGACACCCCGCCTCCCGGCACGAGGAGGGCGTCGTCATCGAGGCGCACCTCGGGGTCGTCGTAGTCGTCGGCGAACGCGGGAACCTCCTCCCCGTAGGGCAGCACGTCGGGGGGCAGCGCCGCGGGAGCGGTCAGGCGGGCGCCCATTCCCGTGCCGACGGCGACGAGGCGGCACGGGGCGCCGCCGCCGAAACCGTCGCCGCCGAGCAGGTTCTCCCGCACGAACGCCGCCGCCGCACTGGGCCCCGGGCCCAGGGCCGGTTCCGGGCCCGGGTCCCCGGCGGTGAGCGGGACGACACAGGAGCCGACCTTCCAGCAGGCGAATGCGACGACGAGGGCCGTCCAGTGGTCGCCGAGCACCGTCGCGACCCGATCGCCCCGTCCGACCCCGAGCTCCTCGACGAGCAGGTTGGCTGTCTTTGCCACCCAGTTGTCGAAGGTCGCGTAGGACAGCTCGGTGCGCTCGCCGGACGCGTCGTCGTAGAAGGTGAGGAAGGGGTGGTGGCCCCGCGCCGCGACGCGCTCGGCCAAGAGCGCCGACAGGTTCCTCGCCGCCGGAGGGTCGCCTGCGGGCAGCCGTCGGGCGGCGCCGGCCAGCTCGTCGAGGGAGCCCATGGCGACCGATCGTAGCCGCCTCGACCGGCCGGTCGGCCCGTCGGGCATGGTGGAGGCCCGGTCGGCCAACGTGTACGGTTCCGGGGTTGCCGTCGCGGGACGCGAGGGTGCCGCCACGCCGGCGGTGAGCACGCGCACCGTTGTTCCCCACACCAACGCTGCACCAACGGAAAGAGACGACGTCGCGGTGTCCGAACTCGGCCAGAACCTGCCTCCCGGGCAGTTCGGTCCGGCGCACAGCGGCGGTCGGCCCACCGGGGGATGGTCATGGCGGCGGGTCGCGATGCTCGCCACGACGTTCGCAATCGTCGTGGGCATCACGACGTCGGTCACCGCCGGTGCGCTGCTGTGGTACGGCGAGCGCGCGGTGAGCCGGGTGGACGTGCCGGGCCTCGTGACCGGGGGTCCCGCCGTCGGCGCGGTCGAGGAGGTCTCCGAGGTGCTCAACGTGCTGCTCGTCGGCGACGACAGCCGCGACGGGCTCACCGACGAGCAGCTGCAGGCGCTCGGCACCGACGCGACCGAGGGCGGCCGGACCGACACGATCATGCTCCTGCAGATCGACCCGAACCGGGAGCGCGCGGCGCTGCTGAGCTTCCCGCGTGACCTTCTCGTCACCCGCTGCGACGGCAGCAGGGGCAGGATCAACGGCGCGTACGGGAAAGGGGAGGAGACCGGCGTGGGCGGCGCCGCCTGCCTCGTCGAGACCGTCACGACGTTCACCGGCATCCCGATCAACCACTACGTCGAGGTCAACTTCGCCGGTTTCATCGACGTCGTCGACGTGCTCGGAGGCGTGACGCTCTACGTCGAGAAGCCGGGGATCCGCGACCGCTACGCCGGGCTCGACCTCGCACCGGGCTGCCAGCGGCTCGACGGCGCGCAGGCCCTCGGTTTCGTGCGGGCCCGCAGGATAGACAACGACTTCGGCCGGATGGCCCGCCAGCAGCGCTTCATCCGCGAGCTCGTCAACGAGATCACGAGCGCGGGCACGCTGCTCAACGTCCCCCGGCTCTTCGCCCTCGTCGACGCCACCGGCCGGGCGGTGAAGACCGACCGGGCGCTGTCGCTCGCGGACATGCGCCGCATCGCCTTCAGCCTCCGCAACTTCACCGAGGAGCAGCTCGACGCGCGGGTCGTCCCCGCGGTGCCCCGGACGATCAACGGGGCGGCGATGGTGGTCGCCAAGGAGGAGGAGGCGGAGGAGCTGTTCCGCGCGTTCCGCGAGGGCACGCTCGCCCCGGACGACCTCGGCCGCGAGGAACCGCGTGCGCTCGTCGCCGAGGACGTGCCGGCGCTCGTGGTCCTGAACGGCGCCGGGGTCAACGGGCTCGCGGCAGCCGCCGCGGAGCTCCTCGCGGGGCAGGGCTTCGAGGTGGCGTCGACCGCCAACGCCGAGAGCTTCGACTACGAGCGGGTCCACGTGCTGCATCCGCCGGGGCTCCGGGAGGAGGCGGAGCTCGTCGCCGGCGCGTTCGGCGACGCCGTGCTCGAGCCGGGCGACCCCGACGACGGCTTCACGGTCGTGGTCGGCAGCCACTTCGACCCCGCTACCGTCGACGAGCCTCCCGAGGCGGATGCGCAGGAGAGCCCCGAGCCGTCACCGCAAAGCGGCGCGGCCAGCCCCGAGCCGTCGCCCTCGCCGACGTACCTCGGGGCCACCGCGCACAGGGACCGCTGCTGACTCGGAGTTGATGCATGAAGGGAATCGTGCTAGCCGGAGGCAGCGGCACACGCCTGCACCCCGTCACGCTTTCGGTGTCGAAGCAGCTGCTGCCGGTCTACGACAAGCCGATGATCTACTACCCCGTGTCGGTGCTTCTGCTAGCCGGCATCACCGACATCCTCGTGATCTCCACGCCGGCCGATCTGCCGCTGTTCCGCCGACTGCTCGGCGACGGCGCCGATCTCGGCATCGCGTTCTCCTACGCGGTGCAGCCGGAACCCCGCGGCCTCGCGGAGGCGTTCGTGATCGGGGCGGACTTCGTCGGCGGCGCCCACGCCTGCCTCGTCCTCGGCGACAACCTCTTCCACGGGCACGGCTTCCCGCAGATGATCCAGGAGGAGGCCGCAACCGTCGACGGCTGCACGCTGTTCGGCTACCCCGTCACCGACCCGCAGCGCTACGGCGTCGTCGAGGCGGGACCCGACGGCCGCGTCGTGTCCATCGAGGAGAAGCCCGCACAGCCGAAGTCCAACCTTGCGATCACCGGCCTCTACCTCTACGACAACGACGTGCTCGAGATCGCGAAGAACCTCTCGCCGTCCGCGCGTGGCGAGCTCGAGATCACCGACGTGAACAACACCTACCTTCGGGCGGGCAGGGCCAAGGTCGTGAACCTCGGCCGCGGTATGGCGTGGCTCGACACCGGCACGCACGACAGCCTGCTCGAGGCGGCGACGTTCGTGCAGGTGCTCGAGCACCGTCAGGGCGTGCACATCGCCTGCCTCGAGGAGGTCGCCTACCGGATGGGCTACATCGACCGCGACCAGCTCGCCCTGCTCGGCCGGCGTCACGGCACGTCCTCCTACGGCGCGTACGTCCGCCGGCTGGCTGCCGAGGGTTGAGCAGCGCGGGCCGCTTTCGCCCACCGGGCTGCATTGTGGAAGGCTCGGACCATGCGCATCTTCGTCACCGGCGGAGCCGGGTTCATCGGCTCGAACTTCATTCGCCACGTCCTGACCACCCAGCCCGACGTCGCGGTCACGAACTACGACAAGCTCACCTACGCCGGCAACCTCGCGAACCTCGCCGACCTCGCCGACGACACGCGCTACGCGTTCGTGCGCGGAGACATCAACGACGCCGCGCTGCTCGCCGACGTGCTGCCCGGGCACGACGCGGTCGTGAACTTCGCCGCGGAGAGCCACGTCGACCGGTCGATCACCGCGTCCGACGACTTCATCCAGGCGAACGTCGCGGGGGCCAACACGCTGTTCAACGCCGCCATGCGGGTCGAGGTCGAACGCTTCCTGCACATCTCCACCGACGAGACCTACGGCTCCATCCCGGAGCCCAATTCGTTCGTCGAGGGCGACGCGCTCGAACCGAACTCGCCGTACTCGGCCTCGAAAGCGTCCGCGGACCTGCTCGCCCGGGCCTACCGCGTCACCTACGGCTACCCGATCATGGTGACGCGCACCGCGAACAACTTCGGCCCCTACCACTACCCGGAGAAGGTCATCCCGCTGTTCGTCACGAACCTCATCGACGGGGGCAGGGTGCCGTTGTACGGGCGGGGCGCGAACGTGCGCGACTGGACCTACGTCCTCGACAACTGCGCCGCGCAGTGGCTCGTTCTGACCGAGGGCGAGCCCGGCGGCCTGTACAACGTCGGGGCGGGCAACGAGATGAGCAACAAGGCGCTCACCTACGCGATCCTCGAGCGCTTCGGGTTCACCGGCGAGGAGGCCGACGCCCGCATCGAGTTCGTCCCGGACCGGCCGGGCCACGACCTGCGCTACTCGGTGGACACCACGCGGGTCCGCGAGCTCGGCTGGAAGCCCGAGCACGCGTTCGCCGACGCCCTCGACGCGACGATCGCGTGGTACCGCGCGAACGAGGAATGGTGGCGGCCCCTCAAGCACGGCGGCGCGGGCGCCCGGCGCGGTCTGGTGAGCTGACCCCATGCGCGTGCTCGTGACGGGAGCCGACGGCCAGCTCGGCCGCGACCTCCTGAAGGCCTTCGCTGACGACGACGTCGTCGGCACGGACCTCGGCACGCTCGACGTCACGGACGAGCCGGCGGTCGTGGCGGCGGTCCGCGATCATGCGCCGGAGCTCGTCGTCCACGCCGCGGCGTTCACGAGGGTCGACGCCTGCGAGTCGGAGCCCGACACCGCGTGGCAGGTCAACGCGGTCGGGTCGTGGTGGGTCGCGCGCGCCTGCGCGCTGGCCGGCGCCGCCATGGTCTACGTGTCGACGGATTACGTGTTCGACGGATGTGCGGGGCGGCCCTACACCGAGTTCGACCGCCCGAACCCCCAGTCGATGTACGGGCGGAGCAAGGAGGCGGGCGAGCAGCTCGTCCGACGCACTGTTGCCGAGCACTACATCGTGCGGACGTCGTGGGTGCACGGGACCCACGGGCACAACTTCGCGAGGACGATGCTGCGCCTCGCCCGCGACCGGGGCCAGGTCGCCGTCGTCGACGACCAGACCGGCTCGCCGACGTTCACCTTCGACCTCGCGCCGGCGATCCGCCGCCTCGCGGTGTCCGGTCGCCATGGGACGTACCACCTGACGAACAGCGGCCACTGCACCTGGTACGAGTTCGCGCGCGCGGTCTTCGACGCGGCGGGCGTTGCCGTCGACCTCCGACCCACGGACACCGCGACGTTCGGGGCCCCCGCCCCCCGCCCCGCCTATGGGGTGCTCGACAACCGCCTCGCGCGCCTCGTCGGGCTGCCACCGCTGCCGGACTGGCGCGTCTCGCTGCCGCGCCTCATCGCGGAGCTGGACGAGGGTGCCAGCTAGCGCCGGAGGCGCCGAAGGCGGGCGGGTGGGAGTCATAGTCGTCAACCACAACACCCGCGACGACCTGCTGGCCTGCCTGCGCTCGCTCGCGGAGGCGGACGCCGACGACATCGTCGTGGTCGACTCGGGCTCCTCGGACGCGAGCCTCGACGCGGTGTCGGCCGCGTTCCCTGACGTCCGGCGCCTTGCGCTGTCGAACGTCGGTTTCGGCAGAGCCGCGAACGCCGGCGTGGCGGTGACGCCCGCGGAGCTCGTCATCGTCGCGAACGCCGACACCCGCTTTCCGCCGGGGTCGGCCCGAACCCTCGGCGAGCACCTCGCGGCGCGGCCGGACGTCGGCGCGATGGGGCCGATGGTGCGCTTCCCCGACGGGCGGCTGCAGCTGTCCGCCCGCGCTTTCCCGTCCATCGGCCAGGCGGTGGGGCATGCGGTGCTCGGACTGTGGAAGCCCGACAACCGGTGGACGCGCGCGTACCGGCTGACCGACTGGGACCACCGCAGCGAGCGGGACGTCGACTGGATCAGCGGCTGCTGCATCGCGCTGCGCCGTGCGGCGTTCGACGACGTCGGCGGCTTCGACCCGGCCTACTTCATGTTCGTCGAGGACGTCGACCTCTGCTACCGCCTGCGCGAGCGGGGGTGGCGGGTGGTGTTCTCACCGGTCGTGGAGGTAACCCACGCGATTGGGGGGGCGGTGTCGCGCAAGCGGTTCCGCATGGTCGTCGAGCACGCGCGCTCGCTCGACCGGTTCTTCAGCCGCCGCTACGCCACGGGCGTCCGGCGGGTCCTGCGCCTGCCGATCAAGGTCGGTCTCGCCGGGTGGGTCCTCGCCACCATCACGTGGTCGATCGTCCGGGGCCGTACGCACGCCCACGGCTGACGTCCCTGACGGCGGCGGCCGGGCGGTGAGCGCCCACCGAGCGGTAGGGTCCCCTCGTGAGCGATCGGCTCTTCGACGACCCGGGGACCGCCCCGCCCCCGGCCGGGCCGCAGGGCCCGCTGCCGGGTGAGCCGCTGGCCGCCCGCCTTCGTCCCCGCACCCTCGACGCGGTCGTCGGGCAGCGTCATCTCGTGGGTCCGGGGGGACCGTTGCGGGCCGCCGTCGAAGCCGACGAGATCCGCAGCGTGCTGCTCTGGGGACCGCCGGGAACCGGCAAGACGAGCCTCGCCCACGTCGTCGCCGCCTCGACGAAAGCCGCGTTCGTCGAGCTGTCCGCCGTCACCGCCGGGGTGAAGGACGTGCGCCGTGTCGTCGAGGAGGCCCGCACACGGCGGGCGCATGCCGGTCGGCGCAGCGTGCTGTTCGTCGACGAGATCCACCGGTTCAACAAGTCCCAGCAGGACGCGCTGCTGCCGGGCGTCGAGGACGGCGCGGTCGTGCTCATCGGTGCGACGACGGAGAACCCCTACTTCGAGGTGAACGCGCCGCTGCTGTCCCGAAGCCTGCTCTACCGGCTCGAGCCCCTCGACGGCGAGGACATCCGGGTGCTCCTCGGCCGCGCCGTCAGCGACGAGCGGGGGCTGCCCGGCGTGACGGTGGAGCCCGAGGCGCTCGACGCCCTCGTCGCCGCGGCCGACGGCGACGCGCGCGTGGCCCTGACCGGCCTCGAGACCGCCGCCGCCCTCGGGGACCCCGTGACGGCCGGCGCGGTGCGCACGGCGCTGGCCAATCCGCACCTGCGCTACGACAAGTCCGCCGACAACCACTACGACCAGGTGAGCGCGTTCATCAAGTCCCTGCGCGGGTCGGATCCCGACGCGGCGGTCTACTGGCTCGTGCGGATGCTCACCGCCGGTGAGGACCCCCGGTTCCTCGCCCGGCGGATGGTCGTCCTCGCCGGCGAGGACGTCGGCCTCGCTGACCCGCAGGCGCTGCAGGTGGCCGTCGCGGCCTTCCACGCGCTCGAGTTCGTCGGGCTGCCCGAGGCGCGCTACGCCCTCGCCGAGGCGGCGATCTACCTGGCGCTGGCCCCGAAGTCCAACCGCGTCACCCGTGCCCTTGCGGCAGCCGGCGAGGCGGTGGCCCGTCTCGGCAACGCTCCCGTGCCCGCGCACCTGCGCGACGCGCACTACCGCGGCGCTGCCCGGCTCGGGCACGGTGCCGGCTACCGCTACCCCCACGACGACCCGCGTGGCTGGGTACCCCAGCCCTACGCCCCGGAGGGCGTCGGACGGCTCTACGAGCCCGGCCCCCACGGCCGCGAGCCTGACCTCGCCCGCTGGCGTGCAGACCGGGAGGACGATCCCGAACGGTGAGCTGGCACCTGCCGGGCGCGGCCCGGGGGTCGGCCACGCCGGACTGCCCGCCGGTACCCTGAGCAGCCCTATGCACGCGGTCATCCTCGCCGGCGGTAAAGGCACGCGCCTTCGCCCCCTCACCGACACCCGCCCCAAGCCGCTGCTGCCGTTCATGGGCGAGCCGTTCGCCGTCGGTCTGCTGCGCCGCCTCGCCGCGGCGGGCTGCGACCGCGCGACCTTCCTCGTCGGCGACGCCGCCGCCCCCTGGCGCGGCCTCGGCGACGCCGGCGTGGCCGTCGACGTCGTCACCGAGGAGGCGCCGCTCGACACCGCCGGCGCGGCCCGACGTCTGCTCCGGGGACGCGCGCACGGCCCGGTGCTCGTCTGCAACGGCGACATCCTCACCGACCTCGACTTCGGCGCCCTGCTCGCCGCGCACGACGAGGCCGGCGCGGCGGCCACGATCGCGCTGACGAGGGTGGCGGACACGGCGAGCTTCGGTGTGGTCGTGTGCGACGACGACGGGCGGGTGCGCCGGTTCGTGGAGAAGCCGCCGCCAGGCACCGTGGCCGCCGACACGGTCAACGCGGGCACCTACGTGCTCGCACCCGAGGCGTTCGACCCCTTCCCCGGCGACGGCCCGCTGTCGTTCGAGCGTGCGGTCTTCCCGGGCCTGCTCGACGCCGGAGCGGTGCTCCGCGGCGTCGTGTCGGATGGGCACTGGCAGGACATCGGCACGCCCGACCGCTACCTTGCCGGGCACCGCGCCGTGCTCGACGGGCGCTGTGCGTGGCCTGCGGCGGCCGGCTTCCGGAGCGTGGGACGACTCGCGATGGTGCACGAGAGCGCGAGGGTCGACCGGTCCGCCGACGTCGGTGTCGCCGTCGTGGTCGGCCCCCGCTGCGTCGTGGGGGCCGGCGCGCGGGTCGCCGACGCCGTGCTCCACGCGGGCGTCGAGGTGGGGGAGGAGGCGCAGGTGTGCCGCGCGATCCTCGGCGAGAACGCCCGGGTCGGCGTGGCTGCCGTGGTCGGGCCCGAGGCGGTCCTCGGCGACGGGCAGGCCGTCGCGGCCGCCGCGCGCCACCCCTGACACGACGCTCGGAACGGCCCGCCGCCACGCGGTCGGAGGTTTCGGCGCGCCGGCGACGGGTTAGGCGCTCCCCATCCCATCCGAGAGGAAATGATGCGTTGGGTTGCCCTGATGTTCTTTGTCACCGTGGCCATAGCCGGGGCTTCGGTCGGCACGGTCGCTGCCGACAGCCCGGCGGTGGATCGCGCCGCCGGGCCCGACCGGATCGCGACGGCGGTCGCCGTCTCGCGGACCTCGTTCGGGTCGGCGTCCGAAGCGGTGCTCGCCACGGCGCAGGACTTCCCCGACGCGCTCGCCGCGGGTGCGCTCGCGGCTCGCGCGGACGCTCCGCTGCTGCTCACGCACCCCGGTCGGCTGCCGGGCGAGGTGGCCGACGAGCTGCGGCGCCTCGGCACCGAGCGCGTCTGGGTCGTCGGCGGGCCCGCCGCGATCGCGGCCACGGTGGGCGACGAGCTCGAGGGGCAGGGCCTCGTGGTCGAGCGGGTCGCCGGCGACAACCGCTACGACACGGCGCGGCTGCTCGCGCGTGAGGCGGGGCCCTCGTCAACCGGCGAGGTCGTGCTGGCGCTCGGTAGCCATCCGGTTTCGGGACGGGCCTGGCCCGACGCGCTGGCGGGCGCGAGTCTCGCCGCGGCCCCGCAGCGGGTGCCCACGCTGCTCACCCGTCACGACCGCCTGCCGCCGGAGACGGAGGTGGCCCTCGGCGACCTCGAGGCCCTCTCCGTGGTGCTGGTCGGTGGCACGAACGCGATCTCCCCGGCTGTGGACGAACGCCTCCGCGGCCTCGGCTACGCGGTCGAGCGTGTGGCCGGCGCCAGCCGTTACCTCACGTCGGTGCACGTCGCCGAGCGCGCCATGGGCGCCATGGGCGACGAACCCCTCCGGCTCGTGCTCGCCTCGGGCTCAGGCTTCGCCGACGCGCTGAGCGCCGGCCCGCTCGCCGCTGCGTTGCACGGACCCGTCCTGCTCGTGCCCCCGGACCGGCTGAACGACGGCACCGACCGGTGGCTGCGGGGACGCCGGCACCGCCTCGCCGGCGCGGTGCTCATCGGCGGCGAGGGTGCGGTGAGCGACCTCGTGCGCCAGGAGGTGGAGGCGGCGCTGCGCGGCGATCCGCGGCCACCTCCGCCCGAGCCGCCCCCACCGCCGCCTCCTCCTGCTCCGGTGGAGCGGGTCGTCGGCGCGTTCGAGGGCGAGGCGAGCTGGTACGGGGCGCGGTTCGCAGGGCGCACCACCGCGTGCGGGGAGCGGTTCGACCCCGGGGCGCTCACCGCGGCGCACCGCACCCTGCCGTGCAACACCCGCGTCCGCGTCACGAACGTCCACAACGGTGCGACGACGACCGTGCGGGTCAACGACCGCGGCCCTTACATCGGCGGCCGCGTCCTTGACGTGTCGCGCCACGCCTCCGAGCTCCTCGGCTTCACCCACGCGGGTGTCACGTGGGTGCGGGGCGAGATCCTCGACGGGGCCGCCGCGGCGGGCTCACCCGCCGGTGATGAACCCCCCGACTCCACGAAGCCCGGCCTCACCCACCCCGACCGGGCAGGGGACGCCCGGCCCGAGGGAGATGAGGCGTACGAGGAGGCGACCCGCGGAGGGTAGGCGGCCGGGCGGGTCAGGTGACGGCGTGGAAGCCGGCGAGGGTGCGTTCGGCGGCGGCGGCCGGGGCCAGGAGCGCGCGCACGCGGGGGCCGTGGCGGGCGGCGCGCTCGCGCGCGGCCAGGGGGTCCGCGGCGACGGCCGCGAGGCGGTCGGCGAGGGCGGCCACGTCGCCGACCGGCACGAGCTCGCCGGCGTCGAGGACGTCGCGGGCCCCGCCCGAGTCGGTGGCAACGACGGGGACGCCCCGGGCGAGGGCCTCGGCGGCCACGAGCCCGAACCCCTCGCGGTGCGAGGGCTGGACGACCACGTCGGCTGCGGCGTAGGCGGCGTGCAGCGCGTCGGGAGCCAGGCGCCCAGGCAGCCGGGCGTGGACACCGAGCGCCTCGGCCAGCTGCTCGAGCCGCCCTCGCTCGGGGCCGTCGCCCACGAGCGTGACCCGCACGGGGACGGGGACCCGGCGCGCGGCCTCGAGCAGGTCGGCGAATCCCTTCTCGGGAACCATGCGCCCCGCCGCGAGGACCTCCAACGGCCGGTCGGCGGCCCGTGCGCGCGGCGGCGCGGGTTCGGCGAGCCACCCCGCGTCGAGCGGCATCGGGTTCACGGCGTCGGCGACCCGCCCGGTGGCGCGGGCGAGCCGCTCGGCGAGGTCGGAGGACACCGCCTCGACGCGATCGACCCCCGCGAGCGCCCACCGGGCGAGCGGCGCGAGGCGTGGCTCGGACTCGAGCAGTGCCACGTCGGTGCCGTGCGCGGTCAGCACCACCGGCGCGTCGACGCGGGCGAGGCGGGCCGCGATCGCCCCGGGCATCCACCAGTGCACCGCGACGACGTCGGGGCGGCCGAGGCGGGCCTGCGCCCGCAGCCGCCCGGCCAGGGACGCGACGAGGGACGCGACGAGCGGCGGACCGGCCGGCGTCCGGGCGATCTGGTGCATCTCGCCGCGGTAGGCGAGCCGCTCCGCCCGGTCGGGCGCGTACCGGGCCAGGCGGACCGGCACCCCCGCGACGGTCTGGCGTGCGGGCAGACCGGCGTCGTGGGGGGCGACCACGCCGACGTCGACGCCGGCTGCCAGCAGGGCGCGCGCCCACGTGAGCAGGAACGGCGCGCTCGGGTCGTCAGCGCTCCGGGGGAACACATGGGTGAGGGCGAGGATCCGCATCCGCTCGGCGGCCCGGTCAGTCTTCGAGGATCTCGCGGACCCGGTAGGGCCGGCGGTCCCGGGCGCCGGTGTGCCGCAGCACGTCGCCGATGAAGCCCGTGCCGATGAGCTGCACCCCGACGAGCACGCACAGCACACCGAACAGCAGCAGTGGCCGGTTGCCGATGCCCTGGTCGGTGAAGAGCCAGATGCCCGACAGGTAGGCGAGCACGGTGAAACCGATGAGCGACAGCGCCGCCCCGACACCCCCGAACAGGTAGAGCGGTCGGTCGGCGAAGCGGGTGAGGAACAGCACCGTCATGAGGTCGAGCAGCGTCTTCGGGAACCGCAGGACGGACAGGAACTTGCTCCTGCCGGCGGTGCGGGCGCGGTGGCGCACCGCGACCTCGGTCACCCGGAACCCGAGGTCGTGGGCGAGCACCGGCACGAAGCGGTGGAACTCGCCGTACAGCGGCAGCTCCTCGGCCACCTCCGCCCGCAGGAGCTTGAACCCGGTGTTGAAGTCGTGCAGGTCGAGCCCGGTCAGCGCCCGGGTCGCGGCGTTGTACCACCGGGACGTGAGCCGTTTCACGACGCGGTCGTCGCGCTCGCGCCGCCACCCTCCGACGAGGTCGTAGCCGTCCCTCTCGACACGGGCGAGCAGCGCGCGGATCTCGTCGGGCACGTCCTGGCCGTCGGCGTCGAGGGTGACGTAGAGCTCGCCTCGGGCGGCGTCGAACCCCGCCGCGAGGGCTCCTGACTTCCCGAAGTTGCGCCGGAGGACGACGACCCGCACGAGCTCGGGCCGCTCGAGCTGGAGCTTGTGGAGCAGCTCGGTCGACCCGTCCGTGGAACCGTCGTCGACGTAGACGATCTCGCTCGGACGGTCGAGCATCTCGAGAGCGGTGACGAGCTCGGCGTGGAGCTGCGGCAGCGCCTCGACCTCGTCGTAGACCGGCACGACGGCCGACAGGTAGGGCTGCATCCCGTCAGGCTAACCGACTCCTACACTGACGCGTATGACCCTCGAGCAGCGCAGCGGTAGGGTCCCCGAATGACCCTCAAGCAGCGCAGCGGTAGGGTCCCCGAATGACCCTCAAGCAGCGCAGCGGTAGGGTCCCCGAATGACCCTCAAGCAGCGCAGCGGTAGGGTCCCGGCGATCTCGCGGCTGCTGCCAGCCCCCCTGCGTGACCCGGTGCTGCGCCGCCCGCTGCTCGGCTGGCTCGGGGTCGGCCTGGCCGTGCGTTTCGCGGTGATGCCGTTCGCGTTCCACAGCGACCTGCTCGCCGTCTACTGGCGTGCCCACCTCATCGCCTACGAGGGGCAGCTGTTCGGGTCCTACCTCGTCAACATGGGCGCGCACTATGTCCACGCGCTCGCCCTGCGGCTGCTCGGGCCGCTCCTGCCGCCGCCCGCCGCGGTCTGGACCGACCCCTGGTGGTGGGGTGACTCCGGTGGGCTGCAGACGCAGGTGACACGGGAGTTCGCCACGTCCTCGGACGTCTTCTCGACGCTTTTCGTGCTCAAGCTGCCCTACCTCGCGTTCGACCTCGCCGCCGGCCTGCTCCTGCTCTCTCTCGTCGCCGCCGGGAGGCCGCAGGCGATCCGGCGTGCGTGGGCATTCTGGATGCTCTCCCCGATCGGGCTCTACGCGACCTACCTGTTCGCCCGCTACGAGGCCTTCCCCGTCGCGCTCGTGCTCGGCGCGCTGCTCGCGTGCGAGCGCCGGCGGCCCTGGACGGGGGCGCTGCTGCTCGGACTGGCGGTCACCACGCGCACCTACCCGCTCCTGCTCGTCCCGGTCTTCGCCCTCGTCGCCGTGCGGGGCTGGCGCCGGCAGGGCGCGTGGGCGGGCCTCGCGCTCCTGCCCTTCGCGCTCACGATGGTGACGAACCGGATCCTCGGCGGCACCGCCGGCGAGCTCGCCCGCCTGCGCGACATCGCCCCGGGCGATGCCTTCCTCGCGTTGACGCTGCCTGTCCAGGGAGCCGGGGACATCTACCTCATGCTCGCCGCGGTCCTCGCCGTGTACGGCTACCTGCTCGGGCGGTCCGCCGGCTGGTGGGGCGCCGGCGCGGTCCGGGTCGGCGAGCTGTGGGTGTGGCTGCTCGTCGTCCACGCGGCGTTCTTCGCCCTCGCGACCTTCTCGGCCCACTACTTCATGTGGTTCACGCCGTTCGTGGCGCTCGCGCTCGCGCGCAGGCCCCGGTGGCGGGGCGTGCTCGCGCTCCATCTCCTGCAGGTCGTCACCATCCTCGCGATCAGCGACCTGGTGAACGGGCCCCGGACGGTGCTCGGGCTCTTCCAGCCCCTGTCGCCCGTGGCGGCGACCGAGCTGCCGAGCCTCCGCGAGCTCCTGCTCAACTCCCGTGCGCTCACCGAGCAGCTCATCGGCGTTCTACGGACGGGCTTCCTCGTGCTCACGGGGCTGCTCGCCGCGCCGGCGCTCGCCGAGCTCGCCGGGCGGGCGCCGCAGGTTGCCCACCCCGAGCCACACCGCCCCGCCGACCAGCACGAGCCACAGAGCCGCAAACAGCGGGTCGCCCGCTAGCCGGCTCGCACCGTCGCGCGCGATGCGGAGAAGGTTGCGGGCCGCGTCCGCCGGGCTCCCCGTGCCGACCACCCGGAACGCGAGGTCGCCGACCGCCGGTTCGCCGCCGCGCACCAGCTCGCCTCCCGGGTAGGGGTCGTTGCGCAGGCCACCGCCGTCGTCGAGGGGCGTGTTCGCCCAGACCGCGAGCGGGCTCGCCCCGTCCCACGTGAGCTCGACGGCGGCGACCGCCGGCGCGGGCGGCGGGGGGGAGAAGCGCACGGGCGCCCACTCGTTGTTGCCGATGTCCGCGCCGTCCACGGACGTCCGGGCCAGGACGGGCCCGCCGGCGCCGTCGCGCAGGACGGCGCGGAGACGGCCGGCGGGGTCGACGGTCTCGTCGAAGGTCGCCACGAGGACGTCGACGCCGGCGACATGGCTCGTGGCCGGGCGGAACGTCTGCCCGACCGGCTTATCGCCGAGCATGATCGGCTGGTTGAACGAGTGCTGGAAGGCCTCGCCGCTCGCCGCCTGACAGCCGCCCACCATGAGCGCGCCGACGAGGAGGAGCGCCGCCACACCGATCCGCATGCGGGTCACGCTAGCGCAGCGCACCGTCGGGAGCCCTGACCCAGGTGTGGTAGACAACACGACCCGGCACGCAAGAACCGCAGGAGCTTTTCGCCCATGCCCGTCGACCCCGCCGCGACGCCCCCCGCCCGGTGGCCGGAGCGGCGATGGCCGACGGTGTCGGTCGTCGTCGTGAACTACAACGGGCGGGACTTCCTCGAGCGGTGCCTCGGGTCCCTGCGGGCGCTCGAGTACCCCCAGGAGCGGCTCGAGGTCGTCTTCGTCGACAACAACTCCAAGGACGGCTCCCTCGAGTACGTCCGGGAGGTGTTCCCCGAGTGCCGGGTGGTCGTGAACGACACGAACACGGGGTTCTCCCCGGCGGTCAACCAGGGGGCGCGCCTCGCCACAGGCCGCTACATCGCGCTGCTCAACAACGACGCCGAGGCCGACCCCCGCTGGATCGTCGAGGCGGTGCAGCTGCTCGAGATCGATGAGCGGGTCGCGTGTGTCGCGAGCAAGATCCTCCGCGACGACCGCGAGACGATCGACTACGCCGGCGGGCAGATGGCCTTCTACGGCCACGGGTTCGCGAAGGGCAACCGCCAGACCGACATGGGCGAGGACCGGCGCAACCGCCCGACGCTGTTCGCCTCCGGCGGGGCGATGATCACCCGCCGCGACGTGTTCGTGCAGAGCGGCGGGTTCGACGAGAGCTACTTCGCCTTCTTCGAGGACGTCGACTACGGCTGGCGGCTGTGGGTGCTCGGCCACGAGGTCGTCTACGTCCCCGCCTCGAAGGTCTATCACCGCCACCATGGCACCATCGAGCGCTTCGGCTACGCGAGGGAGCGCTACCTGCTCGAGCGCAACGCCCTGGCCACGGTGTTCAAGAACTACGGGGACGACCAGCTCGCGCGGACGCTGCCCGGCACGCTCGTGCTCGCCCTGCTGCGCGGCCTCGCCGACGACAAGACGGACCTGCCGGACTACCGCATCAGCGAGGACGCGCGCCCGATCGCCGATGCGCGCGTCTCCGCGCTGACCGGCGCGCACCTCGCCGCCATCCGCGACTGGGGCCTCGCCCTCGACGAGCTCGGCGCGAAGCGCTACTTCGTGCAGTCCCGCCGCCGGACCGACGACCGCCGCATCCTGCGGCTGTTCGAGGAGGCGCTGCTGCCCAACGTTCCCGACCCCGACTTCATGCACGTGTTCGAGGCGGTGCTGAACGCCTGGAACCTGCGCGCGCACATGAAGCCACGCGGGCGGGTGCTCATCCTCACCGCCGACCGCTTGGGAGCGCGCATGGCGGGGCCGGCGATCCGCTGCTGGGAGATGGCCAAGCTGCTGTCCCGCGAGCACCAGGTGACCCTTGGCACGACGACACCGCCGGACCTCTCCCATCCCGACTTCGAGGTCGTCCAGGTCAACAGCGAGCGCATCGACGCGCTGCTGCCCGACACCGACGTCGTGATCTTCCAGGGCTTCATCATGTTCTTCTACCCGCAGATCGCGGCGTCGGAGGTGCCCGTCCTCGTCGACATCTACGACCCCTTCCACCTCGAGGGTCTGGAGCTGCGCCGCGAGGAGGCGCCGATCGAGCGCTTCGCGACCGCGCGCAGCGACACGAAGATCCTCAACGAGCAGCTCGCGCGCGGCGACTTCTTCGTCTGCGCGTCCGAGAAGCAGCGCGACTTCTGGCTCGGCCAGCTGACGGGGGTCAACCGCGTGAACCCGGCCACCTACGACGCCGACGCCTCGATGCGCGTGCTCCTCGACGTCGCCCCCTTCGGCCTGCCGAGCGAGCCGCCGGAGAAGGTCGACAAGGTGGTCAAGGGGGTGCTCGACGGCGTGGGGGAGGACGACTTCCTGCTGCTGTGGGGCGGGGGCATCTACAACTGGTTCGACCCGCTCACGCTCATCCGCGCCCTCGGCGAGATCGTCGCCGACCTGCCCGACATGAAGCTGTTCTTCCTCGGCTCGGCGCACCCGAACCCCGACGTGCCGAAGATGCGGATGGCGTCGGCCGCCTTCCGCCTCGCCGAGGAGCTCGGGCTGCTCGACCGCCACGTGTTCTTCAACCCCGGCTGGGTCGAGTACGAGCGGCGCGCCGACTACCTGCTCGAGGCGGACCTCGGCGTGTCCACGCACTTCGACCATGTCGAGACGGCGTTCAGCTACCGCACCCGCATCCTCGACTACCTCTGGGCGGGGCTGCCGATCGTGGCGACCGAGGGCGACTCGCTGTCCCGGCTCGTGAACACCCACGGGCTCGGCCTCACCGTGCCCGGCGAGGACGTCGGCGCGCTCGCGAGCGCGCTGCGACGCATGCGCAACGACCGTGACCTCTACGACACCTGCCGACAGGCGGTGGAGCAGCTCGCTCCCGACATGACGTGGGACAAGGCGCTCGCGCCCATCCTGGAGTTCTGCCGGCTTCCGCGGCCGGCTGCCGACCGCGTCGGACGGTCCCGGGAGTACGTCACCGGCGCACCCCCCGTCATCACCCGCTCCTACGGGTACTACGCCCGGCGCTTCCTCGACTACTACCGCAGCGCCGGACCCCGCACCGCTCTCACCCACGCGCGCAACTTCGCGCGGCAGCGTCTCAGCCGCTAGGGGTCGCCGCGTGCGGGCCGAGGGCCGCGCCTCCCCGAGGGGCACAGCGCCCCGCCGGGGGCTCGGCAGGGTGCCCGTCGCGGTGCGGGCGCTCGTCGCCCTCCACGGACTCACCCTCGTGCTCGCGAGCGTGCTGTTCCCGACGTACCGGGCACCGGACGAGTCCGCCCACGTCGACATGGTGGTGGCCGTCGCGCAGGGCGCCGGCTACCCGGAGGTGGGGCAGCGGCGGATCTCTCAGCGGGTGATCGACTCGTTCGCCGTGGTCGGGCACGTCCGCGAGGGCGAGGCACAGCCGCTGCGGGCCGCGGACGCCCCGGCGCGTGGCGAGCGGCCGAGGTTCGCCGACCTCGGCCCCGACGTGGCGGGCGACGTGCGCCAGCAGATGGCCGCGCACCCGCCGCTCTACTACCTCCTCGCCGCGGCGGCCCTGTCGGGGGTGACCGCGGTCGTGCCCTTCACCGGCGACTGGTCCTTCGATCAGGTCGTGGGCTTCCTGCGGCTGTTCAGCGCGCTCGTCGTGCTGCCCCTGCCGCTGATCGCCTACCTCGTCGCCGGCCGGCTCGGCGCGCCCCGCCCCGCCGCGGTGACCGCGGCGGTCCTGCCCCTCGGCGTGCCGCAGCTCACCCACGTCGGCGCGTCGGTCAACAACGACACCCTGCTCGTGCTGCTCTTGGGCCTGCTCACGCTGCCGACCCTCGCCGTCGCGCGCGGGGACCGGTCCTGGCGCACCGCCGCCGTCGCCGGCCTGCTCGGCGGGCTCGCGCTGCTCACGAAGGGCTTCGCACTGTTCGTCCCCCTATGGCTCGCCGCCGTGTACGGGCTTGGCGTGCTCCGGGGCGCCGGCTGGCGCGGGATGACCGCCGGGGCGCTGTCGGTCGCCACCGCCGTCGCCGTCGGCGGATGGTGGTGGATCCGCAATCTCGTCGTGCACGGGACCGTGCAGCCGGCCGGCCTGCCGGGCCCGCCGGCACCGGAGGGGTTCACCCCCGACGTCGGCTTCTGGCTGCCCTTCTACGTCGAGCGGCTGAGCCACCGCTTCTGGATCGAGCCGAACATCGTCCCCGACGGTGCCCCGCCCCTGCACCTGCTCGCCACCCTCGTCGTCGTCATGCTCTGCGTCGCGGCGTTCGCGGGCTGCCGGCGCACCGGTCAGAGCCCCGCCGACCTCACCGTCGTGCTCGCCCCACTCGCCGGGCTCGGCGGGATCGTGACGTTCGGGGCCTGGCGCGTCTACGCCCGCACCGGCACCCCGTTCGCCATCCACGGCCGCTACCTGTACGGGGCCGTGGTCGGCATCGCGGTCGTCGGGGCCCTCGGCGCGTTCACCCTGCTGGGGGCGCGCAGCCGGCGCCTGCCGTTCGTCGCCCTCGCGGTCGTGGTCGTCGTGCAGGCCACGGCGGCCGGCCTGGCGCTCGTCACCTACTGGGGCCCGCCAGGGGCCCGGGGCGCCGCGGTGCTCGCCTGGTCGCCGTGGCCGGCCCTCTTCGTGGTCGGCGCGCTCGCCGGAGCGGTCGCACTCGTCGCGTGGCTCGTCCCGGCGTTCCTCGACGGAGCCGCCGCGCAGCGCTCGCCTCAAGGAGCCCCGCGCCGCCGTCGATAGGCACTCCAAGGGCCGGCACCACCGGCCGCGCCAACCCCGGAGTGCCCCACGATGAAGTCACCGACCACCCGACGTCTCGGTCTCCTGCTCGTCGTCGCCCTCGCCGCGGTCGGCGTGCTCGCCGGCAGCGCCTCGGCGTCGACGTGGGGCGGGGCGGAGCAGCGGCTCGTCGACAGCATGAACGCCGAGCGGCGCGCCGCGGGGCTCGCACCCCTCGCGGTCGACGCGGAGCTCCAGCGGGTCGCCCGCGGCTGGACGGACGTCATGGCGCGCGAGGACCGCCTGTACCACAACGCGAACCTCGCCGCGCAGGTCCAGCGCGACTGGCGCCGGCTGGGCGAGAACGTCGGCTGGAGCCAGCGGGCGGGCGCGCCGGAGACCGAGCTCGTCGACCGGACCCACGCGATGTTCATGAACTCGCCGGGCCACCGCGCGAACGTTTTACGCCCGGAGTTCAACTGGGTCGGCGTGGGGGTGCGGGTGACGGCGTCGGGCAAGCTCTGGACGACCGTCGACTTCATGCACGGCGCCGGGCAGGCCGCCGCCGTCCGCCTGCCCCCTCTGGCGCCGGGTGAGTTCCGCGACGTGACCGCCGGGCCGCACTCGGCAGCGATCAAGGCGATCGCCCTGCGTGGCGTCACCACGGGCTGCACCGCCGAGCGCTTCTGCCCCGAGCGGCAGGTGACCCGCGCGCAGATGGCGACGTTCATCGTCCGCGCGCTCAAGCTGCCGCCGGCCGGCCGGGACTTCTTCGGCGACGACAACGGCTCGCCGCACGAGGCGGCCATCAACTCGCTCGCGGCCGCCGGGATCGCCAACGGCTGCGCACCGGGGCGCTTCTGCCCGAACGCCCCGGTCGCCCGCGGCCAGATGGCGTCGTTCCTGCAGCGTGCGTGGCGGCTGCCGACCAGCACGTACCAGCGCTTCTCCGACGTCCTTGGCTCCGTGCACCAGCCGGCGATCAACGCCATCGCCGACGCCGGCATCACGCTCGGCTGCGCCGACGGGCGGTTCTGCCCCAGCCAGCCGGTCCGCCGCGCGGAGATGGCCTCGTTCCTCGCCCGCGCCCTCCGACTCGTCTGAGCCACGCCACCCGGCAGTCGCGGGGGGTGGCGCACCGGCGGGATAGACTCGCCCTCACCATGGCCGCCCCCACCGCGAAGCTCGGCGAGCTGTGGACCTCTCGCCAGCTCCTCGACAACCTTGTCCGCAAGGAGCTGAAGGTCCGCTACAAGCACTCGGCCCTCGGCTTCGTGTGGTCGCTGCTCACCCCGATACTCATGACGGCGATCTTCACCGCGATCTTCGCCGTCGTGCTCCGCATCCCCGTGCGGCACTTCGCGAGCTTCTTCCTCGCCGGCTACCTCGTGTGGCAGTTCTTCGCGAACAGCGTCAACGCCTCCGTGGGCGCGATCGTCGGCAACGGCCCGCTCATCCGCAAGGTGTACTTCCCGCGCGAGGTCATCCCTTTGTCGATCGTGGGCAGCCAGGCGGTGCACTTCCTGCTCGCCCTGCTCGCAACCGCCCCGCTGTTCTTCTGGCAGCGCGGCAACGTGCTGCCGTACCTGCCGGCGGTGGCCGTCGGGCTCGTGCTGCTCACGCTGTTCACCGCCGGGGTGTCGATGGCGTTCGCGGCGGCCAACGTCCCCTTCCGCGACCTGCAGGAGCTCACGCAGGTGATCTTCCTCGCCTGGTTCTACGGAACCCCGATCATCTACCCGATGTTCTTCGTCGAGGGGGTCCCCGCCCCCTACCAGTTCTTCGTGACGCTCGTGCGCCTGAACCCGATGACGTGGTTCGTCGAGCTCTTCCAGACGCCGCTGTACGGGCTCGCGGTCGCACCCGACGTGCCGGAGACCGTGGGTCCCGCGTCCCTGCCACCCGCCTGGCCGGCCGCGACGACGCTGCTCGGCTGCACGGTCCTCGCCGTCGTCACGTTCGCGCTCGGCTACTGGCTGTTCAACCGGCTGGCCGTCACGTTCGCGAAGGAGGTCTGAGGGTTGGGCGCGCACGCCGGCGACCGGCTGGCGATCGTCGTCGAGGACCTCCACGAGATCTTCCGCATCTACACCGAGCGGCCGCCGGGCATCAAGGAGCGCCTCTACCGGTTCCGGCGGTCCCACTACCACGACTTCCACGCGCTGAAGGGCGTGTCGCTGCAGATCCGCCACGGCGAGAGCGTCGGGCTGATCGGGCACAACGGCTCGGGCAAGTCGACGCTGCTGAAGTGCCTGGCGAGAATCCTGCCCGCCGACGCGGGCAGGGTGGAGGTGAGCGGGCGCGTGTCGACCCTGCTCGAGCTCGGTGCGGGGTTCCATCAGGAGCTGTCGGGGCGTGAGAACGTCTACCTGAACGGGGCGATCCTCGGCCTGGGCGCGAAGGAGATCGACGCGGCGTTCGACTCGATCGTCGACTTCGCCGGCGTCCGCGACTTCATCGACCAGCCGGTGCGCAACTACTCGTCGGGCATGTACGTGCGGCTGGGATTCGCCGTCGCGGTCCACGTCGACCCCGACATCCTCCTCGTCGACGAGGTCCTGTCGGTCGGCGACGCCGCCTTCCAGGAGCGCTCGCTCGCCCGGATGCGGGCGTTCAACCAGCGCGGCAAGACGGTCGTCATGGTCAGTCACGACCTCGCCGCGATCACCGAGCTGTGCGAGCGGACCATCGTCCTGGACCACGGTCGTCTCGTGTTCGACGGGTCCACCGAGGAGGCCGTCGAGCGCTACGAGGAGATCGTCGCGAGCGGCCAGCCCGCCCCCGAGCCGGAGCCCGCCCCCCAGG
>Ga0247713_1000176_pt1 | contig 44975 bp, 38 predicted proteins | sample 21E_NmetaG_FD_189936 | JGI IMG/M metagenome (GOLD analysis project Ga0247713, IMG submission 189936) | Soil microbial communities from hillslope of Landscape Evolution Observatory, University of Arizona, Oracle, AZ, United States - 2-1-E_N | ecosystem: Engineered > Artificial ecosystem >...
TGGCCGCCCCGCCCCCCACCGCGCAGGCCGGCCAAGCCGATAGACGAGGAGGGCCTCGCCGAGCACGTCGCGAAGCTCCGCGACGCGATCGGGGCGGGCCTCGTCACGACCGACGAGGCTGTGGCGAGCATCTGCCGCTTCACGAACGGCGTCCTGTCGGAGGAAGCTGCGCGGGAGCTGCTCCGCCGGCAGGGCGCGGCCTGACCGCCCGCCGGTTCGATCACGGGCGACCCCCCACGAGGGGAGAGCCGGGAGGTCGGCGGGTAGGCTCGTGGCACCAGTCGGCGAGCCTCGAGGATGGGTCATGAGCGATCACGCACGCATCGAGCTTGACGGCCAGACGTACGAGGCCCCGCTGATCGTGGGGACCGAAGACGAGCGCGCCTTCGACATCACCAAGCTCCGTGCCAGCACCCGCTACATCACGTACGACCCCGCCTACGCCAACACGGGGTCGGTCAAGAGCTCGATCACCTACATCGACGGCGAGGCGGGGATCCTGCGCTACCGCGGCTATCCGCTCGAGCAGATGGCGCAGCACTCCACGTTCCTCGAGACCGCCTACCTCCTCATCTACGGCGAGCTGCCGAAGCGGGAACAGCTCGACGCCTTCAGCACGAACATCACCCGCCACACCCTCCTCCGCGAGGACATGCGTCGCTTCTTCGACGCCTTCCCCACGGACGCTCACCCGATGGCGATCCTCGCCTCCGCCGTCTGTGCGCTGTCGACGTTCTACCAGGACCACTACAACCCCTCGAACCCGCAGGACGTCGAGATCTCGATCTACCGCCTGATGGCCAAGCTGCCGACCGTCGCGGCGTGGGCGTACAAGACCTCGATCGGCATGCCCTACATCTACCCGAGCAACGACCTCGGCTTCGCCGAGAACTTCCTCCACATGATGTTCGCCGTGCCGGCCGAGCCCTACCAGGTCGACCCGGAGGTCGCCCGGGCGCTCACCCTACTGTTCATCCTCCATGCCGACCACGAGCAGAACTGCTCCGCCTCCACGGTGCGGATGGTCGGGTCGAGCCACCTCAACCTGTTCGGCTCCATCTCCGCGGGCATCACCGCCCTGTGGGGGCCCCTCCACGGGGGCGCGAACCAGGACGTCGTCGAGACGCTGCTCGCCATCCAGGCCTCCGACGACGACGTCGACACGTTCATCCGTCGGGCCAAGGACCGCGACGACCCCTTCCGTCTGCCGGGGTTCGGCCACCGGGTCTACAAGAACTACGACCCCCGGGCCAAGATCATCAAAGCGACCGCCGATCGCGTCATCGCGAAGCTCGTGGGTGACGACCCGCTCTTCGAGATCGCCCGCACGCTCGAGGAGACCGCCCTGTCCGACGACTACTTCGTCGAGCGCAAGCTCTATCCCAACGTCGACTTCTACTCGGGGCTGATCTACCGGGCGATGGGCCTGCCGCTCAACATGTTCCCGGTGATGTTCGCCATCGGGCGGGTCCCGGGTTGGATCGCTCAGTGGCGGGAGATGACGAAGGACCCCGACACCCGGATCAACCGGCCACGTCAGATCTACACCGGTCCGAGCGAGCGCGACTACGTGCCCATGGACCAGCGCTGACGCGCTGACGCGCGGGCCGGGTCAGGCGAGGAGCTCGCGAAGGGCCCGGACGGCCACCGCCACCCCGTCGAGTCCTGCCTCGGGTTCGCGCCGGAGGCGCGCGAGGATGTCGTCGACGCGTGCGCGCGCCGGGCCGCGTGCGGCCAGCAGCCGCCTGACGCTGCCCGGCGCACCGGTCCCGGGCGCTTCGCGCAGGGCCCGGTCAGCGGCGAGCATACGGAGGTCGCGCAGCTCGTCGGTGAGGCCCCGGGCCTGCCAGCGCTCCCAGTGCGTCTCCACCGGGAGGTCGCGCAGCCGGGCGTGGAGCACCTCGAGGGGCAGGAGCTCGGACACGGCGAGGAAGACCTCGGCCACCTCGAGCACCGACCGGCCGCTGTCGCGCGCGACCGCGGCGACGTCGGGCACGAACGTGAGCTGGGATGCGGTCACGATCCGGCTGGCGAGCCCCTCGTCGACGCCGAGGTCGGCGTAGCGGTCGACCCGTCGACGCAGGGCGGCACGGCGCGTGGGTGACCCGAGCTGCACGGCGCCCCCTGCGAGCTCGAGGAAGGCCGCACGGTCACGGGCGACCGCGTCGGCAAGCGCGGGAAGGTCCGCCTGACCGAGGTAGCGGCGGGTGAGCGCGTCGACGAGCCCGCCGGCCTCGGCGGCCAGCTCGAGCTGCAGTGCGGGGGCCACCGCGGCGTCGAGCTCGTCGACGCCGCGCCAGTGCGCGTCCGCGCCGGCCACCTCGCGTGCCGCCCAGAACGCCGCAGCCACCTCGTGCGCCGCGCAACCCCGCTCGTGGCGGGTCCGGCTGACGTAGGTGATGCCCATGCGGTTCACGATCTCGCTCGCCACGACGGTGGCGACGAGCTCGCGGCGCAGCCGATGGTCGCCGACGAGGTCGGGCAGGCGCTCGGCGACCTGCGTGGGGAAGTACCCGACGAGCGCCGGCGCGAGCGGCGGCCAGTCCGGCAGGTCCGAGGCGAGGAGCCGGCCGGCGAGGTCGATCTTCGCGTAGGCGAGCAGGACCGCGAGCTCCGGGCGTGTGAGGCCGGCCCCCGCCTTGCGCCGGCGCTCCATCTCACCGCTCGACGGCAGCGCCTCCACCGCCCGATCCAGGCGCCCCGGTCGCCGGCCGTCGGTCTCCTCCTCGGCGAGCTCGGTCATGAGGTGCTCGTAGGCGGCCATGGCCTGCTGGCTGGTGGCCACCTCGCGGCTGACGGCCCAGGTCTGCAGGTCGACGTCGCGGAGGACCCCGGCGGCGACCTCGTCGGTCATCGCGGCGAGGAGGCGGTCGCGCTCCCCGGGTGGCAGGCGGGCGCGCTCGACGGCCGTCCCGAGCAGGATCTTGAGGTTGACCTCGCGGTCGGACGTCGCGACCCCGCCCGCGTTGTCGATGGCGTCGGTGTTGCAGCGCCCTCCCCGGCGCGCGTACGCGATGCGGGCCCGCTGCGTGAGCGCAAGGTTGCCGCCCTCGCCGACCACGCGCGCGCCGAGGACGTCGGCGTCCACGCGGACCGCGTCGTTGGCCCGGTCCCCGACGTCGGCGTGGCTCTCTCGCGACGACTTCACGAACGTCCCGATCCCCCCGGCGAACAGCAGGTCCACCGGTGCGGTGAGCAGCGCCCGGATGAGCTCGGGAGGGCTGAGGGCCGGTTCGTCGACCCGCAGCAGCCGGCGGACCTCCTCGGACAGCGGCACCGACTTCGTCTCACGCGACCACACGCCACCGCCACGGCTGATCACCGAGGTGTCGTAGTCGGCCCACGACGAGCCCGCGAGGGCGAACAAGCGCCGCCGTTCGCGGTAGCTGGCCGCAGGGTCGGGGTCCGGGTCGAGGAAGACGTGGCGATGGTCGAAGGCGGCGACGAGCCGCACCGCCGCGCTCTGCAGCAGGCCGTTGCCGAAGACGTCGCCGGACATGTCGCCGATGCCGACGACGGTCACGGGCTCGCTCTGCACGTCGATGTCGAGCTCGCGGAAGTGGCGCTGCACGGCCAGCCACGCACCCCGCGCGGTGATGCCCATCGCCTTGTGGTCGTACCCGGTCGAGCCGCCGGACGCGAACGCGTCGCCGAGCCAGAAGCCGTACTCGGCGCTGATCGCGTTCGCGGTGTCGGAGAAGGTCGCGGTCCCACGGTCTGCCGCGACGACGAGGTAGGGGTCGTCGCCGTCGTGGCGGCGGACGGCCGTGGGCGCGACGCACTCGCCCGCGACGATGTTGTCGGTGACGTCGAGCAGTCCGCGTATGAAATGGCCGTACAGGCGGTGCACCTCCGGCTTCACCCCAGCGGCCTCCGCCGGCGGCCGCTTCAGCACGAAGCCCCCCTTCGCGCCCGTGGGCACGATCACCGCGTTCTTCACCATCTGCGCCTTCATGAGGCCGAGGACCTCGGTCCGCACGTCCTCCTGCCGGTCGCTCCAGCGGATGCCTCCCCGGGCGACCGGGCCGCCCCGCAGGTGCACCCCCTCCATGCCGGGGTCGTACACGAAGACCTCCGCGGCGGGCACCGGCTTCGGCATGCCGGCCACCATGGCGCTGTCCACCTTCAGCGCGAGGCACGTGCGGTCGGGCCGGTAGCGGTTCGTGCGCAGGGTGGCCTCGACCATGCCGAGGTAGTCGCGCAGGATGCGGTCGAAGTCGAGCCGCTCCACGGCGTCGCAGCCCGCGAGCACCCGCGCGCGTGCCTCGTCGGCGAGGTGCGGGCTGCTTCCGAGGTCCGGTTCGAAGCGCGCGGCGAACAGCTCCACGAGCGCACGTGCCACCTCGGGATGGGCGACGAGCGCGTCGGACTGGTAGGCCTCGGTGAACGTCGTGCCGACCTGCCTCCGGTAGCGGCGGTAGGCGCGGAGCACCGCGACGTCGTCCCACGACAGGCCGGCGTGGAGCACGAGCCGGTTGAGCGAGTCCGCCTCGGCCCGCCCGTCCCACACCGCGCCGGCCGCGTCGGCCAGCCGGGCCCCGTCCCGGTCGGGGTCCACGGCCACGCCCGCGCCGGCCCGCACGCCGAAGTCGTGAAGGGTGACCTCGCCGGCGTGGCGGGTGGCGATCCGGTGAGGGACCTCCTCGACGACGGTCAGGCCCAGGCTCTCGAGGATCGGCAGGAACGTCGAGAGCTCCACGCCGCCGCCCGACTTGTAGAGCAGGAAGCGCAGGGTGCGGTCCCCCGCTCCGGCGGGCGCCTCGCGCAGCGCCATCCGCACGTCGGTGAGCCGCTCGAGCTCGGCGATGTCGGCGACCGCCTCGGTGACGGGGTTGATGTCGGTGTAGCCGGGGGGGAACACCCCGGCGTACGCGGCCGACAGGCGCCGGCCACGCTCGGCGCCGTGGACCCGCTCGAGGGCCGCCGCGAGGTCGTCCTCCCAGCTGCGGGTCACCTCGAGGACCTCCCCCTCGAGCTCGTCGACGGCGACCGCCGGGGGGGACCCGTCGGTGTGGACGAGGAAGTGCAGCAGCGCCTGGTCGCTTTCGGTGATCGACAGGTGGTAGTCGATGGCCGTGGCCCCGAACGCGTCGCTCAGTAGCCGCTGGATGCGCTTGCGGATCCTCGCGCTGAACCGGTCCCGCGGCAGGATGACGAGCACCGAGGCGCTTGCCCGGTCGATACGGCACAGCAGCCGCACGTCCTGGCGGCTCTGCGCGTCGAGCAGCTCCATGAGGTTGGCGTGCAGCTGTGCGACGTCCGCCTGGAACAGCTCGTGCTTCGGCATGGCCTCGAAGAGGCTGCGCAGGGCGCGCTCCTCGTAGGAGTGCTCGACGATGTCCTCCCACTCGATGATCGTGCGGAGCTTGCGCCGGAGGACGGGAAGGCTGCTCGGCGCCTCGCCGAAGGCCTTCTGCGCGAACAAGCCGAGGAAGCGGTACTCGCCTGCGAGCGCGCCCTCCCCGCTGACCTTCTTCACCCCGACCCCAATCATCCGCTCCCGCCGGTGCACGGTGCTGACGTGGTCGGTGCGGGTGACGACGAGGAGGTCGCCGCCCTCCAGCCGCGCCCTCACCTCGGGCGGGGCCCCCGCCAGCGCGACGGGCACCGCGAAGCGCGACGACCCCTCGTCGGCGAGGATCCCGAGGCCTGAGCCGGCGCGGGTCACCACCGCGGGCTGACCGCCGGCCTCGACGAGGTCGTACTCCCGCGCGCCGAGCAGCACGAAGTGGTCGTCGAGGAGCCAGTCGAGCAGGGCGATCGTCTCGTCGACCTCCTCGGCGGTGTAGCGGGACCCGGCGCTCGCGCGGGTGGCGAACGCCGCCTCGTCCACCTGGGCCCGCATCGCCGGGTGGTCCCGCGTCGCCCGAAGGGTGTCCTCGAGGAGCGCCCGCAGCCCCCGTGCGAGCTCGCCGAGCTCGGCGTCGGGAAGCCCGCGGTGCACCTCGACACGGATCCACGACTCCCGGTTGCCCGCGTCACGGGCGGGACCCACGGCCGTGACGGTGCCGGCCTCGTCGCGCTCGACGCCGACGATGGGGTGCACGACATCGACCGGCTCCAGGCCACGGTGGGCGAGCTCCTCGCTGATCGTCGACAGCAGGAACGGGACGTCCTCCACGTTCACCTCGACCACCGTGCGCCCCCCGTCGGGGTTGGTGACCCGCAGCGACAGGGCCCCCGGCGCGCGGCCGTCGAGGAAGTCGAGGCCGGCCTCCAGGCGGTCGACGAGCAGGTCGGCGTCGCGCTCGACGGTTCGCGCGGGCAGGCCACGCCGGTAGGCCGCCCGCGCCAGCGCCGCGACCAGCTCGGCGCGCCGTGGCTCGAGCCGCTGCCCGATGCGCCGCAGCAGCGGCGGCAGCGCGTCGGCCGCCACGTCCAGATCGCTCACAACCTTCAGCCTCGCACACCGCCACGCCCGGGGTGTCCCTACCATCGGTGCCATGAGCGCGATCCTCTGGCGGCCCACGCCCGGCCAGGTCGAGCAGACCCTGCTGCACCGCTTCACGCGGGATGTCCTCGGCCGCGACGCCGGCTACCACGAGCTGTGGCAGTGGTCGGTCGACGAGCCCGAGGCGTTCTGGGGAGCGGTCTGGCGGGACGGGGGCGTGCGCGCCTCACGCGGTTACGACCGCGTCATGGGCGAGGTCCGCATGCCAGGAACCGCCTGGTTCCCCGGGGCTCGCCTGAACTTCGCGGAGAACCTCCTGCGTCGCGCCGACGAGCGCCCTGCCATCCTCGCCGCCGCCGAGGGCCGCGAGGACGAGACGGTGACGTGGGGGCAGCTGCGGCGGCGGGTCGCCGCAGCCCAGCAGGGTCTCGCCGGCCTCGGCGTCGGCCCCGGCGACCGGGTCGCCGGCTTCCTACCGAACGGCGTGGCGACGGTCGTGCTCGCGCTCGCCACCATCTCCCTCGGTGGGATCTGGTCGTCGTGCTCCCCCGACTTCGGCCCGATGGGGGTCGTCGACCGCTTCGGGCAGATCCGCCCGAAGGTCCTCGCCGTCGCGGATGGCTACCGCTACAACGGCCGGCTCCACGAGCTGGCCGGCAAGGTCGGCGGCGTGCTCTCGGCCATCGACGCCGTCGCGCACGTGGTGACGGTGGACTTCGCCGGCGTCGGCATCGACGTCGGGCCGCACCCCGTGACGACGTACGAGCAGCTCCTCGCGGGCGGCGCCACGGAGCCCGCGTTCGTCGCCCTTCCACCCGACCATCCCGTCTACATCCTCTACACGTCGGGAACGACGGGGGCGCCGAAGAGCATCGTGCACGGCGCCGCGGGGACGCTGGTGAAGCATCTCGCGGAGCACCGCCTCGCAAGCGATGTGCGGCCGGGCGACGTCGTGTTCTGGTTCACCACGACCGGCTGGATGATGTGGAACTGGCTGGTGTCCGCGCTGGCCAGCGAGGCCACCATCGTCCTCTACGACGGCGGCCCCGCCCACCCCGACATCGGTGCCCTCTGGCGCCTGGCGGAGCGAGCCGGCGTCACGCACTTCGGCACGAGCCCGAAGTTCGTCGCCGCGAACGAGCGGGCGGGCGCCCGCCCCGCCGACCTCGCGGACCTCTCCCGCCTGCGCATGGTGCTGTCCACGGGCTCGCCGCTGACGCCCGAGCAGTTCGACTGGGTCTACGCCAACGTCCGCGACGACGTCCCGCTCGCCTCGGTGTCCGGCGGGACCGACCTCATCGGCTGCTTCGCCGGCGGGGCGCCGACGCTGCCGGTGCGCCGCGGCGAGCTGCAGGCCCGCAGCCTCGGCATGGCCGTCCAGGCGTGGGACGCCGCGGGCAGGCCGGTGATCGGCGAGAAGGGCGAGCTGGTGTGCACGCGTCCGTTCCCTTCGATGCCGGTCGGGTTCTGGGACGACCCGGACGGCACGCGCTACCACGAGGCGTACTTCGCTGCGCACCCGGGGGTGTGGACGCACGGCGACTTCATCGAGATCCGCCCCGAGGGCGGTGTGGTGATCTACGGGCGCAGCGACACGACGCTGAACCCGGGCGGCGTGCGCATCGGCACAGCGGAGATCTACCGGTCGCTCGCGGCCGTGCCGGAGGTGGCCGACGCGGTGGTCTTCGGCCGCCCGGTCGATGGCGACGTCGAGGTCGTCCTCTGCGTCGTGCCCGCCTCGGGGGTGACGCTCGACGAGGCGCTCACCGACCGCATCCGCGTGGCGATCCGTGAGGCGACGAGCCCCCGTCACGTTCCCGCGCACGTGTTCGCCGTCCCCGACGTCCCCTACACGTTCAGCGGGAAGAAGGTCGAGAAGGCGGTGGCCCGGGTCGTCGCCGGCGAGCGGGTCGACAACCGTGACGCACTCGCGAACCCCGACGCCCTCGACGGCTACGCGAACCTGCCGTTCCCCGACTCCGCCCGGGCGTCAGGAGCCTGAGGGGACGTCGCCGCGCCCGGCGGTGTGGGACGGGGGGATCCTCCCGAAGCGCCCGGCCTGGAAATCCGCGAACGCCTGGAGGACCTCGGCCTTCGTGTTCATCACGAACGGGCCGTAGGCGACGACCGGCTCACGGATGGGGCGGCCACCGAGGATGATGACGTCCATCGCCGGGCTGCGTGACTCCTGCCTCTCGTCCGCGGCGAGCACGATGGTGTCGCCGGGGCCGTAGACCGCGAGCTGGCCCGTGCGCAGTGGCCGACGCTCGGCTCCTGCGGTGCCCTGGCCCGCCAGCGTGTAGACGAGGGCGTTGAAGTCCCGCCGCCACGGCAGCGTGAGCGTCGCCCCCGGGTGCAGGGTGGCGTGGACGACGGCTATGGGGGTGTGGGTGACGCCCGGGCCGTGCTGCCCGGCGACCTCACCGGCGATGACGCGCAGGAGCGCCGCGCCGTCCGCGGACGCGAGCAGACCGACCTTGGTCGCGCGGATGTCCTGGTAGCGGGGAGCGACGAGCTTGCGTTCCGCCGGCAGGTTCACCCACAGCTGGAAGCCGTGGAACAGCCCCCCGCTCATGACGAGCTGCTCCGGTGGGGCCTCGATGTGGAGGATGCCCTCACCGGCGGTCATCCACTGGGTGTCGCCGTCGGCGATGAGCCCCCCACCGCCCTGCGAGTCCTGGTGGGCGATCTGCCCGTCGATGATGTAGGTGACCGTCTCGAACCCGCGGTGGGGGTGCCAGGCGGTGCCCTTCGGCTCGCCAGGCGCGTACTCGACCTCGCCGATCTGGTCCATGTGGATGAACGGGTCGAGGCCGCGCAGGTCGACGCCGGCGAACGCCCGGCGGACCGGGAACCCCTCACCCTCGTAGCCGGTGGGGGCGGTGGTGACCGCGAGAACCCGACGCGGCCGGTCGGCCGCCGGGTCGGTGGGCGGGACCCTCGGGAGGGTCACGAGGTTGTCGACGCTGAGCGCTGGCACGGATGCTCCTCGAAAACGGTGCGTGACTGCGGTTGTCCCGGTCAACAGCGTTGGCCGGGCGAACATTCCGGGTGCGCGGCTATAGAGGCCGGGCCGTCCGGAAGGACGAGTCAAGCCACCGCCGCTTCTCACCGAACCCCATCTCATGAGGGCCCACGCGCGCCCATACGGGGTTCTTGAAGCCAGAGAGGACAGACCCATGCAACCTGACCCATCGATCGACACCCCCCTGTTCATCCCCGACCACCTCCAGGACGTCTACCAGGAGGACGCGGCGTTGCAGGTGCGCACGACGCGGGCCGCCGCGCCCGCGCCTGCCCGCCCCCGCAGCGCACACAGTGCGGTGGCCGTCTCCTCCTCCGCCGCCCGGACGCAGCGCGCCTTCGTCCTCCTCGCGGCCGTTCTCGCGCTCGTCGGGGGCGCCGTGTGCACCGCCTGGTGGGCGTGGCTCGCGCACGACACCGGCTCGACGCTGTGGAACAACTTCGCCGTCGGCGGTGGTGTGGCGGTCGTGCTCGGTGTCGTGACCTGCGTCGGTTACTGGCTGTCGCGCCCGTGACCCCGCGGCTATCCGCCGAGGAACGACAGGCGGACGGTCCGCTCGGCGTTGTCCCTGTTCGGATCGACGAGGACCACTGACTGCCAGGTGCCGAGGGCCAGACGCCCCCCGAGCACCGGCACGGTCATCGAGGACGACACGAGCGCCGGCAGGACGTGGTCCGCGCCGTGACCGGGGCTGCCGTGACGATGCACCCAGACACCGTCGTCACGCGGCAGGAGGCGGTCGACGACCGTCTCGAGGTCGGCCTCCGTCCCCGACCCCGTCTCCATCAGTGCGATCCCGGCGGTCGCGTGGGGTGCGAAGACGTTGCAGAGGCCGTCGCCCCTGCCGGCGAGCCATCCGTCGATCCGGTCGGTGAGGTCCGTGCAGCTGAACGCCCGGCCGGTACGGAGCGAGAACGTCGTCGTGTCCATCGGAGCCTGAAGAGCCCGCCGCTCGAGAGGCCGGCGACCCGGGCACTCGACGCTACTTCTTGGCGGACTCGAAGTAGGGGTTCGTCCCCGCAGCATGGTCGGTGACGTCGACGACCTTCGCGATCTCGGGAACCGCTTCACGCAGCGCGACCTCGATTCCCTGCCCGAGCGTCACCGACGCCATCCCACAGCCCTGGCACCCGCCGGACAGGCGCAGGTAGGCGGTGTCGTCCTCCACGGCCACGAGCTCCGCCCGGCCGCCGTGCGCGGCGATGGACGGGTTGATCTGCTGGTCGAGCACCTGGATGACGCGCTGGGGCACGTCGCCGGACAGGTCCGCCGGCGGGCGGGAGCCGATGGCCGGGCTCGGGCTGTTCGGGTTGTCGACGAAGATGCCGCCGGTCTCGAGGTCGCCCGTGCGGTCGAGGGTCGCCCCCCGCAGCGCGTCGACGCTGCCCTCCGGGATGACCACCGCAAGGTCGTCGTGGTGCTGGACCACGTCACCCGGCGCCGCCCGGTCGAGGAACTGCAGGTACATGTTGTACTGGTACTTGCCGCCCTGGACGCCGGTGACCTCGAGCCAGAGGGCGAGCCTGTCGGCGTTGGCGTCTCGCGAGCGGAACAACAGCGCCTTCTCACGGGCGGCATCGGTCACGGTGAGGACCGGTTCGTGCTCGCTCATTGGGTGCGCTCCTCGGTCGCGGGGATCGCCCTCTACCCTAGCGTGCATGGCTCGGGTCCTGCTCCTGCTGCCGACCGCGACGTACCGGGCGCCCGACTTCCTCGCCGGGGCCGCGGCCCTCGGCGTGGAGGTCGTCGTGGCCTGCGAGCGCCGGCAGGCCCTCGCCGGGCTCATGGGCGAGCGCGCCCTCCGCGTCGACCTGCGCCGGCCGGAGGCGGCCGCCGAGACGATCGTGGCCGCGGCCGAGCGAACGCCGTTCGACGCCGTCGTGGCCGTGGACGACCAGGGCGTGCTCGTCGCCGCGCTGGCCGGCCAGCGGCTCGGCCTTGCGCACAACCCGCCCGCCGCCGTGGCTGCCACCCGCGACAAGGCCGTTCTCCGCCAGGCGCTGGCCCGGGCGGGCGTGCCGCAGCCGGTGTTCCGGGTCGCCTCGCCGGATGACGACGTCGCCGCGCTGGCCCGCGAGGTCGGTCTGCCGTGCGTCGTCAAGCCGGTGTCGCTGTCGGCGAGCCGGGGGGTCCTGCGCGCCGACGACCCCGCCGCGGCAGCCGCAGCGGGCGCGCGCATCCGCGCGATGCTCGCCGCCGACGGCGCGGCCCCGCCCACCCTGCTCGTCGAGGGCTACCTGGCGGGTGGCGAGGTCGCCGTCGAGGGCCTGCTGCGGGACGGGGCGCTCGACGTCCTCGCGGTGTTCGACAAACCCGACCCGATGGAGGGGCCCACGTTCGAAGAGACGCTGCTCGTCACGCCGTCGCGCCTGCCCCAAGGGGTGCAGGCGGCCGTCACCGCAACAGTGGCGGACGCGGCTGCGGCCATCGGCCTGCGCGAGGGCCCCGTCCATGCCGAGCTGCGCGTCACCCCGGAAGGGACCGTGGGGATGCTCGAGCTCGCCGCCCGCTCCATCGGCGGCCTGTGCTCGCGGACGCTGCGGTTCGGCCTGGGGCTGTCGCTCGAGGAGGTGATCCTGCGCCACGCCCTCGGCCTGCCACTCGACGCCCTGGCCGCCGCCTTCGACGCCGCGGGGGTGCTCATGCTCCCGATCCCACGGGCGGGCACCCTCGTCGGGGTGCACGGGCAGGACGCCGCCCGCGCGGTTCCCGGCGTCGCGGGGGTGCAGATGACCGTCAACCCCGGGCGCCCGGTGCGGCCACTGCCCGAGGGCGACCGCTACCTCGGGTTCGTGTTCGCCCGGGGCGAGACCCCCGAGGATGTCGAGCGGGCGCTGCGCGCGGCCGAGGAGCGCCTGGAGGTGGAGATCGCCTAGAGTCGGGCCCGGCGGCCCCAACACCGTCGCGGCGGCGGGTTAGGGTGGCCATGATGCGCGTCCTGCTGATCGCCACCTACGAGATGGGCCATCAACCCGTCCACCTCGCGTCGCCCGCCGCGGCCCTGCGGGCGGCCGGCCACGACGTCGCGTGCCTCGACCTGTCCGTGCAGCCCTGGGACGACGCGACGGTGGCGTCCGCTGACGCGATCGCGTTCAGCGTGCCGATGCACACGGCGATGCGCCTCGCGGTGCGCGCCGCGGAGCGGGTCCGTCGTGCGCGTCCCGCGGTCCCCGTGTGCTTCTACGGCCTCTACGCGCCGGTCGGCCGGAACGTCACCGTCGGCCGGCTGGCCGACCAGCTGCTCGCAGGCGAGTACGAGCCGGCGCTCGTCGCGTGGGCGGGCGGCCTCGCCCGCCAGCCGGTCGTGCACCTCGGCCGGGGACGTGGCGCGTTCCGGCCGCCCGCCCGTGACCTGCTCCCGCCGCTCGAGCACTACGCGCGCCTCGCCGTGGACGGGGAGCGGCGGCTGGTCGGCGCGGTGGAGGCGACGCACGGCTGCAAGCACACCTGCCGGCACTGCCCGGTGCCGACCGTGTACGGGGGGACGTTCCGGGTGGTCGACGAGCAGGTCGTCGCCGCCGACATCGACGGCCTCGTCGCCGCGGGAGCGCGCCACATCACGTTCGCCGACCCCGACTTCCTGAACGGACCGGCGCACGCGCTGAGGATCGTGCGGCGACTCCACACGCGCCATCCCGGGGTGACGTTCGACTGCACGGTGAAGGTCGAGCACGTTCTCGACCGCGCGGAGATCTGGGCGCAGATGGCGGCTGCGGGCTGCCTGTTCGTCGTCTGCGCGGTCGAGCTGCTGAACGACCGCATCCTCGCCCTGCTCGACAAGGGCCACACCGCCGCCGAGGCCGCCGAGGCGGTGCATCTGCTCCGCCGCCACGGCATCGAGCTGCGGCCGTCGTTCCTGCCGTTCACGCCCTGGACGCGGGTCGACGACGTGGGCGACATCGTTGACTTCGTCATCGCCCACGACCTCATCGCCAACGTCGACCCCGTGCAGTACGCGATCCGGCTGCTGGTGCCCGAGGGATCCCTGCTGCTCGACCGTCCGGAGCTCGCGCCGCACCTGGGCCCCTACGACGCCGAGCGTCTCACCTACGCCTGGACGCCGCTGGACCCGGCCACCGACGCGCTCCAGGCCGAGCTCGCGGCGCTCGCCGAGGCGGGGGCGGCTTCCGGCGAGCCCGCCGGCGCGACGTTTCTGAAGGTGCACGCCGCGGTGCGCCGGGCAGCCGGTCAGCCACCTCCCCCCGCGGTGGCCGTCGGCTCGACCGAGGGCAGGCCGCGGCTCACCGAACCCTGGTTCTGCTGAGCGGAGCCGACCGAGGGCCAGTTCGGCCCTCTCGGGTGACATCCCCGCCGACGGCGTTAGAGGGTGATGACGTGGTCGGGGGGGTTGCCGGCGAGCGCTGCGTAGAGATCCGGGAAGCAGCCGACCTGCACGCCCTCGACGGTGCCCGAGACCTTGCAGTCCCCCACCTCGCCCTGCGCGAGGCCCCGCTCGAGCGCGCAGCGGTCGCACATCATGAGCAGCATGCCGGAGTCGGCGGCGACCTTTGCGAGGCGCTCGCCGACCGGGTCGCCCGCGCGAAGCACGTAGTTGTTGTCGTCGAAGAACATCATCCCCACGACGTCGACTCCATGTCTGCCCTCCTCGAGCTGCGGGAGAATCATCTGGCCGAGCTTGTAGCTCGCCGTGTGCCCTGACGTGGAGAAGACGTACGCGACCCGCACAGCGACCTCCTTGATCTGCCTCCCGGGGGCTGCCAGCATAGGGGGTGGGACGCTCCGGGCGTTTCCCGGGGAGTCGGGTCGCGGCACACTGGCAACATGGCCGACGACCCTCCTCGCCGAAGGACCGCCAAGTCCGAGCTCGGCGGGCGCGCCCAGCGGGGGGCGCAGCTGGCCAGGTTGTCGGCCTCGACGAGCGCGGGCTTCCTCGCCTCGCGCGTGCGGGGGCTGCGCGACGGCGACGTCGCCGACCAGCGGTTCCATGCGGAGACCGCCGCGAAGGTCATGGAGCTACTCGGCTCCATGAAGGGTGCGGCGATGAAGGTCGGGCAGATCGCGAGCTTCGTCGACCTCGACCTGCCCGCGGAGGCGCAGGCCACCTACCACGAGGTCCTGTCCGCCCTCCGCGACGCGGCGCCGGCCATGGAACCCGAGCGCATCGCCGAGGTGGTGGCCGACGAGTTCGGCGCGCGACCCGAGGAGGTCTTCGCGCACTGGACGCCGACGCCGCTGGCCAGCGCGAGCATCGGGCAGGTGCACCGGGCGCGCCTGCCCGGCGGTGCGGAGGTGGCCGTCAAGGTGCAGTACCCGGGGGTCGCGGAAGCCGTCGAGGGTGACCTCGCCAACGCCGAGGCCTTCGCGCCCATGGCGAAGATGATCTCGCCGAACCTCCAGATACGCCCTCTCATGGTGGAGATGCGCGACCGGCTGATCGACGAGCTCGACTACCAGCGGGAGGCCGAGTACCAGGCCGCCTTCCATGCCCGCTACGACGGGCATCCCTTCATCCGCGTGCCCGCCGTCCACCCCGACTACTGCAGACCCCGGGTCCTGACCAGCGAGTATGTGGAGGGCATGGACTTCACGACGATGCTCGAGACGGCCGACGAGCCGACCCGCCAGCGCTACGGCGAGATCATCTACCGGTTCGTGTTCGGCTCGCTCAACCGATTCCGGCTGTTCAACGCCGACCCCCATCCGGGCAACTACCTCTTCCCCGGTGACGGCACCGTGGCGTTCCTCGACTTCGGCAGCGTGAAGCTGTTCGGGCGCGAAACCCGGGCGGCCATCCAGGAGCAGCTGCGCGCCGTGCTCGCCGGTGACACCGACCGGCTCGTCGCGGTGCTCGGCGACGCGGGGTTCCTGCCACCCGGGCACCGATTCGACCGCGAGCGGCTGATGGACTGGTTCCGGTTCTTCAACGAGCCGGTCCTGCACGACCGCGAGTGGACCTACACCCCGGAGTTCGCCAGGGAGGTCATCCGGGCGACCACCGACCCGCGCGCCGGCTACGTCGACCTGCTGCGCAAGCTGAACCTGCCACCGGACTACCTGCTGCTCAACCGCATCCAGTGGGGCGTCAACTCCATCCTCGGCCGCCTGCGCGCGACCGCCAACTGGCACCGCATCGCGCTCGAGCTCTGCAACGGCGCAGAACCGGCCACGGCCCTGGGGCGGGAGGAGGCGGCGTTCATCGCGGCTTCGCCCTACGTCGCGTGACCGCCGCGGCGGGGAGGCCATCAGGGCCCCGTCAACCTGTGCGATAGGCCAGGTCACGCACGGTCGCGCGCCATGCGCGCAACCGTTATGCTCCTGCCCCCGACCCTGACCCGCGACGGCGGCATTTGCGCCTAATCGCGTTACCGCCAAGGCTGGGGGTCGTTAAGCGTTACAAGTTCCTCGCGCCGCCTCGCGACTCGGTTGGGAACGGCATCGGCAAGTACCACGACCTGCAAGAGCAGGAGGGCCCGCAAGGTCCTCCGGGGGGTTCGCTGTGATGAGACTACGTGTCGCCGCACTGATGGTCGGTGCGCTCCTGGTGGCTGCCGCGCCGGTTTACGCCCAGGTGCCCGACCCCGGCGGCTTGCTCCCCGGGGTGCCGGGAGCACCCGGCGTTCCCGCTCCGGACGCCCCCGATGACGGCGCCGCGCCGGCCCCGCCGGTGGCCGGTCCGCTCTTCGCCGGTGTGGCCAACGCCATCGGCCTCGAGCTGACGCTGGGCGGCCAGGGACTCACGATCGGGTTCACCGACGCCCGCGTGCAGTCGGGGCCGACCGACGACGGCTGCGCCGCCGGTCAGGTGTCGTGCGCGAGGGCAGCCGGTGAGCTGCTGTTCGGTGAGACCGCCGAGGCGTTCGCACCGGGCAACGAAGGGCCAACCGACGCGACCGCGCTGACGCTGCCCGCCGAGCTGCGCGAACTGCTCGACCTCAACGTCGGCGTCGCGATCGCCCGGGCGACCGCAGCACCGACCGCCAACGCCGACGCCGCCGCCGCGACCGTCGCGGTGAACGCCACGCGCACCCTTTCGGAGACCCTGCCGCTGCAGGACACGCTGCGGACCATCTCGGACTCGATCCTCGGGCCGGTCGGCGAGGGCGACCCGACCGGGACCGTCGGTCCGCGGCTGCGCGAGACGCTTGACTTCATCATCGAGAACCTCGACCAGGTGCCGCTCGCGACCATCGATGTGGGCCCGTCCAGCTCCGAGTCCGTGCACACCGGCGGGGTGACCCGCGCGTTGGCCACGGCCCAGGGCGCGAAGCTCGTCCTCGTCCCGACGCCGGCCCAGGAGCTGCTCAACGTCGGCATCGAGGGCCTAGTGATCGTCGAGGTCGGCACGGCCTCCGCCCAGGTCTCCACCGACGCGGTCAACAGCCAGGCCAGCGCTGACCCCGCCATCGTGCGCGTCAGCGTCCTCGACACGACGACGCTGTCCTACGACGTCATCGAACTGGTCCCCGGCGCCTCGCAGTGCCTCGCCGAGGGCACGCCGCTGCGGATCTGCATCAGCCTGGCCGGCAGCGAGGTCGTCCAGGAGGGCCCGAACGCCGCGGCCGCGGCCCAGGCGGTCCAGATCCGCGCGTTCGCCGACCCGCTGCCCGAGCTGCGGCTGAGCCTCGCCGACGTCGAGGCGGGCGTGAGCGCAGCGGCAGCGGCACCCCCGCAGCCGCCTCCTCCGCCCACCCCCGGGGGGCCGCCGCTGCCGACGACCGGCCTCGCCTTCCTGCTGCCGGGTCTCGCACTGATCGGCGTGGGTGGCGCGAGCTTCGTGGCCGTGCGTCGCCTGCGGATGTGACCCCGAACACGTACTAGGAGAAGGCCGGGCCCGAGGGCCCGGCCTTCTTCGTGTGCGGGATTCGCGAGGCAGCTTCTCGCGCTGCCCGGAGGCACGGGGCGGTGCGGAACGTCGAGGCCGGGGCGGGAATCGAACCCGCGAATGACGGATTTGCAGTCCGTTGCCTTACCACTTGGCTACCCGGCCGTGGCCCGCGATTCTACCCGCTCGTCACCCGAGCGGCGGGAGGGTCGGCGGGCGTGGGGGGCCCGTCCTCGCGACCCTGGGGTTCCGGGCGGAGCGCACGCTGCGGTAGGCGCGACGGAGGGACTCCTCGACGAGGATCGCCCAGCCGATGCCGGCGAGCAGACGGCTGAACGGGGGCAGCTCGCGCGGCGAGAGGGGATCCACCTTGCGGAACCGCCCGGTGCGCGCGATGTGCGGCGCGATGCGGTCCTCGGGGCCGAGGCGCGGTGCGCGGCGCCTCGCCGCCACGCGGGTCAGCCCTGCCCGGAAGCGGCTTGCCGGCCCATCCGTTCGATCATGGCGTCGGCGAACTCGCTCGTCCTGACGAGCGTGGCCCCTTCCATCTGCCGCTCGAAGTCGTAGGTGACGACCCGGTCGGCGATCGCTGCCTCCAGGCCCGTGATGACGAGGTCGGCGGCCTCGTCCCACCCGAGCCGGCGGAACATCATCTCCCCGGAGAGGATCACCGAGCCGGGGTTCACCTTGTCCTGGCCGGCGTACTTCGGCGCGGTGCCGTGGGTGGCCTCGAAGATCGAGTGGCCCGACTCGTAGTTGATGTTGCCGCCCGGCGCGATGCCGATCCCGCCGACCTGCGCCGCGAGGGCGTCAGAGAGGTAGTCGCCGTTCAGGTTCATCGTCGCGATCACGTCGTACTCGTCGGGGCGGGTGAGCACCTGCTGGAGCATCGCGTCGGCGATGACGTCCTGGACGAGCAGCTTGTCCCCCGGCTTGCCGCCCGAGTCCTCCCAGCTCACGGCGACGTCGGCGAACTCCTCGCGCACGAGCTCGTAGCCCCACGAGCGGAAGGCGCCCTCGGTGAACTTCATGATGTTGCCCTTGTGCACTATGGCGACGTTGCGGCGGTTGTGCTCGAGGGCGTAAGTGATCGCGGCCCGGATGAGGCGCTTGGAGCCCGTCTCGCTGATCGGCTTGACGCCGATGCCCGAGTCCGGGCGGATGTCCCAGTCGTAGTGCTCACGGAGGAACTCGATGAGCCGCTTGACCTCGTCGGTGCCGGCCTGCAGCTCCTTGCCCGCGTACACGTCCTCGGTGTTCTCCCGGAAGATCACCATGTCGACCTTCTCCGGGTGCTTCACCGGGCTCGGCACGCCGGTGAACCAGCGCACGGGCCGCAGGCACACGTAGAGGTCGAGGATCTGGCGCAGCGCGACGTTGAGGCTCCTGAAGCCTTCGCCGACGGGCGTGGTCAGGGGCCCCTTGATGCCGACGCGGTACTCGCGGAACGCCTCGACGGTGTCCTCCGGCAGCCAGTCCCCCGTCTCGTCATACGCCTTCTGACCGGCGAGGACCTCCTTCCAGGCGATGCGGCGCTGTCCCTCGTAGGCCTTGTCCACCGCGGCGTCGAACACCCGCACCGAGGCGGCCCAGATGTCGGGGCCGGTCCCGTCACCCTCGATGAAGGGGATGACGGGCTCGTCGGGGACGCTGAGGCCCTGCGGGCCCATCGCGATCTGATCCGCCATGCAGTGGGCTCCTCGTCGCGAACTGGGCTGATGAGCATACCGAGCGGGTCGCCGGCTAACCCGCGCCCGCGGGCGACGGCCGTGCATGGGCGAGGGGGGGCCGCAAGTACTACGGGTGAACGGCGAGGGGCGGGCCCTCCTCGAGCGCTCGACCAAGACCTGGTTGGGCTTCTTCCAGGCAGCCGGGCTCACTCCGGCTGCCCGCCGTCGGCTTGCGGTCAGCGGCCGTGTCCGCGGCGTGGTCGGGCAGCTGCGCGCCCACCCGTGGGTGGGGCGGGGTGGCGTGGTCGCTGGCGGTCGAGGGTGCGCGCCCCTCAGCTGCCGCCGGCGGTGTTCGGCGCCGGGACGGGCCCTTCCTTCTCGGGGTTGATCCCGTCCGGAGTGGGGCCCGGGATGCCCTGCTGGTCCTGGCGGCTGATGAGCTCGTCGATATCGACCCCGAGCTCTCGCAGGGTGTCCTCGTAATCCTTCGTCTCGACAAGGGCCGGCAGGGCCTCTTCGGCACGCCCGCGGCGCTCGTCGTCCGCGCCGTGCTCCTCGAGGTAGGACAGGATGTCGTTGCGCGTGATCCTCATCGGTCATCGACCTCCGCGTTGGGGATGGGAGCGGGTCTCTAGGCCATCCCCCGTCCGTCGACGCTTCACTCCTGTCCGTCGGGTTTCGTCTCCGCCCACGTACTCAGCCGACACCGCGCTACGGCTGGCCCGCCTCTTCGGCACCTCCGAGAAGTCCTGGCTGATTGGCCTGCTGCTCGTCGTCGGGGAAACGCCGAGGGCTTCACAGCGATGTTCGCCCGTGAGCGCGGCCATGACCCGGTGATCCCGCTGTCGGGCTCTGCCCTCTGGCGAGATGTCCCCGGCCCTCACGTCGCTCGTCGAGCCCGCGAGCCAGGAGGAGGGGTACGTCAATTACGACCTTCACGAGAGCGTCGAAGAACCGGGCGTGTTCTTCTTCTACGAGAACTGGGAGAGCGCCGAGCACCTCGACGCGGACCTCGCTGCGCCACACCTGACCGAGTTCACCGACAAGATGGGAGGCTTGATCCGGCGCAGCGCCACCCCCCGAAGCGACTACCCGCTAGCGGTTGACCCTCCCTGCTGGCACATTGCTCTCGAGTGCGCTCGAGTGCGTGTCGGGAAAGGAGCTTGTGGTGGGTGGCGTTCGCGGCAACCGCGGGGTGGTCGCAGCGTCGGTCGGGCAGCTCGGGCTGGCGCTGGCGGGGTTCATGGTCGCTGTGCGGCGCGGACACGCCTACGACGTTCCGCTACTGCACGGCGATCCGGCACGGATGCTTGAGCAGTCGGTGGTCATGGGCACCGCGCTGTCGCAGCCGGCAGCGATGATGGCTGCGCAGGCGTGGCTCACCGCGGTCGTCGCGCGCCGTGGTGATCCTCGCGCGGTGAGGGGGCTGCAGGTGCTCGGTGGCGTCATGCTCGCCGGCTACCTAGCGGAGCGCCTCGTCCGTACTCGCCTGCGCTGGCACGGCTGGGACCCAGTGGAGACCCCCCTCGTGGTCGCCGGGATGGGGCTGTCTGCTGCCATGGTCCCGCTGGGCTTCACGGCTCGGCGCAGGCGGTGACAGGCGCTGCCGCGCTGAAGCCGGCGCACCTGCCCGGGAACCGCCGCGATGCAGCACGAACACCCGCGGGCGGCGGCCCAGACTCTCGCACGCTCGTTCACTACCGCCCTTCGACTGAAGTACTGATCGAGGAACGGTCTTGGCCTGGTTGCCTCGGACCATTGAGATCCGCCTCCGCCGAGGTGGAGCTCGGATTGCCTTGATCGGCTCTGCCGGCGGGTGTCATCCCGCTGAGCGGCCGGGCCTACGGCCGGATTCGGTAGCCTACCTGGTCGTCGGGTGCCGAAGCCCAAACTGAGTCGGATGCCACGGTGACCGCGCCGCCGGCGCGACTGTCGGTGGTGATCTCCTCGACCAGCTCCATGGTTGCGGGATCGACACGCCGCAGAAACGGGTCCGCGGACCGCACCCACACCGCGTCGTCGGTGGCGAACAGCGTGCCGTCCCGGGCCTTGACGTCCACGGCGTCCCTCACCTCCTTGGTGTCCGGGTCGATGCGGGCCAGGCCGTCGTCGAAGGCGACCCACACGTCGTCGGCGGCGGCGACCCAGCGGGCCTTTTCCAGCCCACCGGCCCGGGCGGTGACCTGCCGGCCCGCCGGGTCCACGCGCACGACCACGTCGTCGAGCGGACACGCCGCCCACAGCATCTCGGCGTGGCGGTCACGTCCAGGCAACGGATGCCGAGGGGGATCTTGACATCGACGGCGTTGTCCGCCAGGTCCACGCCGATCAGCGTGGCGCCGGCGTCGCTGAGCATCCAGGCGTGCCCCCCGGCGACTGGGATGTCGAGCTGGTCGAAGACCTTGTCCACCGCAACGGTGGCGATCACCTCGCCGGTGTCGGGGTCGAGGCGCTTCAGGTCCTCGTCGTCGCACGACGAGACGCTGCCCTCGCCCACGCTCAGGCCCATGCAGTGGCGCCTCCACGGGTGGTCATCACCTCCACCGCGAAGTCGATCTCGTTGGTGGCCGGGTCGATGCGGTCGACCACGCCGTTGGCCCGCTTCAGCCACATCGCGTCAGACCCCGCCACGAGCTCGTCGGGGTCACCGGGGATCGCGAAGCGGTGCTCGAGCCTGCTCTCCAGCGCCGCGGGCGTCACCGGGTCCACCGCGACCGGCACCACTGGAGCCACCGCTGCCTCCGGGTCGACGACTCCCCGCCGGCTGCGTCGCGGAGGGCTCCTCTGCCGGTCCGCCGGACTGACCGCACGCGGCGAGGGCACACGATCAGCACCACGGGCACCTTCACGACTCGACGGCGGGTCGGAGGTGCCTCCTGCTGGCAACATCGCGCCTGGCACGCCACCAGAACGCTGGATGAAGCATCGGGCGAGGCCCCAGTGGCGTCAACGCCTCCCTTTACACCCACACGGATCGGAGCCGGCAAGCGAGGATCCGCCCAGCGAACCCATCTTCTCCACCGGCAGCAACCGTGACGTGCTGGCGACGGACGCCTATTGCAAGTGCTCCCACCATGCCGCCATCCCTAAAGGTAACCCTTTTCTTCACTATGATCTTCCGACCTGAGGACGGCACGTGGAAGATCTTGCACCGCCACGCCGACCTAATCACGACCCCTCGCCCGGTAAGCACGGTGATCGAGTCGTAAACGCGCCGTCGTTGCTTCGAGGGGGGACGTCTCTAGAGAGGCGCTCTCGGTGGACGGCGAACCCGGGGCATAGAAGTGCCGTTATGTACCGGCCGCTCGGCCGCCGGGTACCAGCACGCGGAGGTTCCTCGTTGGTGCGGTCCATGGCCCGAAGGCCCGCATGGCAACGAGGCCGGCGGCGCTGCCCTCTTGGTGGCCACCGGCACCGGCGGATCCTCGAAGGCTGAGGGTGCCGGAGCGATGGTCGGGAAGCAGCCGCTACCCGATGGTTGCAGCGTCCCTGCAGGCGGGCCTGCACGGCCCCCACGCCATGGAACGGCTGCACGACCTGCATGAGCTCGTGTCGGCGCGTATATGGTGTCGCGAGCGAGCGGGAGGCATCCGTCTATGGGTGGAAGTGCAATGTCGCAGGCTTCGTCGCAGCATGGCCCGATCGGTGACGTCACCTGCGTCGCCGCGGAGACCTTCTGCGTGTCTGGACACAGCGGCCAGATCCGCCGCGGCTCCGAGCAGGGCGTGTACATCCGTGACACGCGCGTGTTGAACCACTTGGTCGTCGAGCTCGACGATGCGGAGCCGCTGGTCTTGGGTGGTCACACGGTCGGCGGCAACAGCGCACGGTTCACCGCGTGCCGGGCGACTCGACCTCGCGACCAGCCCGATCCGACGCTGCTCCTCGATCGGCGGCGCGTCGTTTCTGAATCGCTGCGCGAGTCGCTGCGGTTACGCAACTTCGGCGTCGATGGGCTCAGCTTGTCCGTGGTCGTCGAGGTTGACTGCGACTTCGCCTACATCTTCGACGTCAAGCATGGCGAGGTACCGCGGCAGGCGCGCTGCGAGGAGCTGGAGGGTGCGCTGCGCTTCGTGCGCGGCGAGCAGTCGACGACGGTGCGCGCGGATCGGCAGCCCGAGGACATCGACGAGCGGCGGGGCCGTCTCCGGTGGCACGTCGACCTCGCGCCCGCCGAGTCGTGGAGTCTGGTGCTCGACATCGGCTTCTGCGACACGCAGGGGGTGGTCTGGCCGACGCACGGCTGGGCGGATGGGTCGCAGGAGCCGGCCGGGCCTACGGCGAGCTGGGATCTCGTGCTCCGGTGCAGCGAAGCCGACGTCGCCGACGTCGCCCAACAGAGCGTCGCGGATCTCGCTTCACTCCTCGTTTCGGACCCGGATGCGCCGCAGGACCACTTCCTGGCGGCTGGAAGTCCCTGGTACCTGACGCTGTTCGGTCGCGACTCGCTCTGGGCGGCGATGATGGCGCTGCCGCTCGGCCTCGATGTGCCGCGGGGCACGTTGCGTGCGCTCGCGCGCCGGCAGGGCCGGACCCGTGACGCGGAGACCGAAGAGGCGCCGGGGAAGATCATCCATGAGGTCCGTCATGGGGGCTTCACCGAGCGCAGCGATTTGCCACCGCTTTACTACGGGACGATGGACGCGACGCCGCTGTTCGTCACCGTGTTGCATGAGGCGTGGCGCTGGGGGTTGGACCGCGATGAGGTGGAGCGGTTGCTGCCGGCGGCCGAGGCGGCGCTGGACTGGCTCGTCACCGACGCCGACCCTGATGGTGACGGCTTCCTCGAGTACCGGATGTCGGGCACCCGCGGTCTTGTCAATCAGGGGTGGAAGGACTCGCGGGATGGGGTGCAGTTCGCCGACGGCCGGCTCGCCGAGCCGCCGATCGCGCTGTGCGAGGTGCAGGGCTACGCCTACGAGGCCGCCTGCCGGGGCGCGGACCTGCTGGAGCACTTCGGCCGACCTGGCGGGGACCGGTGGTGCAGCTGGGCCGCGGACCTCCGCGAGCGCTTCCGCGCCGCCTTCTGGGTGCCTCACCCCGACGGGGATTACCCGGCGGTCGCCCTGGACGGGGCCAAGCAGCGGGTGGACAGCATCGCGTCCAACATGGGCCACCTCCCGGGGACGGGCATTCTCGACCCAGACGAGTGTGCGCTCGTGGCCCGCAGGTTGGTCCACCGGGACATGGCCAGCGGCTGGGGGTTGCGCACGCTCACCTCGAGCTCTCCTCGCTTCAACCCGCTGTCCTACCACGGCGGATCCGTGTGGCCTCATGACACCGCGATCGCGGTCAGCAACCTCGCCACCGCCGGCCACGACGAGGAGGCGACGATGCTGCTGCGCGACCTCCTCGCCGCCGCTGGCCACTTCCAGCTGCGCCTGCCCGAGCTGTTCGCCGGAGAGCAGCGACGACGCGGGTTGGAGCCGCTGCCCTATCCGGCAGCCTGCCGGCCGCAGGCGTGGGCTGCCGGCTCGACGTTGCTGCTGCTGCGCACAGCCCTCGGTGTGCAACCCGACCTGCCCCATGGCCGTCTGGTGCTGCGGCCGTTGTGGCCGCCGCCGTTTGGCCACCTGGCCATCGAGGACGTGCCGCTGGGCACCGGGCGGCTGGGGATGCGGGTGGATGCGGACCGCGGCGTGACGATCACGCAGGCGCCGGAGGGCGTCGATGTGGTCGTCGAGGGCGACTGCCCGATGGCCACCTCATGATCGGGCCGACAGCACCTCGTTGAACAGGGCGAGGTGCTCGGCGACCATGCGGTCGCTCGAGAAGTGCCCCTCGACCGCGGCCCGGCAGGCGGCCCGGTCGATCTTGTCGATGTCGTCGATCGCGGTGACCATCTCGTCCTCGTCGGCGCAGTGGATCCCGGTGACGCCATCGTCGACGATCTCGGAGGCCGCGCCTTCGGGGAAGGTGATGACCGGCGTGCCGTTGGCCAACGCCTCGATCATGACCAGGCCGAACGGCTCGGCCCAGCGGATGGGGTTGAGCAGTGCCCGGGCCCCGGCGAGCAGGGCGGTCTTCTCCGCACCGCCGACCTCGCCGACGTAGGTGACGGTGTCGCACAGCAGCGGCCGGATCTGGTCGTTGAAGTAGTCGATCTCGAGCGGTTCGCGCATCTTCGCGGCGAGCAGGAGCGGGACGCCGGCGGCCAGGGCGACCTCCGCAGCGCCGCGTGCGCCCTTGTCTGGTGCCATCCGTCCGAGGAAGAGCAGGTAGCCGCCATCACCGGGTCCGGGGCTGTACTCGTCGACGTCCAGGCCGTGGTGGATGACCCCGGCGATGGGCACACCGCCGGCGGTTGATGCCTGATGGTGGGAGATGGCGATCAACGGTACCTGCTGGGCGATGAAGCGGTAGACATCCCCCAGCTCGGCGTTGAACGGGCCGTGGTTGGTCGTGACCACAGGCAGGTCGGGGAAGCGGGAGGAGTACAGCGGACCCACGATGGTGTGGTCGTGGACGATGTCGCAGTCGATCAGCGCCTCGTAGGCATGGGCCACGTGGCGTTGCTCCACCACCGCGTTGCCCATCCTGACCGACTCGGCGAAATCCAGCACCGAGCGACGCGGCACGGGGCAGGTCGCATCTCCGGTGGTGAACAGCATCACCTCGTGTCCGGCCCGCTGAAAGCCGCGGGCCAGCCGGTCGATGACCGCCTCCGTCCCCCCGTACAGCGGCGGCGGCACCGGGAGCCAGGGCGGAGCCAGAAGACCGATTCTCATCGTTGCACCGCCAGGGGGCCGTCGTCACCGAAGTGGTCTCATACCCTGCCATCAAACCAGAGACAGTTCATCAGCGGTCAGGCGCGTGGTCTTGGCGAGCGAGGCCTCCATGGTTGCCCACGTTCTTGCAGCCAGCGCCACGCGCGAACAGTCGCGCCTTCCGCTGTCGCTCGCCACACCGGGAGGACCGATGCGCTGTCGCCTGCCCCGTCACAGCCCTCCGGTAGGCCGACCCACCCTCGTGCGGGTCCTGTTGTCAGCCTCCCTGAACTGCCGACACCCATCCACATCCGAAACCCAGGCCAGCCTCGCAGCGGCTGCCTACGGGATGTGAAGTCTGGTGGAGCCGCCTTCGGCCTGAGCCAACAACCCCGACCGCCATCGTCCGCATCTGCCGTATCGCCTTACGCTCCTACCGCACGCAGAAACGCGTCGGTGTTGTGCACCACCAGCCGGGCGTCGGGGCCGTCCACGTGGATCTTCTCCGGGTGGAACTGGAAGCCGGCCATCTCGACCGGTGTGGCGCCTTCGGCCACGGCCGGGTCGCCCGATTCGCGTCCGAACAGGGTCCAGACGGCAGAGGTCGCCTGCGCCATACCCAGCACGGCGGCTACCGCCCGGACGATCCGCCGCTCCGCTCGGGTCGCCGCCGCTGCCAGCCGGTCACGCCGGCCGGACAGCAGCGCGGCGATCCCGCCACCGGTCGCCAGCAGCACCCCCGCCGCGACTCCGACACCGAGGGCGAAGTCCGCGACGCTGTCCGGCGCCGCCAGCGCCTCTGCGGTCCATGACAGAAGCGCGGCCGCGGCAACGCCGACGACCAGGCCGGCGGCCCGCGCCCAGGTGCCGTAGCGCCAGGCCAGCCAGGCGGCGAGCAGCGTCACCGCAGCCACCGGCCCGAAGAAGGCCAGCGCCTCGCCCGCCAGCGCCGGCGCCATCACGGTGATCACCGTCGTGACGGCCAACACCGTGCCGCTGATCAGCAGCAGCCCGAACACCTGCACGCGCGTGTACACGGGCCGTTCTCTTTTGCTTTCAGAGTCCTCCGACGGGGTCCGGACCCTGCCTGTGTGGGTCGGTTGGCTGCGTGTGTGGCTGCTCATGACTCCTCCCCTCCTGTCAACCGGTGCGCTGCCGTGCCGAAACGGGCTCGTTCGTCCCTGCGTGCAGCCTCTACTTGCTCATGGGCATCGCCGAGCGCCGCGCCGAGAGGTCCTGGGCCGCCGGCGGGATGTTGTGGTTGCTCCGGAAGAGGTTGTGGGGGTCGTAGGTGGTCTTGATCGCGACGAGCCGGTCCCAGGACGAGCCCGGGTACGCCTCGGAGACACGCGCCTCGCCCGTGTCGTCGAGGAAGTTCACATACGCTCCCTCGCTGCCGTCGTGCAGGGCCCTTGCGAGCGCTGCGACCCAGGCCTGCTGCTCCGCTGCCTCCTCGGGACGCTCGTAGACGGCGGCCACGACGACCATGATGGGGCGCTTGCGGTGGGCGAAGGCCGTGGCGTCGGTCGGTACGCGCGCCACGGCGCCTCCGAGCACGCGCAGGTGCACGGCGGGCATGGCCGCGGTCGAGGCGTGCACGCCGTCGAGGATCAGCTCGCCGGCGTCGCGGTCGAAGGTGTCGAGGAACATCGGGTGGAGGGCCACGAGGGGGTGGCCGTCCTCCTCGGGGAGGTAGATGTCGCGGTACGCCATCGGCTCGACCATGTCCACGAGCGGCGCGGCAAGCGCGCGAAACGGCGCCACCGCCCGCTCGCCGGCATCGGCCGGGCCGGCATAGCACAGCGACGCCATGATGATGGGGTGGCCGTGATGCTCGGCGGGCAGGAACGGCAGCGGCGGGGCGGGCAGCACGTCGGCCATGGTCGTCAACTCCTCCGGCGCGGCCTCGGCGGCGGCGACGAAGGACGCGATCACCTCGGGTGTGGCCGGCAGGACGAGCATCCCGCCCACGACCGTGTCGACGGGGTGCAGTTGGTACCGGAAGCGGGTGGCGACCCCGAAGTTGCCGCCGCCGCCGCGGAGCGCCCAGAACAGGTCCGGGTGGTGGTCGGCGTCGGCGTAGCGGATCTGCCCGTCGGCGGTCACGACCTCGGCGGCCAGGAGGCTGTCGATCGTCAGTCCGTGCTTGCGCACCAGGAAGCCGACACCCCCGCCCAGGGTCAGCCCGCCGATGCCGACCGAGGCGGTGTCGCCGAACCCGGTCGCCAGCCCGTGGGCGCTGGCCGCGGTGGTGTAGTCGCCGGCGGTCAGCCCGGTCTGCGCCCAGGCGGTGCGCGACTCGACGTCGATGGCCAGCCCACGCAGGGCCGACAGGTCGAGCACGATCCCACCGTCGCAGACGCTGTGGCCGGCGAGGCTGTGGCCGCCGCTGCGCACCGCCAGCGCCAGCCCGGTGTCGCGCGCCAGGGTGACGACCCGCGCCACCTCCGTGGCGTCAACGGGCTGGACGATGACCGCCGGACGGCGGTCGATCCCGCCGATGAACACGCTGCGCGCCGTGTCGTAGGCGGCATCGTCGGGTGCGATCACCCGTCCGGTCAGCTCGGCACGCAGTTGTCCGGTCGGGACCGCAAGGTGAGGCGGCGTTGCGGTCATGGTGCTGCCTCGTTCGGCACGGCGCCGAGTTGGCGCATGAGGCCCAGGGTGTCCAGCTCCATGTGATCCTCGACGATGGTGCCGTCCACCAGCCGTTCGATCGAGATGCCGGTGACCTCCACCTGCCTGCCGGTGGCCGGGATGCCGAACAGGTCACCGTCGTGACGGCCGGTCATTGTCCAGCGGGTGGCCACCTTGTCGCCCTCGGCGATCTGCTCGTCGATGCGGACATGCAGATCGGGGAAGGCGTTGCGGAAGGTGTCCAGCGACTCGCGGTACGCGTCGCGGCCGCGCAGCGGCTCGGGCTCGGTGGGGTCATAGGCGACGTAGCCGTCCCCGATCAACTCGTCGAAGAGCCCATAGTCACCCTGGTTGATCAGCTCCTCGACCTCCCGGCGCACGATCTGCTTGTTGATACTGCTCATGATCTCAACCTCCTCTGTCGTTGCCTGGGATCCGACCGTGGTGCGAACGGTTCGACGGTCGGGTGGAAGGCCACCAGCGAGATCGCATACCTCCAGGCCCCGTCGGGGCCGCGGCGCGTCACGGCTACGCCGTGTGCGGAAAGGACCAGGGCGGTGTCACGCGTCTGGAGCACTCGAGGGGAGTCGGCGACGTAGGTACGGCCGTGTCGCCACAGTGCCGCCACGAGGTCGGCGATCTGCTCGCGCCCGCGTGCCTCGCGGGTGTCGTCGGCGGGCACGAGAACGGCTTCGTCAACGAACAACCGCGCCGCTTGTTCACGGTCGCGGGTCACGAACGCGTCCTCGAGCAGCGCCTCGAGCTCCTCGGGGGTGCGCGCTTGTGGGGTCATGGCCCGACGATGCGCCCGCGCCAAGTGCTCGTCTATGCCACAGAAGTGGTATTTCCCGCCGGCGGTTGCGGTCGCTGCGGACCCTGCGTGCCGATGCGTGGCCTGACCGCGCCCGCAGTCCATGCCAGAAACCTGGTATTCCCCCGCGGTTCAAGGACGCGTATCTTCGCTTCGTGGGGGCGTATGCAAGGGGGCGCGCCGGCGAGCGCCTCGCGCGGCTCGCGGGCCAAGGGCTGGACGTGGCCACGTTCTTCGGCGAAGCGGGACAGGTGCTCGCCGCCGCGGTCCCCTCGTCCTTGCCGGCGTGCTGGACCACGCTGGACCCCGCGTCGCTGCTCATCACCGGTTCGTATGAGGACGGGGCGGCGGACATCCCCCACGAGTTGCTGGTGTGGGAGTACCTCGAGGACGACTTCATGAAAACCGTCGACGTCGCGCGCTCCCCGCAAGGCACCCAGACGCTGCTGGGTGTCACCGGTGGCGACCCGAGCCGCTCCCGCCTTTACCGGGACCACCTGCAGCCGATGGGGATCGAGCAGACACTGGAGGTTGCGCTGCGGACGCGGACAGGAGAGACCTGGGGCAGCGTGGGCATGACTCGGGCAGCGGGCCAGGCTGACTTCGACGCCGACGAGCTGAGCTTTCTGCGCGCCGTGTCGCCTGCCCTGGCCGAGGGCACCCGGCGTGGGCTGCTCGTCGGCGAGGCGACCGACCCCGAGGGTTCCGAAGCGCCCGGCCTCGTGGTCCTCGGCGCGGACTGGGACGTGGAGTCGCTCACGCCCGGTGTGGAGCGCTGGCTGGCCGAGCTGCCCGGTCGCTGGGAGGCGGAGGGCCGTCTGCCGCCGTCGGTGGTCGCGGTCGCCGCCCGGGCGCTGCGCACCGCAGAGCACGCCGAGATCCCGGGCGAGGTGGCCGTCGCCCGGGTGCTGTCCCGTGGCGGCCGCTGGGTCCTGCTGCACGGCGCGGCCCTGGTCGCAAACGGCGCGCGGCGTGGCGCGGTCATCATCGAGCCCGCTCATCCGGCCCGGATCACGCCGCTGCTGATGGCGGCCTACGGGCTGAGCGAGCGAGAGCAGGACGTCACCCGCCTGGTGCTGCGGGGAGACTCGACGGCGGAGATCGCGCAGGCGCTGTTCGTGTCCCCCTACACGGTGCAGCAGCACCTCAAGCACATCTTCGACAAGACCGGGGTGCGCAGCCGACGGGAGCTGGTCGGCAAGGTGTTCTTCGCCCACTACGAGCCCCGTGTCCGCGACAACGAGCAGCGTGTGACCGCCGACAAGCCGGTGCGCGGTGGCCCGTTCCCCCACCGGGTGGCCATGCCGCCTGGGTGTTCATAGGCGTCCGCCTGTTCCAGCGCGCCCACCAAACAACCACCTCGTTGAAAGCCGGGCGCGTAGCGCTGCGCCAGTGATCCCGGCACGCCGACGTCACGAGCCGGCACAGGCGCGCCGAGACAATGCCCAACAAGTCAGTTAGGGGCCGACGAGGCCGGCGTCTCGGGCACGGGTCACGGCTTCGGTTCGTGTGGCGACGCCGAGCTTGGCGAAGATGTTGGAGACGTGGTTGCGCACGGTCTTGTCGCTGAGGCGGAGGCGGGCGGCGATCTCGGGGTTGGTCAGGTGGCCCGCGAGGAGGCTGAGCACTTCGCGTTCCCGGTCGGTGAGCATCGGAAAGGCCGCGAGCGCGTCCGTGTGGCCTGCCTCGCCGAGGCGGCGCAGCACACGGCTGGCGACGGTGGGGCCGACAATCAGCTCGCCACTGGCGACCGCGCGGATGGCCCGCACCAGCTCGGTCTTGCGTGCCCCTTTGAGCACGTAGCCGCGCGCTCCGGACTGCAGGGCGGCATAGACCGAGACGTCGTCTTCGTACATGGTGAGCACGAGCACGCGCACGTGAGGGCTCGCGGCGGTCAGCCGGCGGGTGGCCTCGACCCCGCCGCCGGGCATGTCGAGATCCATGAGCACCACGTCGGGTTGCAGTGCGACCGCCTGGTCAAGGACGTGGTGCCCGTCGTGCGCCTCGCCGACCACCTCGAGGTCGGGCTCGCCGGTGAGCAGGGCGCGCAGCCCGTGGCGAAACGCCGCGTGGTCGTCGGCTATGAGCACCCGCGTGTGCTCCACGGTCAGGCCTCCGCGGCCGCGATGGGGCGCTGTGAGTGCGTATCGTGCGGGGCGGACAGCGGCAGCCGGGCCGTGACTGTTGTTCCGCCCCCGGCTCGGGGCGCGACCGTGCAGTCCCCGCCGAGCTCACGGGCCCGGTCGCGCATCGACGACAGACCGACCCCCGGGGTGTCGTCAGGCGTGATCCCGTGGCCGTCGTCGGTGACCTCCAGCTGCAGCATCGAGGGCGTGGCAGCCAAGCGCAGCGTGCAGTGTCGCGCCCTCGCGTGGCGCGTCACGTTGGTGATCGCCTCCACGGCGATGCGGTAGGCGGCGACCTCCACCGCCGGCGGGAGCCGCGGGTCGGACTCGACGTCGATCTCGACCTCTAGTCCGTGCTGATTTTGGGTGGCGGCGAAGGCGTGCAGCGCACCGACCAGCCCGAGGACGTCGAGGGCGGCCGGTCGCAGGGCGTACACGACGCGGCGCAGATCACCCACGGCGTGCTGTGCTCGCTCCACGAGGTCGTCGAGCAGCGCTTCAGCGCGGTCGGGGTCGGCTCGCAGCACATCCCTGGCCGCCTCGCCCAGCATCGACAGGGTGGCCAGCTCGGGACCGAGGCCGTCGTGGAGGTCGCGGTGCAGCCGGCCCCGCTCCTCCTCGCGGGCGGCGACGAGGCGTTCGCGCGAGGCCTGGAGATCTGCCGCCAGCTGGTGGGCGTGCAGCGTCGCGCCGATCGGGCGCGCCAGGGCCTCGAGCAGCCGGCGTTCGCCCGTGGGCAGCTGCTCGCCGTTGCGTACCCCCGCGACCAGCCAGCCGACCGTGGCCCCCTGGCCTTTGAGCGGGATCCGCAGCCTGCTGCCCCGAGCGGGTGCGGGGCCGTGCACGGCCGCGACCTGACCGCCAGTTGGCGTGTCGACCTCCACGGCCACGTAGGACAACTTGAGCGCGGCCGCCACCTCGGCGACAGCCAGTTCAAGCAGCGCCTGCGGGCTAGCGGCCTCGTCGAGGCGCCGCTCGAGGCGGGACAGGGCGGCATACGGGTCGTCGCGGTCGCCGTACACCAGCCGGTTGACCGCCCGCTGCAGGCGCACCCGCAGGGGGTTGAACGCCACCGCCACGACGCCGGTGGCCACGAGCGAGACGGCCAGGTTGCGGCCGGTCTGCAGCACCATGCCGAGATAGCCGACCGTCACGACGTAGAGCGCTACCACTGCGACGGTCAGCGCCGCATACACCAGGGTGCGGCTGATCACGAGGTCGACGTCGTACAGACCGTGGCGCAGGACGGCGATCCCAACCGCCACGGGAAGCCCTGCACCGGCCCCCACCAGCCCGATCTCGACGAGTTCGGCGAGCCCGGGATGCATCGCCTCGGCCGGGAAGCTCAGCAACACGAGCACCAACCACATGGCGACGGCGTAGGCGAGCCACTTGATCTGCGCCCGCCCAGCCCGGTCGGCGCGTCGATAACGACCCACCACGCTGACCACAGCAGCGGCCAGGGCGGCCAGGAAAGCGACCAACTGCACCTCGTCGGCCACGGCGGTGATCGCAGTCAAGGCGGGCACGCCCAGCGGGTTGGCCACCTCGGCGACCTGTACCGGCCCTGGGCGCACCGCCCCGTAGACGGCGCTGAGGGCGAGCAGGACGAGCACCGCCCGATGGACGACCCGCCAGCGGCGCTCCGCCGGCAGACCGTCGGGGAAATGCAGCGGCACGACCAGCAGCAGAACCATGAATGCCGTCGGGCGGCTCCAAGCGCTCACCCAGGCGAACCAGGGGCCGCCCGACACCCCGGCACGCGCGGTCCAGGCGCCCGCGTCGGCGACGGCCAGGCCCAGCCCTGCAACCAGCAGCAACCATCCGATGGGAAGGCGGGGTCGGGCGCGCGCCACCAGCGCGCCCACCGCCGCCGCGGCGACCACCACGACCACCTGCTGAAGGTCGGCGACCCGGGCGCCAGCGGCCACGCCGGCGAAGACTGCAAGGCTCGACGCTCCCAGCGCGAGCGCGGCCAACAGGAGCGAAGCCCACCTGCTGAACCGACGAGTCATCTCCGGTCCCCTCCCCGGCAGTGCCCGCGGCCGCGCCCTCTGGCGCGCACCGGATCAGGATACCGGCGATGACGCCGTCGAGGCGGGCGGCAGCCACCCGCGCGCGACTCCTCCCCGCAGCAGCAGGCCCGGTAGACGGGCCAGCTCAGACCGTGCGGTGGCTGGCCACCCCCGGACGCGGGGACCCGTCCGGCGACTCCACGAGCGGTGCGACCTGCCGCACCACCACCAGCCCCACCAGCGTGTACGCCACGGCGAAGTACACCGAGCGGACCACGATCAGCGTCCAATCGCCCAGCCCCGGCACGGCCATCAACAGCAGGTCGACGGGGATGAGCAGGCTGGCCGCAAGCGGCAGATAGCGAGCGGGCGTCGGCCACCGTCCCGCGCGTACCACTGCAACACCCACGACGATCAGCCAGACCATGCTCAGCGGCCAGAACACATCAAGCACCGTGAGGACGATGTTGTCCGGGCGAGCGGGGTCGATCGCGTACGGCACCGTCCACGCGAACGCCAGCACCACCATCACGATCCCGGCGTCCAGCACGAGCCGACCCCAACGACCGGTCCCCGTGGCCTTGGTCGCGCGCATCACGGCGAGCAGCCCCAACAACCCCAGCTGGAACACCCCGCCTGCGGCGACCTCCTTCTGATCCAAAGTCCCTTCAGGAGGCACCCCCAATTGCAGCCAGCCGATGCTCCAGACGATGGCCCCCACCCCGGTGAGGACACCCAAAACGCGAACAGTCGATGGTTTCACGACGCCTCCACCCGCTCTCAGAGATCCGCACCCGATGCAGATCCGACACCCCTGACAGTAAGCAGCAACGAGTCCCGCGGTCACGGGCCCTTGTCCCGCACCAGCCGGGAGAAATGTCCTCGCACCTCAGGCGAGCGACAGGCGCCCATGCGCTCCCGTGCCCTTCTTCCTCGGTCAGGCGGTCAATCGCTTGCCGCCTTCGACCGGATTACTGCAGTTCCGTAAGTTGTCCCGGTGTCATATTCCGGCCGCCTGAGGGAGCAACTGCCTCATTCGAGCGCATCATGGGCCCGGCATTCGGCCTCTGCCACGTGCCCCGGGACGCCGGCGCGCTGCGCGAGCCGGGTGGTCTCGCCTACGCGCGGGACGACCCGCCTCCGGGGTGGACGGCCACGTGGAGGCTGGTAGACGACGCCGCAGCGCCGCTGCACTTCGAGCTTCGGCAGCGCAGCGGCTGAGCGTGCCCTGCCTGGCGCGCGCACCTGCCCCCGCTGGGCGCCGGCGATGACCTCCGCGGTGTGGGGCCAACGTTCGGCACGGTCGCCGGAAGACGACGTAAACGCTTTCCGCACCGCCGTCCTCGCCGAACCACAGCTCCGCCTCGCCGCGCTCGTAGCCTGCGGTTAGGCGCTCGCTCTCAGGGCACCGGACGTGGGTATCCAGGGACGTCGTCGTTCCGCCGTCCGGGAGCACGCAGTCGGGTTCGCGCACGTATTGGCGGGTGTCAGCGGCGGTATCTGCCTCGGCGCCCAGGCCGCCAGCCGAAGTGCATCCACATAGAGACCTGCCAGTTCGACACGCGGGGCACCGAGTCACGGAACAGGAGAGGCGGATATCCCACGGTCGGTGCCCCGCACTGCAGGCTTCAGGATCCCCGGTACCCGGGTGTTCGGGACCCACCTCAAGCTGCTGCCGGAGGGGTGTACGCGTCGATATCGGCGCAACCCTCGACGAGCGGCGGCTATCCGAAGGTTGCGACCGCCTCTTGAACCCCTGGGCGAGCCGGATACCGCAACGTTGAGGCTGGCCACCATGCGACCCATCACCGCGAGGACGTCTATGGATCCAGCCTCGAGAATGGGGCACGATGCGCGTGACGATACTGGAGAGACGTAGCCGACAGTGGCAGAAGAAGCGACCGCCGATCAGCGGATCATCGAACTGGGCTTGACACTGCCCGCCGACCCCAAGTTGCCTCCGGCAGTCACAATTCCGTTTTCCTGGGTGCGGACCCACGGCGACCGTGCCTTCGTAAGTGGACACGGGCCGCTCACCGACGACGGGACACCCTTGGGGCCGTTCGCCGTGTGCCGGACGAGGTCTCACTGGAAGAAGCGCAGGCTTCGGCGCGCGCAACCGCTCTTGCCATTGTCAAGGGACATCGTCATCTCCCTGTGGGCGGTCGGTTGACCTCCCTGCTGGTGGCCATGTGATCTCCCTGTGGGCGGACAGGTGATGGCCGGGTGGGCGGTCAACTGATCTCCCTGAGAGGGGTCAGGTGAGGGGCGTCACCCCCTTGCCTGCGGTGGCCTCGGCGAGCCGGTGGGAGCTGCCTTCGGTGAGCACGACGTGGGCGTGGTGGAGCAGCCGGTCGACGGTGGCGGTGGCCAGGGTCTTGGGCATGATGGTGTCGAACCCGCTGGGGTGCAGGTTGCTGGTGACGGCGACGCTGCGGCGTTCGTAGGCGGCGTCGACGACGCGGTAGAAGGCTTCGGCGGCGTCCTGGCCGGCTGGGAGCATGCCGATGTCGTCAACCACGATGAGGTCGGCGCGGGTGATGCGGGCGACGGTCTTGGCGATGGAGGCGTCGGCTTTGGCGCGCCCGAGCGTGGCGGTGAGGGTCTCGAGGGTGAACCAGGCCACGCGCAGCCCGGCGTCGATGCCGGCGTGGCCGAGCGCTTCGACGAAGTGGCTCTTGCCGGTGCCGGAGGGGCCGCACACGGCGAGGTTTTCGGCGCGGCCGATCCACTCCAGGCTGGCCAGGGCGGATTGGGTCGGTGGGGGGATGGACGAGGCGGTGGCGTCCCAGGCGTCGAGGGTCTTGCCGCTGGGGAAGCCGGCGGCCTTGCGGCGTTGGGCGCGGGTGGCGACGTCGCGGCCGGCGGCTTCTTCGGCGAGGAGCACGCGCAGCACCTCGGCGGGGTCCCACCGTTGGGCCTTGGCGGTGGCCAGCACCTCGGGGGCGTGGCGGCGCAGGTAGGGCAGCCGCAGCCGGCGCAGCAGCGCGTCGAGCTCGGCGGGCAGCGGCGGCGAGGCGGGCGGGTGCACGGGGGGTCTCCTGTTCGTCGTGAACGGCAACGGGCTTGGGGGGTCGACACCGGCCGTGGTTGCGAGCGGGTTCGTGCGGGTGGTGCGGTTGCCAGAGGTTGGGCTCCTTTCTCGGGCAGGGGGACAGGGCCGGGTCTCGAAGGGTTCAAGGCCGGTGTCGACGGTCGAAGGTGGTCGGGATCCAAGCGCGCGCTTGCGGGGTGTTCGCCGTGGTCTTCCTCGATGGGCCTCCTTTCCTCGTGGCGGGCGGGTCGCGGGGGGCGTCGCAGGCTCGCTATGCGGTTGTTCGGTTAGGGGTCGATAGGCGCTCCTTTCCTCGTGGTGGCGTAGCCGCCGTAGCGGCCACGCAGGGTGGCGGCGGGGATGTCGAGCACCAGGGCGATGTCGTCCCAGGTGCACCACGCCTGGCGGGCGCGGCGCACCGCCTCGGGCAGGCGCCGCTGGAGCTGGCGGGCCAGGCCGGCCAGCACGTGCAGCTCGGCCAGCACAGGGTCGTAGCCCTCGGCGGCGAGCTCGGCGACGACGTCGTCGCACAACCAGGCGAGGGCGCCGTCGCAGACCGCGGCGACGTCGTCGCTGTCGAGGCCCTCATCGGCGAGCGGGAAGCGCGGCTGGGGGCTCATCGGCCGAACCCCTCCCACGCGTCGGTGCCGGGCTGGGTCGACTGCGTCTCGTCGATGGGCACGGCGACGGCGGCATCCGCGCCGCCGCGCGCCAGATGCGCGGCGATCGAGGCCAGGTCGCCCTCGCCGAAGCGGCCGGCCGCTGCGGCCACGCCCAACGCCCGGTCGATGAGGTCCACGCCCAGCAGGGCGGCCAGCTCGACCGCCTCGCTCATGCGCGTGCGCACCCGCTGGGCGCCGTGCGCGCCGGCCTCGACCAGCCAGGCGTGCGCGCCCTCCCCGAGCTCGAGGAACGCCCCCTCGGCGCGGGTGGTGGCCCGCGGCCGCGGCGGGCGCGGCCCGTCGGCGCCGGCCGGGTGGCCGGGATAGTGCTCATCGCAGATGCGCGGGTTGCCCGGCGTGGACAGCGCATGCCGGGCGATCTCGCGCAACCCCCGGTCGGTGCGGGCGGTGATCACCAGCTGCTCGCCGTGCACCCGACACCACACCTGCCGGCCCACATGCCCCGGCGGGGTGGAGTAGCGCACCGACCCGAACCGCACCGTCTGGTCCTCGCCCACCAGCCGCAGCTCGCCCAGCGCGGCGGCGTAGGGCTCGTCGGGGATGACATGCAACCGGGCGCGCTCCACCGCGAGCATGTCCACCGGACGGCGGCCGGTCTCGCGGTGCACCCGGTGGTTGACCTTGTCGCAGAACGCCGCGCAGGCGGCCTCCAGCTCACCGAACGAGCCGTAGGCGGCGCGCAGGTTCACCGCGGTCGGCACCAGGTCGGCCTTGGCGATCTTGACCGTGTGCTCCGAACCGCCCTTGGACTCGGGGTCATACGGTTCGCAGGTACGCACCGTGACGCCATAATGGCGGCCGGCCGCCACCAGCTCGGGATGGCGGATCGGCACCCCCGCCACATGCTCCAACGTCACGGTCTTTTCGTTGTCGGTCAACACGTAGGCGGGCGCCGAGCCCAGGATCCGGAACGACGAGTCGAGGCAGCACAGCACCGAACCCAGCGTGCGGTCCCACGTCGGGATCACGATCCGGTAACGCGACCACGCCAGCCAGGCGCAAAACAGCAACGTCGCCGCGCCCCGGATCGCCGGGCCCGCGCCCCAGTCGAACTGCAGCCACATGCCCGGCTCGACAATCCACGGCCGATACGTGCGCCGCCGGCCCTCATGCCAGGCCTCCTTGGCCTCGGCCACCGCCCGGCGGGTCGTACGGTCCGAACCCGCAAACCCCATCGCCACGAGGCGCTCGTGCACCACATCAGCGCGGATCTCGGCGGCCGAGCGCTCCACCCACTCCTCGATCTTCTCCCGCCAGGGGTCGATGATCGAGTCGCGTTCGGCCGGCGCGTACGGGTCACCGCCCGCATCCCGCACCGCCACGTAGTGGCGCACCGTCTTCGGGTCCACCTTGGCCAACTTCGCCGCGGAATGCGCACAGCCGGTCAGGTCGTAAGCCTCGAGAATGTCCATGATCTCCCTGTCAGACTTCTTCACGAGCTCCTCCAGTGGCTCGACTGCCGTTCGGACACCGAGCAGTCAAACCCTGGAGGGGCTCACTTCTGCGGAACCAAGACGGACATCACCTGTCCGCCGAGCGGGAGATCAGCTGGCCATCAACCGGGACCAGCCTGTCCGCCTACAGGGAGATAACCATGGCCGCTGTCAGCCATGTTCGCCGCGGTGAAGCGGGCGATCGCAGCCTCGACGCCGTACGAGCATGGCTGACCGTGGACGGCTATGTGAACGCTTCGGCCGGCTACGCACAGACCACGGCAGTTCTCAACCCGTTCTCAGAGTTGATCCTGGACGTCTTCGGCGCCGAAGGGGCGCATGCAAGGACGGCCATTGGCGTCCAAGCCCTGCCGCTGAACCTGCCAGTCGTCATACGAGGTCAACTCGCGATATAGCACCCCCGCTCGCTTCGAACTTTTCGTGACCGAATCAGATCCTTGGCCGCAGGACAGGGGGCGACAGCACGGTCCTCCCCAAGGACCGCCTTGCCGTATCGGCTACGCAAAGGTTCGTGGCGGCTGCTGAACCGTCGGATTCCGGCGGCTATCCGAACGTTTCCAGTCGAACCCAGACGTGAGCCCGGCTGTGGTCAGCGAACCAACCAAGGCCTAGACATCCTCCTTCCTCGTGGCTGCTGCGTGCCGCACCTCCGACACCCTTTCATCGATCCCTTTCATCGATGTAGCGTCTGGAGGCGAGGGCAAGCGGCGGTGTCCGCACCCCGGGCCTTCGACGCAGGCATGCGTGGGGCTGCCCGGCGAGGGTTGTGGGCTTCGACGCTTGCGAAGAGCAGATCCATGTTTGCTGTTCTGTCCCCGCCGCGCATGGCGCCAGCGGAGCCCCGCCGCAGAAGAAGTCCCTGGTTTGGTGGCCAGGACCCCGCGGCTGCGGCCGTGGTTCGGTAGCAAGGTTAGGCTCCGCTTATTAACAGCATGCCGGGGTTCGCGTCGCCGTCTTGAGGTCTGCGGGGTCGGCGACTACCCGCGTGTGGGTCGACGACTTCTCCAGCATCCTGCAACCGGTGGTAGCCACGCGCGGTGGGCCCGAAGCGCCGACGCCGGCGTGTCGGCACGCCGACAACCGGACGTCTTACCGATCCGGCACTACCATTCACTGGGGGAAGGTGCCCGGGAGGCGGTCAGGTGACGACGACTGGCGATGACGCCGTTGCACACGTGGGGCTGGCGGAAGAAGCTATGAAGGCCGGCGAGGTCGATGACGCGGCGGCGCACCTGTCCGCCGCCGTCCGGGAGTTCACCGCCTCCGGCGACCGGCGACAGGCCGCGCTGGCCTGCGCCCGGCTGGGTGACCTGTTCGCCCACGCGCTCGGGAACCTGACCGCAGCGCGCTCCTGGTTCACGCGGGCGATCCGTGTGCTCGAGGGCGAACCACCGTGCATCGAGCAGGGCTGGGTGTCGGTGGCGGCGATGGGCTGCGACGTCGACGACCCGGCGGTCCTGCTCGCCCGGGCGGAGCTGGCGCTGGACCGCGCCCGGCGGTTCGGCGACGTGAACCTGGAGACCAGAGCCCTGGCGGACGCCGGCCTGGCCCACGTTCAGGCCGGGCGGCTGGCCGAGGGCATGGCACTGCTCGACGAGGCGATGGCCCTGGCCTGCGGGCCGGCCGACAACGTGGAGGCTGCTGGCAAGTCCGTGTGCTCGTTCCTGACCGCCTGCTACTTCGCCGCCGACTTCGACCGGGCCGGCTCCTGGGCCGACGTGCTGCGCCGTCGCGGACTCATCGGCACGTCCGCGGGCGCCCCGATATTCCTCAGCGGCCACTGCGACAGCGTCCACGCGACGGCACTGTGCGAGCTGGGCCGATGGGGTGAGGCCGAGGCCGTGTTGGTCGGCGCGATCGCCGCCTTCGAGACCTCCATGGGCATGCCGAGCTGGAACCCCGCGATCGCGCTTGCCGAGCTGCGCCTCCGCCAGGGCCGCCTGGCGGAGGCCGAGATGCTGCTGCTGGGCAAGGACGGGCACCTCCAGGCGCTGCTGCCCGCCGCTTGCCTCCATCTGGCCCGTGGCGACCACGCCCTCGCGCGGGCCACGGCAGTCCGTGGTCTGCGGGCCATCGGAGACGACCGCCTGCGGGCCGCCGAGCTCCTCGCCGTGCTCGTGGACACCGAGCTCGACGCCGGCGACCTGCACGCGGCGATGAGCGCCTGCGACGAGCTCGTCGCCCGCGCCGGGCAGCTGGACGTCCCCGGGCTGCAGGCCAGGGTCGCGGCAGCGCGGGCCCGCGTGCTGGCCGCCACCGGCGAGGTCGCCGCCGCCATCGCCACGATCGAGACCGCGCTCGACCGGCTGCCGGCCACCGGTGTGCCGCTGCTGCGCGCCAGCATGCTCCTTGGCCTCGTGCGTCTCCACGAGCGGGCGGGCAACCGGGCGGCGGCCACGGTGGAGGCCGGCAGGGCGGCCGCGGCGCTGGCCGGCCTGGACGTGGTGCTGCCCGCCGCCGACATCGCACTGCTCGACCGCGTCGGGGTCGCAGCGCCTAACGCCGGCGCCCGCACCGCTGCGCACACGGCGACCCTGCGTCGGGAGGACCGCGGCTGGGTGGCCGCCTGCGGGACCACGCGGACCCGGCTGCGCGACACCAAGGGGCTGCGCTACCTCGCCGAGCTGCTGCGCAACCCCGGCGTCGAACGCCACGCTCTGGACCTCGTGGACCGGGTCGAGGGCGTGGGCGCCGACGAGGGAGCCGTCGGCCGGCGTCGCCTGGGCGACGCCGGCGAGCTGCTCGACGCCCGGGCCCGAAGCGCCTACCGGCACCGGATCGAGGCGCTGCGGTCCGAGATCGACGACGCCTTCGCCACCGGCGCGGAGGAGCGGGCCCACGCCCTGCAGGGCGAGCTTGACGAGCTCGTCGGCCAGCTGGCCACCGCGTTCGGGTTGGGGGGGCGCGCCCGGCGGGCGGCGTCTGCGGCCGAGCGGGCGCGCGTCAACGTCACGCGGGCGCTGCGGGCTGCCACGGCCACGCTGGGCGAGGCGCTGCCCGAGGCGGGCACTGTGCTCGACCGCCGGCTGCGTACCGGCCTGTACTGCGCCTACGAGCCCGACGACAGCGACGAGGTTCGCTGGATCGTTCAGTTCTGACTGAACGACAGCGGCCGCAAGCGAACGCCTCTGGGGTGAAACCGAACCCACGACCAGGAGGTGCCTCGCGATGACCCCGACCCGTGTGACCCCTGCGGGAGGCCGATGATGGACGCTCCCTACCAGGCCGGACCCGACGTCCACGTGCTCCCGACGACCGCGCCGCTGCCGGGCGTGGGCGTCCTGCCCATCAACGCCTACGTGCTGCTGTCCGAGGAGCCGGTGCTGATCGACGCCGGGATGGGCACCGACGGCGAGGAGTTCCTCGACGCGCTCACCTCGATCATCGACCCGAGCGCGCTGCGGTGGGTGTGGTTGACCCACGACGACGCCGACCACACCGGCAGCATCCAGCGGGTGTTCGAGCTGGCGCCCCACGCACGCCTGGTCACCCACGCGTTCAGCGCCATGCGGATGGCGTCGTGGTGGCCGGTGCCACTCAACCGGGTCCATGCCATCCGGGTGGGTGACCGCCTCGCCGTCGGCGACCGCACGCTGCGGGCGGTGGCGCCCCCGCTGTACGACAACCCCACATCGACCGGGCTGCTCGACGAGGCGACCGGCGCGCTGTTCTCGGTGGACTCGTTCGGTGCCGTCCTGCCCGAGGCGACCCAGGACGCCGCCGACGTCCCCGAGGAGGCGCTCGCCGGCGGGATGCAGGCCTGGGCCACCGGAGATTCGCCATGGGCCCACCTGCTCGACCGCGAGCGGTTCGCCCAGGTGCTCGAAGGGGTCCGCCGCCTCCAGCCCACCCGGATCCTGTCCTCGCACCTGCCGGCGGCCAACGGCACGTCGCTCGAGCGCTTCCTCGAGGTGCTGGGCTCGGTGCCCGACGCCGAGCCGGCCGTCGCTCCCAACGACGAGCAGTTCACCCAGATGGTGGCGGCGCTGACGGAGATGCAACCGCCCCAGCCGCCGGTGGCCGCGACGTAGCAGAAGGAGGAACGGATGGTCATCGCGAACGTCGACATGGCCGCGGCGTGGGACGGCTCCGAGGGGGAACACTGGGCCGCCCACGCCGACCGCTACGAGGCCACCGCAGCTGGCTACTGGCAGGCGCTGCTCGCCGCCGTGCCCATCGACCGTGACGCGGCGATCCTCGACATCGGCTGCGGCACCGGCCGGTCGACGAGGGAGGTGGCGCGCGTCGTGTCGTCGGGCTCGGTCGTCGGCGTGGACCTGTCCGCGAAGATGCTGGAGCACGCACGGGCGGCGGCGAGCGCCGAGGGACTGGCCAACGTGCGCTTCGAGCAGGCAGACGCGCAGGTCCATCCCTTCCCTGACGGCGCGTTCGATCTGGCGCTCAGCGTGTTCGGCGCGATGTTCTTCGCCGACCCCGTGGCGGCGTTCGCCAACATCGCCCGGGCGCTGCGTCCGGGGGGCGGCCTGGCGCTGCTGGCGTGGCAGGGGCTGGAGCACAACGAGTGGGTGGCGGCGATCCGCGAGGCCCTGTCACTGGGCCGGGTCCTGCCCTCACCCCCGGCGGGCGCGCCCGGACCGTTCGGGCTGGCCGATCCATCGTTCGCGCAGCGCGTCCTGACCGACGCCGGGTTCGTGGACGTCGGCTTCGACGAGGTCACGGAGGCGATCCGGTTCGGCGACGACGCCGACGACGCCTTCTCCTTCGTGGCGACGTTCGGCATCACGAAAGGCCTGACCCAGGATCTCGACGACGCAGGGAAGGCGGCAGCGCTCGACGCGCTCCACGCCACCCTGGTGGAACACGAAACCGACAACGGCGTGCTGTTCGGCGGGTCCGCCTGGTTGGTCCGCGCGCGGTCCACGATAAGGGGTTAACCCGCGAGAGGTCACAAGTTCGACTCCCGTCGAGCTCAACTCCCGACCGCCAACCCCGGCCAAGTTTGCATAACCGGTGTTTCCGCACGGGGCGCTCGGGATCCAGGAACAAGGCAGATATCCCATGGCCGGCCCGTCGCGTCACAGGGTTAGGAGTTCCCCGGATCCGCGATGGCGGCACTACGGACCAACGTCCGCCGCGCGGCGTCTCGACTTCAACCCTCGGGTAGGGCGGAGGTCGACGGCGGGGGTACACGTCACGCTCCGTAGCTGCCGCGCCCTCCCATCCTGGCTCGACTGCGAGGAGGCAACCGTAGGAGTTCCGCCGGTCCGCGAACCCTGCGGCGCCACGGAACGTTCGGAGCACGGCCTGCTCACCGCCACGTGTACTTGACCGGGTTGGCGGAACCCCGCTTCCGGTACTCGTCGGGGACTCGCCGACCCACATAAAGCTTCGCGATCGTTGCCGGGGCCTCCGCACCGACGAACCCGTACTTCCCCGGTACGGGCTCCCTCCCGGGAAAGTTCTCACTTGTCGCTTCCGGCCACTCCGTCGCGACGAAGGCCCCCACGATCAGCCCCTGTCGCGTGGACAAGATCACATCCGCCTTCCTGGCCTTCTTGACGTCCACCCTCCAGGGATACCGGGTGGCCTCGGCAGCGCCTTGTGCTCGAAGACGGCAGGCTCGGCGGCGTAGCGGCGCACGCTTTCCTTCGCATGCATCGCGCCGTACTCAGCGTTCCCGGCGCCGCCAGCGACGTTCGTCAAACCCGGGTACGCGTCGAGGAGGGCGGCCTCGACCTCGATTGCCGTCCGTTCGTCCATTCCGTGACGATGGACTACGTGTGCGACCTCATAGCCGGCGAGGCGGATGTCGCGGATGCGGCGCAACTTGTTGCTCGGGTCCTCACCATCGACGTCTTCGTGGATGTGAGCAAAAACACGGTTGCCTTGCCCCTTGCCCACGTAGAATGTTTCGCCGTTACGTGGGTCGATGAGTCGGTAGACGTAGGTCTTCAGCTTGTCAGCGACCTCGCTGCTGAAGGTGGTGCCTTCCTCGGCCATGTATCCACCTCATCGTCCGGTCCTGCTCGGCAGGGCGTCGTCAGAGCTCACACGCTACGGCACGGCGGGTAGCGCTGCCCCTTGGATGGCGGCCGGCAGCACCGCACCCTCGTGTGTCCGCTGTACTCCGGCCGTTCGGGCACCCGCTGCAACCCCGTGTAGCCGCCGCTATCGGTACCGCGGGCCGATGTGCACCGGTTGTGGCTGCACGCGATCATCGTCGACGCCATGGCCCCAGCCGGGGTCAGTGCGGCTGTGACCGTGGCCGAGCCGGCGTTCGTGGAGTTGCCGGATCGCCGTCTGCCAGGTGGTGACGGCCGTGAGGAGGCGCTGATAGGCGGGCTCGGGGATGTCGAAATCTGCTCGAGGAAGCATGCGCGCCCGGTCCATGAACTGGTTGAGGACCTCGAGGTCCAGACTCGGGTCCTTCTGCGCGGCCAGCGCGATCAGGTCTTCGACCGCGAACCGCTGCGTGAGCCGCTCGAGGTCGAGGAAGTCGCGGGGTTCGGCACGCGCGAAGATCGCCAGCACCTTGTTCGCGCCCAGCTCGCGCAGGTCCAGCGCGGGCCCGTACCTGGTGTCGACCGGCTCCAAGGCGCGATAGTCCATGGCCAGGTCCACCTCGGACTGCTCCCGGCCGTCCGAGACGCTCAAGCGCACGAACGACGGCTCGGAGCG
>Ga0247713_1000177_pt1 | contig 44944 bp, 42 predicted proteins | sample 21E_NmetaG_FD_189936 | JGI IMG/M metagenome (GOLD analysis project Ga0247713, IMG submission 189936) | Soil microbial communities from hillslope of Landscape Evolution Observatory, University of Arizona, Oracle, AZ, United States - 2-1-E_N | ecosystem: Engineered > Artificial ecosystem >...
GCCCAACCCGGCCCCGCCGAGCCCGCGCCGCAGCCCGAGCCTGTCCCCGACGACGCGGCCGGCGCCGCGCCCGTGCCCGCGGGCTGCTGAGGGCGTGACCGCTCCGGCGACGGGACGGGGCCGCGCGGTGCGCGAGGCGCTCGACGCAGCACCGACCTGGAAGCTGTTCACGGCGGTGGCGGGCCCGCTGCTCGCCGTGTACCTCGCGACCGCGAGCTACGGGATACCCCAGAGCCCCGACCCGATCGCCGCCGCCATGCCCGCCTGGCAGCTCGTCGAGCGTGGCACCCTGTCCCTGGACGCGTCCGTCGGTGACAACCCGTGGCTCGTCGACACCGGCGAGCGGGTCGTGAGCAACCGCCAGCCGGGCGTCATCGCGTGGGGGGTGCCGTTCTACGCCCTCTGGCCGCTGCCTGCAGCGGACGACCTGCCGATGGCCCCCGCGGGGGTGGCCGCAGCCGTCGCCGCCGCGCTCGCCATGGGCGTGCTGGCCCTCGTCCTCCGCCACCTCGTCGCCCCCACCGAGGCGATGGTCGCCGCCCTCGTCGCGGGCCTGGGGACCGCCACGTGGACGGTGTCGGCCGACGGGCTGTGGCCCCACGGCCCGAGCCAGCTGTGGCTCGGGCTCGCGCTGCTCGCGCTCGCCGGCACCCGCTACGTGGCGGCTGGGCTGGGTTTCACCGCGGCGATCGTCACCCGCCCGAACGCGGCGGTCCTCGCCGCCGTGGTCGGCCTCTACCTCGCCTGGCGGCAGCGCTCGGTGCGGCCGGCGGTCCTCGTCGGCGCGGCGTCCGTGCTCGGGGTCGTCGCCCTCGTGGCCTACAACACCGCGGTGTACGGCTCCCCGTCGATCGCCGGCGGCTACCCGAGCGACTTCACCGACCGCCTCACCACCATGACGTGGCTCACCTACGCGGAGAACGTGGTCGGCACCTTCGTGTCGCCGGGCCGGGGCATCCTCGTCCTCTCCCCGTTCCTGCTCGTGCTCGCCCCGGGGCTGCGTGCGGGGTGGCGGGCGGCGCCCTCGTGGGTACGCGGCTCGGCGCTCGCCGGGGTCCTCTATCTCGCGCTGCACCTGCGGATGAACCGCTTCTCCGGCGGCACGAACTTCTTCAGCTACCGCTACCCGATCGAGTCGCTGACCCTCGCCGCGCCCCTGCTCGTGCTCGCCTGGCGGGAGTGGGTCGCGGGCAGCGCCCGGCGGATGCGGTGGTTGGCGACCGCCGTCGCCGCCTCGTTCGGCGTCCACGCGCTCGGGGCCCTCTTCTTCACCGCGCCGCTCGACCCGCGCAGCCCGTGGACCGAACCGGCGATCGTGCCGGTCGCCCGGGCGGCCGGGCCGCTGCTCGTCGGTGCCGCGGTCGCCGCGGTCGCCGCCGTGTGGGTCGCGGCGGGTCGCCGGTGGCGTCAGGGGAGGTAGCCGCGGGGGTTGCGGGCCGACCCGTTGACGCGCACCTCGAAGTGCAGGTGGGGCCCCGTGCAGCTGCCGCTGCAACCCACCGAGCCGATCCGCTCACCGGCGCTGACCTGCTGCCCGCGGCTCACCATGATGCGGCTCTGGTGCGCGTAGGCGGTGACGATCCCGCCCCCGTGGTCGATGAGGGTCATCGACCCGTAGCCGCCCATCGTGCCGGTGAAGCCCACCGTGCCCGCCCGCGCCGCCACGATGCCGGCTCCCGACGGGGCGCCGATGTCGACCCCCTGGTGCTGGCGGCCCCAGCGGGGCCCGTACTCGCTCGTCACCGGTCCGCTCGCCGGCCACACCCAGCCGCCCTGCGCGACGGGGGGCACGACGGACGTTGCGGCCCCGCCCGCGGAGCGGCTCGCACGCGGGGCCGCCGCCGCCCGGCTGGCGCGCCGGGCCATCGTCGCGAGCTCGCGGCTCTCCGCCTCGAGGTGGCGTTCCTGCGCCTCGAGCTGGGTTACCGCCTCGGAGCTCGCCGCGAACACGAGCGCGCGGTCGTTGCGCAGATCGGCGACCTCGGCGTGGAGGTGACGCTGCTGGTCGAGCACCCGTGCGAGCGTCGCCTCCTCCTCCTCGAGGACCTCTCGCTGCGCGTCGACGGCGATCCCGGCGGCCGACACGCTCTCGAGGCTGCGCCGGTCCGCCGAGGCGACGATGTCGATGTAGGAGGACCGCCGGACGGCCTCTGTGGGGTTGTCGGCGGCGAGCAGGGCGTCCATCGGGCCGCCGCCACCGCCCCGCTTGTAGAGCTCCACCGCCCGGTTGCGCATGACCCGTCGGCGCTCGGTCGCCTGGTGCTGGAGGTCGGCGAGATGATCGCGTGCGTCGTCGACCGCCTGCTGCTGGCGCTGCACCGCCTGCTCAGCCTGGCCCACGGCCGCGAGCACCTGCGCGAGATGGGCCTCGGCCTCGCGCAGCGCCGCTGCGTCCTGCGACTGACGGGCGCGGGCGGCGTCGAGCTGAGTCTTGACCGCGGCCACCTTCTGGCGCGTCTGGGTCAGGCGCCGCTCCTCGGTCGAGCGCCCGCCGCCGGAGTGCGCCCCCGCAGGGACGAGCAAGGTACCGAGCATCACCGCCACGAGGGCCATGACGACGGTTGCCTGCAATCGTCTGCGGTGCGCTTCCTGCACTGGCTCCATGTCCCGATCGCGCGCCCCTCGAGGCGGCGCCCCCGGGAACGGGCACGCCGACAACGCTGAGGAGCTCACCAAGTTGTGGGGAAGACTCGCGGAAGACTAGACGGGACGGGTGGCAGGGTCAAAGACCTCCTACGACGCACAGCGGCGCGAGCCGCCCCCCGACGCCTGGCGCAGCCGCTGGTAATCTCGTCGTCACGGTATGCGCACACTCATCCCGGCTCCGCCTCGGGGGGGCCCGATCGCACGGGTCCGGCGGGCCGCCACTCTCGGTCTGCTGGCTCTCGCCGCCCTCGCAGCCGTGGCCGCCCTGTCGCTCGGGGGCATGCGCCTGGCGCGCGCGGGCGCGTTGCCCGGCACCCAGGTCGCCGACCTCGAGGTCGGCGGCCTCGCCGAGGGCGAGCTCGCCGCCGCCGTGCGCCGCTACGCGGAGCGCCGCGAGCAGGCGCCGGTGACGGTGGCGTCGAGCGACACCCGGGTGTCGGGCGTCGCCGCGGACCTCGGCTACCGCCTCGACGTCGACGCGACGGTGCAGGCGGTCCTCCGCCGCGGCCGCCAGGCCAACCCCCTCGCCGCGCTCGCCGACCAGCTGCGGGCGTTCGGGGGCACGATCGAGGTCGAACCGGTCGAGGACGTCGACGACGCGCGCCTCGACGCGTGGCTCGAGAACACCGCCGGGGCGCTCAACCAGTTCCCCGTCGAGGGCACCCTCGAGTTCGACGGGGCGACCATCACCCGTGTCGACCCCCAGCCGGGCGCGGTGGTGCCCCCCGGACCGCTCCGCGAGCGCCTGCTCGCCGTGGTCCTCGACGCCGACGGGGACAACGTCGTACAGGCCGGAGCCGAGCCGGTGGAGCCCGAGACCACCGTGGAGGACGTCGACGCGGTGCTGGCCCAGGCCGAGCGGGCGGTCTCAGCGCCCGTGACCCTGTCGCGCGGCGACCGCGGCGTCACGTTCTCACCCGACGACATCGGCAACCTGCTCGCTGTGGCCCGTGACGGCGGGGACCTGCGCCTCGAGGTGGACCCCGCGAGCCTCGCCGACGTGGTCGCCGCGAGCACCCTCGAAGCCTTCGCGACCGAACCGGTCGACGCCCGCTTCACCGTCTCCGGTGGCGCGGTGAGCATCAGCCCCTCCCGCGAGGGCTTCCGCTTCGACCCGCAGACCGCCGCCGCGCAGCTGCTCGCCGTGGCGACATCGGAGGGCCCCCGCGACGCCACCCTCGAGGGTGAGGTCATCCCCCCGCAGCTGTCCACCGCCGACGCCGAGGCCCTGCGCATCGTCGAGCGCGTGTCGACGTTCACCACCGAGTTCCCTGCCGCTCAGAGCAGGGTCACGAACATCCACCGCATCGCCGACCTCGTCGACGGCGTGCTGCTCGAGCCGGGCGAGACCTTCTCGGTGAACCGCCACGTCGGGCCGCGCACCACCGCGAAGGGGTTCGTCGGCGGCGGCGCGATCTTCGAGGGGGAGTTCGTCGAGCAGATCGGCGGTGGCGTCAGCCAGTTCGCGACGACGCTGTACAACGCCGCCTACTTCGGCGGCTACGCCATCCCCCAGCACAAGGCGCACTCCTACTACATCAGCCGCTACCCGCCCGGGCGGGAGGCGACGCTGAACTACCCCGACGTCGACCTCGTCATCCGCAACAACTCGCCCCACGGCGCCCTCATCAAGACCGCGCACACCGGCACGTCGGTCACCGTGTCGATCTACGGCACGCGCTGGGTGAACGTGGAGTCGGTCCCCGGTGAGCGCACGAACGTGACCGCTCCCCCGCTCGAGGTCCGGCCCGCGCCCAACCTGGCGCCGGGCGGCGAACGCGTCGTCCAGGAGGGACGCCCGGGGTTCGACATCACCGTCACCCGCGTGCTCACCTTCCCCGACGGGCGCGTCGAGCAGGAGCGGGTGTTCACCCGCTACCTGCCCGAGCCGCGCATCGTCGAGCGCGGGCCGTAGTGGCCGCCCGCGCGGCGCAGGAGTCGTGACGGGCGCGCCCCACACCTACACTGCTCACCGAGTGACCGGCCTCCCCACGCCATGCTGACCGCGCTCGGCCTGCTGGCCGTCGGTGCGCTGATCGCCGCCAACGGCTACTTCGTCGCGGCGGAGTTCTCGTTCGTCGCCGCCCGCCGCACCCGTCTGGAGGAGGCGGCCTCCGCCGGCGACCGCCGCGCCACCCTCGCGCTCACCGTCCGCGAGCGGCTGTCGTTCATGCTCTCGGGCGCCCAGCTCGGGATCACCGCGACGTCCCTGCTCGTGGGCTACATCGCCGAGCCGACCCTCGGCCGCGCGCTTCGACCCCTCGTCGCCCTCGCGGGCCTCGGCGAGCAGGCCGCGTTCGGGGTCGCCTTCACCCTCGGGTTCATCGTGGCCACGACGGCCCAGATGGTCGTCGGCGAGCTCGCCCCGAAGAACCTCGCCATCGCCCGCGCCGAGCCGGTGGCCCTCTCCCTCGCCCGCTCCACCTACTGGTACACCCGCCTGGCCGGCCCGGTCATCCGCCTGTTCGACAACGCCGCGAACGGGCTGCTGCGCGCCGTGGGGATCGCGCCGGTCCAGGACGTGCCGAACGCGGTGTCCCCCGAGGAGCTCGAGCACATCATCGCCGAGTCGACCCGGGAGGGGTCGCTCACCGCCGGCCAGGCGGGCCTGCTGTCACGTGCCCTCGACTTCCGCAGCCTGCGGGCCGGCGACGTCATGGTCGCCCGCCCGCAGATCGTGTCCATCCCCGCCGACGCCACCTGCGAGGACCTGCGCCGCCTCGCCGTGGAGAGCGGGCACTCCCGCTTCCCGGTCGTCGGCGGGGACCTCGACGACGTCCGCGGGGTCGTGCAGGCCAAGGACGTCTTCCGCGTCGACGCGGCGGTGCGCGCGCGCGCGCCGGTCCGCAGCCTGCTGCAGCCCACGCTCGCGGTCCCCGAGACCGCGACGGTCGGCTCGCTGCTCGGCGAGCTGCGCGCCGCCCACAGCCCCCTCGCGGTGGTCGTCGACGAGCACGGCGGCACCGCCGGCATCGTCACCCTCGAAGACATCGTCGAGGAGCTCGTCGGGGAGATCCGCGACGAGCACGACCCGGCCGAACCGGGCGTGCAGGCGCTGCGGGACGGCTCCTTTCTCGTCCCCGGAGGGTGGCGCATCGACGAGACGGCCCGCGACACCGGTGTGGCGCTGCCCGAAGGCGACTACGACACCGTCGGCGGCCTCGTCATGGCCAGCCTCGGGCGGGTACCCGAGCCGGGCGACATCGTGGAGGTCGACGGTGCCCGGCTGCAGGTGCACTCCCTGACAGGCCTTGCCGTCGGCGCTGTCCGCCTCGTCCCCGCGGGCGCCGGGTCGGCGCGTCACGGGTCCCCGCACGACGGCGACGGAGGCCCGCGGTGAGCCCCACCGCCGCGCTCGTCGGCCTCGCGCTGCTCCTCGCCAACGGCGCGTTCGTCGCCGCGGAGTTCGCGCTCCTCGCCGCCCGCCGGTCGCGGCTGGAGCAGCTCGCCGGCGAGGGCAGGCGCGCCGCGGCTCACGCCCTCGCCGCCGTCCGCGAGCTGTCGCTCATGCTCGCCGCGGCCCAGCTCGGCATCACGATGTGCTCGCTGGGGCTCGGGGCGGTCGCCGAGCCGGCCCTCGAGCGCGGGTTGTCGCAGCTCCTCGTTCTGGCGGCCCTGCCCGAGGGCGCCCGCCACGCCATCGCCTTCGCCCTCGCACTGTCGATCGTCGTGTTCCTCCACATGGTCGTCGGCGAGATGGCGCCGAAGTCGTGGGCGATCTCCGACCCCGAACGCTCGGCGATGTTGCTCGCCCGCCCCTTCCGTGCCTTCGCGGCGGTCGTGCGACCGTTCATCCGGCTGCTCAACGCCCTCGCGAACGGCCTCGTCCGGCTCGTGGGCGTGCAGCCACAGGACGAGCTCGCCGCCACCCACTCCCCCACCGACCTGCTCATGCTCGTCGCCGAGTCCGCCCAGCAGGGGACGCTGCCCCCGGAGCAGTCCGACCTGCTCGCCCGCGCCCTCGACCTGTCCGACCTCGACGCCCAGGCGGCGATGACCCCGCGCAGCGACATCGTCGCCGTCCGCGCCGACGCGGGGATCGACGAGCTCGAGCGCCTCGCACGCGAGACGGGCCGCTCGCGCATCCCCGTCCGCGACGGCGAGCTCGACCGGATCCGGGGGGTCGTGCACGTCAAGGACCTCCTCGCCGTCCCCGCCGAGCAGCGCGCCCGCGTCACCGCCGCGACGCTGGCCCGCCCCGCGCTCGTCGCCCCCGAGTCCCGGCCGCTCGATAGCCTCATGCTCGACATGCGCCGTGACCGCCAGCACGTGGCCATCGTCGTCGACGAGTTCGGCACCGTCACCGGGCTCGTCGCGCTCGAGGACCTGCTCGAGGAGCTCATCGGCGAGTTCGAGGACGAGTCGGACCGCCCCGGGTCCGCCGGCCACGTGCTCCGGCGTCGCCCACCCGATGGCGCGCTGCTGCTGCCGGGCGCGCTGCGGCCCGACGAGCTCGCCGACCGGACCGGCGTCGCCGTCCCCGAGGGCGAGTGGGAGACCGTGGCCGGCTACGTCATCGCCCAGCTCGGGCGCCTGCCCCGGGTCGGGGACGCGGTCCCCGTGCCCGACGGGTCACGGCTGGAGGTCACGACGATGCAGGGCCACCGCATCCTCGAGCTGGCCCTCCGGCGCCCGCGGTGAGCGGAGCGGCCGGCACGACGGCGGGCCGCGAGCGGCGACCGCGCAGGGTCGTCGCGGTGGTGGCGGCCGCGGGCGTCGTCGCGGCGGTGCTCAGCCCGCCGGTCTCCGCGCGCCTGAAGGCGGTCGCGGTCGGCGCCGAGGCGATCGGCTACGCCCTTCCGCGGCCGTTCGCCGCCGACGTCTCCCGCGTGGAGACGCGGCTCGGCGGTGTCACCGGCGACCTCTACGCATCGAGCCGGCCGGCGCCCGCCATCGTGCTGCTGCCCGGAGCCACTCCGGCCGGGCGGGACGACCCTCGCGCGGTGGCCGTCGCCCGCGCCGTCGCCAGGGCCGGACGGACGGTCTTCGTCCCCGAGCTCACCCTCTACGCGCGCAGCATCGACGTGGAGGACGTCGACCGCATCGCCACGGCGGCGACCGCACTCGCCGGCCATCCCCTCGGGCTGGGACCCGTCGTGATCGTCGGGTTCTCCTACGGCGGCGCCTACGGCCTCGTCGCCGCGGCCGACCCCCGCCTGTCGGGGCGCCTCGCCCTCGTCGCGACGTTCGGCGCCTACTGGGACCTCCTCGGTGTCGTCCAGGCGGCCACGACGGGCACGTCGATCGTCCAAGAGACGCGCATCGGGTGGAACGCCGACCCCCAGGCCGGCGAGCTGCTCACCGAGCACGCCGTCCAGCTGGCCCCCGCGGGCCACCGCGACCAGCTCGCGGCGGCGCTGGCGGGCCAGGCCGAACCCGCCGAGCTCGACAGGGACGCCCGGGCGCTCTACGACCTGCTCACCAACGACGACCCCGAGCGCACGCCCGCGCTCGCCGCACGGCTCGCGCCCGACGCGCGCCGCACCCTTCGGCAGCTCTCACCCGCCCGCACCGCTCACCGGGTCGACGCGCCGCTCGTCGCGATGCACGCGGTCGACGACCCGGCGGTGCCCTACGCCGAGGCGCTGCGGCTCGTGCGCGACCGCCCCGACGCCCGCCTGCTCACCGTCGAGCTGTTCACCCACGTCGACTTCGCCCCGGCGAGCCTGCTCGCGGGCGCCCCGGACCTCTGGCGCACCTGGCGCTTCGCCGGCTGGGTGCTCGCCGCACAGGAGCGCCCCGTCCTCGCAGGTCGGGCTAGTAGGTGGGGATGGAGCGGTCCACCTGGCGCGCGTAGGCGTTGATGCCCCCGTGGAGGTTGCGCACCTTGCGGAAGCCCGCCTCGCTGAGCAGCCGGCACGCCTGCGCCGAGCGGACGCCGCTCTTGCAGTGGACGACGATGTCCTCGGCCGAGTCGAGCTCGTGGAGGCGCTGGGGCAGGGTGCCGAGGGGGATGAGGTCGGCGCCGGGGATGCGGGAGATGTCGTACTCGTGCGGCTCGCGGACGTCGATGACGCGGACGTTCTCGCGCACGCGCGCGAACTCCTCGGGGGTGATCTCCACCAACCCGCCGTCGCTCACCTGCTGCTCCCCCTCGACGGCGGGCACGCCGCAGAACTGCTCATAGTCGATGAGCTCCGTGACCGTCGGGTTCTTGCCGCAGATGGGGCACTCCGGGTCCTTGTTCACCTTGATGGTCTGCCAGCGTGACTCGAGGGCGTCGTAGATCTGCATCCGACCGACGAGCGGCTCGCCGATGCCGGTGAGCAGCTTGATGCCCTCCGTGGCCTGGCCGGCGCCGATCGTGGCGCAGATGACGCCGAACACGCCGCCCTCCGCGCACGACGGCACCATACCGGGCGGCGGCGGCTCGGGGAACATGCACCGGTAGCAGGGGCCCTCCTTGGCGTAGAAGACCGCCAGCTGGCCGTCGAAGCGGAAGATCGAGCCGTACACGTTCGGCTTGCCGAGCAGCACGCACGCGTCGTTCACGAGGTAGCGCGTGGGGAAGTTGTCCGTCCCGTCGATCACGACGTCGTAGCCGGCCACGATGTCGAGGGCGTTGTCGCTCGTCAGCGCGGTCTCGTGGAGGCGGACCTCGACGTGGGGGTTGATGTCGTTGATCGTGTCCCGCGCGCTCTCGACCTTGCGCTTGCCGATGTCCGAGGTCCCATGGATGACCTGGCGCTGGAGGTTGGATTCGTCGACGACGTCGAAGTCGACGAGGCCGAGCGTGCCGACCCCCGCGGCCGCGAGGTACATGGCGAGCGGCGAGCCGAGCCCACCGGTGCCCACGAGCAGGACCTTCGCCGCCTTCAGGCGGCCCTGCCCCTCCACGCCCACGTTCGGCATGATGAGGTGGCGCGCGTAGCGGCGGATCTCGTCGTTGGTCAGGGGGGCCGGCTCTTTGATGAGGGGTTCCATGCGGCAGTCAACCATTCGTGCAGGCGGAAATTCCCTCTGATGGTACGCCTCGCGACGGTGACCCCCGGGTGGCAACAGGGCAAACCGGGGGGGTCCGTGGCGGCAGCAGGGTGATGCGCAGGCCGATGCCGAAGTCGAGGTCGCCGGCGGCGCGCGTGGTCGCGAAACGGTCAACAGCAGTCATGACGTCGCGGGTTGCGACCCCCACGAAGATTCAGACGCTGAACCCCATCGCGCGGAGCTCGTCCTTCGCCTCGTCGGCGATCATGTCGGTGCTCCACGGCGGCGAGAACGTGAACTCGACGTCGACCTCCTCGACCCCCGGCAGGGGCGCGAGCACGAGCGTGCACTGGGAGTGGATGAGCTCCGTCAGCGGGCACCCCATCGACGTGAGCGTCATCTCGACGGTGACCTTGCCGTTGTCCTTGTGGATGGCGTAGATGAGGCCGAGGTCGACGACGTTGATGCCGATCTCGGGGTCCATGACCGCCTTGAGCGCCTGGCGCATGGCCTCCTCGGTCGCCATCCCGTCCTCGCCGACCGGGACGTCGGTGAAGGCGTCGGGCGCACCGGTTCCCGCGCCCGCCTCCTGCGGCCAGCTTCGCATGTCGGTCTCACTCATGGGTGACGCGGTGTCCCGCTTCCCCCTCCCGGTAGGTCTCCATTGCGTCCCTCAGCGCCATCCACCCGAGCAGGGCGCACTTCACCCGTACGGGGAACTTCGCCACGCCCTGGAACGCCACCCCGTCGAGCAGGTCGTCCTCACGCTTCAGGGCCTCGCCGTGCATCATGAGCCGGAAGGCCTCGGCGAGGTCGTCGGCGTCGGTGAGCTCCCGGCCGAGCACGGCCTCGGTCATCGCCGAGGCCGCCGCCATCGAGATCGAGCAGCCCTCGCCCTCGAACGCGAGCTTGTCGATGCGTTCACCGTCGACGTGCATGCGCAGGTCGAGCTCGTCCCCGCAGAGCGGGTTGGAATGGTGCACGTGCACGTCGCACGGCTCGAGTTCCCCTGACCGGTTCCGCGGCTTGCGGTAGTGGTCGAGGATGATCTCGTGGTAGAGGTCGTCCAGTGACATGGGTGTCGTCATACCGCCTTCTGCTCGATGACGGATGTCGGGTTGCGGTGTCGCCACTCCATCGCGCTAGGCATCGAAGAACTTCCTGGTTACCTCGATCGCGTCGACGAGCGCGCCGAGCTCCTCCAGGGTGTTGTAGAGGTAGAAGGACGCCCTCGTCGTGGCGGGCACGCCGAGCACCCGCATGAGCGGCTTCGCGCAGTGATGCCCCGCACGCACCGCCACGCCCTCGCGGTCCATCAGCGTGCCGACGTCGTGGGGGTGGATGCCCTCGATGGTGAAGCTCACCGCAGCCCCGCGCGCGTGCGGGTCCTTCGGCCCGTGCACGACCACCCCGTCTATCGAGCCGAGCGCGTCGAGCGTCCTGCCGAGCAGCTCGATCTCGTGCGCCCGCACGGCGTCCATGCCGATGCCCGACAGGTAGTCCACCGCCGCGCCGAGCCCGACCGCCTCCGTGTACGGGGGGGTCCCCGCCTCGAACTTGTAGGGGATCTCGTTGAAGGTCGTGCCCTCGAGCGTGACGTTCGTGATCATCTCGCCGCCACCGAGGAACGGCGGCATCGCGTCGAGCAGCTCCGGCTTGCCGGCGAGGACACCGATGCCGGTCGGCCCGCACATCTTGTGGCCGGTGAAGCCGAGGAAGTCCGCGTCGAGCTCGCGCATGTCGGTGGGGACGTGCGGGACGCGCTGCGCGCCGTCGACGACCACGACCGCCTCCGCGTTGGCGGCCCGTACCTTGGCGGCGAGCTCGGCGACCGGCACGACCGTGCCGAGCACGTTCGACATCGCCGTCACGGCGAACAGCTTGACCCGCCCCGTCGCGACGATCTCGTCGAAGGCGTCGACGTCGAGGAACCCGTCGCCCGTGACCGGCACGTAGCGCAGGTCGTAGCCGGCGATCGGCTGCACGAGCTGCCACGGGACGATGTTCGCGTGGTGCTCCATCTGGGTCGACAGGAGGATGTCGCCCTCGCCGAGGCGGGTGCGGGCCCACGAGTAGGCGACGAGGTTGAGCGCTTCGGTGACGTTCTTCGTGAACACGACGCCGCGGGGGTCGGCCCCGACGAAGCGTGCGATCTTCGTCCGCGCGTCCTCGTAGGCCTGGGTGCACTCCTCGGCCAGCGCGTGCACCCCGCGGTGGACGTTCGCGTTGTAGTGCTCCGCGACGCGCGCCATCGCGTCGATGACCGCGCGGGGCTTCTGGCTCGTCGCGGCGGAGTCGAGGTAGACGAGCCTGCGCCCATGGACCTGACGGTCCAGGACGGGGAAGTCCCTGCGGATGGTGGCGACGTCGAGCATCGGCGGGTTCAGCGCGCCCTTCTCTTCCTAGACCTTGCTCTTCAGGTGCTCGTAGCCCTTGGCCTCGAGCTCGTCCGCGAGCTCCGGGCCGCCCGACTGGACGATGCGCCCCTCGAACATCACGTGCACCCGATCGGGGGTGATGTACCGAAGGATACGCGTGTAGTGGGTGATGAGGAGGACGCCGAGGTCAGGGCCCCGCAGACGGTTGACGCCCTCCGCGACGACCCGAAGCGCGTCGACGTCGAGACCCGAGTCGGTCTCGTCGAGGACCGCGATCTGCGGCCGCAGCACCGCCATCTGTAGGATCTCGAAGCGCTTCTTCTCGCCGCCGGAGAAGCCCTCGTTCACGTTGCGCTGGAGGAACTTCTCGTCCATGTCGAGTTTGGCCATCTCCTCGCGGAGCACCTGCATGAACTTGCGTACGGGGATGTCCTCGTCGCTGACCGCGTTCACCGCGGTGCGCAGGAAGTTCGTGAGCGACACCCCGGGGATCTCCGTCGGGTACTGCATCGCGAGGAAAAGGCCGAGTCGCGCCCGCTCGTTGGGGGGCAGCTCGGCGATGTCCTCACCCCTGACGAGGATCCGGCCACCGGTGATCTCGTACGCGGGGTGGCCCATGATCGCGTAGGCGAGCGTCGACTTGCCCGACCCGTTCGGGCCCATCAGCGCATGGGTTTCGCCCTTGGCGACCTGGAGGTCGAGTCCGTGCAGGATCTCGGTGCCCTCCACCTGCACGGTCAGGCCCTGGATGTACAGGTCGGTGTTTATCATCTTCTTCCTCAACGGTTTCATGGCGGTCCCGTGACTAGTAGTGGCGGGGAGCGGGGGCGTCGTTCAGCTGCTGCTCGACGTCGACGTAGACCTTGCCGTCTTCGATCTTGGTCGCGTAGACGGGGATCGGCTTGACCGCCGGCAGCGAGTCCGGCTCGCCGGTGTCGAGGTCGAACACCGAGCCATGGAGCAGGCACTCGATGGTGTTGTCCTCGAGGTAGCCCTCGGGAGCGAGGTCGTAGTCGGCATGACTGCAGGTGTTGTGCACAGCCTTGACGGTGGTGGCGTCGAGCCGCGCGAGTGCGATCGGCTCGCCGCCCGCGACCACCTTGACCGAGTGGCCGATCTCGATGTCCTCCAGGTTGGCAACCACCTCGAAACCCATCACCGCCTCCGGGGGTCCATGAGCACGTGCGCTCCCGAGCGGATCTCCTGCTCGATCTCGCCCAGGATGGTCTCGGTGACGGCCGGCAGCTCGATCCGGTCGGTGACCTCGCCGAAGAACCCGAACACGAGCATGCGCACGGCCTCGTCGTGGGGTATGCCGCGCGAGGTGAGGTAGAACAGCTGCAGCTGGTCGACCTGGCCGACCGAGGAGTGGTGCCCGCACTGCACCACGTCCGAGCAGAGGATCTCCAGGAACGGGATCGAGTCGGCGTGGGCGCCGGCGGTGAGGATGAGGTTGCGGTTGGTCTCGTCCGACGTCGTGGCCTTCGCATGTGGCTCGATGCGGATGTTGCCGAACCACGTCGCGCGGGAGTTGCCTTGCAGCGCCCCCTTGTAGATCGACTCGCTGGAGGTGTTCGGGGCGTTGTGGTGTATGACGGAACGGTGCTCCATCTGCTGCTCGCCGGAGGCGAAGTACACGCCGAACAGCTCGGCGTGCCCGCCGGGGCGGTTCAGGCCCACGTCGGGACGCAGGTACACGGTGCCGCCCCCGAGGGTCGCCTCCAGGTGGCGGTACACGGCGTTGCGCTGGACGTGGCCGCGGTGGCTGCCGACGTGGTCCACGCCGGCGCCCCAGTCCTGCGCGGTGACGACCTGCGCGCGGGCGCCGTCGCCCACGACGACCTCGATCACCTCCACGACCGTGGCCTGCCCCTCGCCGGCGTGGTCGACGTAGATCTTGGCCTCGGCGAACGCCTCGAGTACTACGAGCACCCGTGGCACGTGAGCCCCGTCGGCGTCGGCGTGGATCGTCACCGTGATGGGGTCGACGATCTTCGTGTCCGACCGCACCCGGACGAACGCACCGGCGGTGAAGCCGGCGAAGTTGAGGGCGTTGAACTTGTCAGAGGCGCCCACCGCCACGCCGAGCGCGTTGTGCACGACCTCGGGATGCTGTCGCGCCGCGGTGGAGATGTCGGAGACGAGCACGCCGGGGTCATGGCTGACCGCCTCGACGACCGTGCCGTCGACGATGCGGATGCTGCCCGCAACCTTGTCGCCGAGCGCGGCGACGACGCCGGTTACCCGAGCTCGCCCCTGCCCGCCCGAGGTCACGACCGGGCGGTCGAGGTCGAACCGCGCGGGGTCGGTGTAGCGCCACTCCTCCATGCGCTTGTCGGGCCACTCGAGGTCGCTGAAGGCCTTGAACGCCTCCTGCCGGCGGTCCCGCAACCATTCCGGCTCCCCCAGCCGCTCCGACGTCGCGAGCACGTCCGCCTCGGTCAAGTCCCTCAAGTTCGTCACAGTCCGGTTTTCCTTCTTCAACGAGGTTGGCGGTACCGCCCGATCAGCCGACCCGACGCGGGGCGGTCGAACGAGGCGAGCGGGGCCGCGTGGAGCGTTGGCGGGGGCCACCGCCGCCCGGAGGGGGCTAAAGGTTTCAGCGAGCGCAGCGTCCCCCGGAGGGCGGGGGTGGCCCCCGCCCCCAGGTTCGAGCTCACCCGACCGACCCCTCCATGTTCAGGCTGATCAGGCGGTTGAGCTCCACCGAGTACTCCATCGGCAGCTCCTTGGAGATCGGCTCGATGAAGCCGCGCACGATCATGGCCATCGCCTCGGCCTCCTCGACCCCGCGCGACTGCAGGTAGAACAGCTGCTCCTCGCCGATCTTCGACACGCTCGCCTCGTGGGAGATCTGCGCGTCCTCCTCGGCGATGTTCATGTACGGGTAGGTGTCGCTGCGGGCGTGCTCGCTCAGGAGCAGCGCGTCGCAGATCGTCGAGTTCTTCACCCGGTGCGCGCCTTGGGCGATCTCGACCTGGCCGCGGTAGCTCGTGCGGCCGGTGCCCTGCGACACCGACTTCGACACGACCGAGCTCGAGGTGTCCGAGGCGTGGTGGTGCATCTTCGCGCCGGCGTCCTGGTGCTGGCCGTCGCCGGCGAACGCCACCGATAGGACCTCGCCGCGGGCGCCGCGGCCCATGAGGTACACGCTCGGGTACTTCATCGTGAGCTTGGAGCCGATGTTGCCGTCGATCCACTCGACGGTTGCGTCCTCGTAGGCGGCGGCGCGCTTGGTCACGAGGTTGTAGACGTTGTTGGACCAGTTCTGGATGGTCGTGTAGCGCAGGCGTGCGCCGGGCTTGGCGATCAGCTCCACCACCGCGGAGTGCAGCGAGTCCGAGGAGTAGATCGGCGCGGTGCAGCCCTCGACGTAGTGCACGTAGGAGCCGGGCTCGGCGATGATGAGCGTGCGCTCGAACTGGCCCATGTTCTGGGTGTTGATGCGGAAGTAGGCCTGCAGCGGAATGTCGACCTTGACGCCCTCGGGCACGACGATGAACGACCCGCCGGACCACACCGCGGTGTTGAGCGCGGCGAACTTGTTGTCGTTGGCCGGGATGATCTTGCCGAAGTGCTCGCGGAAGATGTCCTCGTGCTCGCGCAGTCCCGTGTCGGTGTCGAGGAAGATCACGCCCTGGGCCTCGAGGTCCTCGCGCACCTTGTGGTAGACGACCTCGGACTCGTACTGGGCGGCGACGCCGGCGACGAGCCGCTGCTTCTCCGCCTCGGGGATGCCCAGGCGGTCGTAGGTGTTCTTGATGTCCTCGGGCAGGTCCTCCCAGGAGTTGGCCTGCTTCTCCGTGGACCGCACGAAGTAGAAGATGTCGTCGAAGATGATCTTCGACAGGTCACCGCCCCAGTTGGGCATGGGCCGGCGCAGGTAGTGCTTGTAGGCCTTCAGGCGCATGTCGAGCATCCACCTGGGCTCGTCCTTCAGCGCCGAGATCTCGCGGACGACGTCCTCGGACAGTCCGCGCTTCGGCTCAAAGACCGGCTTGCCCTCGTCGTGCCAGCCGTACTTGTACGTACCGAGCTGCAGGTCTTCCGCTTTCGTGGCCATGGATCGCTCCTAGAGGGGCTTTGACGTGCAGTCGTCGGTGATGTGGCAGACGCACGCAGGCGCGCCGCCCGCGATGGTCATCTCGCGCGACACCGGGGTGCCGAGCAGCTCGCTGAACAGCTGGGTCTCGTACGCGCAGATCTCGGGGTGCTGCTCCGCGACCTCCTTGATGGCGCAGTGACCCTGGGTGAGCTCGAGGACGGTGCGGCCGTCCGCGTCGGTCGCCCGCCCCGCCTGGGCGAAGTAGCCGTCGGCGCTCAGCAGCTCGGCCAGGCGCGTCGGGCCCTCCCTGGAGTCCACCCCGGACAGCGCCGTCGCGTAGCGCCCGCCCTGGCGGGCGACCCGCCACCGCATGAAGCGGGCCAGCGCGTCGTGCCCGTGCTCCTGCTCGAGGTAGGTGAGCAGCTCGATGGCGAGCTGGGCGGAGTTGTCGGGGAACAGCCGGTGCGCGCGGTCGGTCAGGGCGTACCGGGCGCTCGGGCGACCCGGGCCGTCCCGGCGGACCGTCTGCGCGTCGACGAGGCCGTCACGCTCGAGCACCTGCAGGTGCCGGCGGATCGCCACCTCGGACAGGCCGAGGGTCGCCGCGAGCTCGGCCACCGACTGCGCCTGCCGGCGCAGCTCGTCGACGATGCTCGCGCGCGTGTCGCCGAGCAGGTCGACGAGCATGGCGGGTTCTCTCCGGGTCACGACAATTACTGTACCGCAATGTTGAGAAACCTACACAGGTTCGTCGCTCTGGCGGGCACGGCGTCCGGCTGCCCCCTCTCCCGGGGGCGCTTCGCTCGGGCAGGCCCCCTGCCAGGGAGCGGCTAAAGGCCGAACTGGTGCTCGAGCTGGCGGAGGAGCTCCGCGCGGCTGAGCTCGGCGCGGCGGACCGCCACGCGCTGGTCGGGGCCGCGGCGGGCGACCTCCGCGACGGTCTGGCACAGAACGATGATGTCGAAGGGCTTCGTGAGGTAGCCGTCCGCCCCGGTGCGGTAGGCCGTGACGTGGTCGGTCTCCCCGGCCTTGGCCGTCAGCATGATGACCGCGACGTCGACGTGGTCGGGGCTGCGCCGCAGCAGGGACAGCACCTCGTAGCCGCTCATGCCCGGCATCATGACGTCGAGCAGCACGACGTCGACCCGGGCCTCGGCGAGGATCGCCAGACCGGCGAGCCCGTCGTCGGCCTCCAGGACTTCGGCGTAGCCCTCGAGGGCCGCGCTCACGATCGACCGGATGACCGGCTCGTCGTCGATCACCAGCACCCGCATCCCGGCTGTCTCCTCTCGTTCCCCCCGGATGTTCGGCCGTCCGCGCGCCCGACTTGAGCGTCTTGCCGGCGTGGGCTGCGTGGGGCTGGAGGAGCGAGGCGACTACGCGGGGGCGTCGACGACGAGAACCCCGTCAGGCAGCTCGACGTCGTTCCACAGGCGCGTGCCCCGCAGCTGGTTGCGGCTGCCGACCACGGTGCGGGCGCCGACGATCGCGTTGCGGAGCACGACCTCGTCGCCGATCCTCGCCCCGGCGCACACGATGGAGTCGATGATCTCGGTCTTGTGGCCGACCTCGACGTCGTCGAAGAGGACACACCCCTCCAGCTCGGCTCCGGAGCGCACGATGCACCGGTCGCCGAGGACCGTGCGGCCGAACAGCTGCACACCCGCCTCGAGGCGTGTCCCCGAGCCGATCACCGCGGGCTGGATCACCGTGCTGCCCTCCCGCTCGACGTCGTCGCCCTCCCAGAGGCCGTCGGCAGTGAGCCGGCCCTCGGGCCACCAGTCGACGCGCCCCTCCATGACGTGGCGGTTGGCCGACAGGTAGAAGCGCGGCCGGCCGATGTCGAGCCAGTAGCCGCCGTCGAAGATGCCGTAGAGCGGCTCGCGCTCCTTCACCAGGCCCGGCAGCAGCCCCTGCTCGAAGGAGAAGAACGAGTCGGGTGGGATGTGGTCGAGCAGGGACGGGTCGAGCATGAGGATGCCCGCGTTCACCAGGTGCGAGCTCGTCTCCTCGGGGACGGGCTTCTCGAGGAAGCGCTGCACGCGGCCCTCCTCATCGAGCTCGAGCACCCCGAACTCATGGACGTTGCGCGCGGACGTGAGCCAGAAGGTGAGCGTCGCGTCGCGCTCGGCGTGGAACTTCGCCATCGTCCCGACGTCGGGGCTCGCGACCACGTCGCCGTTCATCCAGAGCAGGGGGCGGTCGTCGAAGGCGCCCTGATCGGCGCACCAGCGCAGCGCCCCACCGGTGCCGAGAGGCTTCGGCTCGGTGATGACCCGCAGGGTGATCCCCAGCCGCTCGGCCTCCTTCTCCACCCCGCTGAAGCGCTCCGCGTTGTACCCGAGCGCAAGCGTCACGTCCTCGATCCCCGTGGCGGCGAGGTGGCGCAGCTGGTGCTCGATCAGCGGCCGGTTCGCGATGGGCACCAGCGGCTTGGGCAGATCGGCGGTGACCGGGCGGAGCCGCGTTCCCTTGCCGCCTGCCAGTATCACGGCCTGCACGTCAGCCACGAGGCGTCCTTTTTCGTCGGATCTCGCATGATGTTCCGCCGAGGACCCGCACGGCAAACCCTATGGGGCATCCGAACCCTCCGCTACACGAGCGCGAGCGACTCGCGGCGGCATCGCCTGACCGTGGACGACGTGAGGCGCCACAAGACGAGCGCCCCGAGCAGGGCGGCGAGCACGGCGAGCAGCGCCGTGGTCGCGGGACTGACCGCGGCGAGGTCCCACACGCCGTCGAGCGCGAAGCTGTCGCCCGAGCCCGGCACTGGCAGCTGGGGGGCCTCCCCCGTCGGGCTCAGCAGACCGAGCAGCCACGGGCCCACGAAGAACACCGTTACGATGACCGCCAGCCGCAGCGCGCCGCCGCTCTCGACGATCGCGCGCACCGACGGGGCCCGGGCGGACTGCCACACGCCGAAGACCGCCGCGGCGTAGGCGACCACGACCGCCCCGGCCAGGGCGGCAGCCACCACGCCGACCGACGGCAGCGGCGCCGTGGACAGGCCGAGCGCCCGGGCCGCGAGCGCCCCGGGGATCCACACCGCGACGAACAGCCAGCCGCGCAGCGCCCCGTAGAGCGTCGCCGCGGCGACCTTGCCGACCGCGATGCCGGCGTCGGAGAGCGGCGAGGCGAGCAGCGACTCGAGTGTGCCCCGCTCCCGCTCCCCGGCCAGCGAGTCGATGGCGACGAGCCGCGCCGGCAGGAACGCCATGAACACCGCGAAGAAGACCGGCAGGTTCGCCACCGCGGTGAACCGCAGCGGCACGAGCAGGCCGAACAGCCCGACGACGCCGAGGGTCCGGGTCAGCGGCTTGCGGCCCACCCGGCCGAGCAGGTCCCCGAGCTCCTTGCGGAGCACGAGCTGCCAGTCGGGGACGGGCCGGCGGGCAGGCGTCCCGGCGGCACCGGCGGGACCGCTCATGGCGTCCGCGGTTTCACATCCGGCGCCGCCGTGGCTGCGGGCCGCTCACCTGCCCACCCTGCAAGGCCCTCCGCCACGCCGGCGCTGGACGCTCCCCCACCCTCGGCGGGCCACCCCCCTCCCCTCGCCGGGATGGTCGAGGGCCCGGGTGGCGCGGGCTCGTCGCCGTCGACGGTGTCGGAGATGAGGGACAGGAAGGCGGCCTCGAGGGTCTGGTTCTCGGGTTCGACGCGGTGCAGCGCCGCCCCGGCCCGCACGAGCGCCCCGACGACGGGCGCGACGCCGTCGAGACCGTCGACGGTCACCGCGACCGCTTCGCCGCCGATGGCGCTCCACGTGGGACGGGGCAGCGCCGCGGCGGCCGCCTCGAGGACGCCGCGCCCCTCGACGCGGACGCGGGTCACGCGCGCGCCGCGGCGAAGCTCCGCGGGCGCGTCCGAGGCGATCACCCGCCCGTCCTTGACGACGGTGACGACGTCGCACATGCGCTCGGCCTCGGCGAGCAGGTGCGTGGTGAGGAACACCGTCGTGCCCCCGGACACGAGGTCGAGGATCTCTCGACGCAGACCGGCGGCTGCGGCCGCGTCGAGACCGTTGGTGGGCTCGTCGAGCACGAGCAGCTCGGGTCGGCCGACGAGCGCCCGCGCGACCGCCATGCGCTGGCGGATCCCACGCGACAGGTGCTGGGGGCGCTCGTCGAGGCGGTGCGCGAGGCCGAGCTCCTCCACGACCTGCTCGACGCGCGCGCGGGCGGCGGCGCGGTCGAGCCCGTAGGCCGCGGCAGCGAACTCGAGGTTCGCGCGGACGCTCAGGCCCTCGTACAGACCGTGGTGCTCGAGGACGGTCCCCGTGCGCCGGCGCACCGACGCCCCCCCGGCCGGCAGCTCGCGCCCGAGGACCCGCACGGTTCCCGACGTCGGCGCGATGAGGCCGAGCAGGAGTCGGATGGTGGTGGTCTTGCCGGCGCCGTTTGGCCCGAGGAAGCCGAAGACGGTGCCCCGGGGGACCGCGAGGTCGATGCCGTCGAGCGCCCGGGTCGTGCCGAAGTCGCGCGTCAGGCCCTCACAGCGCACCACCTCGTCACCGTCGGGCGGGCCCTTCGACAGCCGAGGCACGGGGGCGTGCCCGGTGACGCCGGGTGATGGTGGAGGGTGGGAGGGGGAGCGGTCCGAAGGCGGCACTCGACACGCCCCCTCGACCGAGCCGGCTACTGGTGGGACCTGCGGCGGCGACGCACCTCGCCCTGGATCATGTCCGACTGGTGCATGAACTTGCGGAGCCGCTGGTTGAACTCCTTGTCCGGCTTCGTCGTCTGCCGGCGCTGCACCTCCTCCTCCCACTGCGGGTCGGCCCGCTTGATCGAGAGGTCGATGCGGCCGTCGTCCTTCACGGCGACGACCTTCACGTCCACCTCTTGTCCCTCGCTGAGGTAGGCGTGGATGTTCTCCACGAAGTCGCGGTCCACCTCGCTGATGTGCACGAGCCCCGTCGTGTCGGGAGCGATCTCGACGAACGCCCCGAAGTCGTGCAGACGGACCACCTTGCCGCGGACGATGCTACCTGGGTGTGCGGACACCATACTCCTCTCGCGGTCACACGCGCCTCGAAGCAACGGTTGACCGCTGATCGCTGTCAGGACGGATACGGAAAGGCTACCAGCCCCGGCGCGGTGCAGACGTCCAGGCTCGGGGACAGCCCATCCGCGTGACCTGCGCGGGCCAGGAGCGCGGCCCTCCGCGGTGGGCCGCCGCCCGGGCACCCCGGCGTGCTCACCGGCGCTGGCACACCCGGCAGTACGTCGTGCCGCGCCCGCCGAGCACGGTCTTCACGAGCGGCTCGCCGCACCGGGCGCAGGGCCTGCCCGCCTGCCCGTAGGCCGTGAGGAAGGTCGCGAACCGCCCCGACTCGCCGTTCACCATGGCGTAGTCGCGGAAGGTCGTCCCCTCGCGCTCGATGGCTTCGGCGAGCACCGCGCGGATGGCCTCCCAGAGGGCCCGCGCGCGCTCGCGGCCGACCCGGCGGGCGTGGGGGTTGACCCGCGCGCGCCACAAGGCCTCGTCGGCGTAGATGTTGCCGACCCCCGCGACGGGCCGCTGCGTGAGGAGGTAGGGCTTCACCGGCATGCGGCTGCCCGCGAGCGCGGCGTGGAAGGCGTCGGGGCGGAACTCCTCGGAGAGGGGTTCGGGCCCCAGCTGGGCCAGGGTGGCGATCGTGGAGTAGTCGCCGGCGTCGACGACGCTGAGCCGTCCGAACCGGCGGACGTCGCGGAAGTGCAGGGCCGCGCCCTCCCCGCCGTGGGGGCCGGCGGGGTCGGCGAGGAGGTGGAAGGTCGCGCGGACGTAGGGGTCGGGGTCGGCGAGGCGGAAGGAGCCGGTCATGCCGAGATGCATGACGAGCTCGCGGTCTGGCGATGAGCGCCCCGCGGGGTCCCCGGCGCCCGGAGCGGGCACCAGCGGCAGGAGGAGGTACTTGCCGCGGCGGTTCACCGCGCTGATGCGCCGGCCGGCCGCCTCGTCGAGGCGGCTGAACCGTCGCTGCGGTGTGGCCTTTACGCCGACGATCGTGCGTCCCGTCAGCAGCGGCGCGAGCTGGCGGCGAATGCTCTCGACCTCGGGCAGCTCGGGCACGCGCCCATGATGCCGTGTCATGGTTCAGGCAGGCTCCTTGCCTGCCGATCACCTGGGAACCGGCAGCCGCGCACGCGGCAGCCCCGATCCCGAGCCGACTTCCATGGGTGTGGTGCACGGTTTCCATCAGCTGCCCGGCGCGGGGTCGCGGCAGTTCGACCCTGGTGCCGTGGAGCTGTTCCTGCGCGCCCAGTCGGCATGGCTGGGCCAGGGACTGGCGCGCGCCTTGGACCCCGTGGCCGTGCGCATCGTGCTGGCCGCCCACGACGCGTCCCACCCATCGTGGCTCGGCGTCATCGCCGCGACGCAGCAGGCCCTCGGCGCCGCCCCTGGCCAGGCGCTCGCCGGGTTGTACGCCTTTCACGGCCGCGTCGCCGGGTGCCTCGAGCGGGGCCCCGACCCGCTGCTCGACGCCTTGGTGGCCGAAGGGGTAAGACGGCTGCTCTCCGTGCGTCTCGCCGCGTTGACCGAGGCGGCGGTCGCCGCGTCCGTCGCGCCGGGAGCCGTCGTAGGCGCCACGCCCGCCGAGGCTCGGCCCGCAGGCTAACCTCGGTCGGTACCACCCGCGTCGGTAGCACCCGCGAAGGAGGTCGCCATGACCGACGTCGTGCCCTCGGTTCCCGACGCCGCCAACGAGCCGGTCCGCGCCTACTGCCCCGGTAGCCCCGAACGTGCCGCACTCGCCGACCGGCTCGCCGCGATGGCCGAGGAGCGGGTGGAGGCGCCGGCGGTGATCGCCGGGCAGGCGGTCACCGGCGGCGAGACATTTCCGGTCACCGCCCCGCACGACCACCGGCTCGTGCTCGCCGACGTGCACGCCGCGGACGCGGGACGGGTCAGCCGGGCGATCGACGCAGCGCTGCAGGCCGCGCCCGCCTGGGCGCGCACGCCCTTCGAGGAGCGCGCCTCGGTGCTCCTGCGCGCGGCCGAGCTGCTGGCCGGCCCGTGGCGCGACACGCTGAACGCCGCGACCATCCTCGGACAGTCGAAGTCGTGGCAGCAGGCCGAGATCGACGCCGCCTGCGAGCTCGTCGACTTTCTCCGGTTCAACTGCCACTTCGCCCAGCGCCTCTACGCCGAGCAGCCGCTGTCCGTCGCCGGCGCGTGGAACCGGATCGACTACCGGCCCCTCGAGGGCTTCGTGCTCGCGGTGACGCCGTTCAACTTCACCGCGATCGCCGGCAACCTGCCCACCGCGCCGGCCCTGCTCGGCAACGTCGTCGTCTGGAAGCCGTCGGAGAAGCAGGCCCTGGCCGCACACCACACCATGCGCCTCCTGCAGGCCGCGGGCCTGCCCGACGGCGTCATCAACCTCGTCCACGGCGACGGGGCGCTCGTCACCGACGTGGCGCTCGACCGTCCCGAGTTCGCGGGGCTGCACTTCACCGGGTCGACGGCTGTGCTGCGCCACCTGTGGCGCACGGCCGGCGAGCGCATCGAGCGTTACCGCTCCTACCCCCGGCTCGTCGGCGAGTCGGGGGGCAAGGACTTCGTCGTCGCGCACGCGAGCGCCGAGGTCGAGCCCCTCGTCGTCGCCCTCGGCCGCGGGGCGTTCGAGTACCAGGGCCAGAAGTGCTCGGCGGTCTCCCGCGCCTACGTCCCCCGCTCGCTCTGGCCACAGGTGCGCGAAGGCATCGCCGACCTCGCCCGCGCCCTGCCCATGGGCGACCCGGCCGACCCGGCGACGTTCCTCGGCGCGGTGATCGACGGCACGGCCTTCCGCAAGCACGTCGACGCCATGGCGAAGGCCCGCAGCGTCGGCAACGAGGTGCTCGTGGGGGGCGGTGCCGACGACGCCTCCGGCTGGTTCGTCGAACCGACCGTCCTGGTCACCGACGACCCGAAGTCGGAGACGATGACCACCGAGCTGTTCGGGCCGATCCTCACCATCCACGTCTACGACGACGCCCGCTGGGAGGAGACCCTGTCGCTCGTCGACGCCACGAGCCCCTACGCCCTGACCGGTGCGGTGTTCGCAACCGACCGCAAGGCCCTCCAGGAGGCCGGGGCGGCGCTGCGCAACGCCGCGGGCAACTACTACGTCAACGACAAGCCGACCGGCGCGGTCGTGGGCCAGCAGCCCTTCGGGGGCGCCCGGGGCTCGGGCACGAACGACAAGGCCGGCAGCGCCTGGAACCTCCTGCGGTGGGTCTCGCCACGCACCGTCAAGGAGAACTTCGTTCCGCCGACCGACTGGCGCTACCCCCACATGGGCTGACCGCGGCTGGTGCGCGGGGCACGCCACACCGACCCCGAACCGGAGACGTTTGCGGCAGGTCAGCGCGGGCCCATCCGCAGGGCGCCGTCGAGGCGGATGACCTCGCCGTTCAGCAGCGGGTTCTCGATGATGTGGCGCACCAGGGCGGCGAACTCGTGTGGACGGCCGAGGCGCCTCGGGTGGGGCACCGCGGCCGCCAGCGAGGCGCGCACCTCGGCGGGCAGGGCGGCGAGCATCGGCGTGTCGAAGGTCCCCGGCGCCACGGTGGCGACGCGGATCGCGCGGTCGGCGAGGTCGCGCGCCGCCGGGAGGGTGAGCCCGACGACGCCCGCTTTCGACGCCGCGTACGCCGCCTGCCCGATCTGGCCCTCGAAGGCGGCGATCGAGGCGGTGTTGACGATGACGCCGCGCTCCTCGCCCACAAGGTCCTGCTCGGCCATGCGGGCCGCCGCGAGACGCAGGACGTTGAAGGTCCCGACGAGGTTGACCTGGACGACCGTGGCGAACACGTCGAGGGGCAGCGGGCCTTGGCTGCCGAGCACCCGTCCGGCGGTGGCCACGCCCGCGCAGCTGACCGCGATGTGCAGCCCGCCGAACGCGGTCACGGCCGTGTCGACCGCGCGCTCGACGTCGCCGGGGACGGTGACGTCCGTGGGCACGAAACGCGCCCGGTGGCCGAAGGCGGCCTCGGCCGACTTGCCGTCGGAGGTCGGCAAGTCGGCGATGACGACCCGGGCGCCCGCATGGACGAGCGCCCGGACCGTCGCCTGACCGAGCCCCGACGCGCCCCCGCTCACGAGTGCGCCACTGCCGCCGATCTGCATCTGCCTCTCCTGTGCGCGAACGCTCGCATGCCCGCCGGAACCCGCCACCCGAAGCGTACCCGCGCGGGCTGGGCCCTCCGACGGGGCCCGGGTAGACGAGGCGGTCCCCGGGAGGGCTCGAGGCGCGGCTTCGGCGAAGGCTCCGGGCGGGGTCCGGCCGGCCCGCGGGGGCAGGCTTTGCGCGGGGCACCGACCGGTGTGAGCATGGGGCCATGACCTCAGGGCAGACATTTCCGCCTGGGGCGGTTTCGCCGCCTGCCTCCGCCGGCGCGCGCGTGCCGGGGTGGTCCCCGGACTCGTGGCAGAGCCTGCCCGCGGGCCAGCAACCCGCCTGGCCGGACGAAAGCGCGTTGAAGGCCGCCCTCGCCGAGCTCGCCGCCCAGCCCCCGCTCGTGTTCGCGGGCGAGTCCCGCGCTCTGTGCAACCAGCTTGCGCAGGCCGCGGCCGGCAAGGCCTTCCTGCTCCAGGGCGGCGACTGCGCCGAGACCTTCGCCGCCTTCAGCGCCGACGGGATCCGCGACAAGCTGAAGATCCTCCTGCAGATGGCGGTGGTCCTCACCTACGCCGCCCAGATGCCGGTGGTGAAGCTCGGCCGCATCGCCGGCCAGTTCGCCAAGCCGCGCTCGTCGGACGTCGAGACCGTCGACGGCACGGTCCTGCCAGCCTACCGGGGCGACGCGGTCAACGCCCTCGACCCCACCCCCGAGGCGCGGGCGCCCGACCCGGCGCGGCTGGTGCGCTGCTACCACCAGGCGTCGGCCACCCTGAACCTGCTGCGGGCCTTCACCCGTGGGGGGTTCGCGGATCTCGAGAAGGTCCACGTCTGGAACCAGGAGTTCGTGGCGGCGAGCCCCCAGGGTCGGCGCTACGCCGCGATGGCGGAGGAGATCACCCGCGCGTTGGCGTTCCTGCGGGCGTGCGGCGTGAACGTCGAGAACGACCCGACCTTCCACACCGTCGACTTCTGGACGTCGCACGAGGCGCTGCTGCTCGGCTACGAGCAGGCGCTGACGCGGCGGGACTCGCTGACCGGTGACTGGTACGACTGCTCGGCGCACATGCTGTGGGTCGGCGAGCGCACCCGCGACCCCGACGGCGCGCACGTGCACTTCCTCGCGGGGGTGCACAACCCCGTCGGGGTGAAGCTCGGCCCGACCGCGACACCCGAGGAGGTCGAGGCCCTCGCCGCACGCCTCAACCCGGACGGCCGGCCGGGACGGCTCACGCTCATCACCCGGATGGGCGCGGACGCGGTGGAGGAGGCGCTGCCACCGCTCGTGCGCGGTGTGCGCGACCTCGGGCTGCCCGTCGTGTGGTCCTGTGACCCGATGCACGGCAACACCTTCACGACCGGCGGCGGCTACAAGACCCGGCGCTTCACCGACGTCCTGCACGAGCTGCGGGTCTTCTTCGGGGTGCACCACGCCGAGGGGACGATCCCCGGCGGCGTCCACATCGAGCTCACCGGCGAGGACGTCACCGAGTGCCTCGGCGGCGCCCAGGGGATCGCCGACCTCGACCTCGCCACCCGCTACGAGACGGCCTGCGACCCGCGGCTGAACAACCAGCAGTCGCTCGAGCTCGCCTTCCAGGTCGCGGAGTGGCTGCGCGGCTGACGGCGTACTGGGGTCAGAAGCGGCAGGGGCCCGTGCCGACGACGGCGTTGCGGGCGACGGCGGCTTCCACGTCGGGGCGCACGCGCTCGGCGGTGAGCGCATAGCCGGTGACGGGGTCGGCCGGGGCGGCGGCGAAGACGACGCCGCCGACCCCTCCGGCACTGGTCACGAAGGGTCCGCCCGAGTCGCCGCGGCGGACCTCGGCGCGCAGGGTCAGCACCTCACGCGTCACGTTGCCGCGCCCGTAGATGTCCCGGCCGACGGCCTGCTGACGCGAGCGCACCGTCGCAGGCTTCACGACGAGCTCGCGCTGGCCACCGGGGAAGCCGAGCGTCGCGCCCTGGACGTCGCGGTCCACCGGCTGCGGCGACCACCCGATCGCCGGGGCCGCCGTGCCCGGCGCCGACACGACGGCGAGGTCGAGGGCGGGGTCGTAGTGCACGGCCACGGCGTCGTGCGTGCCGCTCGGGTCGCGCACGGTGAGCGACTGCCCACCGGCGATGACGTGCGCGTTCGTGACGACGAACCCCGGCTGGGTGACGAAGCCGCTGCCCGTGGAGATGCCGCCACAGCCGCTCGCCTGCACCTGCACGGTGCTCGCCTGGCCTGCGGCCGCAGCGGCGGCCACGGCCCCCTCGGCCGGCGGGTCGACCGGCGGGGCCGTCGCCCCGCCGGCGATGCCGCTGAACACCTGCGGGAAGCCCTGCTGGTCGAAGTAGGTCCCGACACGGCCGAACACGTCCGGCGGCGGTGGCAGAGCCTGGTCGAGCCGCGCCAACACCGCCGACTCCCGGACCTGCTGTGCGACCGCCCGCAGCGGAGCCTGGGAGAGCGGCTCGCCGAGCAGCCAGATCGCGAGGACGAGGGTGAACAGCCCGACGGCGATGCCCGCGGCCCGGTCCACCGGTGCGGCGCCGACGCCGGCCGCGACCGCTCGCAGCCGCAGGCCGAGCGCGAAGCCGATCGCCTGCCCGAGGATGAAGCTCGCCAGCAGGATCCCGAGCGTGACGAGGGCCAGCGTCGGCCCGGGGCCGTCGACGAAGCGGGACGCGATGTCGGGGGCGAACTTCGCCCCGAGGACGATGCCGATCACCGCCCCGCCGAACGCGGCCACCTGCGACAGCGCGCCCTGGCGGAAGCCCCGCACCGCGGAGTACAGGATGAGCAGCACGAGCAGCAGGTCGAGGAAGTTCATGGTGGCAACTGTAGATGAGGGGCGAGCCGGGAAGACCGCATGCGGCGGCGCATGTCAGACGAGCGCCCTGATCTCGCCCGCGGAGGCGTGCAGGACGGCGCGTGCAGCGTCGTGCAGGGCCGCGTGGTGGCGGCGGAACGTCTCGATCTCGTCGGCGTCGCGACCCGGACCGGGACCGGTCGTCGCCGGGTCGGCCGGCTCGTCGAGGGCGGCCAGCGCGGCGTCCCAGTCGGTCTTGGCCGCGGCGTGCCGCAGGTGCATGGCGGGAGCCTGCAGCAGCGCCCGCTCGAGGTCCTGGATGACGGTCAGCACGACGTCCGTCGTCGTCCGCACCCCCGGCGTGGTGAGCAGGTGCAGCGCCTGCAGCTTGCGCATCGCCATCGCCATCACCAGGCGCGGGTCGCCGAGCTCGGCGACCGCGGAGTCGACGGCACGCAGGTCGACCGTCACCGACGAGGGGACCCCGAACCACTCCCGCAGGAGATCGAAGAGCTTCTCCGCCGAGGCGCGGGCCGCGAGCAGCTCCTGGGGCTTCGGAATCTCCTGCATCGTCGCGGAGGCTATCTCAGCGAAGCCGGCCGCTACCCTGCGGGTCGATGGACGACGCCACCGCACTGCTGCTCACCGTCTCGGGCCGTGACCGGCCCGGTCTGACGTCCGCCCTGTGCGAGGAGCTGGCCCGCTGCGGCGCCCGCATTCTCGACATGGAGCAGGTCGTCATCCGCGAGCGCCTCACCCTCGGCATCCTCGTCTCCCTCGGGGGCGACGAGGACGCAACCTGCCAGGCGGTGGCGGAGCGGGCCGCGTCGATGGGGGTCAACGTCGAGTTCGAGCCCATGGCCGCCCGCCGCCCCCGCACGGAGGCGCCCCGCCACTACGTGACCATCCTGGGCCAGCCGCTGCGCGCCGGGGCGATCGCGGCCATCACCGGCCGCCTCGCCCGGCTCGGCGCGAACATCGAGCGGATCGTGCGTCTCGCCCGCTACCCGATCCTCGCGTTCGAGCTGCTCGTCTCCGGGGGCGACCCCGAGCGGCTGCGCGCGGACCTCGCCGTGGAGGCCGCCGCCCAGCATGTCGACGTCGCCGTGCAGCCGGCGACGCTGTACCGGCGCGCCAAGCGGCTCATCGTGATGGACGTCGACTCCACCCTCGTCCAGGGAGAGGTGATCGAGGCGCTCGCGGCCTCCGCCGGCTGCGCGGGCCGGGTGAGGGAGATCACCGCGCGGGCCATGGCCGGCGACCTCGACTTCGAGCAGTCCCTCCGCGAGCGCGTCGCCCTTCTCGAGGGGCTGCCAGTCGGCGCGCTCGACGAGGTCCGTGACCATCTCGTGCTCACCCCCGGGGCCCGCACGCTGCTGCGCACGCTCAAGCGCCTCGGCTACGTCACCGCGATCGTGTCCGGGGGCTTCACGCACATCACCGACGACCTCAAGGCGCGCCTGCACCTCGACTACGCGGCGGGGAACAGCTTGGAGGTCGTCGACGGCCGCCTGACCGGACGGCTGCTCGGGCCCGTGATCGACCGGGCCGCGAAGGCCGACCGGCTCGAGGCGTTCGCGGCCGACGCGGGCATCCCGCTGTCCCAGACGGTTGCGGTCGGCGACGGCGCGAACGACCTCGACATGCTGACCCGCGCCGGCCTCGGCATCGCCTTCAACGCGAAGCCCGCGGTCCGCAAGGCGGCGGACACCGCCGTCAGCGTGCCCTACCTCGACGCGATCCTCTTCCTGCTCGGCATCACGCGCGAGGAGATCGAGGCCGCCGACGCGGCCGACCGTGCTCCGGGCCCCCCGCCTGCGGGTACGATCCCGACGCGATGAGACTGCTGCGAACCCGACAGGAGGTGGTGTTCTACGCCGACCGGCTCGGGTTGCTGCTCGGCGCGGACGCCGACCGCCTCTCGGCGATGCGGACCGACGCCGACAGCGTGGACCTGCTCACGTGGAACATCTTCGCCTCGCTCGGCACGCACGTCGACGAGCAGTGGCTGGCTCACCGGCTGAACCCCCTGGGCGGGGCGCGCGTCCGGGCGCCCGTGCGGTTGGCGTACTGGACCGGCCGCCACCGCGAGCCGCTGCTGCGGCCCAGCCACGCCTACGTCGCCGCCCTGCGGGAGCGGTCGGCGAAGGCCGGCGGTGGCGGCGCCGGCGTCGTGGCGTTCACCGAGCCGGTCGAGGTGCCCGTGCGCATCGAGTCGCCCGAGACGCTCGTGCTCGTCGACACCGTCGGTCACCGGCAGCCGCGTGGGGCCGGGGGGCGCGAGCGGGTGCTCGAGCTCATCGACGCCGGCCTCGACCATGCCCGCCGCCTCGGGTGCTCGCTCTCCGTGGCGGTCGTGTACCCGTCCGGCACGCCGGCTGCCGGTGACCTGTCGGCGCGGATCAACGAGCTCCGCGACCCCGCGACCCTGCGTGCCGAGCTCGGCAACCGGGCGCTGGCGCCGGTTGCGCTACGGGAGCTCAGCTGGCAGCGCCTCGTGAACATCTGGGAGGCCGAGCGCGACTACCTCGACCTCGCCGGCCAGCCCGTCAAGGCGTTCCTGTCCCACCTCGAGCAGCGGGGCCTGCGGTAGCCGTCGCGGACGCAAGCGCTGCTGCACGCCGCCGACGGCCCGACCGACCCGAACGAACGGACCCTCCATGACCACGACCACCGGCGCGGCCACGTCCCGGCGGCTGCGCGACCTCAGCGAGTCGGTGACCCTGGCGATCACCGCGAAGGCCAAGGCGCTGCGGGCGCAGGGCGAGGACGTCATCGGCTTCGGCGCCGGCGAGCCCGACTTCCCCACCCCCGCGCACATCGTCGCCGCCGCGCAGGCGGCCTGCGCCGACCCCGTCAACCACCGCTACTCCCCCGCGGCGGGGCTCCCCGCCCTGCGCCGGGCCATCGCCGCCAAGACCGCCCGCGACTCGGGGCTCGACGTCGACCCCGCGGAGGTGCTCGTCGCCAACGGCGGCAAGCACGCGCTCGCGAACGTCTTCCAGGCGCTCGTCGACCCCGGGGACGAGGTGCTCCTGCCGGCACCGTACTGGGTGAGCTACCCCGAGCAGATCCGCCTCTCGGAAGGTGTGGTCGTCGCGTTGCCGACCGACGCCGCGTCGGGGTTCCGCGTCAGCGTCGACCAGCTCGAGGCGGCCCGCACGCCCCGCACGAAGGTGCTCGTCTTCGTGTCGCCGTCGAACCCGACGGGCGCGGTCTACCCGCCCGAGGAGGTCGAGGCAATCGGCCGGTGGGCCGCGGACGCAGGCATCTGGGTGGTGACCGACGAGATCTACGAGCACCTCGTGTACGGCGACGCCACGCACGTGTCGCTGCCGGTCGTCGCTCCGCAGGCCCGCGACCGCTGCGTCGTGGTCAACGGTGTGGCGAAGACGTACGCGATGACGGGATGGCGCGTCGGCTGGTCGATCGCGCCCGTGCCGGTGACCCAGGCCATGACGCGGCTGCAGAGTCACACGACGTCGAACGTCGCCGGTGTGACGCAGGCGGCGGCGCTCGCGGCCCTCGAAGGGCCCCTCGACGAGGTCGCGCGCATGCGCACCACCTACGACCGTCGGCGGCGCGTCACCCACGAGCGGCTGTCGTCGATCGAGGGCGTGACCTGCCCGCTGCCCGAGGGCGCCTTCTACGCCTTCCCCTCCTTCGAGGGCGTCCTCGGCCGCACCATCGGCGGGCGGGCCGTGCGGACGTCGCTCGAGCTCTGCGACGCGCTGCTCGAGGCGGCGCGGGTCGCGCTCGTGCCCGGCGAGGCCTTCGGCGCCCCGGGCCACGCCCGGCTCTCCTACGCACTCGGTGACGAGGACCTCGTGCGTGGCCTCGACCGGCTCGCCGAGGCGTTGTCCCCGGCCTGAACTCAAGCCGCCCGTCCGGCTCCGCCGCCGTGTCACGGGCGTGACGGCGGAGCCGCCGGGGGATCTACAGCCGCGGGGCGGTGACGAGCGTGAACGTGGTCCCCGTGCGATCCTGCGCTTGGCGGAGCTGCGGGCCGAGGCGGGTGACGCCGACGAGGCCGAGGTCAGGGCCGGCGAGGTGCACGCCGACGGTGACGAGCACGCCGAGGGCTCGCCCGTCGGCGCTGTTGACGGGACCACCGGAGTCGCCGAAGAGCGCCAGGCCGTTCACGAAGGCCTGGTCGGGGTCGCCGAGCCCGAGCGCCACGCCGGTGCGGGCCGGCACCGTCTGCCCGAGCACGAGCCCCTGCCCGTAGTGCTGCACGATGACCGGGGCGCTCGTGAGGTCCTGGTTCACGCCGGTGGGCCCGCCGAAGTGGCACATCTGCGGGTTGGCGGCGACACCCGGGTCGAGGCGGACGAGCGCGAAGTCGCGCGCCCCCCCGAGCACGGCATACGCGAACTCGCCGACGCGCTGCCCGCTGGCGTCGCGCGCCTCGGGGCCGGTCCCGGCGGCCCAGGCGTTCTCCGAACCCGTCTCGGTGAGGATGCAGTGCCCGGCGGTGCCGATGTAGCGCCTGCCGTCGCTGCCGGTGAACAGGTAGTTGAACGTGCAGGCGCCGGTGTCGCTCAGCACGCGCGCTCCGGGCCGCACGCCGGTGCAGGAGCTGGACAGCCCGAGCGGTGAGGCGGCCCGCCCTTTCAGGAGCCCGGTGACCGAATCGACGAGGGAACCGAGCAGCACGGGCGTGCCGTCGGCGACCGTGGGACCGCACCGGTCGGGTGCGGAGGAGCTCGACGCCTTCGGCGACGAGGGGGCGGCGGCCGCGGGGGCGACGCTCATGACGGCGAGGCTCAGAGACAGCACGACGAGGAGCAGGCGTGGACGCATGCGGATCATCTTCCTCTGCGTGAGGGAACGGCGGCGGGGGTGTAGCGCTTGCACAGTACCTGAGTCCGGCACCTAGTCAAGGGCCATCCACCTCACCACCACCCACGCTCGTTCCAGCGAACGGGTAGCGGCGCCACTAGGCTGAACCGGGTCCACGCCGACGAGCGGTTCTGGCGGTGGAGACGTGATCCTCCGTGGGGGCGCGCAGAAGCCGGCGGTGTGGGTAGGAGAGGTCATGGCCTGGAGCGAAACGACGACCACAGGAGGACCACGAGCCATGGCGGCCTTCCGCCTCACCAGCCCGGCGTTCGAGCATGATGCCGAGCTGCCACTGCGCTACACCGGTGAGGGCGACGACCTCTCGCCGCCGCTGAACTGGGCGGGAACGCCGCCGGGGACCAAGGAGCTCGCGCTGGTCTGCGACGACCCGGACGCCGAGACCGGCGTGTTCACGCACTGGGTCGTGTACGGGCTCGCCCCCGACGTCACCGGCCTGCCCGAGGCGATCCCCGGTGACGCGATCATCGAGAGCGAGGAGGTCTCCCTCGTCCAGGGACTGAACGAGTTCGACGAGGTGGGGTGGAGCGGGCCCGTGGCCAGCGACGAGCGCGGCCCCCATCGCCTGTTCTTCCGGCTCTTCGCGCTCGACACCGAGCTCCTCGACCTTCCGCCGGGCGTCTCGCGCGCCGAGCTGCGGACCGCCGCAAAGGACCACATCATCGAGCAGGCGCTGCTCGTCGGCATCGTCTGACCCTCCGCCGCACACGCCCGCGTCCCCGCAGGGCGGCAGGGCGGCGCGACAGAAAGGCCGCGACATGTCAGTGCTCGAAGACCTCGCCGAGCGGCTCGGCCGCAATGCGGCCCTCGACCGGGTGGTGGGGCCCCTCGACCGGGCGCTCCGCCCCGTGCTCGACCGCCGCCCCGTGAAGGATGCGCTGAGCGGCACCTGGCTCGGCCACCGGCTCCACCCGCTCGTCATGGTCGTGCCGCTCGGCTCCCTCATCTCCTCCGGCGTGCTCGACCTGTTCGGCGGCGAGGAGGCCGAGGCCGCTGCCGACCGCCTCCTCGGGGTCGCCGTCGCATCCGCGGTCCCGACCGCCGCCGCGGGCCTGTCCGACTGGCTGCACACCGACAGCGGGGGCAAGCGGGTCGGCGTCGTCCACGCGGCGTGGAACACCACGGCGGTCGCGCTCGCGGTCGCCTCGCTGCGCGCACGCGCCGCCGGCAACCGGCGACGGGGCAAGGCGCTTGCCATGCTCGGGCTCGCGGCCGTGGGCTCCGGCGGCTACCTCGGCGGTCACCTGAGCTATGCGATGGGGGTCGGCGTCAACCACAGCGCCTTCGTCCAGGGCCCGAGCGACTGGACCGACGTCGCGGCGGTCGACGACCTCCCCGAGGGCCGCGCGGTGCGCGCCACAGCCGGTGACGCGGCCCTCATGCTCGTGCGCGAGGGCGAGCGGATCCACGCCCTTGCCGACCGCTGCGGCCACCTCGGCTGCTCGCTCGCCGACGGTGCGGTGCGCGAGGGCGTCGTCGAGTGCGGCTGCCACGGCAGCCGTTTCCGCCTCGCCGACGGCAAGGCCGTCGGCGGTCCGGCGGCGGCGTCCCAGGCGTCCTACGAGACCCGCGTACGCGACGGTCGGGTCGAGATCCGCGAGAGGATGGCCTAGCTGATGCGCTCGGTGCGTGACGGCGTCCATGCTCGTGATGGTGTCATGCGGCTTCTCCTGGTCCGGGCGGGTGGGTGGCGGGGCTCGGATTCCTCCGGCCGTCTGCAGGGAAACGCCGGCCCTGCTCCCGGCGAGCCGCCACGGCGACGAGCACGCTGACCGCCGCGAACCCGGCGACGGCGAGCGCCCCGACGAGCAGCACGTGTCCCGTGTCCGACGGCGGGGACAGGAGCCCCCGGTCGGCGTCCACCCACGGCCAGAGCGCACGCAGCGCACCGGCCATGAGCCCGACGAGGGCGGCCATCGTGACGTCATGGCGGCGTTGGAGCAGCCAGCCGAGCACCTGGGAGAACGCGCCGAGGCCGAGCACCGCGCCGACGCCGAAAGCCGCGACGTAGCCCACCCGCAGGTCACGTGCGGCCTGCAGCGTCGGCTCGTACATCCCCATGGCCTCGAGCAGGAAGGCGCCGCTCACGCCGGGCAGGATCATGGCGCAGATGGCGACCGCAGCGGCGGCGGCACCCTGCCAGGCGGCGGGCTCCGCGACGACGCGCGGGGGGATCCCGACGAGCGCGAAGGCGACCGCCGCGGCGCCCACCACGATCGCGACCTCCCGCAGGCCAGGCCGCGCGATGCGCCGCCACGGCAACGGCACCGATGCGACCACGAGACCGAGGAACAGGCCCCGTGTGGGGGCGGGGTAGGACTCGAGCAGGGGAGGGATGACCACCGTGCCGATCGCCAGCGCCACGGCGATCCCGCCGGCGAGCGGCAGCACGAGGCCCCACTCGACCTCGCGCAGGCGCAGCGCCGCGGCGGCGCGGATGGAGGCGATCAGCCGGGTGTAGATGCCGACGACGAGGGCCATCGTGCCGCCGCTCACGCCGGGGATGACGTCCGCCGCGCCCATCAGCGCGCCCTGGGCGAGATGGGTGAGGGTTGGGGGGATGCGCATGAGGCGGCAGGCTAGCGGGTCGCCGCGGCGGCCCGGCTCCTACAGCGTGAAGGTCGTGCGCGGGGGAACGCGGCCGGCCACGGCCTCACGCGCGGCCTCCGCGGCCCGCCGCACCGACTCCCTGGCCGACTCCAGCGCGAGCTGGTGCCCCGCTTCGGCGACGGCGCGGTCGATCTCGGCGAGCACGGCGGTGCGGCGCTCCTGGGTGCCGACCACCCCGCCGACGTCCTCGAGCAGCCGCAGCAGCCGGCGCATGACCGCCGCGTCCCCTCCCGAGTAGTGCGCCACCTGCGCGCAGGCGATTCCGAGGTAGTCGGCGAACGAGGGGCGGGGCAGCGCCACGCGCACGAGGCCCGCGGCGTCCCGGTGCAGCTCGGCACCGAGCGGGCGGGCGGCGAGCGCGCGCAGCACCTCCGACAGGTGACCGAGCGTGTCGACGGCGGTCGTGGGGTCGTTCAGGCCGGTCGACATGGCTTTCACGGCGATGTCGACGAGCTGGCGGATGCCCAGCGCCGGGTCCTGCTGGAGGGTCCGCTCCGCGCCGAAGGCCACCGCCCCGTTCCCTGCCCTGCGCAGCTCCTCGGTCTCCCGGAGCTCGCCTCCCCCCTCGCGCCGCCACACCCACGCGATCACGGTGCCCTCCGTCACGTGCTCGCCGACGGTGCGCCGGTAGCGGAAGACGACGTCACGCTCCGACGCCTCCCGCACGAGCGGCGCGGAGCGCAGCGCCTGCAGGTATCCGGAGCTCGTCGCGAGGATCTGCACGGCCCGGTCCGGGACGTCGGGCAGCGCCGCCTCCTCCCCCGACGCGGGTTGGCCGTCGCAGTTGCGCCCGATGCACGCGAGTGCCTCCTGCGTGACCTCGCGCATCACCTGCTCGACGCGTATGGACTGGGTGAGGTGGTGGATGAAGTAGACGAGGGCCGCGATGCTCGCGAAGGCGAGGACGAGCTGGAAGGTCACCGCGACGTGCGGCACGAACTCGCCCCCCGGGCTCTCGGACGAGCGCACCGAGGTGAGCGCGACGAGCGCGAACGCGAACGTGGCGAGAAAGGTCGACAGCACGACCTGGTTGCCCCGGTCGCGGAGGAAGTTGCGGAGCACCCGTGGCGAGTACTGCGTCGCGGCGAGCTGCAGAGCGACGACCGTGAGGGTGAACGACACGCTCGTGACGGTCACCACCGCGGTGGCGACCGACTGGAGGATGCCGCGCGCGCCCTCGGCCCCACCGCCGAAGAAGACCGTCACCCACGGCGACGCGGGGTCCACCTCGACGCGGCTGAGCAGCCCGCCGGCCACGACCGCGGCGAGCACCGCCCCGGTAGGCAGCACCCAGAGCGAGCGGCGCAGCCGCTCCCGGGCCGCGTCGAGACGCAACGGCAGCCTGGCCCCCTCCGCCGTCACGGCACCGCCTGCCGCTCGTCGGCGTTGAGGTGCTCGGAGCGCTCGACCTCCCTTCCCACGACCCCGTGGAGATGGCAGGCCGCCCACTGCCCGAGCCAGGCCTCCTGCAGGTCGGGGTCGACGGTGTCACAGGGCTCGAACACGTCAGGGCAGCGGGTGCGGAAGTTGCACCCCGACGGCGGGTCGAGCGGGCTCGGCACGTCGCCGACGAGGATGACCCTCCTGCGCTCGCGCTCGCGGCGGGGGTCCGGGATGGGCACCGCCGACAGCAGCGCCCGGGTGTAGGGGTGCGCCGGCTGCTCGTAGAGGCGGTCGCGGGGCGCGATCTCGACGATCCGCCCGAGGTACATGACCGCGATGCGGTCCGACACGTGGGCCACCGCGGACAGGTCGTGGGCGATGAACAGGTAGGTGAGGCCGAGCTCGTCCTGGAGGCGCTCGAGAAGGTTGAGGACCTGCGCCTGGATCGACACGTCGAGGGAGGCGATCGGCTCGTCGCAGACGATGAAGTCGGGTTCGGCGGCGAGCGCGCGCGCGATGCCGACGCGCTGGCGCTGACCGCCGGAGAACTCGTGCGGGTAGCGGTTGCGGTAGTCGGGATTCAGGCCGACGATCTCCATGACCTCGCCGACGCGATCGTGGCGCGCCCGCTTGCCGGTGTGCAGCCCGTGGATCTCGAGGGGCTCGGCGATCGACGCGCCGATCGACCGGCGGGGGTTCAGGGACGCGAACGGGTCCTGGAAGATCATGGCGGCCCGTCGGCGAAACCGCCGCAGGGCGCGCTTGTCGTAGGCGGTCACGTCCTCGCCGTCGAAGACCACCCGTCCCCCGGTCGGCTCGACGAGGCGCAGCAGGGCGAGGCCCGCGGTGGACTTGCCGCAGCCCGACTCTCCCACGAGACCGAGGGTCTCGCCGCGGCGGACGTCGAAGTCCACGCCGTCCACCGCTTTCACGTGACCGGTGCGGCGCTGGAGCAGTCCCCCGCCGTGGACGGGGAACCACACCTGCAGGCCCTCGACGGCGACGAGCGGCTCAGCCATCGGCGACCTCGTAGAACGCCGCGATCCGGTGGGTCGCGTCGCCGGAGACGCCGCGCAGCGGCGGCTCCTCGGTCCGGCACCGCTCGTCGCGCCGCTCGGGGCACCGGGGCCAGAACGGGCAGCCCGGCGGCAGCCCCGTCGGGTCGGGGGGCAGGCCGGGGATCGCGGTGAGCTCCTTGCGCTCCTCGCCCTCCGGTGTGGGACCGAGGACGGGCAGGGAGGCGAGCAGCCCCCGGGTGTAGGGGTGGCGCGGAGCGTCGTAGAGCGCGTCGACCCCCGCCTGCTCGACGACCCGGCCGGCGTAGAGGACGATTACCCGGTCCGCGATCCCCGCGACGACGCCGAGGTCATGGGTGATCCAGATCACCGCCATCCCGAGCTCGCGCTGCAGACGGGCGACGAGCTCGACGATCTGCGCCTGGATGGTCACGTCGAGCGCGGTGGTCGGCTCGTCGGCGATGAGGATCCGCGGCTCGGCCGCCAGCCCCATCGCGATCATGACCCGCTGGCGCATGCCGCCCGAGAACTGGTGCGGGTAGCTGTCGAGGCGCCCCTCGGCGGCCGGCAGCCCGACGAGCTCGAGCAGCTCGACGGCCCGCCTGCGCGCGTCCGCCTCCGAAAGGCCGAGGTGCAGCTCCATGCCCTCGGTCATCTGACGCCCGATGGTGAGGACCGGGTTCAGCGACGTCATCGGGTCCTGGAAGATCATCGCGAGGTGCCTGCCCCGGATGCCACGCAGCTCCCCGTCGGTGGCGTTGAGCAGGTTCCGGCCCTCGTAGAGCACCTCGCCGGTGACCGTCGCCGGCGGGCGGGGCACGAGCCCCATGAGCGCGTGCGTCGACACGCTCTTGCCGCTGCCGGACTCCCCGACGATCGCGAGCGTCTCGCCGGCGTCGATGTCGTAGGAGACGCCGTTCACGACGCGCGCGGTGCCGCGCTTCGTGCCGAACGACACCCGCAGGTCACGCACGGACAGCAGCGGCGCTTCCTCGCCCCGAGTCCCCGCCGGGCCGCTCATGGCATCGCCTCACTCACCGACTTGTGTCGCGGGTCGAGGGCGTCGCGCAGCCCGTCGCCGACGAGGTTGAAGGCGAGCACGGTGAAGAAGATCGCCAGTCCCGGGAACAGCGCCATCCACCACGCCTGCTGGATGAACCCCCGCCCCTCGGCGAGCATCCGCCCCCACGACGGCGCCGGCGGCTGCACACCGAGGCCGAGGAAGGACAGCGCCGCCTCGTTGAGGATGGCGAACGCGAGGCTGATCGAGGTCTGCACGATGATGGGGGCGAGCACGTTGGGCAGGACGTGGCGGCGCAGCAGCCGCAGGTCGTTCGCGCCCAGCGAGCGGGCGGCGCGGACATAGACCTCCTCGCGCACGGACAGGACGCTGCCACGGGTGATGCGGGCGAAGATCGGCGTGAACACCACCCCGATGGCGACCATGGCGTTCACGATGCCCGGCCCGAGGACCGCGAGGATCGCGATGGCGAGCAGGATCCACGGGAACGCGAACAGCACGTCCATGGAACGCATGACGACGTCGTCGATCCGTCCGCCGTAGAAGCCCGCGACGAGGCCGAGCGCCACGCCGGCGACGAGGGAGATGCCGACGGCGATGAACCCGACCTGCAGCGACACGCGCGCGCCGACGATGACGCGGCTCAGCACGTCACGCCCGAACTCGTCGGTGCCGAAGGGGTGCGCCGCGCTCGGCGCTTGGAGCCGGTCCGCGGCGAGGTCGGCGGAGCGCCGGTTGGGTTCGTAAGGCGCGATGGTCTCGCCGAGCACGGCGGCGAGCACGAGCAGCGCAAGGACCATGAAGCCGAAGACCGCGAGCCGGTTGCGCAGCAGAACCCCGGCGACCTCGCGCCGACGTGACGTCGCCTGGACGGCCGGGGCGTCGTCGACGAGCTCGGGTGGGCCAGCCACGTCGCCGGCCATCTAGTACTTGATCCTCGGGTCGAGGTAGGCGTAGAGGAGGTCGACGAGGAGGTTGATGAGCAGGAAGAGCACGGCGATGACGAGCACGACGCCCTGCAGGACAGGGTAGTCGCGGCGGTTCACGGCGATGAGGGCCAGCTGGCCCAGACCCGGCCAGGCGAAGACCACCTCCACGACGACCACGCCGCCGAGCAAGAACCCGAGCTGCAGGCCCGTGACCGTCACCACGGGGATGAGCGCGTTCTTCAGGACATGGCGGTTGACGACCACCCGCTCGCGCAGGCCCTTGGCTCGCGCGGTCGTCGTGTAGTCCTGGCTGAGCGCCTCGAGCGTCGAGGAGCGCACGAACCGGGTGAGGACCGAGCCGCTCACCACGCCGACGGTGACGGCCGGCATCGCAAGGTGACGAAGCCAGCCCGCAGGCGACTCGAGGATCGAGACGTAGCCCGATGGCGGGAGGACCCCGAGGTACAGGGACAGCCCGAGGATGAGCATGATGCCCATCCAGAAGTCGGGGATCGAGATGCCGGCCTGGCTGAACACCGTCGCGGCGTAGTCGGTCCGCGAACCCTGCTTGACCGCGGAGATGACCCCGAGGGGCAGCGCGATGACGAGCGCGACGACGAGAGCGGCGAACGCCAGGGTCAGCGTGGCCGGCAACCGCCCCAAGATCGTGGCCGTGACCGGCTGACCGGAGCGGAACGACACCCCGAGGTCACCGGCCAGCGCACGACCGAGCCAGGTGAAGTACTGGGCGACGAGCGGCTGGTCGAGGCCCGAGCGCTCACGCAGCTGCTCGGCGATCGCCGGGTCGTAGCGGGTCCCGAGGGCGGCCTGGATGGGGTCCCCGGGCACGAGGTGGACGAGCGCGAACACGAGCACGCTCACGCCCAGCATGACCACGACCGCCTGCACCGCCCGCCGCGCGACGTAGCCGGTCATGGGCGGGCGCTAGCGGTCGAGGCGCACGCGCTCGAAGCGGATGGCGGCATCGGGCCGCACGGTGTAGTCCTGCACGACCGGCTGCCAGGCGTGCACGACGAAGGGGTTGTAGAGGAATCCGTAGCTGACCTCGTCGACGAGCATCTCGACCGCCTCGTCGTAGAGCTCCTTGCGCCGCGCCTCGTCCGTCTCGGTCAGGGCCTCGTCGAGCAGGCGGTCCACCTCCTCGTTCGCGTAGCCGTGGAAGTTGAAGATGCCCTCGGAGTGGTGCTGGAGGTGGTAGAAGTCGTACGGGTCGATGTTGCCCAGCCAGCCGAGCAGGAAGGCGTCGAACTCGCCTTCCCCCTGGCGGGCGAGCCACTCGGTGAAATCGAGCACCTGGATGCTCACGTCGACGCCGATCTCGGCCCAGTCGCTCTCGATCACCTGCGCCGCCGCGATCGTCTGCTCGAACTCCGTGGTGACCATGAGCTCCACCGAGAGGTCCTCGACGCCCGCGTCGGCGAGCATCTGCTCCGCCTGGGCGGGGTCGACGGTGAAGGGCGCGTAGTCGTGATGCCACGGGTTGCCCTCGGGGATGGCGGTCTGGTTCGGCGTCGCGGCGCCGAAGTGGGCCGCCTCGGCGATCGCGTCGCGGTCGACGGCGAAGGACAGGGCCCGGCGGACGTCGGGGTTGTCGAACGGCGGGCGCGCGTGGTTGAAGGCGAAGTACCAGAAGTCGCCACTCGGCTCGCCACCCGCCTCGAGCTCGTCGCTGTCGAGGACGGTCTGCGCCTCCTGCGGGGGCACGTTGTCGGTCCAGTCGACCTGGCCGCCGCGGAGGTTCGTCATGGCGACGGTCCCCTCGGAGACGAAGCGGAACTCGACACCCTCCACGAACGGGCCCTCACCCCAGTAGTCGGGGTTGGCCTCGAGCACGAGCCGCGACCCCTCGTCGTAGCTCACGAAGCGGAAGGGTCCCGTGCCGACGGGGTTCTGGCCGATCGTGCCGTCCTCGACGATGCGCTCGGGGACGATCGCCATGCCCTTGAAGGCCCCGATCTGGGTGAGCAGGTTCGGCGTCGGCTGGGACAGCTGCAGCTCGACTGTGTGCTCGTCGACGGCCGTGACCTCCTCGATGGTGTCGAAGCGCGCGGCGTTCAACCCCTCGTCGGCGATCCGCTCGAAGCTGAACACCACGTCGTCGGCGGTGAACGGCTCCCCGTCGTGCCATACGACGCCCTCGCGCAGGGAGAAGGTCCAGGTGAGCTCGTCCTCGCTGACCTCCCAGTCCTCGGCGAGGGCGGGCTCGGCCTCGGTCGGGGGGTCCCCCGGCTGCACTAGCGTGTCGTAGACGTTCTCGAGCACCTGGAAGCTCGGGTAGGCAGACGTCATGTGCGGGTCGAGCTGGTCGGGCTCGCCGGAGATCGCCGCGATGAGCGTGCCGCCCTCGGCGACGCCCTCGATGCCCGGGTCCTCGACCCCCTGGTCCTCACCGTTGACGTCGACCTCCTCCCCCGGGCTGCAGGCCCCGGCGAGCAGGAGGAGGGCGGCGAGCACGGCGGCGAGTCGGCGGAAGGACATCATGCGTCCTGGCGTCGGGGTGGCGCGGGCGTCAACTACAACCGTCGGATGCGTGCCACCCTTCCAAGGCTGGGCACGCGTGTCAACTCGCACGCCGCGTCGTGTAAGGGACCGGCCTCCTTGGGCGGCACGTGCTCGGCATCGTCGCACCCGCCCGTTACCCTGCTGCCATGTCCGACACCGCGCTCACGGAACCGCCCGCTACCGCTCAGCCCGCGACGCGCCTGCGGCTGTCGTTCTCCCGCGTGGACACCTATCTCACGTGCCCGTTGAAGTTCCGCTTCGCCTACGTCGAGCGACTCCCCCAGCAGCCGAGCCCGAGCCTGTCCTGGGGGTCGTCGGTGCACGCCGCGCTCGAAGCGTGGTGGGACCGCAAGCTGCCCCAGCCGCCTCCGGTGGAGGACCTCCTCCAGGCGCTCTACGACGGCTGGGACGACAGCGGCTTCGCAGGCATGCCCCGCGAGGAGAAGCTCCGCTGGTACGCCCACGCCCAGGACGTGCTGCGCCGCCACCACGCGCGCTACGCGCCGGTCTACGTGCCGGCCGTGGCCTGCGAGCAGTGGTTCGAGCTCGACCTCGGCGGTGGCGTGGAGGTCGTCGGCTCCATCGACCACGTCGCCCGGACGCCGGCGGGCGGTATCGGCATCGTCGACTGGAAGACCAACCGCAAGGCGAAACCACGCGAGCGCGTCAGGGGCAGCCTCCAGCTGGCGATCTACTGCCTTGCGGCGCGGGAGCTCTGGGGCCACGAACCGGAGTGGGTCGCCCTCGACTTCGTCGTCCCCGGCGTGCGGGTGCGCGTCGACCGCGCCGACATCGACGTCGAGGGGGCCCTGGCGACCCTGCGGGACGTCGGGGCCCGCATCCTCGCAGCGACCGCGTTCGCGCCGCGCCCGTCGCGCCTGTGCCCCTGGTGTGACTACCGGACGCTGTGCCCGGCGTTCGACGGGGAGGGTCCCGACGTCGCCGGGCTCGCCGTGGCCGAGCTCGAGCGCCTCCGGCGGCGTCAGGCCCGCGACGCCGCCCGCATCACCGAGCTCGAGTCACTGATCCGTGACCGCCTCGGCCCCGGAGCCCTCGTCGAGGTCGGGTAGCGCCACCGGCCGCGGGGGCGTTGCGGCCGGGGTGGGGCTTGGCGCTACAGCCCCTCGCCCTCCTGCGCCTCGCGCAGCAGCCGGTACACCTCCTCGGCCCGGTAGCGGCGGTGCCCGCCCAGCGTGCGGATGGAGGACAGCTTGCCCGCCTTCGCCCAGCGCGTGACGGTCTTGGGATCGACCCGGAACAGCTTCGCCACCTCCGCAGGCGTGAGCAGCTCCTTTTCGTCGTCGGCCATGGTCCTCTGCTCCTTCGAGCGCCTGCGCCCGGGTTTCCGTTGGTAGCCCCCCGAGTGGGGGATTATATGTCCCCCATCGGCAGAAGACGGCAAGTGTTAAGCCCCCCAATCGGGGGAAGGTGGGGGATGTCCGGGTCGGGGCTTTGGAGATCGTCGCGACGTCTGGGGAGGCCCCGGGCGCGGTGGCGCCGGCCGCCCGACGGCCCGGTGCCTCAGCGGCGGGCGCGCTCCAGGAAACCGATGCCCTGCCCGACGGGCTCCACGAGCCGCCACCCGTCGTCCGCGGCAGCGTCGAGCTGAGCGGCGAAGGACCGCAGGCGCGCAGCCGCCGCCCGCAGGTTCCCGACCCCCTCGAGCACCGTCGCCGTGGCGACGAGCGTCTGGTGGCGGATGTCCTCGTGCGGTGGCAGCGGCTCCCCCTCGGGCACGCACAGGCACTCGCCCAGGGGGTTCGTCAGCACGCCGAAGCGCGTACCGGGGTCGGCCCCGAGCCGCTCGAGGTCACGCTCGACGCGTGCGGCGAGCTCCTGGCCGGAGTCGCCGCGGTGCCAGGCGAGCGTCCCGTCGGCCAGCCGTTCGACCACGGGGACGTCGGTGAAGCCGGGCGCGTCGAGGTCGACGAGCACGACGTCGTCGTCCTCAGCCCAGGGGGTCAACGTGAGCACGTCGTCGTCGCGCCTGCCGAAGCGCGCCCGCGCCGCGGTGCGTGCGAGCATCCGTGCGTCGACGGGGGCCAGGGGCGCGTAGCGCTCGAGGTCGACGCCCTCGTCGATCACCACGACGTAGTCGCCGCGCGTGCTCTCGACCACGAGCGCGGGGCGCTCGACGCTGAGCACGGCCAGCCGGACGCGCTCGTGGACCTCGAGGGCGCGCAACCCGTCCTGCAGGGCGCCAGAGGGCCGGCAGAGCACGAGGTCACCGTCCGCGGTGGCGGCCACCTGGAACAGCGGCCTGCCCGTGGCGTCGAGCGTCGCGAGGTCCTCCAAAGCGCTGTCGCCCATGTCGTCATCCTCTCGTGCGGCTCGGGCAGGCGGTGCGGGAAGGAATACCCGAATGGTTCGGCTCGCACCAGTGACGGGCGCCTGCCGGGTGCCGGAGTCCGGCGTGCGCCGGCCGGCCGGTCCTGGGCAGGGCGGCGACGCGTCCCCCGCCAGGATTCCCGCGCGTGCCCGGGAAAGCCGGCGCGCGGACGGCATCGCCGGCAGCAAGGCAAGCGCCCGCGCAAGATTCCCGCGCCGGCGCGGGAAAGCCGGCGCCGGGGACGGCATCCTGGCACGACGATGCGTGACCCGTCCCGCCCAACCCGCCGAGGCGTCGCCGTCCTGGCCGCCGTCCTCGCGCTCATCGCCGTCGCGGCCGTCGCGGCCGCCCTCACCCTGCCGCGCGGCGGCGGTGCGAGGGAGTCGGCCGTCGG